>Ga0213866_10001508_pt1 | contig 17195 bp, 15 predicted proteins | sample PICome_11_FD_160079 | JGI IMG/M metagenome (GOLD analysis project Ga0213866, IMG submission 160079) | Coastal seawater microbial communities near Pivers Island, North Carolina, United States - PICO284 | ecosystem: Environmental > Aquatic > Marine > Coastal | place: USA: North Carolina...
CACCTTCGTCAGTGCCTTCATCCTCATCGCAATCGGCGCAGGAATCAGCTTCGGCACCGGCGGGCTGCGCACGCGCCGCAGCAGTTCCACCCCGCTCGCAGCGAGTCGCTATCGGGGCGAACAGCGTGGCTGGAGCCGTTGACCCGCCGGTGGACCTAACACCCCTGCTCCAATTCGGGGGTGTGGTTCGCGTTCGACGCTGGCAGACTGAGCGGCCGCTCGGGCCAGTCCCCGGGCACGCCCGGCGGCTGCCACATCAGTCGCCAGCATGGTGGTCATAGCTCAATCGGTAGAGCACCAGGTTGTGATCCTGGCGGTTGGGGGTTCAAGTCCCCTTGGCCACCCGGCTGATTCGCTCCGGCGAGGACGCTGACAACGAAGCAAAAGCGCGTGCGATACTCTCCCTCGCCGACTTGCTTCTCTAGCTCAATTGGCAGAGCAGTGGACTCTTAATCCATTGGTTCTGGGTTCGAGTCCCAGGGGAAGCACACCGACGGCCCGCCACCGTGGCGGGCCGTTCTCGTTCCGCCTTCACGTCGGTTGTATCGCTCTGAGTTCTGCACAGGGCGCAGATCGCCAGACTCTAGATGCGCTGACCCAAAACGGACCCATATCGACCACTGCATTCCAGCTTCAGGACATGCGGCGGTTGAACTCGTCGGGTGGGAGGCCGAGTTCGGCCATGCGTTTCGCTGCGAAGCGGGGCGCCTCGACCGGCACACCGTCCTGCATCGCCGCCACCGTCGGGCTACCTTCGGCCCAGACGTGGCAGGTATTGATGTTGCCCTTCCAGAGATCGGACCGATCGGGCGCGCTGCCCGGCTGCGTTCCGCCGTTGACTGCAGTGCTCGCCGCCCTCAGCGACCAAATGGTCTGAACCACCACGGGCGCCATCGCCTGAAGGAGCGCCGTAGTATGCGTGCAGGCACGTGGCCCGCCGAAGAGCTCGCGAACTTTGTGGGTGAAGCCACGCGCAACCGACATCCCGATCAGTTCTTTATAGTGAGCAACGATCGATGGGCACGCCTCCTGGGGAAACGCCCGGAACCGGACATCTGCGTCGACGATCTCGAGCTCGGGGTACTTCACCACGAGGTCGAGCTGCATGTGGTGAATCGTGAGCGGCTGATCGTCTTCGATGAAGTAGAGGTGCGGCGGCTTCTGGTCGCGGACAGCGCCGCGCAGCAACACCCGCTCGTTGTCGAGCCGATACGCCCGCACTCGGTACTCGCGGTCGTGCAGTGGCAGGAGAGGCTCCCCGTTGCCGCCAGCCGGGTCATCGTCGAGCACCGCGTCGTCGAGAAATAAATGGTCGGAGTCGGGCATGTTGCCGACCGTAGCCAGGACGGCAGAGCCGCTCGAAGGCGCAGCAACTGGACGACTGCAGCAGTTGCTGCGCGCGAAGGCAGACTTCTGTCACGGAACCTTGCGATGACTCAGATGCCGAGAGGGTGCGCAGCGTCGAAAAGAGGGGACATGCCCTGGATGTGGACGTCAGCGCGAAGCTCGTCGACCGTGGGCGAGTCGAGCGCGCCCGACGCCGCAGCGACGAGAAGGGGCAGCAACCGTGCATCGCTTGAGGTGTTGAGAAACAGCTGCGGGTTGGAGAGCACGAATCTCACGGCCCGCCCGACGGCCTCAGGATCGGTGAGGGGGTCGTACCACGAGAACCGCGGTCCACCGTACCCCTCGGTCCAGCGACCGCGGGCGATCGCCTTGATGGTCTGCACGGCCACCCTTCGTTCCGCACATCGTTCGAGCAGCGTCTCGACCTCCGAGCGGTACACCGGATCATCGAGGAGCAAGAAGTTCACCGGCAAGAGCACCGAATCGAAGTCAATTCGGTCAAGGCTGCGAAGGTGCTGCCGTGCGACCGGGAGGCCGTGGCCGGTCACGCCGACGTATGAGACAAGACCCTCGTCGCGGGCAGCGATCATCGCCTCGGCCGCTCCCCCGGGAGCAAACGCTGCGGCCCAATCGTCGTCGGCGACGAGGTTGTGGAGCTGGATGAGGTCGATGTGGTCGACCCCCATCCGTTCGAACGACCGCTCGAGTTCAGTGCGTGCCTCAGCGCCCGACCGCTTGCCCGTCTTTGTGGCGAGGAACACCTGATCTCGGTGTTTCGCCAACCATGGCTGCAACCGAACCTCGGAGTCTCCGTAGTCAGCAGCGGTGTCGACGTGATTGATGCCGGCGGCCGACATCGTGTCGAGCGTGGCGATCGCCCGTTCGTGGCTCATCGCTCCGAGCGCCGCTGCACCGAAGATCAAGCGCGTTGAGTCGTGACCAGTGCGACCAAAAGGAGCGGTGGGGAGCGTCATGGCCGGACCGTATCCCAACCTCACCCGGTGGCATAGTGCTGGGAGACCGCGTGCCAGACTCAAGGAGATGTTCGACCCACTGGCTCATGTCGACACCGACGCTCTTGTAGCCGCACGGGCCGACTTCGATCGGGACGGTGCGGCCGTAATCAGGGGCGTGCTTTCGACCGAGTGGATCGACGCGCTCGCCCTCGGCGTCGAGCAGAACCGCAACGAACCGAGCCAGTGGGCGCACTGGTACACCGACGAACAGGATGCCGTCGGCTTTTGGTCCGACTACGTCACGTGGCGCAACGTTGAGCCGTACCGACGAGCGGCGTTCGAGAGCCCACTCCCCCACGTGGCTCGGGCACTCATGGGCTCGCAGATCGTTCGCTTCTTCCATGAACACGTGCTCGTAAAGGAACCGGGGGCGACCGAGCGCACACCCTGGCACCACGATCAGCCGTACTACTGCCTCGACGGTGACCAGAACGTCAGCCTCTGGGTCGCGCTCGACCCGGTACCGGCAAGCTCAAGCATGCGGTTCCTCGCAGGGTCACACCGATGGAACCGCTGGTTCGTCCCGCGCCGCTTCGTCGACCACGCATCGTACGCCGAGGCCGGAGGCCGGTTCGAGCTGGTTCCCGACGTCGATGCGGCGATCAACGACGGCGCAGAGGTCGATGGCCACCCGATCGCACTCCGTTCGTTCGGCGTCGAGCCAGGCGACGTGATCGCCTTTCACTACCGCACCCTCCATGACGCACCCGGCAACACCCTCGCCACCCGACGCCGCGCAGTGAGCTTCCGCTGGGTCGGCGACGACGCGACCTTCGCGACCCGACCCTGGCAGGTGTCACCGCCATACGAACCCGATGGCCTCGAGGTCGGCGACGCACTCGGCGACGACGCCCGATTCCCCATTGTTCTCAGCTGACCCCACCAAGCTTCGACGAACCCGGACCAATGGCGATCAGGATCACCAACGTCACGAGCCCCAAGGCTCCGGCCACTGCAAAAGTACCCGCATACGACCAGTCGAAAAGTGGCAGCAGCATGATCGGGCCAAGCGCATGGCCGACGAAGCGGAACGACAACAAGAACGACAGCGCCCCGCCGCGGTTGCCGGGGACAATCGTTGCGCCCATCGCCTGGTAAGCCACGGCCAGCGCCGCCACCACGCCGCCGCCGATGCCCCAGCCGATCGCTAGCGCCGGACCCGATTCAACGAGCCCCATCGATGCTGCGGCGACCACGGCCATCGCAGAGGATCCCAAGGTTGCAATTCGCAGCCCCAATCGGTCAAGCAGCTGACCCCACACCGGCCCGAGGGCTAACGCACTCATCGCCCCCAGCAGGAGGATGAGCCCGGCCGCCGATCCCGACAACCCGAGTTCGTCTCGAGCAGCAACGCCCACGAGCACCGCCGCACCAACGGGTCCGGCAGCTGCGAGAAGGAAACCGACGCCAAGGAGGATCATTCGCCGCGTGAGCAACGGCCACAGATGCAGCGCCGGCGTTGTAGTTCGCGGCCCGCCATCCGGCGGCGACGATGCGAGCACCAGCGCTACGAGCGCCGCGCCGATGAATGCCCCTCGCCACTCGACATCGGCTGCCACGCCACCGACGATCGGGCCCACCCCACCTCCGAAGGCCTGAAAGCTCGAGTAGACGCCGGTCGCTCGGCCGAACCGCTCGGCAGGCACCATCTCGGCCAGGCCTGCGAGTAGCAGCGGGGTAATGAAAGCATTGGCAACCCCCTGAAGTGCCCGTCCTACGATGAGCAGACCCAAGGACGGCGCCACCGCACAAATCAGGCTCGCCAATGCGTAGGCAAGGTAGGTGCCGCGAACGGTTCGTCGACGGCCCCAGCGTTCGCCGAGGGTTCCTGACACCAGCAGGGTGACGGCAAAAGGCAGTAGATACAAGCTGAAGGTGAGCCCAACCGCTGCGTTCGACGCGTCAAACTCCTTGCGGAGTTCGGGGAACATCGGCACGACGAGCACCGTGCCAAACGGTCCCATCAAGCCACCAACGTAAAGCGCCAATCGGCGAAGTGCTGTCGGTGGTGCGCGCACGTCAGTCGGCTGATCCGGCGATCTGAGGGAGGAGTGCGGTGAGATCGCGACTCCGGAGCACACTCCGCCAGAGACCGACCGAAAACGCGATGTCGCGCGCCACAGCCTTCGGCGAGACGACGGCGGCCGCCAACAACACGCCGCGCGCGCGCTTCGACCAGAGGAACGGGATGGCCAGTGGCCACCATGCCCGACGGACCGCGGCAGCAGCGTGTCGGCCGGTCGCGTTAAGTACCTCGGCGGTCAGCTCACAAAGTACGTCAGCGTCGAGACCGGGGATTCGCCGCCGAAAACGACTCATAGATATAAGCGCGGTACCTGTGGCGGCGATGGGATGACCGAGCACCAGCGCCACCCAGGTCGCTGCGATCCACCCGCTTCCCTTCCACGGGGCCAGCGATCGAGGGTGACGTAGCGCGAGCGGTGCCGACGACGACCCGTACAGCACCTGCTGGTCCCACTTCTCCCGCCACGTCGCGCGGGGTCGGTGGTGCACGGTGGCGGCTGGTTCGTAGCGGCATCGCCAACCGGCGTCGACGAGCCGCCACACAAGGTCGACGTCTTCGCCTGAACGCAAGGTCGGGTCGAATCCACCGACATCATCGAAGGCCTCGATTCTCACGATGATCATCGCTGCCGGGACGTAACTCACCCGGGTGCCAGCTCGGATGCGAGCAGGCGTGTCGCCGCGGTCGAGCGAGGAACCGCAGTCCCCCGTCACTCGTGGAGCAACCAAGCCGACCCGCTCGTCGTCAAAGTGGCCGAGTAGTACCGCCCAAAATCGATCATGACCCGGATGGTCGGGGCGGAGTTCAGGCACGTCGACGTCGGCGTCGACGAACGCAACGAACGGCGTGTGGACGAGTGAACGGCCCGCATTGCGAGCTCCACCGGGGCCGACGTTGGCGTCGAGGCGAAGCGCAGCACCATGAAGCGGCGGCTCGCTGCCGTCATCGATGACCAAGCGCGCATCGGTGGCGGCCACTGTTCCGCCGAGCTGTGGCGTGACCACAGTGACGTCGACGTGGCTCCAGCTCGCGCCGGCGTTGAGTCCCGGGACGGGGTGCACTACTCCAGCGTCGAGGAACCGGTCGAGCAGCGCCGCAATCGGTCCGCTCGCGTCGAGCTCGTCGCCAACTTCGATTGATCGAGCGATCGCCGCGCCTGCCTCGCTCAAACGGAACAGCGTGAGCGGCGAACCGGCAAGCACCGAGCGCGACCCCAGCCATCGCCAGCTTGGATCCACCACGAATCGCACGTTGCGATTCAAGCCGATCGGACGCCTCCAGCGTCGACTCGCCGACCCTGGGCGCCCAGGCGAGTTCACCCCATCGGAGGCTCCGACGACGCCGTGGGTAGCCTCGGCATCACCATGGCGCACGAATTTATTTACACCTGCCACAAGCTAAAGCGGGTCCATCCGCCGGACAAGGTGGTACTCGAAGACATCTCGCTGTCGTTCTATCCCGGGGCAAAGATTGGCGTGTTGGGCTCGAACGGCGCCGGCAAGTCGTCGCTGCTGCGGATTATGGCTGGCCTCGATGACGGCTACCAGGGCTCCGCGCGCCTCACTCCCGGCTTTACCGTCGGCTATCTGGCCCAAGAGCCGCACCTCGACCCTGAGAAGACCGTCCGCGCGAACGTCATGGACGGCGTGGCCGGGGTTCAGTCCATCATCGACGAGTACAACGCCGTAATGGAGAAGTGGGCCGATCCTGACGCAGACTACGACAAGCTTGGTAAGCAGCAGGCCGCTCTCGAAGACAAGATCGCCGCCACCGATGCCTGGTCGCTCGAACGCAACGTAGAGATTGCCATGGATGCACTCCGTTGCCCGCCTGACGATGCCGACGTCACCGTATTGTCGGGCGGTGAACGCCGCCGTGTGGCGCTCTGCCGCCTCCTGTTGTCTCGTCCAGACCTGCTCTTGCTCGACGAGCCGACCAACCACCTCGACGCCGAGTCGGTCGACTGGCTCGAACGATTTCTCCACGACTACACGGGCACTGTTGTTGCGATCACCCACGACCGCTACTTTCTCGACAACGTCGCCAAGTGGATTCTCGAACTCGACCGCGGCCGCGGTATCCCATTCGAGGGCAACTACTCGAGTTGGCTAGAGCAGAAGCAGGCCCGCCTCGAGCGGGAGGAGCGCTCGAATGAACAGCGCAAACGCACGCTGGCTCGCGAGCTTGAGTGGGTCCGAATGGGCACCAAGGCCCGTCAAGCGAAGGGGAAGGCCCGCCTCGGTGCCTACGAGAAGCTGCACGCCGAGGCAGAAGCTGCTCAGCAGCAGGAGTCAAAGCTGCAGATCACGATTCCGCCGGGTCGTCGCCTCGGCGACAACGTAATCGAGGTGAACAATCTGTCGAAGGGCTTCGCCGAGCGCCTGCTTATCGACGACCTGTCGTTTTCGTTGCCGCCTGCCGGCATTGTCGGCATTATCGGCCCAAACGGCGCCGGCAAAACCACGTTGTTCAAAATGCTGGCTGGGCTCGAGCAGCCCGAATCGGGCGAGATCAAAATCGGCGAAACGGTCGACCTCTCCTACGTCGATCAGGACCGTGACGATCTCGACGCCGACGCCACCGTGTTCGAAGAGATCACCGGCGGCGGCGAAGTACTAGAAGTTGGTGGCCGTGAGATCCACGGCCGCGCGTACGTGTCGAGCTTCAACTTCAAGGGCACCGACCACGGCAAACGGGTCGGAGATTTGTCCGGTGGCGAACGCAACCGCGTGCACCTTGCGAAGCTCCTGAAGTCGGGTGGCAACGTGTTGCTCCTCGACGAGCCGACAAACGACCTCGATGTCGACACCCTCCGTGCGCTCGAAGCTGGCCTCGAGTCGTTTCCAGGTTGCGCCGTGGTAATCAGCCACGACCGCTGGTTTCTCGACCGCATCGCCACCCACGTGCTGGCGTTCGAAGGCAACAGCCAGGTCCGATGGTTTGAGGGCAACTTCAGCGAGTACGAGGAGCGCCGCAAGCAAGAGCTTGGCGGCGCCGCTGACCAGCCGACGCGCATCAAATACAAGAAGCTCACCTGATCTACTCGTCACCCTCGGCGTCAGACTCTGAGGGCAACGAACTCGGGCATCGACGGGGATCGCAGCGGTTTAACACAATGATCGAGACAGACGCTCAGCTAGCGACGCGGCTCGCAGTCGAAGCGGGGCGTATGCTCATGACCGAGCGGGTCCGACTGTTCGAGTCAGGGGCCTCGACTTGGATGGTGAAAGACGCTGGCGACGAGCTGGCACAGGACTTCATCGCCGGTGAACTCGGCAGGCACCGAGCCGACGATGCGGTGCTGTCGGAGGAAGCTGCCGATGACCTGCGTCGCCACGCAGGCGGTCGCGTCTGGATCATCGATCCACTCGATGGCACCCGTGAGTTCTCGGAACCCGGACGTCAGGACTGGGCAGTCCACATCGCACTCTGGGGCGACGACGGCTTCATCGCCGGTGCGGTCAGCCTCCCTGCGCTTAACGCCGTGTTCTCGACCAACCCGGCCACACCGCTGCGGCCAATGCAGCGGGAGCGGCCACGGCTTGTTACGTCACGCAGTCGCGCCCCGTACTCGGCGGTGGTCGTGGCCGATGCGCTCGACTGCGACGCGATCCGACTTGGCTCGGCGGGCGCCAAAGCCATGGCAGTGTTGATGGGCGAAGCCGACGTGTACGTCCACGACGGCGGCATGTTCCAGTGGGACACTGCCGCACCTGCCGCTGTGGCGCTCGCCTCGGGTCTGCACGCCTCTCGAATCGATGGCTCGCCCCTCGTCTACAACGCCCGCGATCCCTGGCTTCCCGACTTCATCGTGTGCCGGCCCGAACTCGCCGAGCCCGTGCTTGAAGCGCTCTGGGGCTGATCGACGTGCGGTCCGGGTTGGTGGTGGTCAAACGCGTCATGATGAAGAGGTGAATACCACCCCGTCGCTGGCTCGCATCAAGATGGAACAGGCGGGCGTCGACGCTACGGCGATCTCGGTGTTCGAGCGGCAGGTCGAGCAGGTCCAGGCTGGTGTGTCGACGATGATCTACGACGCCGACGTCGGGCCATGGGAGTCGCCCCAACTCGACGTTCTCGAGGTCGACGACTCGCTGGTCGCTCAGACCGCCATGATCCGTCTCAACGGCGGCCTCGGCACCTCGATGGGTATGAATCGAGCCAAGTCCCTGCTACCGGTGACTGACGAACTGTCATTTCTCGACATCATCGCTCGCCAGGTGCTGTCTACTCGCTCACACTACAACGCTGGCATTCCACTCACCTTTCTCCATTCGTTCCGCACATCGGCCGATTGTCTCGCTGCGCTGGCGCAGCACGATGGCATCGAGAACGCAGCGATGAAATTGGCAGGTGTGCCGCTTGAGCTGATGCAGAACCAGGAACCGAAGCTGCTTGCCGACGAGCTCACCCCTGTCGAGTGGCCCGCTGAGCCTGAACTTGAGTGGTGCCCACCCGGCCACGGCGACTTATATACCGTGCTCCATGCGTCTGGATTGCTCGCAAAGCTGCTCGAGGCCGGATATCGCTGGCTCTTCGTAGCCAACTCCGACAACCTCGGCGCAAGGGTCACCGCCGAGATGGTTTCATGGTTCGCTGGCTGCGGCGCCCCGTTCGCACTCGAGGCTGTCCGCCGGTCGAAGTCGGATCGCAAGGGCGGCCATTTCGTCACTCGCCGCAGCGACGGGCGGCTCGTGCTGCGCGAGTCTGCGCAGACGCCGCCCGAGGAGGTCGATGCGAGCCAGCGCTACGGCTACTCGTCGACCAACAACCTGTGGCTCGACATCGCAGACGTCAACGACTTACTCGCCGAACAAGGGGGCGACATGCATCTCCCGATAATCGTCAACCGTAAGACCGTCGACCCGTCGGATGCGACATCGCTGGCGGTCGTTCAGTTGGAGACGGCTATGGGTGCTGCCGTCGAATCGTTCCAGGGAGCCACCACAGTCGAGATCGGGCGCGATCGGTTCATCCCGGTGAAGACCACCAACGATCTTCTTGTCGTGCGCAGCGACTGCTACCGCCTCACCGATGACAACTCGCTCGTGCAGGACAGCGCCCAGACCCCGTTTGTCGAGCTCTCGGCTGCATACAAAGTCATTCACGACTTCGACGCCCGGTTCCCCGCTGGGCCACCCAGCCTGATCGATGCGAGGAGCCTCATTGTCCGGGGCGATTGGACATTTGGCGAGGGGGTCACGGTCGTCGGCGACGTCGAACTCGGGCTCGAGGGTGGCGCTATCCCCGACGGTGCGGTGCTCGACGGTTCGGAGGCGAGATCATGAGTAACCGCGACGCTAGCCCTGGTCGGAACGGCACTGTCCCGATCCCGCTCCCTGACGTGGGTGAGTCGTCAGCGTTGCGGTGGGAGATCGCCGACAGCGCCGCCACGATCTGGCTCCACCGCCCCCACCGGCACAATGCGTGGAATGGCGTGATGCACGCCGAGTACCGCCAGGTGATGGCCGAGTTCGAGCACCGGCCCGGCCTACGAGCCGTGATTGTCACCGGAACTCCACCCGCCTTCTCGGTCGGCGGCGACTCGAAGGCACTCGCCGATCATGTCGATCGTGGCAGCTACGACAACGGTCTCCCACCCGAGCCGGCTACCCCGGGCGGTGGCCACCGTCTAGACGCTGACATGGCGTGGCAACTCGGCTATCGGCTGCCGATCATCGCCGCTGTCAACGGAGCGTGTGCGGGCGTCGCCCTCGCCCTCGCCCTGTTCTGCGATCTCCGATTCGTTGCTGCCGACGCCAAGATCACCACTGCTGCCCCCAAGCTCGGACTCCCTGCTGAGTACGGCATGAGCTGGATGCTTCCCCGCCTCATCGGCATTGCTCGCGCCAACGACCTTCTGCTCTCGGGCCGGATCGTCACCGGCGCCGAAACCGCTGACTGGGGCATGTGGAACGACGTGAGTACCACCGGCGACGGGGCACTTGCTGCCGCACACACATGGGTGGCCGACCTCGCCGCGTCAACCGGCCCCGACGCAATCGCGACCACGAAGCGTCAACTAACCGTGGATCTGCTCCGCCACGACCCAGCTGGCTCGGTCAATGACGCCAACCGGCTACTCAATGAGGCGATGGGCACCGCCGAATACGCCGAGGGCATTGCGGCATTCACCGAGCGACGCCCGCCGAAATTCTGAGCTGACTGGCTTGCGACGCCACGCCTGCTGGCGATCTAACTCGGAAGAGGAGCGCGCAGCGCGTCGTTACCTCCTCAGTCGTGTTTATCGAGCGAAGCCAGTACGTCGTCAGTGTGCTCACCGAGCCTGGGCACCGGTCCAATCTGCGCCTCGTGACCGTCGAAGTCGACCGGGGTTGCGACCGCGCGGAAAGGCTCCTCGCCCTCGTGCGGCACCATGTCGACAAAGCCGTGTTGCGCCTGCGGATCTTCGATGACCTCCTCAATCGATTGCAGTGGCGCCCACCACACGTCGTGCTCGTCGAACCGGGCGCGCAGCTCTTCCATCGTGAACTTTGCGAACGCCGCATCGAACTCGGCGATCAGCTCCGTCGATGAGTGTCGCCGGTTGCGAGCCGAGGCGAACTGTTCGCGCTCGGCCAACTCGAGGGCGTCAACCGCCGCCAGCACCTTCGGCCAATGGCGATCAGCTTCAAGGCAGATCAGCCAGAAGCCGTGACCGTCACCCGACTGGTAACTGTTGACGAGCGGCGCTCCTTCGTTTTCGCGGTCCGCGGTCGGCTGCCGCTTGCCGAACCGCAGCTGGATCCCCATATCCCAGGCCATCGAGTACATGCCCACCCGAAGAAGGCTCGTGGTGACTAGCCCACCTCGGCCGGTCCGTGATCGGTCGAACAGCTTGGCAGCGATACCACCAGCCAGGGTCATGCCGGTCTGGTGATCGCCCATGCCAGATCGCGACGGAGGCGGCAACCGTCCCGGCGGCACCATCGAGTGCCCGAGCCCCGAGCGCGCCCAGAAGGCGCCGATGTCGTAGCCGGCCCGGTCGCGTTCATCGCCATGGTGGCCATAGCCGGTGATGAGACCGTAGACGAGATGGGGATGAGACTCGGCGAGCGACTGATAGTCGAGTTGGAGCCGTTCGAGCGCGCCCATGCGCATGTTGGTGACGAACACGTCGGCGGTCGCTAGCAAACGGTCAATGTTGGCTTGCCCCTCGTCGCTCCGCAGGTCAAGCACGACCGACCGCTTGCCCCGATTATCGACTTCGAACGGCGGCACCGGGATGTCATCACGAACCCCAACAGCTCCGAAGATCTGGCGTTGTGGGTCGCCGCGAGGCGGCTCGACTTTAATCACGTCGGCACCCCACTCGCCGAGAATCCCTCCGGCGGCTGGCCCCGCCACGAACACGGCGAGTTCGACAACACGAACACCAGCGAGCGGACCGCCGTTCCCCGAATCGGACTCGATTGCTTCGACCATAATCTTGACGTCCCCCCGATGGCAGTGGTGATCTGACAGGCTGAACGTACTGATGGCGCTTCGATGACGCCGAGTTGCAAGCATCTCGGTAGCAGCATTCCTACGATCACACGCAAATTGATCAGTCGATGGGCCCGACGTGAAGAGGTGGCGTGCAAGCCGCCGCCGTCGTGTTAGCCGGAGACTCACCACCGCAAAGAAGCGTCGTGAACAGGTGAAGCCGGTGCGATCGCTGGGCTCTTGTTGTTCGCGCACCTTTGCATCGCCCTCGTCCTGGGCGACGTGGGCGCGTTCGACAGCGTTTCGGTCTCGCTATTTCCGGATCTCAGTCTGATCGCTGATAAGCCGCTCGCATTGCGGGATCCGTTCAGTCGCTACGGGTCAACGACCTGACGATCGGCTTATCGGTCAGCCAATTGCGTCGACCACGTCAGCAGGTGCCTGCACCAGTTCGATTAGGACGCCTTCGCCACTGCGAGGCGAGTCCTCGCTGCCCTTCGGATGCAGGAAGCACACGTCGTGCCCCGAGGCGCCTCGCCTGATACCGCCCGGAGTGAACCGCATCCCTTTTTCGGTCAACCAGTCGACAGCGGCGGGCAGGTCGTCGATCCAGAGTCCGATGTGGTTAAGCGTCGGCACGTGCACCTTGGGCGCACGATCAGGATCTAGCGGCTGCATCAGGTCGATCTCGACCGCATGCGGACCCGAACCAAGGCGCAGAATGTCTTCGTCGACGTTCTCCGACTCCGCCTGGTAATCGCCCACCTTCTCGACACCCAGAAGACCGGTCCAAAGCTCGGACAGCGGCCCCTTGTCGAGGCCGCCGATTGCGACCTGTTGAATACCGAGCACTCGAAACGGTCGATCAGCCATGCGCCGATGTTGGCATGCTGGGCTGGGCAAGCCCAAGGCGACGTCGAGCCGGGTCAGTCGGCGGGCTAGGCCGCGGCAACGGTCACCCTTGGGACCGGACAGAAGACGACAGGATCGGACAGTGACGAGGGCTCAGTACCGCGTACGCGTAGGAACGACCCGGGTTGGCAAATTCGTTTCGCAGGTTGTCCGCCCAGCATCAACGACGCGACCAGGACTTTGAGAGATCGGACGACAAGGCTCATGGCACGCGGTTCGGAGGCTCGCCTCGGTCGGTTGATTCAGGCTTTCGTCTGGATCACCTATTCCTGCTCGCCAGATAACGGTTTTCACTCAGGCACGGCATCTCACGCCGGTCGGGGCACCGGCATGATGGTGAGGTGTTCGATTCTGCGTCTCACAATGCGCCCGACGTGGTCGGCCCTTCCGTATCGGCCGACCGCAGCTGGGCGGCGTTCACAGAACACGGCCCGTGGGTGCTCGAGCGCAACAACATCCGTTGGCGCAGGCTTGCGCCGACGCTGCGGAGCAATGCACAGGCCGAGGTTCCTGGCCTCACCACACCGACGAAGCTGCCGCCAGGGGCTCGAGTTCTTGCCGTCGCCGGGCGTCTGGCGGCAGCCGTCGCCACCTGGTTGGTCATGAGGCGACTCGGCCAACTTGGTGATGCGGCCGACCGGCGGGCCGACATCTCGCAACGACTGCGAAAATCAGCGGAAGCGCTCGGGCCGACCTACATCAAGCTTGGTCAAATCATCTCGTCCGGTGAGGGGCTCTTTCCCTCCGAGCTGGTTGAGGAGTTCAAGAAGTGCCGCGATCAGGTACCACCGGAGCCGTTCGACGTCGTCCGACGCACCGTCGAAGAGGATCTCGGTTCTCGACTTGAGGACGTATTCGAGTGGTTCGATACCGAAGCGCTCGCCGCCGCCTCAATCGCTCAGGTGCATGTGGCCCGCCTGCGGACCGGCGAAGAAGTTGTGGTCAAGGTTCAGCGACCGTCGGTCGCCACTCTCGTCCGCAAAGACCTTCGAGTCATGGCTTGGCTTGCTCCCCACCTCGTCGGACGCATCCCAGTCGCAGCGCTCGCCAATCCCCCAGCGCTCGTCGAGTTGTTTGCTGAGACGATCGTCGAAGAGCTTGACTTCCGCACTGAGGCCGACAACATGCTTGACGTCGCAACAATGCTTCACGATCTCGAGCAGGACCGTTACGTCGTTCCCCGCCCCCATCCCGAACTCGTCACCCGCCGCGTGTTGGTGATGGAGCGGATGTACGGCTTCAACTTCGACGACGTTGCCGGGATGCGCAACGCTGGGATCGACACCGAAGACGTCGTTCGGACGGCAATGATTGCCTTTATGGAAGGCGCCGTGGTCGAGGGCGTGTTCCACGGCGATCTCCACGGCGGCAACCTTCTGGTTCTCCAGGACGGACGAACGGCACTCCTCGATTACGGCATTGTGGGCCGCCTCTCCGGTGCTCGCCGCAACGCATTCCTCCGATTAATGCTCGGCGCCACCACGAACGACGTAAGGGGCCAAATGGCGGCGCTACGCGACCTCGGGGCGCTGCCGATGGACACCGACCTCGATGCCGTCATCACCGACCTCCGTCTCGACGAGGAGGTGATCGATCCGACCACCCTCTCCGGAGAAGAGATGGTCGCCGAGGTCCAGCGTGTGGTTAAGGCGATGCTCGGCTACGGCGCCAAGCTGCCGAAGGAACTGATGCTTTACGTGAAGAACCTCGTGTTCCTCGACGGCGCCATTGCCCGCCTCGCTCCCGAGCTTGACCTAATCGGCGAGGTATCGAACATCTCCATGCTGTTTGCGATGAAGCACGGCGAACGGCTTGGCCGCGAGTTGGGTGTCAACCCCGCCACGGTCGAGTTCGATATGGACGGCGTGAAGGCGTCGATGGGGCTCGACTCAAGCGTCAATCGACTCACCTACCGCGAGCTCCAAGAACGTCGGGCTCTGATCCAGAAGCGCATGACCGACCACGTCGAGTCGCTGAAGTAGGAAGATCTACGATCGTCGCATGAGCGGCGACGAAGCTCGTTTCTGTGACCGCACCTACGACTTCGATGGGGCGACAGGTGCGCTGCTGAGTATCCCGAGTGCCAATCCAATCAATCATCATCAGGCGATCACCGACCCGACCGGGTGCGAGCCGATCGATCTCGATGCCCGGCTGTTTGTGCCAACACCGAATGGCGACGAGTTGCCAGCGACAGTGATCATGGTGCCTGGCAGCCTCGGTGTTGCCCCGAATCACGAGCAACACGCAGAGACCCTGTTCCGGGCTGGGTTCGCCGTATGTCTTCTTGACCCATTCGGCCCCCGATCGGTGACATCGACCGTCGCTCAGCAAACGCAGTACAGCTTTGCTGCCTCTGCGTTCGACGTGCTGGCCACGCTTCGAGTGCTCCGGGCGCGCCCCGAGCTTGATGCCGAGCGCATCGGCGCGCAGGGACACAGCCGAGGTGGTTCAGCCGTCACGACCGCCGCTCACCGTCGGTTTGCCGACCCGATCGTCGGACCCGACGTTGCCCTGGCGGCGGTCTACGCCGTGTACCCGTGGTGCGGCCAGCAGTTCCTCGACGCTGACATTGGCCCGACGCGGTATCGGGCCATCATCGGCGACCGAGACGAGTGGTGTTCGGTCCAAGAGGTGCAGGCCCAGGTCAACGCCCTCCGCCAACGGGGACCTCAAGCGTCGGTTCGGGTGGTCAGCGGAGGCGCGCACAGCTTCGACCGCTTTGAGGAGCTGCACACCATCGCCGAAGCAAGTGTGGCACCGACCGCACCCACGGTCATGCTTGCAGACGACGGCGCGATGATCCTCCCTCAGGTTGGCGAACCCGACCCGAACACCACCGACCGAGATGCCTTCGTGGCAGCGATTGAGGCCGGACACGGGCGCCGCGGAGCCGCGATTGGGGGTGTTGGGCACCAACCCGCTCTGTTCAAGAGTGACATGGTCGAGTTTCACCAATTCTGGAGTCGCTGACGCTCAGCGCGGAGGCGAAGTCAACCGGTCAACCCCCTAGTGGTGGGTGACGACCCGACCAGGGTCGAACACCCCTCCTCGGAGAGCCACCTCCTCGTGGAGTTATTTGAATCACAGCGTCGAAGTGTCGAGGAAGACCGTAGCGATATCGACTCCGCGCATTAGGGCGCTCTCCAACCATGGCAATTCCGGGAAGGTCGGGGGCGCTGCCGTGAGCCCCTATCCTCCGGGCAGTGCGTCTCGTGGTAGCTCGTTGTTCGGTCGATTACGCGGGGCGGCTCGACGCCCATCTGCCCGAGGCAAACCGCCTCATCATGGTGAAGGCCGATGGGTGCGTCGCAATCCACGCGGACGGAGGCGCCTACAAGCCCCTCAACTGGATGAACGCCCCCAACACCCTGGTCGAACACGATGCCGGGTCTGGACCCGCTGGTGACGAGCCGGCGCGCTGGGTGATCACGAACCCGAAGAAGGAGATACTGACCATCACCCTCCACGAGGTGTTCAGCGAGGTCGAAGCCGAACTCGGGTACGACCCCGGCCTTCAGAAGGATGGTGTCGAGGCACATCTACAGAAGTTGCTCGCCGAATCGCCCGATGCCATCGAAGTCGGCCTCACGCTGGTCCGCCGCGAGTATCCGACAGCGATCGGCCCGATCGATTTGGTCTGTCGCGACGCCACCGATCAGGTGGTGGCAATTGAGGTTAAGCGTCGAGGCGAGATCGACGGGGTCGAGCAACTGACCCGCTACATCGAACGGCTCCACCTCGATTCATCACTCGGCAAGGTGCGTGGCGTCTTCGTCGCCCAGTCGATTAAGCCGCAGGCCAAGGTGCTCGCCGAGTCACGGGGATTCCGGTGGGTCGAGGTCGACTATGACGAACTTCGGGGCATGCGGCCCGACGACCTCCGGCTGTTCTGACCTTGCCGACATCACGACACCAGCCGTCGACGAGAGCGAGATCCTCGCGGTTGGCGATGCATGGCATGTGATACCGACAATCGAGCTGACGAAACTGTCAACAGTTGTGTTTAGTTGCGGGGCGGCGCGAACTCGATGACTTGCTGGAAGGTGGGTCGGTTCGTAGCGCGGAAATCGTCGTCGATTAACCCCGGCGCAAACGTCAGCCGCTGTCCTTCGCTCAACCAGGTGGTCGGGTCATTGCCGCGTTCAGCGGCGACTTCGCTCGCCGCTGTGTCGATTGCTGTCCACAGCGCATCACGACAGGTTTCGATGTCACCGGACCCGCAGTACTGCACCCCGAACGGGCCGTCGATCGGCTCGCCGAGCAACGCACGAAGGTCCTTGTCAATGAGGCTTTCGTCGTTGATGCCACGTCGGGCATCTGTCAGAGCCTCACCGAGTATCGGCTCAATAACCGCCGCAGTGATTGGACCGAAGACGGCATCCAAGATCAGCGGTCCGGGGCTGTCATGGTCACCGTTGTTGTCGGCGTCGAGCCGTGGAGCATCATCGGCGATCCACTCCTAGAGG
>Ga0213866_10001509_pt1 | contig 17193 bp, 26 predicted proteins | sample PICome_11_FD_160079 | JGI IMG/M metagenome (GOLD analysis project Ga0213866, IMG submission 160079) | Coastal seawater microbial communities near Pivers Island, North Carolina, United States - PICO284 | ecosystem: Environmental > Aquatic > Marine > Coastal | place: USA: North Carolina...
GTAGTCCAAAAAGATGCTATGCTGTAAGTGCTAGTAACGCAAGTGCATTTGATGGTGAGTTGGACCTGGACGCTTTGAGCAATCCGAACAGGATATCATCAACCATAGGTAATGCCCAGGACTTTGACTCAGGTATAGCACAAAACACTTGGGTGATAATAGGTGTTATATTTAACAAGACAGGCAACCAGATTGCTGTTAGAGTAGATGGTGATAATGCATTTACACCTGTGAATGACTATGACAATAGTCTACAAACAAATATGGACCTACGTATATTCCGCAATAGAGCTAACGAACGAATGCAAGGTCGAATGGCAGAGTTTTTTACGGTAGCAGATGTTCCAGGCACAGGCGGCACAGATATAACAGATTTTGAAAAAGCAGAAGGTTATCTTGCTCACAAGTGGGCACTAACAGGCAATTTACCTGTGAGTCATCCTTACAAGAGTTCAGCACCAACAGGATAAATACTAAAAAGGAAGTATTATGGAACATTTTATAAGAGTAGTAATGGAAAAACAGGACACACTAAGCGAAGGCTTAAATGAATCAGTATTTCCAGGAAGTTATGTATTTGAATCAGAGCAAGGTGCTACAATATTTGAAATGCCTTTAGCAAAAGAACTTACATCAGAAGAAGCAGACGAATTTGCACAAAAATTAAGTGAATATGTATTTGATCAAGGTTACAATGATTTTGACATTGAAATATCTACAAATGATAAAATTGACGAAGACGAAGAAACATACGAAGACGATGATGACTTTTTTGAAGAATATGGTGTTTTGTGGTACAACGAAGATAATGACCCGATAGACGAAGCAGAATACCGAGGACGTAAAGTTAAATTAGGCAAGCCTATGCAAGGTGATGTTAAGAAGTTTAAAGTTTATGTTAAAGACCCAAAGACAGGTAATGTTAAAAAAGTAAACTTTGGACACGGTGGTAGTAGTGTTAAAGGTAAGTCAATGAAGATTAGAAAAAATAATCCGGCTGCAAGACGTTCATTTAGAGCAAGACATAATTGCGACAATCCGGGCCCAAGAACAAAAGCAAGATACTGGTCATGTAGGAAGTGGTAATATGCGTATTGACGAGTTAGGAAATAATAATAGTAATTTAAGATTAGATTTTGATAACGTAGAAGACTTATGTATTTTTATACGTAATAATCCTATGTTTTATCGTAAGCAATTTTTCCCATGTATGGCTAATATATCTGATAAACTTGATGCAGGTAAAAAATGTGATCCAGTTAAAGACATAGGTCCATGCGTTGATAATGCTTGTGACGCTTATTGTGATACATATGATTTGCCACATGACTCTAAGACATTATTTCCGGTAGACGACAGACGTGCTGCAATAGAAAAACTATATGCAGAAGAAATGCCTAATGTTAAAAAAGGAATGTATAAGGCTGAATCATCATGTTCGTAAGAGAATTATTTGAAGCAGAAAAGAAAGTAGCGGTTGCGGCATTTGGTCGTATGAATCCACCTACTATTGGACATGAAAAACTTGTAAACAAAGTAAAAAGCCAAAGCGGCGATCATTATATCTTCCTAAGTCAAACACAAAAACCAAAAGATAATCCACTACCGTTCGATGAGAAATTAAGATTTGCCAAAGAATTTTTTCCCGGTGTTAACGTAGGACATCCGCAAGTACGTACACCAATTCAAATGTTACAACTATTAGAAAAGTTAGGATATACTGATATTGTATATGTTGCAGGTTCTGATAGAGTAGAAAGTTTTGATAAACTGTTTAACGATTATAACGGTAAAGAATATAACTTCAATAGTATTAAAGTAATAAATGCAGGCGAACGTGATCCGGATGCAGAAGGTGCTGAAGGCATGAGTGCAAGTAAGATGAGATCGGCTGCCGCTCAAGGAGACTTAGATTCATTTACTCAAGGTGTTCCTAAACTAGCAGCTGCAGAAGAAATGTATAATGCTGTACGTAAAGGTATGGGCATTAAAGACGAAGTTCCTGCACAAGAAGGAATACGTCCAGAAAAACCTAATAAAAGTTCTGAAGAATTAATTGCAATGGGCTATGCTCCAGATTCAGACAAAGTACAACGTGCAAGAGAGTATGAAGATTGGGCTGACGATCAACGTGCTAAAGGTAAAGAAATAGACGAAATACTAGGCTTTGCTACCAAAAGCCCAAAACGTGCAACTATAAAAGTTAAAAAACGTCCACCAGAAGAAGATAGTGTAAAAGATAAAATTGCAAAACGTAGAGCAATGGCTGCTAAAGGCGATTCTCGTGCGTTTAAAGCAGGCGCACTAGATGAAGGCGACTTAGTAGTAGATAAAGGATCATTAATATCATACCTACGTGATATGATACAAAAATACGTTATGGAAGAAAACGATGTTGAAAAACTTTCTCAACTATTAAAATTTATGGTAGGTAAAGAGATTAAGTCGCACGGTGATAAAAGATACCGTATTACTTCTGAAGATATAGTTGAGGCTTTAGATCGTGGATGAACTTGCACAAATAGTAAAGTTAGCCGGAGTTAATGAGTTTAAAGGATATCAAGAATATACTTTAGAGAACATGAGTCATACTGCTACTGAACTAAAGCAAAAAGAAAGAGAAATGGGTATAAAGCCCGGAGACCAAGAATGGTTTAAATTATGGTTTAGTTTACCTTATATGAACGGACCAGTAAAGTTTAGAGGACGTACAAAATGAATCTTCGTCAGTTATTCGAAAGAGGAAGAATTGTTCCAGGTGTTAACACTACGCCTGATGTTGGTCCTAACGAAATTAAAAAACAAGCTGCAAAGTTTGGATTTAAAGTAGACAAAGACGGCAGACCACAAAATCATCCTAAAAAAGTAAAAGGTTCTAAAACGAATGTTGCATTTAACTTAGGCATGACTGAAGGCAAAATGTTTGCTAATCCTAAAAATACATTCCTTACAAAAGCAGACACAGCATACGACTTTATTAAAGTAGGTACTAACTTAGCAAACCTAAAAAGTATGCCAGCAGGTTCAAACATGGACGAGCCAGACATAATGATTTCTCCATATGCAGGCGCTAAAGAAATGAAGTATCTTATGAAGCAACTTAATCGTATTGGTTATAAAACACAAGATGCTCAAGGCTATCAAGATGCACACTATGATGACAAGCCAACTGGCGGAGAAGCACCTCCACAAATGAAAGCACAAGGTCCATTAGGTAAAATTAAACTATCTAAATTACGTGGTGTACAAAAAGAAAGAACATACGAAAAGTTAGCAAAGCAACTTGAACGTGTATTAGAAGACGACTATGCTCCGTTACAGATTGATCGTAGAGGTAGAGTGATTAACGGACATCACAGACTAGATGCATTACGTTTAGTAGGTGAAGAATATGCTCGTGTACATATGATTGACGATATAGTAGAAAACATAAAAGAAAACTTTGCATATAATGAAGCGTTTGTTAAACCACAGTTTGATGTAGAGTGGGGCGAAGCGACTCGCTATCCAGAGTTTAAAAAACTTGGTAAAAAAGAATGGATTAAACTTGCTAAAAAAGGCAAAGCAGTAACTATAAAAAATGCCAAAGATATTAATAACACAGATGCAGCAGATCCAGCCAGTTTTAAATCATTAGATAAGAATAAACAAGCAAGAGCATTAGCACAATTAAAAAGCGGCGATGTTGAAATGCCTATTGTTGCTGTTTACAGTGACGGATACAAAGAATTAATTGGCGGTAATACAAGACTTACTGCAATGATAGCACAAAACGGTAAAGCAACTGTATGGCAGTTTGAAGTGCCAGACGAAGTTGCCGAACTAGCAGAAAACTTTGCCGACGGTAAGAAGAAGGGTAAAAGCCGACCTGGCAGAGTCAAAAAAGCAGGTGCTAGTTGTAGTGGAAGTGTAACTAGTTTACGTAAAAAAGCAAAAAAGTATAGTGGTGAACGAGGTAAAATGTATCACTGGTGTGCTAATATGAAGGCAGGTAGAAAATGAAAATACTAGACTTAATAAACGAAGCAGAAACAGATGCAGCAAAAAATGTTCGTCATACCAAAGACTTAGACGATTTAGAGCGTGACATTCGCAAGTCTGGTTTAATGGATAAAGAAACAGAAAAAGCAATAAACGACAAACGTAGAGAGCTTGCTGCAAACAAAACTAAGATGCATAAATACAATATAAGTTAATTCGGGATTTAAAATGAAGATATACGAAATTACATCAATTAAAAAAGAGTCAACTCAATTAGACGAAGCATTACCAGCGTTATTATTACCTGGTATTATTGCAGGCGTAAGAATTGCAGGTGGTTGGGCAGCAAAACAAGGTGCAAAAATACTTGCACAAAGAGGCGCAGCGGCTGCAGGCGCAAAAGAATTAGGCAAACAGGCTGCTAAACAAACTGCTAAAGGAGCAGGTGCTGTTGCAAAAGGTGTTGCTAAAGCACCAATTAAGCACCCTGTTGCAACTGCTACAGTAGGTGGCGGAGCATATGTTGCTAAGAAAGCAGGTGATGCAATTGACGCTGTTGGTGATTCAGTTGATGACATTGTAGCAAAAGCCGGAGATGGCATTGATGCTATAAAAGATCAAATAACAGCCGCATTTGGTAGTGCAGGGTTTGGAAAAGTTGCAGCATTTGCATCTAAGTATGCAATTCCAGCATTGGCCGCTGTTGCTATACTATATGGCGGTAAAAAGATTTGGGATTATTTAACTAAAGAAGGCGAAGCACAACCTGCAACAGAAAGTGCTACAGCAGGCGCTACAGCATCGGGCAATGTAGCATCGGTTGCTAATCCGGTTGCGGCTAATGCTAAAATTAAACGTGACAAAAAAGGTGTTCCAGTAGCACCACAAAAGAAAAACAAAGATGGTACTGCCGTTAATGCGTTAGACATGGATAACAATATTATGGGCGGTAAACCAATTAAAAGGGTGCAATAAAATGGCTGATAAAGATAAAAAACCTAAAGTAGATCCAAAGAAAAAACCTAAAGGTGCATTTGCTCAAGGGTTTGCAAAAGGGTATCAAGCAACTGGCAAAGTAACAGATCCTGATTCTTTACGTAAAGGTATTAAAAATAAATGGAAAAGCATGATAACTCCAGATGCTGATCCAAAGCAAAAAGAAAAAGAAAAAACAACTGAAGGTCTTGCTGATAAAGCAGACATGGCAGAACGTGATCATGAAGTACAAATGGCTCGTGCAGACTTATACAAGATTGCAAAGTATGCTATCGAACTACACGACATGATGAAAAAAGTTACAGAAGCAGAAGGTATTGAAGGTTGGCAACAGGCTAAAATTACTAAAGCGGCAGACTACATGAGTAGCGTTTTCCATTCATTAGATTATGATTTAAGATTTAACGAACCTCAAGAACCTACAGTTGAAGGCAAAAGCCCACACAAAAAAGGTACTAAAAAATATAAAGCACACATGGCTGCTATGCATGCCGAAAGTGTAAAAGATCCGTATAAAAAAGGATTAATGGATAAACTACACGAAGCAAAACAAAGTGTTTGTAAAGAGTGCGGGAATCCAAGTTATACTACACTCCCAGAAGAAAAGCAAAAAGGTGTTGATGGCAAAGTATGCTGGAAAGGCTACAAGCGTATGGGCACTAAGAAAAAAGGCGGCAAGACTGTAGATAACTGCGTGAAGATGTAATTATGGCAGACGACTTTTACAAAATGAGTTCAATGATGAAGGATTTATTTCCTTCAAATCCTCAAGCAGATAGAGAAGCATTAATGGGTATGGCTAATGGCGGGCAACCGCAACAAAGTGCTGAATCCACAAAAAACTATGTGCAAGAAAGTGTAGATGTACCACAGGGTAGTTTACAAATGGATAAGAACTATAGTGTAAACGATTTTGCTGCTCTTGCAGGTGTTACTAAAGCACAACCAAATCGTGTAGTAGAAACAATAACAGATCAAGATTATCAACCAATTCCAGAAACATCAGACAAAGATTTACGTATTCAACAACTTGAAGAACGTGTATCTAAACTAGAGGCATTAATAAAAGAAAGACCATTATCAAAAGGCGAAGAAAAGAAAAAGGAAAAGATTGTAAAAGGCATGAAGAAAAATAAAGGCGATTTTGAGAAGCGTTACGGCAAAGACGCAGAAGCAGTTATGTACGCAACTGCTACTAAAAATGCCAAAAAAGAGTCATTTATTAGAGATGAACTTTATCGTAAATTAAAAGAATACGAATTTAAATCAAAATAATTGCTTGACTTCTAAGCAAATTTCCTATATAATATACTAATTACAAACTAAACTCAAAGGAGAACTTATGAGCAGTAGGACCTACGGCCCCGAAGAGAAGGCCAAATTAGAGCGGCTGGTAAACGAAGGCGTTACCGTGATGCAGGAAATAGAAGACTTGAATTTGGGTCTTAAAGAAACAGTTAAGGCTGTTGCAGAAGAACTAGACATTAAACCGTCTATGATTAATAAAGCAATTAAGATTGCACAAAAAGGTGATTGGGAGAAAGTAGCGAATGACTTTGACGACTTGGAAACATTGGTCGTTACTGTCGGTAAGGACAAATAAAGTGCAAAGCATAAGAGACTTTTACATAGATAGTCTTAAATCCGACCCCATTGCACACTATGCAGAAATGATTGGTGCTGTTGCTGTTATTATTGGAAGTAGCATACTAACATGGACTGTACTTACTCCTAGACCGGATATTTTTGTACCGTTCTATTTTGTAGGTAGTTGTGCAAGTTTTTTTGGAGCATATCGACGTGGACTACCTTGGGTACTAGTACTTACAGGTTGGTTCATTATTATGAACATGATAGCACTAAGTAGGCTATATATTGTATAACGCCAAAGACAATTGTCAGGCATGTATGAAGGTTAAGTTGGCCATAAGCAACAGGAGAAAATATAATTGAGTTACGTAGACGCACTATTTGATCGCGACTCTGACATTATCAGAGTTGTCGAACGCAAAGATGGAAAAAGACATTTCCATGAATATCAAGCAAAATATACATTTTACTATAAAGACCCTCGCGGTAAGTATAAGAGCGTTTATGGCGATCCTTTAAGTCGTATTGTTTGTAAGAATACAAAAGACTTTCGAAAAGAAGTAGCAATTAATCGAGACAAACAACTTTTTGAAAGCGACATCAATCCTATTTTCCAATGTTTAAGCGAAAACTATCTTAACCAAGATGCTCCTAAACTAAACATTGCTTTCTTTGATATTGAGACAGACTTTGATCCAGAGCGTGGATTTGCCGATCCTGCTGATCCATTTATGCCTATTACTTCTATATCTGTATACTTACAGTGGTTAGAAACAATGGTGTGTTTAGCAGTTCCGCCTAAGACACTTACAATGGAACAAGCTGAAAAAGAACTAGAAGGTATTGATAATGTAATGCTGTTTGAACAAGAAAGTGAAATGATTGATACTTTCTTAACACTAATTGAAGATGCTGATATTTTGTCAGGTTGGAACAGTGAAGGTTATGATATTCCGTATACTGTAAACAGAACTAGTCGTGTACTAAGCAAAGACGACACTAGACGTTTTTGCTTGTGGGGCCAGTTACCTAAGAAACGTGAATATGAAAAGTATGGCAAATCAGCTGTAACCTTTGACCTAATAGGTAGAGTGCATTTAGATAGTTTGGAATTATATCGTAAATACACATATGAAGAACGACACACATATAGACTTGATGCCATTGGCGAAATCGAAGTTGGTGAAAACAAAGTCCCTTATGAAGGCACTTTGGACCAGTTGTACAACAATGACTTTAGAAAGTTCATCGAATACAACATACAAGATACCGCACTACTGGACAAGTTGGACAAAAAACTAAGATTTATTGATCTTAGTAACGAACTTGCACACGCAAATACTGTTTTGCTACAGACCACAATGGGTGCTGTTGCTGTTACAGAACAAGCGATTGTAAACGAAGCACATCACAGAGGACTACAAGTTCCTAACAGACCTAAGCGAGATGACGAAAACACACAAGCCGCTGGTGCATATGTAGCATTTCCGAAAAAAGGATTGCATAAATGGATTGCATCAATGGATTTGAATTCACTGTATCCGTCAGTAATTCGTGCATTGAATATGGCACCCGAAACTATTATTGGACAAATACGTCCTGAGATGTCAGATGCTCGTGTACAAGAAGATATGGGCTTAAAGAAAAAGTCGTTTGCAGGAAGTTGGGAAGGACGTTTTAGCACAGAAGAATACGAAGCGGTTATGGAGCAGAAACGTGACGTTGCCCTTACTGTTGACTTTGAAAACGGACAGACTGAAGTGTTTAGTGGTGCTGAACTATACAAGATTATTTTTGACAATAACAATCCATGGATGCTTAGTGCTAATGGTACAATCTTTACAACAGAGTTTGAAGGTGTTATTCCAGGTATTCTTGCAAGATGGTATAGTGAACGTAAAGACTTACAAGCACAACTTAAGAAAGCAAAAGATGCCGGTAATGCTGTTGAAACAGAATATTGGGATAAGCGACAGTTAGTTAAAAAGATTAACTTAAACAGTTTGTATGGTGCTATTCTTAATCCTGGTTGTAGGTTCTTTGATAAACGTATTGGTCAATCAACAACACTAACAGGTCGTACTATTGTTAAACACATGAGTGCAGAAGTTAACAAAGTTATTACAGGCACATATGACCATGTTGGTGAAGCAATGATATATGGTGATACTGACTCTTGTTACTTTAGTGCTTATCCAATCTTAAAAAATGACATCGACGCAGGAAAGATTCCTTGGGATAAAGATAATGTAATTACCCTTATGGATCAGGTGTGCGAAAAAGCAAATACAACGTTTGGCGACTTTATGATGAAAGCATTTCATTGTCCAAAGAGCCGTTCAGATGTTATTGCTGCAGGACGTGAAATTATTGCACAGTCTGGGTTATATATTACTAAGAAGCGTTATGCGGCATTAGTTATTGACAACGAAGGCTTTAGAACAGATATTGACGGTAAAGCAGGTAAGGTTAAAGCAATGGGCTTAGACTTACGTAGATCAGATACACCTGTGTTTATGCAAGAGTTCTTAAGTGAAATATTACTTATGGTACTAACAGACGTACCGCAAGATGAAATACTTGAACGTATTACTGTATTTAGAAAAGAATTCAGTGAACGTCCTGGTTGGGAAAAAGGTAGTCCGAAACGTGCAAACAAAGTAGGCCACTATAAGCGATTAGAAGAAAAACAAGGTAAGGCAAATATGCCAGGCCATGTACGGGCAAGCATTAACTGGAATACGCTGAAGCGTATGAACGGAGACAAATACTCGCAAGAGATTGTTGACGGTATGAAAGTTATTGTTTGTAAACTAAAACAAAACCCTTTAGGATATACAAGTGTTGCTTATCCAACTGATGAGCTAAGACTTCCTGAATGGTTTAAGGAGTTGCCATTTGACGATGCGGCAATGGCAGAAACTATTATTGATAATAAGTTAGACAACTTAATTGGTGTGTTAGATTATCCTTTAGAAGATACTAAACGTAATAATACATTCAATAGTTTGTTTGACTTCGGAGAATAAAATGAAAGTTAATATACAATTGGAAATAGATACTGACAATAGTCAAGACCTAAATACCATTGAAGAATTAATTGCAATGCTAAGACAATTAGCAGAAAATTACGAGGATTAGTTATGGAATGGGTATTAGTATACATCACTCTTACATTTCACGGTCATCCAATAGCTGAAGAACAGGGTCGTTTTGACTCAATGGCTGAGTGCTTTAAGGCTAGAGAATACTTATCTTTAGAACTAGGTAGTACTGATGGATATTATCCTGTAGGCTCACAGGCTGTGTGTGTAACAAACTTAAAGGAAATGCACTAATGGATAGAGTAGGATTTACATGTAGTACATTTGATTTATTACATGCAGGACATGTACAAATGTTACGTGAAGCAAAAGAACAATGTGATTATTTAATTGTTGGATTACAAGTTGATCCAAGTATGGACAGACCTGAAAAGAACTGTCCTATACAAACTATTGTTGAACGATATACTCAATTAAAAGCTGTAGGGTATGTGGACGAAATCATTCCTTACGGAACTGAACAAGACCTAGAAGATATTTTGAGTATGTATACCATACATGTACGTATCCTAGGCGAAGAATATAGAGATAAAGAGTTTACTGGCAGAGATATCTGTAGAAAACGTGATATTGAAATATTCTTTAACAAACGAGATCATAGGTTTAGTTCGAGCGACCTACGAAAACGTGTTTCTGACAGACAGAAATAATATTAATGCTTGACAAAAACCTAAATATACTTTATAATAGAACTTAACATAGGAGAATATAAATGAAAGATATATTACAAGACGTAGTCGCACACACACATGCACTAGGTTTTCTATCACTGGTTAAAGTTAACGCTGAAACAGAAACGGCTATTGATGCAATGGCAGAAGACAGATCAGTTATTTTAACAGCAACTACACATAACCCTGTATCAGAGTTTATTGGAACGTTTGGTATGCCTAACTTAGACAAACTAAGTTTGCATTTAAAGAATCCAGAATACAAAGATAACGCAAAACTTGAAGTAGTTCAAGCAGACCGCAATGGTGAAACTGTTCCAACACACATTCACTTTGAAAATGCTTCTGGAGACTTTGAAAATGATTATCGCTTTATGAATAAAGCAATCATTGAAGAAAAACTAAAGACTGTTAAGTTTAAAGGTGCATCATGGGACGTAACATTTGAACCGAGCATGGCAAGTATTGCACGTATGAAGTTACAAAGTGCTGCACACGCCGAAGAGCCTACATTTAATGTAACAACTACTGATGGTAATCTTGTGTTTAGTTTTGGTGATGCAAGTACACACGCAGGTAGTTTTATCTTCCAACATGCTGTTGAAGGTGAATTAAGTCATACTTGGAGTTGGCCTGTAGCACAAGTACAGTCTATCTTAAACTTAGATGGTAATATTACAATGAGTATTTCCAATCAAGGTGCTATGATGATTACTGTAGACAGTGGCTTAGCAAAGTACGATTACATTTTGCCAGCACAGAGTAAGTAGAATATGCGTAAGGACTTAACAGCAGAACAAAATGACTATGCACATTTTCTTCCAGCATTAAGTGGCTTTTATGCTACTTATGTAGGCAAACAACGTTATCCTGATCCTGTTAACGGTCCGTATGTTCCAGACGATCGTATCCCAAGTAATTTTAAAAATAATGTTGAAAGTCTTAATTACCTAAATAAAAACGAAGGAGCGTTTACGTACAAATGGACGCTTTATTCTGCAGGACACGCAGATTTAGATACTACTAAGCATGTACCTAAAGAAGATATGGTGCGTAATAGAGATAGAGAAAATACTTGGTTACTAGGCGATTCAGGCGGCTTCCAGATTGGTAAAGGCGTTTGGGAAGGTGATTGGAAGGATCCTAATTGTCCTAAAGCCCAAAAGAAACGTGATGGTGTATTACGTTGGATGGATGCATATATGGACTATGGTATGGTCCTTGATATTCCAGCCTGGGTAGCACGTTCACCTGAAGGTGCAAAAGCCACTGGCATTAGTACATATGATGAGGCTGTAAAAGCAACACGTATAAACAATGACTATTGGATGAAGCATAGAACAGGTGCTTGTAAATTCTTAAATGTATTACAAGGCGAGAATCATGCTGATGCAGAAGATTGGTATCAGCAAATGAAAGACTATTGTGATCCAAACAAGTATCCAGACAAACATTTTAATGGCTGGGCAATGGGTGGTCAGAATATGTGTGATGTACATTTGGTTCTTAAACGTCTAGTTGCATTGAGATTCGACGGACTACTGGAACAAGGCGTACATGATGTAATGCACTTCTTAGGTACAAGTAAACTAGAATGGGCTACATTACTAACAGACATACAAAGAGCTGTTCGTAAGTATCATAACCCAAACTTTATGGTTACATTTGATTGTGCTAGTCCTTTCCTTGCTACAGCAAACGGGCAAGTATACATTCAAAACGAAACACCTGATAGAGGTAAGTGGACTTATCGAATGGTTCCGAGCGTTGACGAACTTAAATATGCAACAGATACAAGAACATTTAAAGATGCTACAGTACAAGATGGTATCTTCCCTAACTTTGAAGACTCGCCACTAACTGATGGATTATTAGTAAACGATATTTGCACATACAAAAAAGGTGATCGCAACAAGATTGGCGTGCCTAAAGTAAGTGCAGGTGAAGTTGAACTTGACAAAAACGATCAACCTGTTTTAGATAAACAAGGTAATCCAATTGTTCGTAAAAAAGATTCAACTAGTTGGGACTCATTTAGTTATGCAATACAAATGGGTCACAATGTATGGAGTCATATCAATGCTGTACAAGAAGCAAACAGACAGTATGATGCAGGTATAACTCCTAAGATGTTAGTAGACGAACGTTTTGATAGAGTCTACTTTAAAGACATAGTCGAAGCAATCTTTATGACAGATGATAGAGATGAAGCAAATGCAATTATCGAAGAGTTCAGTAAATTTTGGATGAGCATACCTGGTACTAGAGGTGCTATTGGTAAAAAGACTGTAAATTCTAGTACATATTTTAACGCATTGTTTGATGTAGAAGAATCGCCACAACAAGAAGAATTAGAAGCTGGCGAATATACTGAAGAACAAGAAAGTAAGTTAGGAGAACTTGAGGATGAGCAATTACAGTGACGAACACGAAAAAATAGCGAATCAATTAGATATTTTATATAAGCGTCATAGAGAACTTGACGATAACATAATTAATCGTTATAATAAGTTTGCAACCGACACTGAAATTAATATGTTAAAGACCAAAAAGTTATGGTTCAAAGACGAAATATATAGATTAGAAAAGAGGCTGAAAGAGATATGAAACGAGATTATGATGAAGGCGTTTTAGAAACACCTGTTTTATTTGTAGGTGTAGAAGTTGAAAAAACTCCTGCGTATGGTTTAAAGACATTATTTGTAGATGGACTTCAAGATGTAGATACTATTTTGACATACTACAATAAATTGGATTGTAAGCATATCTTTTTTGGTGCTAATCATTCATTTGCCCCTGGTACAGACTTTCCAGCAGATGCAGGTAACTGGGAGCGTTTTGAAAAAATGATAATGCCTTTCTTAGATGAAGGATATCTTTGTTCGTTAGATCTTCCAATTGATCATGCAGAGGGTATGTTAGAGTCTCCTATGGTAGAATACAATAACTTTATTCCACAACTACGCATTCCATTGCCTTATGTGAAACAGTGGAACTACAACACTATGTTGAAGATTGACGATAAAGATTTTAAGGCAACTAACCCAGGTGTTTGGTGCCATAGTTTGCATGACCTTTTGGATAGAGAAAAATTTACCGATTGGAGCAAATATGGGCTTGACAAAGTAATTAAATGAAAGTATACTATAAACAATGCAAGAACGTTATTACGACTACATGCTTCGTAGAATGAGAGAAGATAGAATGGAAAATACAATAAATAACTCACAAAAGAGTATATGGGTAACCTTTAGAAAAGAAGGTATTCATAAATATCCGGCGGCACTAGATGACCCAAAACTTGCAACAGGCGATGACATGGACGTTTCGTTCCTTGGTTATCCTCATCGTCATATTTTCCACTTCAGGGTGCGTATCGAAGTGTTCCATGACGATAGAGACATCGAATTCATCCAGTTCAAAAGATGGCTTGAAAAGCTCTATAATGATTCCGACGGTGCGGTGCTCGTACTAGATTACAAATCGTGTGAAATGATCGCAGACGATCTATATTCACAAATTTCAGCAAAGTATCCCGGCCGCTTTGTTGAGATTGATGTCTCCGAAGATGGAGAGAATGGCTGTCAAATCTTTTACCCAAAACCCTAAATGCTATTATCAAAAGGAAAACTACAATGGCAAAGAACTTTCCGAAAGTTATGGATATCTATGACGATCTTGACAAGTTTCGCGACTACTGTCGCTTTGAAGGTAAAGTCTTTAATGAAAAAGACTTATACAAAGAAGGTGCACCTGTATGGGAAGCATATAAAAAATACCAAGGCTGGCTTCGTGCAAAAGCTCGCAATGCAGGACGTAACAATATAAACAAACGGAGGAACTAATGACTATCTATATCGTAGACATTGAAGCAGTTGATACACGCTACACTAAACAATGGAAAGAACATCTTCCAAAGCAACTGCAACGAGCTACGAATGAAAAAGTAGAAGTTGTTAGTGGTGGAGATACTCCTCAGGCTACAACACCTGGGGCGTTTCTTAACTTCGGCGGTACAAATGTTTATAAAAGCAAACAGTTAGAAAAAATAGGGGAAATGTTTTGTAACGGAACTATTAATGATGGTGATTATTTTCTATACACTGATGCTTGGAATCCTACTGTTATACAACTTCGTTACATGGCAGAACTATTAGGCGTTGATATTTGTGTTGGCGGCTTGTGGCATGCTGGCAGTTATGATCCACAAGATTTTCTAGGCAGACTTATAGGAGATAAACCTTGGGTTAGACATGCAGAATATTCAATGTTTGAATGTTACGATGACAATTTTTTTGCAAGTGAATTTCATTGGGATATGTTTGCAGAAACGTTTGCACTCGAAATGGGTGTAGTTGATCAAACTAAAATGAAACGTGTAGGATGGCCTATGGAATATCTAAAGAACAGTTTAGATAGTTACAAAGGTATGGAGAAGAAAGATTTAATCTTATTCCCGCATCGAATTGCTCCTGAAAAACAAGTTGATATTTTTAGAGACTTAAAAGAACGTTTACCTCAATATGAATTTGTAGTATGTCAAGAACAACAACTTACAAAAAATGAATATCACAATTTACTAGGCGAAGCTAAAATTGTGTTTAGTGCTAACCTACAAGAAACATTAGGTATTAGTTGGTATGAAGGAGCATTAGTTAATGCTATACCTATGGTGCCAGATAGACTAAGTTACAGTGAAATGGCACTGCCTGAATTTAAATACGACAGCAAATGGACTGAAGACTTTGATGCATACTTACATCACAAAGACAAAGTCGTTGCTCAAATAGTTGAATACATAGAAAACTATGAGTCTTTCCTTCCAAGTATTGCAAAACAAGTATCTAAACTTAATAAAGAATTCTTTAGCGGTAAAGACTTGTATACGGTGATTAGTAATGAACGATGATACAGAAACATATACAATTGACCTTGGATCAGGTACAGATACCTTACAAACAATTTATACTAATGACACATTGTATACTGATAACAGTATTACTATAAACACTTCTAGTTGGGATGATAGTTTTAGTACTGATCCTTCATCAATTTATACTACTGGCATAAACAATGGTAATGTTAGTATCGAAGGTGAATTAAAAGTAGGCGGTGTAGACGTTATGCAGTCTATTAAAGATCTACAACGTGTACTAGGTGTTGTAAGTAGAGATATTGAAAAAGAAGAAAAGTATGCAGGACTAAAACGTGCCGCAGAAGCATACGAACGCGAACTAGCAAAAATTGAAACATTAGAAACTATAAAGGGTTCAAACTAATGCTAAACTTTTTTAAAGGACGTAAACGTGTAATTAAAGACAGAGACAGTGACGAACCATACTTAGTTCGCTACTATCTTTTCTTAAAAGACAGAAAGAACTTTCCGTTTAATATCACATTACACAAAGTTTTAAAAAGCGATGAAGATGTTCTCCATGATCATCCGTGGAGTTATGCAACATTAATTCTTAAAGGTGGCTATTGGGAAAATCTTCCTATATATGCTCGTGAAGGACATGTATGCGGTTCCCATAAAGTATGGAGAGGACCAGGACACTTTCGATATCGTAAGTCAGACGACTTACACTTTTTAGAATTAGAAAAAGACGCCAATGGAAATGAGATTCCATGTTGGAGTTTATTTTATATGGGTAAGAAAGCCAAGAGTTGGGGATTTTTACCTTGGATTAAAAATACCGGTTATCGGTGGATAGATAGTGAGACATACCTCACTAAGGATTAATATGATGAGTCAATATAATGATGTTGTTGAAAGGCAAAGAATGAAATTGGAAGCAGAAGTTTGGGCTAAACAAGTTAAATCTATACATGCACATACTACAAAAAGTATGTGGTATGAAACTAATCCTGAGGATTTTGAACACGGGCCTGTAACTGATGTTGAATACAATAGTGGTGTTATAGAAAGAACACTTGCAAATGGTGCCAAAAGAACAATTGGCAAGAGATTAAGTTCAGATGAACTAGTTGATGAATATAAAAGGAATTCTGTTTGAAACATACTAATTACTTTAATGGCGACATACAAACATATGACGACATATTTACAGAACAGCAACTAAATGCAATAGCGGCTGAAGTTACAACACTGAACTATGGCTATGGAAGTATTGATCAAATGTCATTACAAAACTTTCAAGCACCTACTGGGATGGTTAACGTAGGTAAAGGTAACGACAACTGGTATAAAGTAGTTGAAGACTATTGCCGTAAAAACATTCCGGAACTAAAAGATATTCCAGAAGGCAGGCATCACGTTAATTTATTTGGACCACGTGAAAATGCAATGTATCACGAAGATTCCGAAGACGGGTGGACTGCTATTTTTTATGCAAACCAGTATTGGGACATAAACGAAGGCGGCGAAACTAAATTTATAATGCCCGCTGATATGTTAGATGATAGTAAAGAAATTAAAACGGACACATTAGATTATCCTGTTGTACTTTCAATAGCACCTATACCAGGAAGGTTAGTGATATTTAAAGGTAACTTACTACATTCAGCAACTGGGTTTAGAAATACATGGCGTTTTACACCTACTATACAATTTTATAAGACCGGAGATAAAGAAGAATGAAGAAACATTATTACACATGGGGACACGTTGAAAAAATGTGTATCGATATCGCAATGCAGATGCAGAAAGATAACTGGAAGCCAGACTATATTGTAGGTATTACACGTGGTGGTAATGTGCCTGCTACAATACTGTCGCATATGTTAGGCGTTCGTTGTGAAGCACTTAAAGTAGCATTACGTGATAGCGACAGTGATTGCGAATCTAATGCTTGGATGGCTGAAGATGCGTTTGGTTACGTTGACGAAGA
>Ga0213866_10001511_pt1 | contig 17178 bp, 19 predicted proteins | sample PICome_11_FD_160079 | JGI IMG/M metagenome (GOLD analysis project Ga0213866, IMG submission 160079) | Coastal seawater microbial communities near Pivers Island, North Carolina, United States - PICO284 | ecosystem: Environmental > Aquatic > Marine > Coastal | place: USA: North Carolina...
GCCCGGCGACGTCGTCACCATGTACGTGTGTGGCATCACGCCCTACGACTCCACCCATCTGGGCCATGCGAACACCTACGTCACCTACGACCTGCTGATTCGCCGACTGGAGGATCTCGGCCACACGGTGCGGCTGGTCCGCAACATCACCGACGTCGACGATTCGATCCTGCCGAAGGCCCGCGAACTGGGTGTCGACTTCCTCGAACTCGCCGCGACCGAGACCGCTCGCTTCCACCGCGACATGGTGGCCCTCGACACCCGGCCGGTCGAGGCCGAACCCCACGCGACCGAGTGGGTCGCCGAGATGGTGGCGCTGATCGAGCGTCTCGAGACCCGCGGCCACGTCTACGCCGTCGACGGCACCGTCTTCTTCGAGGTGTCGACCTTCGACTCCTTCGGCGCGGTCTCCGGCTACGACGAGGCGACGATGATCACCTACGCCCGCGAACGCGGCGGCAACCCCGAGGACCCGCGCCAGCGCAACCCGCTCGACTTCGTGCTCTGGCAGCCCTCGCGCGACGACGAGCCGAGCTGGGATTCTCCCTGGGGTCGGGGGCGACCGGGGTGGCACATCGAGTGCAGCGCCATGTGCATGGGCATCCTCGGTGAGACCATCGACCTCCACGGCGGCGGCAGCGACCTCATCTTCCCCCATCACGAGTGCGAACGGGCCCAGAGCGAGGCGGCCACCGGGACGACGTTCGTGCGCCACTGGATGCACGCCGGCATGGTCGCCTACGAGGGCACGAAGATGTCGAAGTCGTTGGGCAACCTCGTCTTCGTCAGCGAGCTCTCGAAGACCGCCGACCCTCGCGCGATCCGTCTGGCGCTCATGGGCCACCACTATCGGGACGACTGGGAGTGGTTCGACACCGACATCGGCGCGGCCTCGAGCCTGCTCGACGAAATGCTCGCCGCGGTCGCCGCCGAACGCGGCCCCGATCCCGCGCCGTTCGCGGCCCGGGTCCGCGCTGCGCTCGACGACGACCTCGATGCGCCGTCGGCCCGAGCCGCCCTCGTCGACCTGGCTCGGGCGATAAGTGCCGGGGGTGATGACGCCTCGGCCCCTACGGTGTTGGCCGAACTCGGTGCCCTCGTGGGCATCGCCCTCGACCGTCCCGCCGCTCCCCTCGGGTGATCCGATGATTCGCCTCTACGACACGCTCAGCGGAGAGATCCGGCCGCTCGAACTCCGTGACTCGGGGAAGGTCTCGCTCTACGCGTGCGGGCCGACGGTCTACGACCATCCCCATCTGGGGCATGCCCGCCAGGCCCTCACGTACGACATCGTCCGCCGTTATCTCGAGTGGTCCGGTCTCGAGGTCCACCATGTCGCCAACGTCACCGACATCGACGACAACATCATCAACCGGGCCAACCGCGAGGGCTCGACCGAGCCCGAGATCGCGGAGGAGTGGAAGGCCGTCTACGACGCCGCCATCTTCGATGCGCTCGGCATTCTCCGCCCCCACGACCGGCCTCACGCGACCGAGTACGTCGACGAGATGGTGGCCTTCATCCAGACGCTCGTCGACAACGACAGCGCCTACGCCAACGACTCGGGCGTCTACCTGCGAGTCCACTCGGTCGAGGACTATGGCGGACTCGTCCATCGCAGCCTCGACGACCTCCGCGAGGGCGCTGGGGCCCGGGTGGAGGTCGACGACAACAAGGAGGACCCGCTCGACTTCGCCCTCTGGAAGGCGGCCAAACCCGGTGAGCCGAGCTGGCCGTCACCGTGGGGCCAGGGTCGCCCCGGCTGGCACATCGAGTGCGTCGCGATGAGTCTCGACGTGTTGGGCGACGGGTTCGACCTCCACGGCGGCGGCACCGACCTCGTCTTCCCCCACCACACCAACGAGCGAGCCGAGGCGATCGCCGCCGGGCGCGACTTCGCCCGTCACTGGATGCACAACGCGATGCTCAACATCGGTGGCGAGAAGATGTCGAAGTCGCTCAACAACTTCACCACGGTGCAGGAGCTGCTCGACGAACACCCCCTCAACGCGCGCGCCCTCCGGCTCCTCCTGTTGCAGACCCACTATCGCAAGACGATGGAGATCAACAGTGAGGTTATGGACCAGGCCCGCAGCGCGATCGAGCGCCTCGATGCAATGGCCCGCAAGGCCGACGCTGCGGTGCTCGGGATCGACGGGGCCGCGCTCGACGAGTCGGCGGTCGCCGCCTTCCGCACCGCGATGGACGACGACATGGGCACGCCCGAGGCCGTCGCCACCATCTTCGAGACGGTCCGTCGCGCCAACGCCGCCCTCGATGCCGGAAGCCCCGAGGCTGCCGGCCTCGTCGCCACGGTCCTCGATCTGGCCGGTGCGCTCGGCATCGTGATCGGTGGTGCGACTGCGGGCGACGACGACGCGGAGATCGACGAGCTGGTCGCGGCCCGCACCGCGGCCCGAGCGGCGAAGGACTTCGCCGAGGCCGATCGCCTGCGCGACGAACTCACGGCCCGAGGCATCGTCGTGGAAGACACCCCCAACGGACCCGTCTGGCACCGAGCCTGAGCGAGCAGACCGGGCGGGTCCCGGTCGCCTAGCGTCGCCCCATGCCGATTCTCGAACCGCCGGCCGAGCTGCACCCGCTCCCTCCCCAGCCTGCCGACACACCGTGGCCGACCAGCGAGTGGCCGACCGGGCCGGTCCCCGACGGTGTCGACGCCGCGGCGTTGGAGTCCCTGCTCGATCGGGCCTTCGGCGAGGAACCGGAGCCGGAGTTCGGCCAGTCGTTCGCCACGATCGTGGTCAAGTCGGGCCGGATCGTCGCCGAACGCTACGGACCCGACATCGACGACTCGACCCCGCTGCTCTCCTGGTCGATGGCGAAGTCCATCACTCACGCCTTCGTCGGCCTCCTGGCCGGCCAGGGCCGTCTCGACCCCGATGCCCGCGCCGCCGTGCCCGAGTGGGCCGACCCGACCGACCCCCGCCACACGATCACCCTCCGCCACCTGCTGCGGATGAGCGATGGCCTGGAGTTCAACGAGGACTATGTGATTCCCGAGGGCGGCGAGAAGGCCGCGTGGTCGCACTGCATCGACATGCTCTTCGGAGCCGGCACGGCCGACCCCGCCGCCTACGCCGCAGCCCGGCCGGCGGCCCATCCTCCCGGCACCGTGTTCAACTACTCGAGCGGCACGTCCAACATCGTGGCCCGCATCGTGGGCGACCGGATCGGGCGCAACGACGAGGCCCGGGCCTGGATGCACGAGCACCTCTTCTCGAGGATCGGTATGCACACGGCCGACCCGCGGTTCGCCGAGTCGGGCGACTTCATCGGGTCCAGCTATCTCTACGCCACGGCCCGTGACTGGGCTCGATTCGGCCTTCTCTACCTGCGGGGCGGCAAATGGGACGGCACGCAGATCCTCGACCGCGAGTGGGTCGACGATGCTCGCACCACGCGTGCCCGTGACGACGACGGCGCCCAGTACGGCAGCCATTGGTGGACCTACCCGGACGACCGCGGCCGCTTCTTCGCCAGCGGGTTCGAATGGCAGCGGGTGGCCTGCGTCCCGAGCAGCGACCTCGTGGTCGTGCGCCTCGGCAAGACGCCGCAGGCCGACTACCCGACCCTGGTCGGCTGGTTCGACGACCTGATCGGCCTGTTCGACTGAGTGCTCACCACGCCGCGACCGGTGCCGGTTCGGGCGTGACGACCGTGCGGACGGCCAGCAACGCGCCGGCGAGCAGCAACAGTTCACCGACCAGCAGCGTCACCCCCGGCACCGACGCCGTCACGAGATGGATGAAGAGGAAGGCGCTCAGCGGCTCGAACACCAGCAACTGACCGGCGAGCGCCCGGGGCACGTCGACCACGGCCCGATTCCAGAGGGTCGTGGCCAGCCACGACGGCACGATCGCCAGGAACAGCGCGGCGGCGAGCAGCCGATTCGGATCGCCCACGCCACCGCCGAGCAGACCGAGCAGCAACAGAGGGATCGACCAGGCACCGGAGGCGACGCCGACGGCGCTGGACCACCGACGAGGGCCCAGATCGGGGCGGGCGCGAAGGTGGTCGGTGGAGTGCGAGGCGTAGAGACAGAAGCCGGCGACGCCCAACGATGCGACGCCGAGGCCGAGAAGCACGTTCGTCAGTCCGGCACCGTCGGAGGGCCACGCGTCGCGATGGATCACGACGTGCGACGCCAGGGTCAGCACGACCGACGGCAGCAGCGGACGCACATCGGTGCCGTCGCGACGAGCGCCGACGACGGCATAGACGACCGGGATCGAGCCGACCACGGCGATGGTCGGACCGGCGCCCGCCAGTGAGATGGCCACGACCTCCGCGAGATAGAGGCCGACCGAGCCGCCGAGGGCGTGGCCGAGCGCAACCCGCCAGGGGATGTCCGCGAACCCACCCGACATTCGCAGCAGGCCGGCGGCCATGAGGCCGAACAGGGCGAAACGGCTGCCGGTGATGAGCATCGCGTTCGACGTGTCGACCAGCCCGACCACGGCATACGACGAACCCCAGCACGTGCCGGCGAGGACCAGGGATGAGACGGCGGAGGGCGAGCGGACCATCCGCCCACTGTGACGACTTCTGCGGGGCGGAAGGCTGCGTTCTCACCTGTGAGCGGCTCAGGAGTGCAGAATTCCTGCGCAGTATGGCCATACAGTGGCAGACTTCTGCGCATGGAACTGGACGCCATCGATCGCCGTATCGTCGACGAACTCCGAGCCGACGGCCGGATCACCGTCAACGACCTCGCCGACCGGGTCGGCCTCTCGGGCTCGCCGACCCTGCGCCGCCTGCGTCGCCTCGAAGCCGAAGGGGTCGTACGCGGCTACACCGCCCGCATCGATCCCGACGTGATCGGCCGGGGATTCAGCGTCTGGGTCACCGCCCGCCTCGCCGTCGGAGACCCCGAGGCCCAGCGCGGGTTCGAGGACGGCCTCCGGGCCCTCGGCGCCGTGACCGAAGCCCACCACGTCACCGGCGACGTCGACTATCTGATCCGGGTCGACGTTGCCGACCTCGACGCCTACGACCACGTGATCCGCAACGAGCTGGCCCGCCTGCCGGGCCAGGCCCACATCACCAGCTATGTGGTGACGAGCACTGCCATCGAACGGCGCTAGCCGATGCCGAAGATGTAGCCCGACCAGGTGCCGACGACGATGCGGCCCCGCCAGACCGCCGGCGTCGACTCGATGCAGCCGCCCAGCTCCAGCTCCCACAGCAGGGGTGGCTCGACCGTGGTGTCGGACACGTCGTAGCCCCGCAGCACCCCGAGACAATCGCCCTGGATCCAGACGTCGTCGACGATCACGGGCGACTGCCAGAGCTTGCTCCCGAACTCCATCCGCCAGCGCTCGTCCCCCGTGTCGCGGTCGAGACCCAACACCGTCCCGGTGTCGGTGGGCACGATGAGGAGGTCACGGTGGAGCCCCGGCGTCGCCCACACGCCGGTGTCGAGGCCTTCTCGCGCGTCGACCCCCCACACGAACGGGTCGTCCGGGCGCGAGGGATCGAGCTTGATGACCTGGCCGAGTTCCTGGCTGCGAGCCGTACCCCGCTCGTACTCGACGCCGGCGTAGATCATCCCGTCGTCGTCGATCACGAGCGTCGCGTCGATGTCGTCGCCGGCCCAGTAGCGAAACACCCGGGTCGGCTCGATCCCGTCGCGGAGCCCACCGATGTCCCATCCCTGGATCAGGCCACCGGAGTTGGCGAAGTAGAGCGTGTCGCCGGAGATCGCCACGGAGTTCTCGATCGAGACGTTGTTGCCCACCGCAGCGAGCAGCTCGTCGTCCCACCCCGCGGCATCCCAGATCAGCTCGGGGTCGACCGTCACCCGACCCTCTGCGTCGTAGCCCCGGTTGAGCTTCACGATGTGGATCCGCGAGTTCTCCCCGCCGATGAACAGGTGGTCGTCGATGACGAGCCCGGCACCATCCCAGTCGTTGTTCCACAGCGTCGGTGTGGCGTCGTTCCAGGCCAGCCTCCACAGCTCGGTGGGCTCGTCCCGGTCGAAGGCGATCACCCGGTAGAAGTTGTCGCGGCTCCCGGTGTAGAGGAGCGGGAATCCGTCCGGGTCGATGGTGACCGACCCCTTGATGATGTCGCCGGTCGGGAAGTCGGGCAGCAGCCGGGTGCCGTCGTCGGCATCGAGGAAGTGGACATTGCGGCTGTAGCTGCCGAGCGTGGCCCACGTGACGCCCTCGCGCTCGAAGATCGAGGGCTGACCGGTCCAGCCCGAACCGCACCAGGTCGTGACCGTCCCGCCGTCCGAGTTGGAGCACATCGGCTCGTCGGGGAAGCGCCAGACGACCTCCGGGTCATCCGGAACCGGCCCCTCGCCGTAGTACGTCCGGGTGGGGTTGCCTCGGAACGTGAGCAGCCCCTCGACCGTGTCACCCCAGGGCTCGAACGCCGATGCCGGATCGACCCACCCGTCGTAGGGCGGCTCCGTCGTCGTGGTCGTCGTGGAGCTGGTGGTCGTCGACGTGGACGTCGTCGTCACCTCGTTCGTGGCGGTGTCGGGCAGTGTTGCGTCGTTGGTCGAGTCCGACCAGACGATCGTCATCAACAGCAGGACGGCCACCACGGCGAGCCCGATGTTGAGCCGACGGACGAAGTGACTCACACCACCAGACGGAGCTGACGAACCGTAGGCTCGATGTCATGACCGACGCGCCGACCCCCCGCAACAGCACGCTCTTCTGGCGCGGCATCACACGCGCCTGTGGCGCGTGTGGAAGCCGCGGTCTGACCCGCCGATGGGTGACGCTGCGCGAAGAGTGCCCTCGGTGTGGCTTCCACTTCGAACGCAAGCCCGGCCATTTCGTCGGTGCCGTCGGCATGAACACCATCGCGACATTCGGACTGATCCTGATCGTCCTCATCGTGGGTATCGGTGTCATGTGGCCCGACGTCCGCGCCATCCCGCTGCTCATCGCGATGCTGCCCATCGCGGTGCTGGGACCCCTGGTCATCCATCCGACGGCCAAGACCCTGTGGGTCGCCGTCGACCTGATGATGAATCCCCTCCTTCCCGGTGAGTCCGTCATCGACTCCGAGGAACGCGCGACGCAACAGGGGTGAGCGGGCCGAACTGACCGCATCGGGGATCTGCTCGAGTTCACGGCGAGGGCTCCAGTCCGCACCGGTGGCCGTGACCGACGCAGCCACGGGATCGGGCGCGCGCACGTCGCGACGGTCGACCAACGACCAGCCCGAAGGCGGCGTCGACCGCGCCAGGTGTTCGCTGCAGAGGGCGGTTCCGTAGCGCTCGCCGTTGGGGTCGTCGAGCGCCACCAGTTCGGCGCGCCGGTCGTTGCGGTGCAGGAGCAGCACGCCGGCCCGGGGACGAGAGCATCCGGGTCGAGCGCACGAAGCCATGCGTCGACCGTAATGGCGGCCACACCCCAACCGGTGGACAGCCCGGAGGGGTACGATCGGCGTCCGATGATCGTTGCCTTCGATGCCGACGACACCCTCTGGCACAACGAGGACCAGTTCGATTCGACCCATCGGGCGTTCGAGGCATTGCTGGCGCCGTGGGCGTCCGCCGAGGCGGTCGACGCCCGCCTGTACGAGACCGAGATGCGCAACCTGGCCCGCTACGGCTACGGCGCGAAGTCGTTCATGCTCTCGATGACCGAGACGGCCATCGACCTCTCCGACGGCGAGATCTCGGGAGCCGACATCGGTCGGATCATCGAACTCGGCCACGCGATCCTCGATCGGCCCATCGAGCTCCTCGACGACGTGGTCGACGTGCTCGACCGGGTGGCCCACCACACCCTCATGTTGATCACCAAGGGCGATCTCTACGCCCAACACGCCCGCATCGCGGAGAGCGGGCTGGCCGATCGTTTCTGGCGCATCGAAGTGGTCGGTGAGAAGGACGTGGCCACCTACGCCCGTGTGCTCGAGCTCCACCAGGTGCCGATCCACGACTTCGTCATGGTCGGCAACTCGCTGCGCTCCGACGTGTTGCCCGTCATCGAGCTCGGCGGGCGCGCCGTGCACGTGCCGTATCACGTCACCTGGACCCACGAGGTCCACCACGATGACCACGGACACGATGTGCCCGTGCTGGAACACCTGCGGAATCTTCCCGCCCTCATCGAGGAGTGGACATGACCGCCTGGCATCTCGCCCAGCTCAACGTGGGCCAGCTCCGGGCCCCGATCGACCATGCCGATTCGGCCGGATTCGCCGACAATCTCGATCCGATCAACGAGCTGGCCGAGGAGACCCCCGGATTCGTCCGGCGGTTGCAGGACGACCACGGCAATGCCACGTCGTTCGCCCGCGACGGCGATCCCCTGCGGATCCTCAACCTCTCGGTGTGGGATTCGGTCGAGTCCCTCCGCGACTACACCTACCGGAGCGGCCACGTCGACTTCCTGCGTCGGCGCCTCGAATGGTTCGAACCACGCGAGGGCGGCCACCTCGTGCTCTGGTGGATCCCGGCCGGACACGAGCCGACGATCGCCGAGGCCGAAGAACGGCTCGCCCGGCTCACCGCCGACGGACCGAGCCGCGACGCCTTCACCTTCATGCTCACGTTCCCACCGCCCGACGAGCCGCCCCGATGAGACGGCTCGAGGGTCCGGAGATCGCCGCCTACGACCTCGAGCCGGCCCTCGCCATCCGCGTCCGTATCGTCCGGGTCCCCGTCCTCACCCCGGGCACGTCGGGGATGACCATCGGACGGTTCGTCTTCCTCACCTCCGACGTCGACCGCAGCGGCAACCGAGAGCTGCTGGCCCACGAACTCGTCCACGTGCGCCAATACGCCGAAGCGGGCCTGGTGCGGTTCCTCGGGCGCTATCTCCTCGACTACGCACGAGGTCTCGTTCGCCTGAGGAACCATCGTCGCGCCTACCTCGCCATTCCCACCGAGGTCGAGGCGCGAGCCGAAGCTGCGATCTGGAAGAAGAGCCGACCCATCGCGCGGTGACCGTCGTCATACGACTGGGCCGCCGGGCCACCGCGCCCGTACCCTCGCTCCGATGAGTTTCCTCGATCCCCCGGACCGGCAGTACTCGCCGCGGGTGATCCAAGTGGTGGCCCTCATCGGGGTCGCCGCGAGTTCCTTCACCATCACCGTGTTGTCGGCGGCCCTACCCGACATCGCCGACGACCTCGGCTCGTCCACCGGCACCATCACGTGGGTCATCGCCGGCCCGCTGCTCGCCTTCGCGGTCTTCACCCCGATGGCCGGGAAGCTGGGCGACCTCTACGGGCACCGACGCATGTATCTCGTCGGATTCAGCGCGGCCGCGCTCGGCTCGTTCGTCACCGCGTTGGCCCCCAACGCCGGCTTCCTCATCGCGGCCCGGATCGTCACCCAGGCGTTCGCCTCCTCGACCGGCCCGTCGGCGCTCGCCATCATGATGAAGGCGTTTCCCGATGACGAACGCACGTCGGTGGCCGGCGTGTGGAGTGCGGTGCTCGCGGCATCACCCGCGCTCGGCGTCGTGATCGGCGGGCCGCTGATCGATGCCACGAGCTGGCGAACGCTCTTCATCATCCAGGGCATCGGCATGGTCGTGGCCGTGATCGCGTCGACGAGGGTGCTGCCCGAGAGCGAACGACGCCACGACCTCACCTTCGACCTTCTCGGCGGCTTCTTCCTCGCCATCGGCATCGCCGCCGTCCTCATCCCACTGAACCGGGCCGGCGCGCTCGGATGGGACCACCCCGTGATCTGGGGCGGCCTGACCCTCGCTCCGGTGGCATTCGTGCTCTTCGTGTGGTGGGAGCGACGGACGCCCCATCCGCTGATCGAGCTGCCGGTCCTCGCCGAACGCAACGTCTCGTTGCCGCTCGTGAGCCAGCTGTTCCTCAACGGCCCGTACATGGCCGGCCTGGTCATCACGTCGTTGATGCTCGGGGCAGACTCGACGTTCGCCTACAGCACGACCGCTATCTCGCTCCTGATCCTCCCGCGCCCCATCATGTTCGCGGTCGGCGCCTGGCTCGCCGACCGACTGGTCACGCGGGTCGGCGGCCGCACCGTCGTGATCTTCGGCTGTCTGGGAATCGCACTCGGCCTGGCGTCGATCGGGATCGGTGCCGTCCAGGGTTGGCTTGCGTTCGTGATCCTGGGGGTGGCCCTTGCGGGCACGGGCAGCGGCGTCGCCCGACCGCCGATCATCGCTGCCCTCACCGAGGCGGTCGGCGAACGCGACATAGGTGTGGGCACCGGCATGCTCAACATGACCGGTCAGATCGGCGCGGCCGCCGGGATCAGTCTCCTGTCGGCCCTCGTCACCGAGAACTCGTCACCGGAGCGGTTCCTGCTGGTGTTCACGATCGCCGCGGTGGTGGCGGTCATCGCCATCGCCACCGCGGGCGCGATCCGGTTCCCCGATGCACCCTCCGCCGGCGCGCCGACCCCCTCGCCGACCAGCCCGTACTCGGCAACGGTCAATCCACCGCGCTCCTGAGAAGCTACGGGGGTCAGACCCCAGAAGGTACGGGGGTCAGACCCCCGTAGCTTCTCAGTAGGTGTAGAAACCCTGGCCGGTCTTGCGGCCGAGCTGGCCGGCACTGACCATGCGCCGCAGGAGCGGCGGCGGCGCCAGGAAGCGCTCCTGATACTCCGCGTGGAGCGACTCGGCCGCCGACAACATCACGTCGAGGCCGATCATGTCGCTCAGGGCCAGCGGACCCATCGGGTGGCCGGCACCGAGCTTCATGGCCTCGTCGATGTCGTCGGCCGACGCGTGTCCGGCTTCCAGCATCGCGATCGCCTGGCACAGGAACGGCACGAGGAGGGCATTCACGATGAAGCCCGACCGGTCCTTGCAGACGACCACGCGCTTGCCCAGCACATCGCTGGCGAACGTGGAAGCCGTGGCCAGTGCCTCGGGCGACGTTCGCTGTGTCTCGATCACCTCGACGAGCTGCATCACCGTGGCGGGATTGAAGAAGTGGATTCCGCAGACGGACTCGGGGCGACCCGTCCCCATCGCGATGTCGATGATCGGAATCGACGAGGTGTTCGTCGCGAGCACGGCTCCCTCGGGGAGGGCGGCATCGAGTTCCGCGAAGATCGACAGCTTCAGCTCGAGGATCTCGGGGGCGGCCTCGATGACCATCTGACAGTCGCGCATGTCGGCGATGTCGGTGGTCCACGTGATCGACGCCAGCGCGGCGTCACGCGCGGCCGCGTCGAGCTTGCCCCGATCCACGGCCTTGTTCATCGAACCCTCGACGCGGGCACGGCCCGCTTCGACGGCTTCGGGACTGATGTCGCGGGCAACCACCGACACGCCGGACTTCGCGGCGACTTCGATGATGCCGCTCCCCATGGCACCGGCGCCGACGATGCCCAGCGTGTCGATCGACATCTCAGTCGGCCTCTTCGATGATGACCGACTCGATGACCACGTCGGTGGCCGGGCGGTCACTGCGGTCGGTGTCGACCTGCTGCATCACGTCGACGACCTCGAGGCCCTTCACGACCTTGCCGAAGAGGGAGTACTGGGGCGGGAGGCCGACGCCGCTCGCGCCGGACACGATGAAGAACTGGCTTCCGTTGGTGTTGGGACCCGCGTTGGCCATGGCCAACGAGCCGATCTCGTAGCGACCGGGAGCCGGCAGCTCGTCCTCGAAGCGGTAGCCCGGGCCACCACGGCCGGTGCCGGTCGGGTCGCCGCCCTGGCACATGAAGCCGTTGATGATGCGATGGAAGATGATGCCGTCGTAGTAGTGGTAGCGGGCGAGCGTCACGAAGTTGTTGACGGTCTTCGGCGCGGCGGCCGCGTCGAGGGCGATGACCATCTCGCCGAGCGTCGTCGTCATGGTCGCCGTGTAGCGCTTCGACGGGTCGATGCACATCTCCGGCGCCTCGTCGAACTCGCGCTGCTGCGGGCTCGAACCGTCGGCGTTGGGGCAAGGGGTGGCCATCTGTGTTCCTCTCATGAGACCGGGTGCGTTCGCGTCCGGACCGGGGAAAGGCTACGGCAGACGGGAGGGGATCACCCCGTCGGCGATTCCCCGGTGCATAGGGTGATTCGCGTGCAGGAGACGACCGCACCCCACCCCGTCAAGAGCGGCGCCGCGCACCCGCTGCGGTGCAGTCGGTGCGACGTCGCGTGGCGCGGGGTCGAAGGTGACGCCTGCTGGGTCTGCGGCGACCCCGGTCAACCACGAGGCGAGGTGCGCGTCGTGGAGGACGAGCCGGCCGCCTGACCCGGTCGACCACGCCCGACGCTCAACCGGCGAACAGGTGCGCCGTCCACACGACGCCGTCGACCCGCACCACACCGATGCCCACCGCCGTGTAGTCGGCGTTGAGCATGTTGGCGAGGTGGCTCGGACTGGCTTCGAGCGCACCGAAGACCATCGCGGCCGAGGGGCCGTACCCGACGTTCTCACCCGCTGCGGTCCAGGAGCCCGCGACCACGTCGTAGATGAGCGCACTGTGCCGCAGCGACCCGTCGCCGCCCATCGTCGCCGCCCACGACCGGGCCAGGCGATCGAGCTCCACGTGCCGCTCGAGGGGCGGGAGATCCTCGGACGCCCGGCGCCCGTTGATCGCGGCGAGGAACTCGGCGGCGTCGGCCGACGACGGATCGGCCTCGACAGCCGGGGGCTCGATCGTCGAGACGTCGGCCGCCCGGTCGGCCGGGACCGTGGTGTTCGCCGGCACCGGGGCCTCGGCGCTCCCGGTCGTCGCTGCGAGGACCGGCCCGGACTCGGCCGAGGGTGCGCCACCAGCGATCCAACTCGCAAGGGTCAGGGTGAGCGCGAGGACACTCGTGGCGACGATCCCGTGACGCACTCTCACTCCTGTCGGGGCCGTGCGGACTCCGGGTGAGTATGTCAGCGCACGTTCTTGCCGACGGCGACCCTCGATCTGACTACGCTCGGCCCATGACCCTTCACTGGAACGACAGCCGAGTCGAGGTCCACCGCGTGGTCGTCGGACCCATGGACAACAACGTCTTCGTCATCCGCTGCCGGGAGACGGGTGAGGGGGTGCTGCTCGACGCCGCCAACGAACACCAGCGGCTGCTCGAGCTCTGCGAGGCGCTCGACGTGCGCACCGTGCTCGAGACCCACGGACACTGGGACCACATCCAAGCCGTGCCCGCGGTGCGCGAGGCCGGCTATCGCGTCGGGATCACGGCCGAGGACGCCGAGATGCTGCCCAGCTACGACTATCTCCTCGAAGACGAGTCGGTGATCGAGATCGGCCGTCTCCGGATCCACACCCACCACACCCCCGGCCACACGCCCGGGTCGATGTCGTTCAGTGTCGAGGGCACCCCACTGCTGTTCACCGGCGACACGCTGTTTCCCGGCGGGCCGGGGGCCACGGGGTTCGAGGGCGGCGACTTCCCCACCATCCTCCGGAGCATCGAGGAGCGGATGTTCCGCGTGTTCGACGGCGACACGGTCGTGCTGCCGGGCCACGGCAACGACACGACGATCGGGGCCGAGGCGCCCTCACTCGACGAGTGGGCCGCCCGCGGTTGGTGACATGGGACACCAACCGCCCTCAATTCGATCGATGACCGACCGACGCGAGTGGAAATGATGTCGCCGCCTGTCATCGAGGACGAATCCGCCCGGCTCGCGTCATTGCGATCGGTCCACATCCTCGACACGCCTCCCGAGCCCGAGTTCGACGAGCTCGTCGAACTCGCCGCGTGGACCTGCCACGCGCCGATGTCGGCCATCACCCTCGTCGACGAATCGCGCCAGTGGTTCAAGGCCGAGTCGGGCATCGGCCTCACCGAGACGCCGAGAGACGTCTCGTTCTGTGCGCACACCATCGCCGGCGACGAGACCCTCGTCATCACCGACACGTCCCTCGACCTGCGGTTCCGCGACAACCCGTTCGTGGTCGACGACCCAGAGGTTCGCTTCTACGCGGGGGTGCCCATCTCGCTCGACGAGGGCCTCCGCATCGGCACGTTGTGTGTGCTCGACACTCGGCCTCGAACCCTGTTCTCCGACGAGCGCCGTGCCCTGGAGATCATCGCCCGTCAGGCTGCGGTGAGGCTCTACGCCCGCCGCCTCGAATGGGCATCCATCGCCGACCTGCCGAACCCCGGCTCCGACGACTGATTCACGGTTCGATCCACATGATGTCGTTGCCGGGATCGTCGGCAACGGTGACCCGGGCATAGGAGCGCAGGTCGAGTTCGGTGATCCCGCCCCAGCCCTCGGCCCGCAGGACACCACGCCCCTCCACCCGCACACCGGTGTCGTGCGTGACGCTGAACCACGCGGTCAGCCCGATCACCATTGCGGCCGGCACGATGCCGAAGCCGAAGATCGGTGCTGCAGCGCCGGGCAGCACGAAGGCGGCCACCGCCGAGCCCATCAGGGCGACGACACCGAGCCCGACGGCGACGCGGGCCAACGCTCGACCACGATCGGAGTAGCCGCGTTCGAGTTCGAACAGCACGCCCTCGGCATCACCCGACCGGGCGGCGGCGATGGCGGCCCGCAGCTCCTTCTGCCGGGCGGCAGGGACCTGACGAAGCCGGACCACGTCCTTCTTGGCATTCTTGCGCCCGACCTCGTGCCAGCAGTTGATCCGCACCCCGGCATGGTCCCACAACCGGCCGAGTGGGCCGGGTGATCCAATGTGATAGCGCGAACGGCCCCATCTCGTGAAGCCTCCCGTCACTTCCGCCGAAACCTCAGCCACAGGTCCAATGAGGACCGGAACGACGAGAGGAGACGAGGATGAGCACTCGCGAGCAGATCGAAGAAGCACTGGGGAGCGAGCTCGAACCGGGGGAACGGGTCGAGGCATTCCGCCCCGTCGTGTCCGGAGGCAAGGTCGAGGATCGGGCCTACGAGACCACGCTGGCGATGCTCGGTCCGTCCGTCTTCAGCCGTGCCGCCCAGGGGACGATGACCGGTGAGGGCGCAATGCCCAACCGCACGAATCTCGTGGTCGTGACCGACCGGCGCGTGCTCTGGTGCCAGAAGGGCCGCGTGGGCAACGAGATCGCCATCGGCGGATCCGACTCGCTCGGCGCCGTCCACCAGGTCGACATCGTCCCCGCCCGCATCGCGCTGGCCAAGTTGCGGTTCACCTTCGCCGACTGGTCGGTCGTCCAGTTCGACCTCCCGTCCGACCACCGGGCCTCCGACTTCGCCAACGACATCATGAAGCTCCTCCTGCGGGTCCCGACCGCAGCCTGAGCAACCCGAGGGCATCCGCCCGTCTCTCTCCGAAGAAGCCCACCCCACGGGTGGGCTTTCTTCGTGTCACCACCATCGGCGGATACCCTCGGGGCCAACGCTCGACCGCCAGGAGTTCATCGTGACCGAGACCGTCATCCTCACCGGTGCCCGCACCCCGATCGGCAAGTTCAACGGCGGGCTGTCGGGCTTCAGCGGCACCGCACTCGGCGGCCTGGCGATCGCCGAAGCCCTCCGTCGGGCCGGACTCCAGGGCGAACAGGTCGACTACGTCTACATGGGCCAGGTCGTCCAGGCCGGCGCCGGGCAGGTGCCGGCGCGCCAGGCGGCGTTCGCCGGCGGTGTGCCGATGACGGTGCCGTCGACCGGTCTCAACAAGGCCTGCCCGTCGGGCCTCAACGCCATCCAGCAGGCCCACCGCATGATCGCGCTGGGCGAAGCCGAGATCGTGATCGCGGGCGGAATGGAGTCGATGACCCAGGCCCCCTATCTCCTGATCGACGGCCGCAAGGGCTACGGCTACGGCAACGCCACCCTGCCCGACGCTCTCACCTACGACGGGCTCTACTGCTCGTTCGAGCAGGAGCTGATGGGGGCCGGCACCGAGCGCCACTCGGCCCAAGCCGGAATCACCCGCGAGGCGATGGACGCCGTCTCGGCCGCTTCCCACGATCGTGCCGCCCGCGCCCAGAAGGACGGCCTCTTCGAGGACGAGATCGTGCCGGTCGAGATCCCTCAGCGCAAGGGCGACTCGGTGGTGCTCCGCGACGACGAAGGCATCCGGGTGGGCACCACCGCCGAGTCGCTCGGCGGGTTGCGCGCAGCGTTCGCCGACGGGGGCAATGTCACCGCCGGCAATGCATCACAGCTCAGCGACGGCGGCGCGGCCGTGGTCGTCACCACGAAGGACGTCGCCGACCGCCTCGGCGTCGAACCGCTGGCCGAGATCGTCGACTATGCCGAAGTGGCCGGTCCCGACACCTCGCTGCTCACCCAGCCGAGCCGCTCCACCGCGAAGGCCCTCGACCGCGCCGGCATGCAGCTGAGCGATGTCGACCTGTTCGAGTTCAACGAGGCGTTCGCCGCGGTCTCCCTCGCGTCGATGGCCGATCTCAGCCTCCCCGACGACGTGGTCAACGTGAACGGTGGCGCCATCGCCCTCGGTCACCCGATCGGCATGAGCGGCACCCGACTGGCCATCACGCTGGCCTACGAACTGAAGCGCCGCGGTGGCGGCGTCGGCGCGGCCGCCCTGTGCGGCGGCGGCGGACAGGGCGACGCCATGCTGTTGCGCGTCGGGTAGACGGTGGGCGCCGTCCACCCCCTCGATCGACTCGCATTCATCGCCACCAAGGCCGTGCCCGCGGACGAGGGGCCGGCCTGGTCCCGTTGGCTCCGCAGCCACGCCGCGGCCCACGACGGCCGGGTCTGGCGCCTGCTCGACCCCGCACCGGCGGGCCGGCCCGGGGCCGGCCACAGCCATGTGATCCACCTCCCCGCCGACCGCCTCACCGGGTTCGACCGCGAGACCGCCGTGGCCAGGGCCGACGGCCGGGCCCAAGCCCACGCGGAGATCCGTCGCGACGAATGGCGCCAGGCCGGACAGCCGATCGTCGTGCGCCCCGAGGCCGAGATCACCGGCATGATCGTGGCAGAGGTGCTCTGCACCGATCCCGATCGGGTCGAGGAATGGGACCACTGGTACGACGACCAACACCTGCCCGACATGATGGCGAGCGGGGCCTTCGTCGCCGGTTCGCGTTGGCGACGACGCCCCTCCCGGGCCGGCACGGCCGACCACCTCACGATCTACGAGATCTCGGGCTGCACGGTGGAGGAGGCGATCGAACAGTCGGCCGCCGTGATGCCGGGACTGATCGCGCAGGGCCGCAAGCACGACCGCCACACCGGCGGTCTCACCTGGGCCCTCGACGCCACGACGTGAAACGACTCCTCACCGGCGTCGCCCTGGTCCTCGCCGGTTGCGCGGGGGGCGAGGTCACAGTGGCCCCGGACACCACG
>Ga0213866_10001513_pt1 | contig 17154 bp, 11 predicted proteins | sample PICome_11_FD_160079 | JGI IMG/M metagenome (GOLD analysis project Ga0213866, IMG submission 160079) | Coastal seawater microbial communities near Pivers Island, North Carolina, United States - PICO284 | ecosystem: Environmental > Aquatic > Marine > Coastal | place: USA: North Carolina...
GTAATGCCCATCAGCATGTAGCCGGCGTGCGCAATCGACGAGTACGCCAGCATACGCTTCATGTTGGTTTGCTGGATCGCTGCGAAGTTACCGACGCTCATCGTCAGCACGCTCAGCGCAGCAAGCACCTCAATCCACGGCAGCGATTCAGCGCCCGGCAGGTTCGCGCCGGAGAGCAGGTAGATCACACGCAGCGCGACCGCAAAGCCCGCTGCCTTTGAGGCAACGGAGAGGAACGCGGTTACAGGAGTTGGCGCGCCTTCGTAAGCATCCGGGCACCAGAAGTGCATCGGGGCAATCGCCATCTTGTAACCGAGGCCGATCACGAAGAGGAAGAGCGCCATCGAGATGCCGAGCGCTTCTCCACTCTGCGAGAGGCCGTTGGCGATCTCGTGGAAGCTCAAACCACCAGCGAAACCGTAGATCAGCGAAAGACCGTAGACCATGCCGCCTGAAGCGACAGATCCAAAAAGCATGTACTTGAGCGAAGCCTCAGTCGCGCGCTTCTGATTGCGGCGAAGCGCCACCATCACATAGCTCGGCAGAGACATCATCTCAATTGCCAAGTACACCAGCAGCATGTGGTTCGCACCGGAGAGCAACATCATGCCGACCAGCGAACCAAGGAGCAGCGAGTAGAACTCAGGCAGCGAGCGATCACGCATTTCTTTCGCGGCAACTCCCATCCAAACGGTAATCAAGCCGCATAGAAGAAGAAAGAAGCGGAAGAACTGCGAAAGCCCGTCAGCTGCGATCATCGAGCCGGCGCCTTGCGTTCGCATGGTGTCCGAGTCGGGCAGAGCCAAGCTGCCAAGATCACCAAAGTCGGTGAAAAGTCCAGCACCCAAGCGCTCTTGCGTGAACACGAAGATCAAACTTGAAACGATCAGCGAACCAGCCGCAATCATGTGATACCAGCGGCGCGAGGTATCTCGCTGACCGAACTTGGTAATCGCAAGCATCAGCATCACAAGGATGGTGATCAGCAGCACCGTTTCAGGGATGAAATAGGCAAAGAAGTCGTCGTAGATCGACGCCTGAAGCTGCTTGTACACCCCTGAGTTCAGGGGCGCGCTTTCAATCTGGGATACGAGGAAGGGTATCACCGTTGGCCTTTCAGTCGTCGCCAGCCAAGCGAGCTACTGCCTGTGCTCTGCTCACTTCACCCATTGCAGCGCAGGCCTGGTGTTCTCCACGAAAACCCAGGCCTGTGTTGCCCAATGCTTAGGAATGATCGCCCACAAAGTCCGTGCCGGGAAGCTCCGCATTGGCTTCAACATCGGTCTTGGCTTGCTCGTGGACATCACCCTGAATCGCAGCCTTGTACGCCTCTGAGCGCTGCATCTGCTGCTGCACCACGTCCATCGAAGGATCAAGAAGATCCATCGTGAGCGAGGGCAAAACGCCGAGCAGAATCGCAGCACCTGCGAGGGGCACCATGGTCGCCCACTCACGCGGACGCATGTCGTCAAACTTCTTGTAGGCAGGGTTCTTGATCTCACCCAAGTAGACGCGCTGGAAGCCCCAGAGCAAGTAGACGGCGGTCAGAACAATGCCGGTCGAGGCGATCACAGTCCACATACGGATGCTGGTGAACTCCATCCACCACTCGCCGCCAACCGTGCCGATCGGGCTTTGGAAGGCACCGAAGAAGGTGACCATCTCTGGAATGAAGCCGCACAATCCAGGCAGACCCAAACTCGCGAAGAAGGCGATAATGGCCATTCCCGAGTAATAGGGCATCTGCAACGCGATGCCGCCGAAGCGGTTCAGATCGCGGTGGTGTGCGCGCTCATAGATGATACCTACGATACCGAACATCATAGCCGACGAGATGCCGTGGGCGATCATCTGCTGCGCACCGCCGATGTAGCCGAGCTTCGTGCCCGCAGCGAGTCCAAGCAGAATGTAACCCATGTGCGAGACTGACGAGTAAGCGACGACGCGCTTGAAGTCCGTCTGGCCCATTGCGCAGTACGCGCCATAGACAATGCTCACCGCACCGAGAATCACCATGATTGTTGACGCTTCGAATGCCTGCTCAGGCATGAAGGGCCAGAGGAAGCGGTAGAAGCCGTAGCCACCCATCTTCAGCAGGATGCCCGCCAGCAACATGGAAACCGGCGTTGGCGCTTGAACGTGCGCATCCGGAAGCCAAGTGTGGAAGGGCACCACTGGTACCTTGATGGCAAAGCCAACGAAGAGGCCAATGAAGCAGAGCGTGCCAGCGGTCTTCGCCAGAGCAAAGTGCTCAGGCAGAAGCTCCATCAGCGCGATAACGTTGAAGGTACCCGTGTGACGGTAGAAGTAGAGGAAGGCGATCAGCATCAGCACCGAACCCACGAGGGTGTAGATGAAGAACTTGATCGCAGCGTAGATCCTGCGCGGGCCGCCCCAGACGCCGATCAGGAAGTACATGGGCAGAAGCACCACTTCCCAGAAGACATAGAAGAGCATCAAATCTTCAGCACAGAACACACCGATCAGACCGGTCTGCAGCAGCAGATAGAGAATGTAGAAGCTGCGCATTCCAGGATACTTCTGCTTGCCGTGGTCCATCTCCTTGTCCATGCCCCAGCAGGCGCCGAGACAAACGAGGGTCAGGAAGCAGGTCAGCACGATCAGAATGATCGCCAGACCATCAGCAGCGAGGAAGTAGTTGACGTTGAAGGACTTGATCCAGGGCGCGAACTCGACAAAGCGGAGCTGTTCGCTCAGGCCCGTCGAATCACGCATGACCTCGATCTCGCGCTTCAGCGAGCGAGCATAAGAAGCACTCTCAAGCTCCAAGATCTCCGCGTCGGTCTTGACTTCCAGATCAGTCATCGCCTTAGCGAAGGCAGCGTCACTCAGACGCTCTTCTTCAGGCAGATCACCGTTGATCTGGTCGTTCAGCGCGCGGCGCATCGCGGCAAGCTCAGTGTTGCGCTCTTCGACTTCGTCGATGTGAGCAGCACGGAGAGATTCAATCTCCGCCTGATACGCTTGCGCAATCTTGCCATCAGCGCCCAACTGCGACTTCAATGTCGCACCGGACCCGGTACCTGCGATTGGCAGGACCAGAGCAAGACTCAAAATCATCGACAGCACGCACGAGCCAAGCGTGAGCAGCTTCACTGTCCGCATATTGCGGACAAAGAGCAGCACCACCGCAAAGACGAGTGGAGACCAGACCAGCAGACTCAGCAGCATGATGTCTCTCGCCAACTATCAGTCCGTGATGGAGTTCAACGCCAACTCTGGCGCTGTCTACCTTCACATCAGCACAAGGAACAAGAAGAGCACGACCACCGCTGAAACCAGCAGGAAGACGTAATCTTGGATGCGTCCCGTTACGGTACGCTGAGCCTGACGGCTCGTCCAGAAGGTAGCATTGCCCACGCCGCGCACTGAGCCGTCAACGCCCCAATGATCGATCTTGGCAGCAACGCCGCACATCCAGACGGTGATACCTCCAAAGGAGTTCACCACACCATCGACCACCGTGCGATCAAACCAGGCGCAAACCTGGCGCAGCCAGCGATTGCCCCGAAGCACGGTCCCGAAGTAGAAATCATCCATGTAGTACGCGTTTTGCAGCACGATCTTCGTGCGGAAACGCAAGCCCGAGTGTCCCACCCAGTCGCGGCCTGAAAGCGGCCCCATATAAAGGTAGAGACTCAGGACCCAACCGATCATCAGCGCGATCAACGAGCCGATGAAGGCCAACACGTGCTTGCTGTGATGCAACTCGTGGAAGGCATGCACCAGGTGCGAGGTGTAGACGTCGAGCGTGCCGTGAGCAGCATGATCGCCGTGATCCCCACCATGCGCCGCGGCATCATCATGCTCAGCGTGCATTTCGTCGGCAGCAATCAGCGCATTCGGAACGTCGCGGCTGGCATGTTCATCATGCCCAGCGCCGTGCTCGTCACCGTGGCCGCCATGCCCATGATCACCATAGATGCTGTCGGGATTGACGTAGATGCGGTCATGGATGCGGAAAGCCTGCGCTCCACCTTCAACCACACTGCCAGGCAGCGAGCCGATAAAGACGTTGCCCTGCTCATCCACAAAGGTCTGGCGATACTGCTTGCGGCCATGCTTGTCAGCATAGAGCGTGTCAGCAACGTTGCGACCATCAGCGTTCTCTACCGAACTGACCGGGTACTCCCACTTGATGAAGCTCTCCGGATAAGCCGAAGCAGGCTTGCGCATCAAGTATGCGAGATTGGACTCGCTCGGCATCTGCGCCGGGCGAACTTCGCTTCCACGCAGACCAGCGCTTGAAGCTTGATCGCTGCCAGCGAGCTTGTTCTGCCCGAGCGTAGCGATACCCATGTTGCCGCCCATCGGATCGATCTTCGGAGCAGCACCGATCGGCCAAGCCACGATGAGCGCAAAGAAAGCAATGGAAACCAGCGGCACAAGTACGGTCCAAGGGCTTTCCTTGCAATGATCGTAGATGCCCTTGTCGCGCGGCTTGCCGTGGAAGGTCATCCACATCAGGCGCAGCATGTAGAAGGTCGTGAGACCAGCACCCAGCGCGCCGAAGATGTAGGGCAGCATCGTGCCGCCGCTCGATCCAAAGAGCATCGAATCCGTGAGGATCGCTTCCTTCGAGTAGAAGCCAGCGAAGAAGTAGGGCATGCCGATGATGCTCAGCGTGCCGATCCAGAAGGTCAGCGCGGTGATTGGCATCTTCTTGCGAAGACCGCCCATCTTCGTCATTTCCTGCTCGTGGTGGCAGCCAAGGATGACCGAGCCTGAGCCCAGGAACATCAGCGCCTTGAAGAAGGCGTGCGTGAGCATATGGAAGAGCGCGGGGTACCACGCACCGACACCAATACCCAAGAACATGTAACCAAGCTGCGAGATCGTCGAGTAAGCGAGCACCTTCTTCAGGTCAGTTTGCACCAGACCAATCGTGCCCGCGGCAAGCGCCGTGAAGCCGCCGATGATCGCGATGATCTCCAGCACGTCCGGTGGAAAGAGCGGGAAAAGACGCGCGGTCAGATACACACCAGCACTCACCATACAGGCAGCGTGGATCATTGCAGATACAGGCGTCGGGCCTTCCATGGCGTCTGGCAGCCAGACGTGGAAGGGGAACTGAGCAGATTTGCCCGCCGGTCCCAAGAAGCAAAGGAAGCCGATCGTCGTAGCGCCAAGACCGCCCAAGAGCAGCCAGTTGCCACCGACAAGATCGAACATCGATCCTGGGCCAGCATAGTCAACCGGGCCCATGTAGGAGCCGACCGTCTGCATCGCCAGCGTGACGGCCTCGCCACCCGCGAACACCAAGGTTCCCGTAGCGGTGAAGATCATCATCATGCCCAAGAACATGAAGGTGTCAGCAATGCGCGTCGTGAAGAAGGCCTTCATTGAGGCTTCTTGCGCGCTCTTCTTCTCGAAGTAGTGGCCGATCAGCAAGTACGAGCACAGGCCCATGATTTCCCAGCAAACAAACAACCAAAGGAAGTTGCTCGCCAGAACAAGGCCGATCATGCCCGCCGTGAAGAGGTTGATCGTGGCGAAGAAGCGTGCGTAGCGCACATCACCCGCCATGTAGCCGATCGAGAAGAGGTGAATCATGAAAGCGAGGAAGCATACCATCAGGAGCACAATCGCCGTCACGTTGTCAATCAGGATACCCACAGCAAAGAACTGGAAGCCATCGTTCGCAGCGGCGCGCAGATTGGTGCGGCCAGCCACGTGCTCGGGATGCTTGCTGTCAAGGAAGGTGTAGACGCGGAAGTCAATCAGCGCCTGCTCGGCATCAGCGAATGCGACAAGCGCAGCTTGCACCGCAGCGGGGCTTGGAGCTTGGAATGCGTCAGCAGCGGCATGTGTAGCTTCACTACCTTCAGCATTGCCAGCGTGCTCGTCTGAGTGATCAGCGTTTCCGTCATGGTCCGCAGCGTGAGCGTCATCGGCATGAGCATGCGCGGCATCGGCGCCACCAGCGTCGAGCGAGAGGCCGAGCGCAACAAGCGTTTCGTCCAGCGAGCCGATCGACTTCGAGCTGGCCTCCAGCATGTCCTTGCCGGAAGAGACTTCGTCGTCGCTAAGCTTCGCAACGGAGTGCTCATAAAGAGATGCGTTCGCATTTGCGCGGCGAGCAAGGTCAGCCCGCGCATCCGAGAGTACCGAAAGATCGTATGCAGTCAGGTTTGTCTCGGGGTCGCCTTCAGCATCGTTCGCACCGTGGCGCGCAACGAGCTGTTGCAGCCTGGCTTTGACCAACCAGAAGTAGACCTCCGCCCGCATTTCAACTGGCAGAGCCATAAACTGCGCGGCTGCGTCGGCGGCACGCACGTCAAAGCTGGTGAGACTCGGAACGTCGTAGCGCTGCGCAACAGGCGCATCAATCGGAGGATCAACGAAGTAGTAGACCCCGTTGACGATCTCCTGCGCATGGGCAGCGGTCAGCTTGTGCATCTGGGCTGGATCGTAGGCGCGCTTGGCAGCGGCAACGATCTTCGCCGCACCGACATCACTCGCATACTCGGCATCGCCAAGTTGACGAGCGCCGCCATCAGCGGTCAGCGCGCCGTCGCCGGCAACGTTGATCCAGTTGAAGCGGTGTTCGATCGCGAATGATGGGTGATAGTCTTGAACCACAACGCGGTGGAAGATGCTCAGCGCGCAGCAAAAGCTGATCAGCAAAGCGCTGACCGGCAACCAATCGCCCTGCCTGCGGGTGTGACGCCCGACAGTAATCTGAATCGCCCACCCCAAGAGAGGTGCAAGGAAACAGATGTATCCAAGCGTAAACAGATAGGCGTATTCATTGCCTGAAATGGCAGTGACAGCCGGCTTGATCGCAAAGTGGATCAAGATCAGGGTAACGAGAGCTACCCCTACGAGAAAGTATGCAAAGCGCCTGCCCGGAGGTGGAGGCGCATCGGCTCCGTGTGATCCCATGGACGCGACTCTCTCTGTCTGTCCTACCTGACCTTGTGGAGCAACGGGCAGCCCCGAAGCCCTCTCATCTCTTGCGCGTGCTTGGCGTATACGCCAAGCACTTTGGTGAGTCAACGTAAAAGGAATGCCCCACAACCCCACATGGGGGCAGGCAGCAATCAATCGCCTTCTTTCGCGTCAACTCAGGAGGCACGATAACTCCCCGAACACATTTGGCTACACTTCTTCAGGTGAGATTGATCGCTCAGCGGCAACTTCCTTCCTGAATCCCAGCGCCAATCCCTAAGCAATGCGGCATCAAGACCCGAAAGTTTCCCTCCATTCCGAGCTATCATGCCGAATCTCTGGCGTCAGATTCACTCAAGAACGTGGCATTCCGTGGCCTCTGAACCGGGCCTGTGTCAGAATCCGAAAAGTAAAGAGCAGCAAGCATAGGGAAAGTCATGTTCAAAGACACGGCGCACATCAAGGCGCAAAAACCACACGAGTCCGGCGAGCAACGGCGCTCGCACAAGCGCGTCTACGTGTTTGGCGCGATCTATGCATCGGTGCTGATCGCCGTCGTGGTTGCCTTCGGCATCATTCAGTACCGTCACTTTTACAGCAGCATGGAAGAACGCCTCGACTACCAGCTCGAAGGCTACGCTCGCACACTGGCCCAGACTCTTCCGCCCGAATCCTACGAAGCGACAGTCAACGAGCTTGCTCTCGACAGCACCGGATCCTTCCAGTTCGTCTACAACACGCTCTCGGACCTCAAAGGCTCGCTCGGTGTGCGCCGGATCGTCGTCTTTGACGACGAATACAAAGTGGTAGTGGACACTTCAGACAAGCTGAACCGCGCGGTCGTAGATGCAACGCTGCGCATTGGAAAAGAAGAAATTGCGCGAACGATTGCAAGCAAGCAGGGACTTGCCGTCAGCACCTTCTATGAACTGGAAGATACCAACGACACGACGCGCCTGGCGAAAACGGCGTACGCCAGAGTATCTCCGCCCGGCGAAGAAGAGGCGGAAAGTGATGACGACAAAATCTACATCGTTGGCGTCGAGCTGCCGGACAAGTATGCCCGCGACATGCAAACGGTCCGCTTGGTTGTTGCATTGGTCGTCACCGCTACAACCATCTTCGTCATCCTCACGACCCTCTTCGCATCTCGCAGCTTTGTGCGCTTGCAGTTGCGCTTTGAAGAAAGCCGACGCAAAGCCGAGCACTCGGACTTCTCAGCAGGCATCGCGCACGAACTCAAGAATCCGCTAGCGGCGATGTTAACCGGCATTCAGATGATCGAGCGCCGCGTCCCGCCTGGCGATCGCAAGGCATTCAATCGGCTGGAACGACAGATTCGTTCAATGGACCGAATCGTCAAAGCCTTCCTTGCTTTCGCTCGAGGAGCCCAGCGCGATCCCGAACGCACGACCGTCAAAGCTGTCGTGAGTGAAATTCAGAAGCAGCTAACCCCCGCGCAGATGCGCTGCTTGAGAGTCGAAAACACCACCGACAAACTCGAACTCGTCGTCGACCAAACAGCCCTCGTGCAAGCCGTTTCCAATCTCGTGAAGAACGGCGCGCAGGCCGCGATCGCTAGCGCCGATGGCACGATGCAGTCCGTGCAAAGCGAAGAGGTAGAGGAATCTTCGAGCGGCGACTCCCGCATCTTCAGACCCGGAGAGCCGCGCGTTGATCTGCACCTGGAGCAGCGAGGTCGCTCCCTCGTATTCACCGTGACGGACAACGGCAAGGGCATTCCGGATCACGTCAAGGCCAAGCTTTTCCAGCCATTCGTGAGCGGGTCGCACGAAGGCACCGGCTTGGGATTGGCCATCGCCAAGCGCTTGCTGGATGACATCGGCGGCAGCATTGCAATGGTGGCGAGCACCAAGCATGGAACGATTTTTCAGGTCGAGATTCCGGTCGTGAACTAACCCGAAGTTTCGCAGCAAGAACATCAGGGCGAGGCTTTTCCTCGCTTAGAAAGTCAGGAGTACATCATGGGCATGGGACGCATTCTGGTCGCAGAAGACTACGAGGACATGCGCGAGAATCTGATCGCAGCGCTCGAAGATCGCGAGTACGAAGTGGAAGGCGCTGTCGACGGACAGGAAGCGCTTTCGATGCTGAAGGAATCAGGTTACGACCTCGTCCTCTCCGATCTTCGTATGCCGAACATGGACGGCCTCGAACTCCTGCGCGAAACCCGCAAGCTCGCTCGCCCGCCGGCCTTCATCATGATTACCGCACACGGTTCGATCCCGGATGCCGTTGAGGCGATGAATCTGGGCGCGGTCGACTTCGTTGAAAAGCCATTCAATCTGGATGAGCTCGAGTACAAAGTCGCCAACGCCATCGGCACGCACGCACCCGTCGGAGCGGGTGAATCTCCGCTGGATGGAGTCATCGGCTCGACGCCCCAAATGCTCGAGATCGCCAGTTACATCCGCTCAGCAGCCGAAAGCGATTTGCCCATGCTTCTGCGCGGCGAAGCTGGAACCGGCAAGCACCTGATTGCCAAAGCGCTGCACGACCTTTCTGGTCGTGCGGAAGGCCCCTTTATCGCATACGAATGCTCGGCGCCGGGTCGCCTCGGTTTGGAAGCCGATGTCTTCGGCTACGAGAAAGGCGCGTTCCCGGAAGCCAAGGCGCGTCACGCTGGCGTGATGGAAGAAGCAAACGGCGGCACGGTGTTCCTCGACGGCATCGAAACGCTGAGCCTCCCTGCGCAATTCCGCTTGATGCGCTATCTCGAAGACAAAGCCTTCGAACGCGAAGGTGGCAATCGCATGGTGGAAAGCGACGTGCGCATCGTCTGCGCCACCACCAAGGAACTCGCCGAGATGGTCAAGGAAGGCGCATTCCGCGAAGACCTCTTCTACAAGCTCACGGTGAAGGCCGAAGTCCCGCCGCTGCGCGAGCGCATGGACGACCTCTCAGCGCTGATCGACCACTTCCTTGCTGCTGCAAATGCAGAGCATGAACGCGACGTGGACCTTTCTCCCCGCGTGCGCAAACTCCTTGGCGAGTACCACTGGCCCGGCAACGTGGCCGAAGTTTCTGGGGTGATCTCTCGCTGCGTTGCGATTGCTGCGGGCGACACACTGACCGAGGCCGAGCTGCCCGACGACGTCCGCAATCCTCGTGAGCGCGGCGAAGGCAGCCTGACCGAGTCAGTCGAATCTTACGAACGCGACAAGATCCTGCGCGCGCTTGAGCGTCACGCGTGGAATCAAACCCACGCAGCAGCAGCGCTCAAGATTGGCCGCACGGCGCTTCAGTACAAGATGCAGAAGTACAATCTGAAGAAGGCCGGCGAGAAGTAATCAATCTGCCCCTGCGGCTCAGCTCGCAGTGGCGTAAATCATCGTGGGCGGCTAAGATGTAGCCGCCCCAGCGCCCCTGCGCGAGACCGGAACGACTATGCGAACTCTGATTTCATCTCTACTCCCAGGCTTTCTCTGCCTGCTTTTGGTGCTCGGATTGATGGCCGTCATTCCGCCTGAAGTTGGGCGCGCTCAAGCTGATTCCAAGACCAAGAAGTTGCATTCAGAGATTGAAACACTGCGCTCAGAAATCGCAGATCTTGAGAAGCAGAAGAAGGACAAGGAAAAGGATCTAGACAAAGCTCCGAATCCGAACGCCGCAAAGAACATCGGTGACGAAGTCAACGCCCTCAGAACGAAGATCTCCGCCAAGAATAAGCAGATTGATGCCAACTTCATTTCAATCCGCGCAGCCGCTCTCACGGAGATTGCAGACGCTGCAAAGGCCTCGGATTGGTCACTTATCGAGACCATCGCGCCAATGCTGAAGGAAGCAATGGCTCGTGGCTTTATGCCGACAGAAGAGCCAAGCGATGGCGGCGCACCTCGCAACCCTCCTCAGGCCCAGATCAAACAGCTCAAAGCGAAGGTTCAGTCGACCGTTGCTGGACTGAAAACGACGATGGACAACATCGACAAGGAAAAGTCCGCGCTGGAATCCGAAGCATCAATCATTGAGAGCGCGCTCACGAACATGAACGCTCAGCCTGCCAAAGCAGCTAAGGATGCCGTGGAAGCGGTCCACACCGAGGTGAACGCGCGCGTGGAGAGCCTCGAACAATGGCACACCAAGTACAAGGAACTCCGCGATGAGTTGGTCAAAAACTATGGCTTGACTGACAAATAAGCTCAGCACCGCTTGCGTTCGTCAGAGCGCTCCTGCCCACTAGCTCGAACGTGCGAGCGTCATGGTCACCACGCTTCCGCCCTTCGAGCCAGCCTTGACGTCGATCGTCTTAAAGAACCGGATCGCGTTCGGGAAGAGCGTCGTCGCGTTGGTCTGAATCGGCTTGCCCGTCGTGCCAACGCGAATCACCAGGTTCCGGCGCTCAGGCGTAATCGCGATCGTGAAGACCGAGTACACCTGGTTGTCGTAGGACTCACCCAACACTCCGTTCAACACTTCGTTCAGCGCTTCGTCAATCTGCGACCACAAGCGCGCACCAAAGCCAGCGCGACGAGCCATCGCCGCCATGAACATGCTCAAGCCTTCCCGGCATTCGGGTGTGAACTGCAAAGCAAGCTGCGACGTCGCCGGTGCGTACTCCGGGCCAAAGAACTGATCGACCATGAACGACGTATTGCAAGAGGGGCAACGGAACTTACCCGTCTGCGCGATCTTAAACGTCGCATGGCAATTCGGACACGCCACTACCTGCGGCGCGCCAGCAGCCGGAGCCACATAGCCGTGCGGCGGTTCCGGATCATCCACATAAGGCTTCGGGTAGCCCGCTACGGCGTAGCGCCCTGTCTGGCGCTTCGGAGCTTCCCGCGCGGCCGCTGGTTCTTCAGCACCGGTAGAGAGGATGCGATCGCGCGAGATGCGCATCGTCTGTCCTGTTGCGAGCTGTGGCGCTCCCCCACCGTCTATCGTATCGGTAAAAGGCGAGGGGATGGCATCGGACATTCGCGACTGAGGCTTCGCTGCATTTGGATCAGGAACAGATGGCAATCGGCCAGTCGAAAGCGAAACCGCGGTGTCGGCAACGGCCTGAAAGGTGTTGCTACCGATCGAAGCCTGCGCCACTTTCTGCCCTTGGAAGTGCAATGCAGCGTCTGAATCGCTCGAAAACACTTTGAAGAAGTCATGCATGCCCAGCATGTCCAGCACGCGCTAAACTTTCTGGTGGGGATTGACCAGAACAAGCTCGCCGTTCACCGGACCAAGCTCATCGGCAAAGTCCGAGATCGTTGAAACTCCACCAGAGTTCACGTAATCAACGCCACTGAGTTCCAGCGCGAACTGAATAAAGCCTTCTTGGCGAAGCTGCTTCATCCGAGTGCCCAGCGCCGCAGAGCTGGCCTCATCGATCCGCCCAGCAAGACGCACACGGACGCCCTTGGTGGTTCCTTGTAGTGGACTGACTTCAATACCGACGTCGGACACGATGCCTCCTCATGATGATGCCGGTCATCTTAGCTGAGTATAAAGGAAGAGGAAGCTACGTTTCCCACGCTGGGCATTCCCCGATGAACGAGGAGTGCATGCGTTGAATCTTGCCGAAAGCCTGCAAGTTCTGGCTTTGATCTTTGCCCTAGCCCCTCTTGTCTCCCACTCAAAAACCGGATAGCCCAAGAACCATATCAAAAACAAGCGCTGATCTCACCACAGATCAGCTTCCCTCTAGACTTCCTTTTTGGAGCCCGATACAAGGGGTGGAAGATTTCTTGGCTTCAAATCCTCTAGCAAGGCTTGACGCCTTAGCGCTCGGTGCTAGTTTGTCGCCCCGCTTTGAAGCGAAGGTTGACCTGTTGAAGGCCAGCCGACGCACCTCAAGGCGGTTGGCACCAGCGCTCGCGCCGGTGATGAAGTGCGGATTTCGCAAGTTTGAGAATAGACAATGCGCGGCCACTGGGTCGCCGAGGTGTGAGTTCCTATGTCGGCTGACTACTCGCAAAAGAGCTTTCAGGCCAAAACTGGCGAAGTCGAACGCAATTGGTGGGTTATCGACGCCAAGGGCAAGGTCATGGGTCGTCTGGCCCAAGAGATCGCCATGCTGCTGATGGGCAAGCACAAGCCTACTTACACCCCGCACACGGACACCGGCGACTTTGTCGTCGTGCTGCACGCTGGCCAGATCGATGTGACTGGCAAGAAGCGCAAAGAGAAGATCTACGATCGCTACACCGGCTATCCGGGTGGCCGTCGTGAAGAGACCTTTGAGAACCTGATTGCGCGTCGTCCGGGCGAGCCGCTTCGCCTTGCGGTCAAGCGCATGCTGCCGAAGAACAGCCTCGGCCGTAAGATGCTGACCAAGCTGCGCCTTTTCGAAGGCAACGAGCACCCGCATCAAGCGCAGAACCCCAAGACCTACGAGTTGAAGGGTCGCGCGGCTGTGCCTGCCGAGTAGCAGTTAAACCGACGGCATTGAGCCAGGCATTGAGCAATGAAGGGGCGATCGAATCGCCTTGGCAAAGCAGGCATATGATCGCTTGCAGGAGAGCAGAGCAAGATGGCAAAAGTTGATGACGGAATGTTCTGGGGTGTTGGTCGCCGTAAGAGTGCGATCGCCCGCGTGCGTATCAAGACCGGCAGCGGCAAGATCATTGTAAATGATCTCGAAGGCGATAAGTACTTCGTTACCGCCATTCAGCGTCATCCGCTCACGCAGCCATTCAAGGCAACCGACACCGTCGGGAAATTTGACGTCTACGTCAACGTGCGCGGCGGCGGCAAGCAAGCTCAGGCCGAAGCTGCGAAGCTCGGACTGGCTCGCGCTCTCTGCCAGATCAACGACGACTTCAACCATGCCCTGCGCGATGCGAGCCTGATGACTCGCGACGCCCGCATGAAGGAACGCAAGAAGCCCGGCCTGCATGGTGCTCGTAAGGGTACGCAGTTCTCGAAGCGCTAATTGCGATTCACGATGCTCTCAACACGCTGTGTGGTTTTGGCCGCACAGCGTGTTTGCTTTAGGCATTGGATTGCCTGGATTTGGGAGAGAGGGCCACGGAGTCCGATGAGGTAGCGGAGTTCCCGGAGTCAGACGGATCAAGCAGATCTCACTCAAGAAGCGATCTCACTTCCTCTGATTCGCTCCCGCGTGTTTCCGTGTTTCAAGATTCGGGACGGATTCTCTTATCCAACCCGCACTGTCCGCGCGCCTGCGAGCAATCTTGCACCTCCCTCTTCTCTGCTACCTCATCCGGCTCCGTGATCCTCTCTCCTCAAAGCCTATGCGCCATACCCCGCCCCTTGCTATAAGCGCGAGATCACTTCAAGCCACTCGCAACAGAAAGCCAGCATGCAAAACGTCGCCCTGATCACCGGAGCATCAAGCGGAATCGGCAAAGAACTCGCACGGATTCACGCCTCGAAGGGCGGCGACGTGATCATCACCGCGCGACGCGGGCCACTGCTCGAAGCGCTGCGTCGCGATCTGATTGAAGAGTTCAACGTCAAGGTGCGCGTGTTTGAAGGTGATCTCTCAGCGGAAGGCGCAGGCCAGCAACTCGCCGAAGCGATCATCGAAGAGGGCATTGAAGTTGACCTGCTGATCAACAACGCGGGCTTCGGCGGCTTAGGCGAGTTCGCCGATCAACCAGCCGAACGCTATCAGAGCATGATCGCCGTGAACATCGCAGCCCTGACCGAGCTCACGCGTGCGTTCCTGCCCGGCATGATCGAGCGCGGGCGCGGCAAGATCCTGATGGTCGGCAGCGTCGCGGGCTTTGTTCCCGGGCCCTATCAAGCGGTCTACTTCGCGACCAAAGCCTACGTGCTCTCGCTAACTGAAGCGCTCGCGCACGAGCTGAAGGACACGCCGATCACGGTGACCTGCTTAGCACCCGGCCCCGTCGACACGGCCTTTGCGAAGGTTGCGGGCAGCGAGCACACCGAAAAGAAGCGCGCAAACGCAGAGAAGGTCGCGAAGAAGGGCTACAACGCGCTCATGCAGGGCAAGCTGCTTTGCGTTTCCGGCTTCGGCATGAAGATGATCGCGCGCTTTTGGTCGCACATCCTGCCGCGCAAAATGATCGCTGGCATGGTCGCCGGCGCGCAGAAGCCTGCGAAGTAGAGCCGGCGATTGAAATGCAGGAGCCTTACTTTATGGGCTTAAGCGTGAAGTCTGGCAATGCCGCTTCGTGAGTGCGATTGGAATGGAGCAGTTCTCAATTCGTTTCGTCGAAAAGACGCAGATACGAAAGCTCTTCGAGAGGTGCGCCAACCCAATCAAGTCGTGGCCACTCTCCTCATTCTTTGCGGCCCTTTGCGCCTCTGCGTCTTGTATATCGATTAGATCGCTCGGGGATGGGATGATGGGCTGAGTGCAGTCTGGCCGGACTGCACTCAGGAGTTGCGAGACTGATTGCGTCTAGGCCGCCATGATCGCTCAAAGCATGCACGCAAGCCAAGCTCGCAACGCACGCGAAAAGCATCGTGGCAGGCCGCCGCAGAGCAAAGTCCGCCGCTCTTCACCCAGGCATAACTCGCACAGTCGCAAGGGCCCATTGCGGAGCCCGCATCACAAGGAAGAGCCATGCCGACCACCATTCTCACTCAGGCCACAGCCGCGCGCAATCTGCCTCTCGCTGGAATCGATGTCGGATCGAAGCATCTCGATCTGCACATCATCGTCGGCGAGAAGCACATGCCGAGACGCTTTCAGAACTCGAAAGAAGGCCGCGGAAAGTTGATTCGATTCGTCAAGCAGCATCAGGTGACGCGCATCGTGATGGAGGCAACTGGTGCTTACCATCGCGCGATAGCCCGCTCACTCGAGGCCTCCGGAATCCATGCCGATGTCCGCAACCCCGCGCAGATCAAGCACTTCGCACTCGCGAAAGGCTGGATCGAGAAGAACGATCAGATCGATGCGAAGCACATCGCCATCATCGCGTCGATGATCGATCCAGGCCCGCGCTACATCCACTGCACAACGCGTGAACGGCTACGCGCGCTCGTCACCCTGCGCGAGCAGTTCGTGGGGATGCGCGTGGCGCTCAAGAACCAGTTTCACGCGGCGGACGTATCCAGCGGCGAGCAGCCGGACGAGTTCGTTGAGGCCGCTTCGATGGCGACGCTCAACCACATCAAAGACCAGATCAAGTGCATCGAAGCCGAGATCCTCGCCCTGATTGAGAGCGATCCCGAGCTGCTCGCGAAGTACGAGCTGATGCTAAGCGTGCAAGGCGTTGGCAAGGTGACGGCGGCTACGCTGCTGGCTGAATTCCCCGAGCTGGAGACGGCGAATCGCAAGCAGCTTGCGAAGCTCGCGGGACTCGCGCCGATCATCAGCCAGTCCGGCACGAGCAAGGGGAAGGCTTCGATTAAGGGCGGGCGTAGCTCGATTCGCCGCATTCTCTACTGCTCGGCGAAGGTCGCGGGGCGCCATCAGCCGACGCTCAAAGCCTTCATGGAGAAACGGATTGCGGCTGGCCACTCGCGAAAACAGGCGACAGTCGCATGCGCGCACAAGCTGCTGCGGATGCTCAGCGCGATCCTCAAGACGAAGACCCCCTGCCGCGAAAGCGCGGCGACAGCTGCGGCAACCCGATCGAAGAACGCAGCCGCACCTGGTAGCGCGGCCGCGAGGAGAAGCGCCGGAGCGAGCGCAGTTGCGCCCGCGGCTGCCAGCCCAGCATTGGCCGCATCAGCAACATGAAGAACCGAAACCGCACCCTTTTCCGCCGAATTCCATTGCCCGGCGATACAGTCGCTTTGCGTTGAGATCTTGACTTCTCAGCCTTCTTGCCGCAGCGCGCCTGACAAGCCATGATATCGCAACCCCAACGCAACGCCCGATGGGCACACGAGCGCTGCGACATGAGCGAAAAGAAACGAGATAGAACTCAGGCCAAGGTGAGCGAAGCGGCGCTCCGGCTCTTCGTCGAGCAGGGCATTGCTGGCACACGCTCGCGCGAAATCGCCGAGGCGGCTGAGGTCAGCGAAGGCACGATCTTCCGCTACTACACCAGCAAAGAAGATCTCGCCTGGAAGCTCTTCGAGAGCGAGTACGCGCGCTTCAGCGAAAGCATCGCCGAGATCATCGCGCTCAACAAAGGCTTCTTCGACACCTGGGGCTTGGTCGTCGAGTTCTTCTGCACCGAGTTCGATGAGCGGCCATTCGCCTTCCGCTACATCCTGCTTTCGCAGCATCAGAACCTCTCGATGCTGAACGAGGCGAGTCAGAGTCCTATCCGCACGCTGGTTGGGTTGTTCAGCCGCGCCATTGCGGATGGCGTGATCCCGAAACAGGACGCGGCTCTA
>Ga0213866_10001514_pt1 | contig 17153 bp, 15 predicted proteins | sample PICome_11_FD_160079 | JGI IMG/M metagenome (GOLD analysis project Ga0213866, IMG submission 160079) | Coastal seawater microbial communities near Pivers Island, North Carolina, United States - PICO284 | ecosystem: Environmental > Aquatic > Marine > Coastal | place: USA: North Carolina...
GTATGCACTCGCCTAATGGTGCCTTTTCGTCCTTTTCTAGTGTGATTTCGTCACCGTCTGGACCTTGGATCTTGTCACCTTTTTTCTTGCCGTCTTTCTTAGCCTGACGCACAGCGTTAGCATATGCATTGCCTTCTTCTTGGCCGGATTTCTTTAGTGCATTGTTGATGTCGTCAAGATGCTGTTGCGCCATCATCATTTGTGTTTCGTCATAGAATCTACTCTGTGGATCGTCACCGCTGGATTTCATATTCTTAATACTTGCTTCAGCATCTGCTTTCATTTTTAGTAATTCTTCGCGACTCTTACCATCATACTGGCCTTCTTTTACTTTGACACAATTATCTACACGCTTGCCACCTTTCATTTTGGTGCCCATGCGCTTGTAGCCTTTCCAGCATACTTTGCCGTCGACGCCTTTTTGCTTTTCTTCGTCTAGTGTGCGCCAACTAGGATTACCGCACTCTTCGCATACGCTGTCAGCAAACTGACCCATTGTATCTTCAAAAGCCTGTTCTAGTTCGAACTCTTCTTTTGTTTTCTTTTCAGCCTTGCTGTACTTGTCTTTTAGACGGCCTAGTTCTTCTTGTGAAGCACCTTCACGTCCTGCTTGTGCAGCCTTTTTCATATATTCTTTACCGTGCTTTTTAACACCTGTATAGTATTGTAAGCCTGACTCGTCTACTAAATCATCTGGACCTAGTTCTTTTGCTTTTGTGCCTTCTTTTACTAGGTTGTAAATGTATGGGAAGATATCTTGTAGTTCTTCATTAAACTGTTTGATAGTTAGTTCGTCAATCCAGTTTTCAGCAACATCATTTGGAACATCTTCTAGTACTGGGGGATTAAATGCTTCAAATGTTTCTTTGTAATATGCTGGTTTTTGTAAACTCTCTATTGTCTTCTTAACTGTTGTAATGCGTTCTTTAACAATGTCCATGTATCCTGCTAGGCTTTCTGCCATTACAGCACTACGGCCCATGTAGTTTTTGAACTTGCGTAGTTTTGCCATTTCTTCTGATAGGCCTACAATGTGCTTACCAAAATCATCATAAGCATTGCCGCCTTCTGCTACGTGGCGAGCCATTGCTCTTGCACCGCTTAGATGTTTATATGGATAAGCAAATCTTTCACCTTCAGGTGATTCAATGTAGATCCTGCCAATCTTCTGTGTTCGTCCTGTTACACTTTCTTGATTTACACTTTCTGTGTGCTTAATCATAATACGTGCTTCGCCTACATTTTGATAACTTACGCGGCTTGTTCCATATAGTTTTGATTCTGTCATTTTATCGTCCCCAGATCGATTTGTTGCTAAAAATTTATAATCTCTTTTATCTAAGTTTGATTTAGTAATATCACGTACACTAAAGTCTAGCATACGCTTTTTGCCAAATACACGAAGTTCTTTTAAAAAATCATGCCATCCTTTTTTGATTACATCTGAAGTGCCTTCTGCAAAGTCTTTAGAAAAGATAACTGTTAATCCTTCATCTTCATCTAAGTTAACACTTACTTTGCCTAAGCCTTTATAATCAAAGTCGAAGTATCTTGCTGCGATAGGTTCACTTGTTACATTACCTTCAGCATCGCCTATAGTAACGCTAGGAAATCTTCCGCGTAACTTATTAAATAACTCTTCGCCTATTTTACTAAATTCTCTCATACTGTATTTATCAATAGTTGCTGCTAACGAAGATGGGCATAGGCATCTCATAATCGTCAAGATCTTCTGCTTGAGTGAATGAGTTATATACCCGAGGATCCCAATCTTTTAATACGTCCATCATTCTAATAGCAAGTAGCGTTGCACTTACTAAGTCGTCTGACATTCCTGGTTTTGCTTGATAGCTGCTTGCTGTCGCAACAAAACCTTTGAGTTCTGTTAACAAAGGTTTAGAACGTATTAACATTTTATCATTTTCGACCATTGTCTTTAGTCGACTGCATGCTGTAATCTTTGTGCTGTGTGTAGTATTAAAACCTTTGCGGAATTTGCGCACATGTCCTTTTCGAATAGGTTCAGAAACAAAAAGTCCCGGTATATTCTCTTCCCCGAAATCGTTTATAACGATTAGTGCGGCTTCTCCGATGCCATTGTTTTCTACACTCCAATATACACCGTTTGGATTTTTAGTTTCATCTGCAATATATTTGCAGATATCAGCTAGTACCCTAATCTGTCCTGGTATGGCAGTTTGATTGTGTTGCCATTCTGCCACTTGTTCATAACTAGGTAGTTCAATAACTTGTATTGCTGCATAATCGCCGCCGGTGCCCATACTAGGATCAAGTGCAATAGCGTAAGTATATTCCGATGTTGGCTTTTTATACCAACGTGTTTGTCCCATATTTAGGATAGGAGATACACCTTCCATTGCTGCTAGTTTTATACTGTTAATAAGTGTTTCGTCAAATACTAAGAACTCACAGCCATATTCACGACGGAACTTTTCTTCACCTATGCGTCCAATCTCTGCTGCTTTCCATTCTTCGTCACGATCAGGATGTTCGCTCCAATGTGCCATAAATGAACGGAAGCCATTAATGCCTAGTTCGCTTTCGTTACCGTGATCGTCAAAACGTTGTTGTGCTTGCTTCCAAATAGTAGCAAAAGTATCTTCGTCTGAGTTTGGTGTACTTGTAATAATAGCACGACCACCTGTTGCAAGTGTAGGTGATATTGAAGTCCAAAACTCTTCAGCAATGTTGGGCATAACAAACGCAAACTCGTCACAGTATAGTAGCGAGATACTCATACCACGTCCTGTGTTGCCTGTTGTTGTTTGGCTTACAATACGACTTCCGTTTTCAAACTCTATGCTGCCTTTGTTATAACTAGTAACACCTGCTCTAATATGATCCGGACAAGTTTCATATACATAACGTATACGTGCCATAATCTCTTGTGCACCTGTATATTTGTGTGCAGCAATAAGAATAGTTTGATCAGGATTAAACATAGCATACCAGGCAAGATAGATAGCGGCACACGTAGTTTTACCTGTCTGTCTAGGCATCATATTAATGTTGAAACGATAGTTGTGATACGTATCCATTAGGCCTAACTGGTATTCATAAGGCTCAAATAGAAGTTTACCCCTTACAGGGTGTTGGATGTATGCAAACTTACGTGCAAAATAAAGATAGCCTTTTTCAGGATCCATGCACTGCATTAGATCCTGTACTTGTTCTTCCGTATATGTTTCTTTAGTGTTGGCTTTTTTAGTTAATACGCCGTCTAAACTTTTGCTCATACAGTATTTACTCAAAAAAATAGAGCCCGAAGGCTCTATTTGGTGTAACCCCACCGTAGTTTATTTTTTCTTAAATTGCGGAGGTACTTGACCTTTTTTAGGCTTGCTACCTTTTTTCTTACCAGCGTTATCATCTTTGCCTGGCTTCTTGTCTGCCCAGTCTGGAACACCGTCGCCATCAGCATCTGGTTTTTTCTTTTCTGCAAGAGCTTTCATTAGCTGTGCTTTGATTGATTCTACAGCCATTGCATTATCGCCGTCTTGTGCTTTAGCAAATGCTTTCTTTTTCTTGTGTAGATCGTCGCCCATCATGTTTGTCATGTAGTCTTGATCGCGATAGTCTACATCGTCTTCTGAGCCTTCCGGTGAGTTAGCCCATTCCTGCATTCCGTAGTCTGCTTCAATCTGATCCCACATTTTTTGTTCTATTTGATCGTGATCATCGTCTGGATGTAGTCCATTATCAACAGCTACATCATTGTACATATCTTGTAGATAGTTTTGTACGTCTGGACCCATTGCGCCTTTGCTAAGTGCTTTGTATAGTAGCTCTCCACTGTCGTCAGCTGCAATCTTTTCCATTGCTTGGATAAGCTGATCTTTCATTCCGCCTTCTTCTACTTCAACATCTTCTTTTGGCTCGTCTACAATATCACGTAGTCTTTCCATGTCCATACGCATTGGCATCATATCTGGACTTACTTCTTTTGCATCGTTCATACCTGCATTTTTCATCATGTTGATAAGATCTTCAACATGCTCTTTGCCGCTTGCATTTAAGCTCACGTTCATTGTTACTGGATTACCTTTGTCCATTGGCGCCGGAAGTGAACCCATTGGTGGCATGCCTCCTTCGCCCATCTCTGGCGGACACTCGTTGATTGCATCCAATGATTCCATTAGTTTTTTAATATCTGACATTTTTTAACTCCCTAGCACCGCTTTGGTGTTTTCTGTATCGTCTTGCATTTTTGCTGTTTCGCCGTCTGGTGCTGCATCTGCTCCATCTGGAACTGCTGCTTCCTTACGTGCTTTTTCAAGTTCTGCTAGAAGTCCCATTACACGCTCGCCGCCAACATGTTCTTGACCGCTTTCACCGCCCATGTCTTCTTTAGTAAGCATTGGTTCGTATACTTCATCTTCTTTTGTTTCTTGATATAACTCTTGTGGTTCGTTAGGATTACGAACAATAATATGACTTTGTGGAATACCGCAGCACTGTCCTAAATACTCTTGAAGTATCTGTACAGTAGTTGGATACTCTGTTTCAACTTCGTAATATGTAACTTCCATATTTTGTAACTGTGGGAAATCTAACGGACGCTCTTGAATAGGTGTTTTCTTACCTGCTGAACTACTTAGTAACTTAAACTTTTGTAGCGCAGTTTCCATGTGATCTTGGAATCCTTCTGGTAGTTCACCTGCAACACCGATTTTAAACTCGTATGTTTTTTTAGATTCTGTTAGTATTTGTGCAAATGATTTCATTTGTTATTCCCTGTCATATATATTATTTATCTTTATCTAGCCCTTTTAGGCGTTCTAATAGACTGTTGCGATCTGTAACAACATAGCCTTCAGCGTTTATAATATCTCCGTCGCCAGTGCCGCTATCTCTATCCATTTTTTCTTTTTTAAGTTGTAGCTCTACCATTTTTAGTTTTTTATCTAGTTTTGCCACTTTTGCATCTAAACTAGTTTTAAGCATGCCGCCTGCTACTTCAAAAACTCTACCACTATAACGGCTTTCAACATTCATTCCTAGATCCATTAAATCTTCATATGCGCTCATTGCTTTATCAGCAACTTCGTTAAGTTCTTTGTCCGCCATTTCACCAAGGCCTTTAACTTGTGGTAGTGCTGCGGTTATTTTATCAAACTCTGCCATATCTCTAAAAGTTTCAGCCTGTTCAACTTCGTATTGCTTTTGCTCTTGTTCTTGTTCTTCTGCTTGTTCTATTATTTCTTTAGAATCAGGTAGGTTTAACAGATCTTCTAGTTTTTTAGTCATTGTCCATTCCATTAACTGCTAGTATTATTTATCGTTTGCGTCCATTATGAAAGATATCATCTTCTGTAACAATACGGAATATAATACCTTTTTGTTTACACCATGCTCTAGCACTTTCCCATTTAGCTTGATTCACAACCCAATGTGCTTGATTAGCTTTTGATCTACCTGTTTTTTCTTTGAGTGTTTGATTTTTAGGTTTAACTTCTATAAGTTCTACACGTTGCTTGCCACCTCTATCGTTATAAACAATAAAGAAGTCTGGAACGTATACAGTATGCTTACCTGTGAACGGATGTCTATAAGGAATACGCACTGCTTCACTTGCCCACTGTGCAATAGCAGGATGTTCGTCACAAAACTTCATAAAGTGAAACTCCCAACCGCTTCTATATGTCGGAGTTTTTGTACCTACATATTTGTCAGGATTTTTGAGAGTAAATTTTCCTGCTGCAAATCGGCCCATATCAAACTATTATATTCCTTTGGTCAAACAGTTGATTTTCAGATTGCTGTCTGTAACCTATTGAACTTGTTTTTCTTCTATTAGCATTTATTATTTGTGCAATCACATTACTTAACTGTACTTCGTTGATACCTTCTAAAGTATCTAAAAGTTTGAATACAGGAATACTATCTCTCTTAGCTTGTTCTAGTATAACGCCGCCTGTGTTTATTGCGGCAACTTTATCAAATCCTCTTTTCAAAAAATAACCAACGACTGCGTCTACTTCATTTTGAGTATAACTTACAGTTCCTGCATTGTTATAAAAGTTATTAAAATATACAAGCGTATCATCTTGTGGGGTATTGGCAGGTAGTCCAGTATCAGCCATTATTTAACTTCTCCTATTGCTTCGCTTGCAATATTTGCAAGTTTTTGATCTCCGGCTGCGGCACGATCAACTAGTTCGTTTGTTACAGCATTTTGTTCTTGTGCTGTTGGGTAAAGTTGTTTAAACTGTTGCATACTTGTAACGCCCGGTATAGCTCCTGAATTAATTGCTTTAGCAGTAAATGCATACCTAGCTCTTAGTCTATCTTGTCCTTTTATAGGACTAGATCTAGATGGGTTACTGCCTATTGCTCCTGCTATTTCTGTTCCGTTATATTTCTTATATGTATTTTCTTTAGGTGGCGACACGGGAGAACTTTGGTTTTTACTATCTTTTTTAGGTACGGCAAAGGTTTTGCCTGGGCCTGATTGTGTTTCTGTATAGGTTGTAGTAGTGGTTGTTTTGTTACTACGTACAAGTCTAGTAGGACTAGTAGGAGGCGCAGGTTTTAAAAGTTCTGGGCCGCCACTGATATATTGATTTCCGCCTAGTTTAGGTTCTGATAACGGACTAGGTGTTTGATCATAACCAGTTTCGGTATCTCCGAAAGCTACTGGTTCACTATCGTCTCCTATATCACCGTTTGTCATTATAACTGACTCATACGCGATGCTCATTGCATTTTCGTTCATACCGCCTGCATCTTCTGCTGCAACATCTCCATGATTCCATTGCGAAATAATAGGGTTTACTAAAGTGTACGCAAAATATTCTTGGCGTGAAAGTTGGTATAAAGTAATACTATTAAAGAAAGGTCCTACATTTCCAGTGTTAAGTCCGTATTTTGGAACTGTGGGAGAATACTTATCTCTTGAAGCATAAGGGCCTGCTATTAAAGCACCCTTTTGAACATTATGTCTTCCATCTAAAAAATTATACTTATAATATTCTTCAAATAATGCTCTAGTTACTCCGAGATTATCGTCATGAAATGTAATATTTACGTCTGAATAATCTATTCTTGTTTGGTACTGTTTAACTCTATTATATTGTTTCTTATTTTCAATACCGATTCTAAAACTTGGTAAATCAGCAGACTTAACAAGAACACCTAAATGTTTTTGAAATGCAAAAGCATTTTTTGTAGCACTGTTACCTATTTCTGGACTTGGTTCAAATAAGCAATGAAATAGATATTTTGTTTTTGGTGCAAAAGCAAGTCCATATTCATAATATAGATTTCGAGCGTGACGATAATCACGTAGATGAATGTCTCTATTTGCTTTTGTATATTGTGATTGTACTACTGCCATATTGTATTTATCCTATAAAAAACGGGAGTCTCAAAAGAAACTCCCGTTAAATAATGGCAATCTTAAAAAGTATTAAGAGCCTTGGCCTGATACTATTTCGCCGCCTGTGCTGCCTTGTGTATTTCTTGCTGTTGCTATACCAACGCCATCTGGTGATCCTGCGCCGCCTGCGCCATATTGGATAGCATTGTCATAACGAATTGTTAATGCAATAGTAACTGGTTCGTTAGTAGCATAGTTAAGTGCATTATAGTTTGCATTTTCTATATAACAACCTACCAGTTCAAATGCATCTAGTACATTTGCATTAAATCCGCCGTTGCCACCATCTAAGATTTCAATCTTTGTAGTAAATTTGTAAGTACCTGATGATACAGCACTTGACTGTTCGAAGAAGTCAAACTGTCGTTGTAGCTGTCCGCCAACAATCTTTTGAACGTTGTTGTTTGCATCATCACGTAGGTTGATTGTAACTGGTTCCCATGTGTGCTTACCTGCAAGATATGTTCTTGAGTTATAAGCATCAATGGTCATTTGTTCAAAACCAACACTTGGACGGGATACGTCTATAATATTTTGTGTTAAATCTCTAGTACCATTAGTACTAACTCCGCCACCAAAACCAGTGAACAATACACGGAAGCGATATTGTAGCTTAGGCATCAATATCGAACTATTTGTATTTGCGCCACCTGTTGGTACACTAATATTGTCTAAAGTTGTAATTGCCATTATAATCTCCTATTACAGTAGTATTTATGCATATTTGGACGGGGATTATACCCCGTCCATTAAATACGCACTTAACCTAGTGCTGCAATCTCTCCTGTGTTCTTAATACGTAATGGTATGTAAATAAACTCGATAGCTTTTACTGGTTCTATAGCAATGTCTAAGTATAGTTCATTTCTATCGATCCTTGCTGGAGTATTATTTGACTCATCACATACTGTTAAGTAGTCATAAATCGCTCTTAAACCAACTAGTTCTAATAGCAGTGCGTCTGCTGCTGCTTTAACTTGATCACGTGTGATCTTATCGTTTGGTTCAAACAAGTAAGGTCTTGCAAGTAGCTCTAGTTGACCACGTAGGTAAACTGTAAGTCTTGCTACGTTGATTCTGTCTAGCGCACTTGCGTTTCTAGCACGAGTTTTCTGACCAAATACAACTAGCCCTGCTCCATTAATAAATGTAATCGGGTTAATATTGTTGCTGTATAGTGTGTCACGCTGTCCAGTGTTAAGTGAAACAGTTTCAAATTCGCCTTCAGCTGTGACATAGCCTGAACTTGTTGCATTTGTTACGCCACCACGTCTTGTACCTGCTGGTGCAAACCATGGATAGCTTACCTGATCACTGAGTATGATTGTACGTAGTGCCATATGTGATGCAGGAACAACAACATTGTTACCTAAGTTATCGCTTGTAAATCCTGCTGGATAGTACATACCCAAGTATTCATCACGGCTAACTGCACCATCATCATTATCTTCAACTGCGCCAGCAACGTTAGTTGCCCACTCATTTAATGAAGTTGCATCTGGTGTTAAACGGAATGGTGTGTCACCTACAACAAATGCTGTTAAGCGTCTGTCATAGTTTAGACTAATCATTTCACCGATTAGCTCTGGATATCCTGGGCAAGCAATTAGGTTGAACTGACGTGATTCTTCGTCACGGATATCAGTATTACTATTAACTTCTGCTTGTAGAGCTTGTACAACAGTCTTACGTACTGCATGACGTCCAAATGTACCTGATCCATCTTCGTTGTTACCTGAAGCAGTTACCCAACGGTGTGGATAATATGCAGCCATTGATTCGTCTTCTAAAGAACCACTGTTACCAATAACTTGGAAGCGACCGTTATCAGTTGAAACGTCTATATAGTTACGTCTAAACTCTTTTACATTAAATCCACTTCTACGCATATTCCATAACAACATACCTTTTGGATATAGTGCTGGATCTGGTGCATCTGGATCTAAGTAATCACTTGTTAGTAGATCTACAATACTCGCTGGTGCTGAGTTAGAACCTGCATCACTCCAACGAGCATCTGCAAACAATACTCCATTATCAGTAGTCTGATCTGTTATATCTTTTTGCACCCAGCTTTCTAATACTGCATTGTAAACATATACACCTGGATAGTTTTCAATATTAGCAGTATCAATCCAAAGATCGCCATCAACAAGTGCAGTCCCGTCTGATTGCTCCGTAGGTTCTGTTGCACTTACGATTGGTCCTTCTGGATCAGTATCTGCATAATCTGCACTGAAGTTTTGATATCCTACCCAGCCGCTGCCGTCATGTATTAGCATATCTACTTCGTCAACTACTGAGCTATACCAAATCTTACCATCTTCTGTTAGGCTTGATGGTGCATCATCACTTGCTGTGTAGTCTAGCTCTTTCCATAAGCTAATAACATAGTCATATACATCGTCGCCTGTAGGAGCGTCATAAAAGTTTGCTGTTCCTTCTTCTGTTGTATAGTTATATGCAGCAAATCCTGCAAGTGCGATCAACCCGTCTGTATCATCAACACGGATTTCGCCGCCTAACTTATGTTCAATAACTACTTTGTTTGTGCTATCTACATATGATACAATATTTGTAAATCCAGCTGCGTTAATCTCGCCTGCAATCACTTCTGCATCTGCACTTGCTGCTGTTGTAGTAACACTTACAGTTTTAGGCGTGCCTAGTGCATTACTGTTGGCAACTGTTTCAGCAAGATCAAATGTGTAGGTGCTTGCTGTAAGTTGAGTTGTAATCTTAGCACTCTTTGCTGATGTAGCACCAGTGCCATTTCTTACATAAATCTTAAAGTTAGCAATACTAGGAGACTCTTCTTCAACATTTGCTTTTACAAACAAATCACCAGCTCTTAGTGCTGTACCACCAGTTTTATCTAGGTCGTAAATTGCACCTTCCGCTGTTGTATACATTGGAGCAGTAACATTGCCCCAAAGTTGTGTGTCTTCGTTATACTGCTTAACACTAAAGTCTGCACCACCATTTGGTGTTGTAGTTTTAATCCAAATACTTCCAGTTGGAGCAGGATTTGTATCAGTTGATTTAAATGCAGGAACATTAGTATGAGCTTGTATTGCTACTTGTGGTGATTGATATGTTTTTTCAGCAATACCAAGTGCGCCAGCGTCTGAAGCAGTATCTGTAGGACCAGTAAGTGTACCAATACCGCCTTCTATCTTAATTTTGCCGTCAGTTGTAGCACCATCTGATTGTGCAGTGCTATTTGCATATAACTCTAAAGCACTGTCAACAACTGCTGCTGCAACACCTGTAATCCCAGCATTGTTTATATCACTTGCAAGAGCAGTAATAGTTGTACCAGCTAGTACGACAGTTGTGCCGTTAATAATTATTGTGTCTCCATTTACCAATGTAGGATTAGTATTTGCACCTCTTACTGTGTAATGGCTTGCCTTCCAAGCATCTGAACCAACTTCCACCCAAGTACCTGGAGATCCAGCAAGTGTATTTGTGCCTGCTGTTTTATACCATAAGCGATTCATTGTTGTAGTTGCGTCAACTGCATAACTACCAATTTGACCAATAGATGTCTTAGGCGCATCTGTGATGCTGTCAATGTCGGATGTTTCTGTTACAACAGTTCTTGTTTGTGCTGTAAATGATTGTCCACCTGTAGTTGACAACGGTGCTGAATTCCATTCTAAAATTCCGAAACTTGTTATTTGTGTGTCAAACCAGTTAGCACCATTTGCTGGTTCGCCTTCTGGAGCATCTGCACTTGGATCAAGTTCGCCTAAATCTAAGTCTGCTCTTACAACGTAAACACTATTAGTTACGCCTAACAATGAGTATGCTGTTTGTAATCCGTATTCATTTTGCTCGCCTGCATGGATCATGTTACCATTGTTATCAGACTTGAATATTGGATCTCCGAATGTTTCTCCTAGCTCTCTTTGGCTAGTTATTAAATATGCTCTTCCAGCGTTAGCCTTCGTTGTACCAGGTGCAATGCCTGATCCTGAACTACTTGTCTTATTGCTGGCAGAAGCAACAAATATTACAGGAACTGTGCCTGCTGCTGCTGGGGTGTAAAAGGATTCGTCAATTACATTGACCTCTACACCTGGTGATACTAAAGCCATATTATTTCTCCTATAGGATAGTGTGTTCTGCTATTGTATTTAGCACACTATGAATAAAAATACCGGATAATAGCTACCAAAAAGGGACCGAAAAGGTGAGGTAAATATATATATGAGACCTTTATGTAAGTGCGGGCAGCGTCCTGCCGCTATAAACTATAAAAAAGATAATAAGATCTACTATAGGAGTCTTTGTGAAAAGTGTTTACGAAACGGTATAGGGCACGGTATTCCTAAATGGAAACAACGAGGATATCAAAAAAAAGATTTTTGTGAAAAATGCGGACACACTAGTAAACATCCCGAACAGTTCAATGTATTTCATATAGACGGAGATTTAAATAATTGCCGACCTACTAATCTAAAAACAGTGTGTGCAAATTGCCAGCGTATTATTCAGAAAATTGGAATGCGTTGGAAGCAGGGAGACTTACGCCCTGATTTTTAAAAATGGTTCGTATAAGAATGTCTACATTCCGCTTTAGTCTTTTTAAGTTGCCATTGTTGTCAATAGTATAATCACACATCCACTGTTCAATGCTCATTGAGCTAGGATCTTCAGTAGGCAAATGATCACAACGATCTACCCAAATAGCATAATCAAAAATTTCTTCGTTCTGCATTGCAAAGAATTCACGTTTATTACGTAGTCCGCAATAGATGTTATTTTGTGCAAACAAGTTACGTCCAAGACGTGCTAGATCGTCACGACAGTAATCATGAATCATGTTATACCATTCGGTGCGATGATTGTGACGATCTGCGTAACATTCTTCTTCGTTAGCATAACCGTACTTGTCTTTTAGCTCGTCAAATATAAACAACTCTGAACAGAATTTAGATGATGATTGAAAGGTATAGCCGTATGCTTGTAGCATTTCGCATACAGTGTCTTTGCCGTGACGGCCGTGACCAACAACTAAAAGTTTAGGTAAGTTCATTGTTACTCCTTAGTATATCTATTAATAATATACTAAAAGGAGAGTTTTGTCAACCAATTATAAAGCCGTAACCTGTTCCGCCTGCTACTGCTGTGCTTACTTCTGCCTCAAGTTTTTCCATTTCGGCTTGTGCTTCTGCTTTTAATGCATCACCATTAAGAGTTGACCCGCCTTGTGGTCCTGCAATAGTAGCAAACTTTGAACGTGCCTCGCCTAGTATGTACTTACAACTAGCAAGTGTATAATCTTTAATCCATTGTTTGGCAAGATAATCGTCTAAAAGTTGTTCATCAGGACGATAGTTATAACAGTATAGTAATAAATCTTCTTCGGCTCGAGGACGTTGAAGTAGTGTAAGTTTCTTAGTAGTTGTATTCCATTTGAACTCTATAAAACTACCAAACATTCTGCCCACAAGTTCTTGATGCTGTGCAAATAAATCGTATGTTGCAAGACCACCTAGTTGTGAACTTGATAACAAATAGGTGTTTGTGTATGCAAGATTAAACGGTTCAAATATAGTTCCGCCGTCTCCGCCGCCTGTCCTTGAACCTACACTTCTACGAAATATCTTTCGAACTTCGATAACTTCATTTGGCAGTGTATAGTCATTTTGGTCTATTACTGTTGTCATAAACACGTATGACTCTTCTACACTATTATCTGAACGCTGTCTAAACCTCGTTAGTGCTTTTGTTAAAGCAGTTTCATAATGAATAGGGTCAAGTTCAACATCGACCATGCCGCCTCCTAAGAAAGCATTTACATAATCAAATATTTCTTGTTTTTTTGTTGCTAAATCTGCCATACAAGTTCTCCACATAGTATTTATCGTTACGATAAATATGTATATGCCAAGACTTAGCTTATATAAACCAGAACGCGGCAACGACTACCATTTTATAGACAAACAAGTCTATGAGATGTTTACCATTGGCGGAACTGACATCAACATTCACAAGTACATAGGTACAAATGCTCCATCAGCTGAAGACCGAAGTTCAACACAACCTGAATATGATGTAGTAAAAGAAACAAACATTCAAGACCTTTTATTTTTAGAAAACAGAGATAGAAAGTACGATCCAGATGTATACACACATAGGGGCATTTACAATGTACAAGACATAGACTTTGACCTAAGTGCTTTTGGATTATTCTTGAGCAACGATACACTATTCTTAACTGTGCATATTAACAGTATTGTTAAGACACTCGGAAGAAAACCTATATCCGGAGACGTAATAGAACTTCCACATCTCAAAGATGAGTATGCACTAAATGATTTTGATATAGCACTCAAAAGATTTTATGTTATTGAAGATGTAAATCGTGCAGCAGAGGGATTTAGCAATACTTGGTATCCACATTTATATAGACTTAAACTAAAGCAAATATACGATAGTCAAGAATATGCAGAAATACTTGATTTGCCGGCAGCAGAAGGCAGTGATACTACACTAAGAGATTTGCTATCTACATATGAAAAAGAAATGCAAATCAGTAATGCTGTGGTTGCACAGGCAGAAATAGATTCACCAAAGAGTGGATTTGATATCGATCATTATTACACAGTTGCTACAAACGACGACGGAACAGTTGCTCTTAAAACAGCTGATGAAACAGATTTAGATGCAAGCAACATAAGCATAGGTGCAGACGAAGTTACAGATAGACCTGATAGAGAAGGTTATACAGGCTACCTTGTAGGTACAGGTAGCGACACACCTAATGGTGCGCCTTTTGGATTTGGCATAGCGTTTCCTAGAGACAAACAAGAAGGCGATTACTTTTTAAGGACAGACTTTTTGCCAAACAGAATGTTTAAATATGACGGCACACGCTGGATTAAAGTACAAGATGATGTACGTATGGATCTAAGCAATACATTGGAACGTCAAACTTATAAAACACAGTTTATAAACAATACAAAATCAAGCAACATAGGCGGCGAAACTGTGCAAGAAAGACAAAGTTTAACTAAAGCACTTAGACCAAGGGCAGACGATTAATGCAACATTTCTACGATGGACAAATACGCAAATACACTACACAAATGATGCGAATACTCAGCAACTTTCCAGTAAAAGATGGTAAAGGTGTTACTAAAGATGTTCCTGTTATGTATGGTGACTTAACGCGGCAAGTTGCAAATATTATTAGAGAGAACAGTGAAAACAAACTACCTAGTGCTCCACGTATAAGTGTATACATTACAGGATTAGAACTCGATAAATCAAGATTGCTAGATGCTACGTTTGTTAAAAAGTCTAATATTAGAGAACGTGCATTTAATGAGGAAACAGGCCAATACGAAAACTATCAAGGTAAAAACTACACCGTAGAAAGATTAATGCCTACGCCTTATTTGATGCGATTGAATGCAGATATCTGGGCAAGCAATACAGATCAAAAGTTGCAGATACTAGAACAAATATTAGTGCTTTTCAATCCTAGTTTGGAGTTACAAAAAAGTGATAACTTTATAGACTGGACTGCTATCACTGTGGTTAATCTAGAAAATGTCAACTGGTCAAACAGAAGTGTTCCTGTAGGTGTTGATAGTGAAATAGATATCTGTACTTTAACTTTTAGTGTTCCTATATACATAAGTCCTCCAGTTAAAGTTAAGAAAATGGGAGTTGTTACAAACATTATTACAAGTATGTTTGATGAAAATAGAGGAACTATTGAAGATGGAGTAAGTGTGCCTCAGCTCAATCAATTTGACGATGTAGCTGTTGCAGGAAGTACCCAAACATCTTTTGGTAAAAAAGCAACTACTATTCTTGCTAACGAAATGTCTAATGTAAATTACAACACCTATGGCATTTATCTTGAAAACAATGTTGCACAACTATTTGCAAACGGTAGAGTTGGCGGAAAAAACTGGCAAGATATATTCGAAGCACTTCCAGGACAATATGGTGCAGGTGTAAGTAGAATATTTTTAACTAACATAGATACTGACGTAACAGTGACAGGAACGTTTGCTCAAAATCCATTAGACGATACTCAGATTCAAATCGACTTTGACGAAGATACTTTCCCTCAAGATACTATTATCGAAGGAAGAACTAGTATAGACTATATTATAGATCCTACTACATTTAATCCATTAACAAGACTTGTTGACGGATTAAGATTGCTTATACTTGATGATATAGGCAAAGCAGGCGAAACAGTGCATGCACAAGCATGGACAAACAACGATGGAACAGGTTTAGTTGCAAAAGCTAATGATATTATCGAATGGACAGGATCAGAATGGACTATTGTTTTTGATTCTAATGCAGCCACTGAAACTACTTATACAACAAATCTAAACACCCAGACACAATATCGTTTCGAAAACGGCGAATGGCTAAAATCAGTCGACGGAGATTACCCAGTTGGCACCTGGAGAATAGAACTAGCCGGCTAACTATTATTATGAATAATATTATATGCAGTGGTGCTCTCTTTTACACTTTAACAACTAATCGATTTTTATTCTTGCATAGAGCAGGCGGCAAGAAAAGTGAAATGTGGGGTCTTGTCGGTGGTGGCAATGAACAAGGAGAAACACCGTGGGAAGGATTAAGTAGAGAAATAAAAGAGGAAATAGGATTTCTTCCGGATATCAAAAAAACTTTACCTTTAGAAAGTTTTATTAGTGCAGATACAAAGTTTTATTTTCATACATATCTATGCATCGTAAACGAAGAGTTTATTCCAAAACTCAATGACGAACACAATGGTTATGCTTGGTGTAGTTTTACTAAGTGGCCAAAACCGTTGCATCATGGATTACGCAACACACTCCAAAGCAAAGTAAATTTATCAAAGTTAGAAACTGTGTTTCAAACTATTAATTTACTTGACACAGACTAGTTTATAAAGTATAATAAAGTATGAAAGTCCTAGTTATTGGTGATATAATAATCGACAGATACATTTACGGCACAAGCACACGTTTGAGTCCAGAGGCCCCTGTTCCTGTGATTAGTTATCAGCGAGAAGTTGAAAAACTAGGTGGTGCAGGACTGGTATATGAAAACTTAAAAAGTTTAGGTGTTGATGTTACATTGTTTGACGCCGATCAGCCGCATAGTGTTAAAACACGAGTTATATGTGACGGGCATTACATTACACGCATTGACAATGATGAAAATGCAAATGGTGACGAAGTATTGAGAGATATCAAACGTCAACCCAATCTAGAACAATACGAATATGTTATTCTAAGTGATTACAACAAAGGTGTATTAGATGAGTCGATAGAGATTATTAAATATCTAAACACATTTGGCTGTAAAGTAATTGTAGATCCTAAAACACACGCACATCATTACGAAGGTGCTTGGCTTGTAAAACCTAATGCTAAAGAATTCCAAGAATATTTTATAAACTGGCACGGTAATATTATTACTACACGAGCAAGCGATAATGTAATTGCTAAAATAAACAACCAAGTTTATAATATTCCTGTAGAACCTGTAGAAGTATCAGATGTTACTGGTGCAGGAGATTGTTTTTTAGCAGCATTTGTTTATGCACTTACTAAAGGTTATGATTACAAAAAATCATTAGAACTTGCAGTACAGGGATCAACAGAAAGTGTTAAACACGTTGGTACATACATTCTTACAGAAAAAGATTTGAATAAAAAAGTAGTGTTTACTAACGGTTGTTTTGATGTACTACACAAAGGTCATCTCACGTTACTTA
>Ga0213866_10001516_pt1 | contig 17148 bp, 14 predicted proteins | sample PICome_11_FD_160079 | JGI IMG/M metagenome (GOLD analysis project Ga0213866, IMG submission 160079) | Coastal seawater microbial communities near Pivers Island, North Carolina, United States - PICO284 | ecosystem: Environmental > Aquatic > Marine > Coastal | place: USA: North Carolina...
GACAGCGGTGAGTTTGGCCTCATGGGTGCCGTCTCAACGTCAGAGCTGAAGTCTGCGGTTCAGGGTTTCCAGTACGGTATGCTGCTCAGCCTTGATAACCCTGATGTAGAGGGATCCCGGATTGCTGTTCCTGGCGGGTTCCAGGCGCGTGACGCCCGGATCGACCGTGAGCGTGACAGCTACTACCTTGCAGGTCAGTGGCGGTCTCCGGATGGCAGCAAGGAGCTGACCCTCAAGGCGACGCGGGTCGAGAACTACATTCAGACGAATGAAAACACGATCGAATTCTTCATCGATGCCGAATCTGTTTTCAACTGGAACATTCTTGGCGATCCGAGCACCCGGAACATCGTTCCGTTCACATCACCAGCTCTTCCGCTCTGTAACGGTGCCGGCATCGCGAACCAGCCAGATGCGGCTGGGGATCCGTCCTGGTGTGAAAATACCCTTCCCGTTGATGGTGGCCTGATGGAAGCCGGTGTGGTTTCGAACGGTCTGCGTGACTGGCTCGGACAAACCGGCCAGCTTCAGACACCGCTGCAGTCGCTGGCGATCAATCAGCAAGAAGAGTCTATGACTCAGGACTTCAGCGCCAACTTCAAGTGGCGTGTGAACGATCAGCTATTCGTCGAGATCGACGGTCACTACACGGACGCCGAGGCAACGCTGGAGCGTCTCTGGGCGGGTGGCAACCACTTCGCCGATTACCGGTATGACTTCTCGGATGCCGAGAACCCAGAAATCGAGTTCTTCCTCTCCGATGAGGTCCAGCTGGCGGACTGGGGCACCACGCGCGGTCCGAATCCCGGGATCCTGGGAGACATTGGCGATCCACGCTTCTCCTACCTGCTGTACGCAGCCGACCAGTTCGAAGACAATACAGGTGACCTCGTTGCTCTCCGCGGTGACGTGACCTACGAATTCTTCGACGATGGCTGGTTTGATGCTGTGAAGTTCGGCGCCCGTGTTTCCGAGCGCGAGCAGGTCAACCGGAGCGCAGGGCTCAACTGGGGTGGTATCGCACCGCCATGGGCCGGCGGCTATCTGCCTTACGCCAACATGGACAATGCGGATTTCTACGAAGCCTTCGACTATGCCGACTTCCAGAGAGGCGGTGTGTTCCAGGGTGACATCACGTCCGTGGTCTTCCCGAGCCAGGCAAACATGGCGAATATCTCGGCTTTCCAGACTTCACTTTCAAATGAGCCCCTGCTGGGTGCCTTCACCAATGACGATGGTAACCTGCAAGTTGGTGACTGGGTGCCGTTGCTCCAGAATGGCGTCGTCGATTACGCCAATCGTGGGATTGACGGCAACGTGAAAGAGGAAACCGTCAACCTGTATGCCATGGTCAAGTTTGGCCAGGAGTTCGAGAATGGTCAGGCGCTCAGCGGTAATGCCGGTCTGCGCTATGTCCGGACTGAGAATTCCGGCGGTGGCGTCCTCGGCTACGCGGAAATTGTTGATCCCGTGGCGCGCGGCTTCCTGCCGGAAACCGCCGCCCTGTTTGACACGGCCAATGCGCCGAACACGATCGACAACAGCTACGACTACGTGCTGCCGTCGGTTAACGTCAAATGGAACCTCAATGATGAAATGCTGATCCGCTTTGCGGCCAGCAAGGCCATCACCCGTCCGGACATCGCGGCGCTCAATGCGTCCCGGACAGCGGTAGCAGAACTTGGCTACATCGTTGACGAAGGCGGCGAAGGCGGTCCAGGCGAGATCATCGACGTGGGTCTGGGTCGTGTTCAGGTTTACGGGGGCAACCCGAATCTGAAACCGATCGAAGCGACCAATTTCGACTTGTCTTACGAATGGTACTTCGGATCCGACGGACAGTTCTCTGTCTCGGCATTCTACAAGGATCTGAAGAACATCATCGTCTATGGCACCGAAACCATCGATATTCTCAGTTCAGATGGCTACGACGTCCCCGTCGTTCTCAACTCGAACCTGAACCTGAATGACGGTACGGTTGAAGGTGTGGAATTTGCCTACCAGCAGTTCTTCACTGAGTGGCCAGGTCTCTTCGGAAACCTCGGTGTTCAGGCTAACCTGACCTTCCTGAATTCGGACTCCACACCGCTGACCCCAGCCTTCGGGATCGACGGCGGTGCTGATGGGTTCCTGACAGTGTATCGTTGGGGTGTGGATGACCTTCTGGGCTTGTCTGAATCCTCATACAACCTGATCGGCATTTATCAGGATGACCAGTTCGAGGCGCGCCTCGCTTACAACTGGCGTTCGGAATATGTCAGTTCGTACCGCGATTACATCACGGGGAACCCGATCACGCAGGAGGATATTGGCTTCCTTGATGCGTCCTTCAGATGGGATCTGACGGATCAGGTTCAGCTTCGCTTGCAGGGCGCCAATCTTCTGGATACGCGGTCTGTTGCGAGCCAGCAGGTCGACGCGCTCGGCCAGAGCTTCGCTCGGGCAAGCTTCGCAAATGATCGTCGCTACGAAATCGGAATTCGTTACGAATTCTAGGTCGACGACCAAACGCATCTAACGAAAAAGGAGGTCTCTGACCTCCTTTTTTTATCTGTGCAAGAGGCGCCCAACGCTGCGATGGGCCTGGCTTTGCCAGCCGGTTCAGGATGGCGTGAACGGGACCTGAAGCAAAGCGCTGGATCGGCGAAACAGCTCGGTGAGGAAGTTTCTGGTGGCCTGGATCCTTGCGGTCGCGTGCACATCCTCGTGTATGGCCAGCCAGAACGCCCTCCGGATGTGGACCTGGTGTGGAAGCAGGCAGACGAGGTCGGGGTCCTGACCGGCGATGAACTGAGGCAAAACAGCGATCCCTGCGCCCCTGCGGGCCATTTGCCACTGGGCCACGATCGAGGGACTGCAAAAACGCGGCGACAGGCCGGGGGCGATCTCGTCATGGTAGCGCAGCTGGGCTGAGTAGATCAGATCATCAACATAGCCAATGAGGTCATGATTCGTCAGGTCACAGATCTCCCGGATCACGGGGGACCGGTCCAGATAAGCCGGATGGGCGAAAAGCCTGAGGCTGTAATCGCCGAGCTTCCGTGTCTTCAGTCGGCCCGTTCTGGGGCGTGTCAGGAGAATGGACATATCCGCTTCCCGTTTCGGGACGCTGACAAAGCCCGAAAGCGCGATCAGGTCGAGCCCGAGATCCGGCCACTTGCGGGCAAAGTCCTTCATGGCCGGGGCAATCAGGAGGCTGCCAAGACCTTCGGGAACACCAAGTCGGACCCGACCACTGGCTCGGGGGCCCTGCGCATCGGCAAAACTGGCGACCTCCGCAGCGGCCTGTTCAACCGCCTCGGCCCGGTTGGCCAGGTCCTGACCTTCCGGTGTCAGGATATGACCTCTTGGTGTGCGCTCAAACAGTTCCATCGACAGGTCGCCTTCGAGGCGCCGGAGCCGTCGGCTGATGGTGGTGGGGTCGAGGCCGGAACGCCTGGCCACATCTGCCAGGCGGGGTTGCCGGCTGACCGCCAGAAAAAGCTTCAAATCATCCCAATGCATTACACAACCTGCAAAAACGCAGCCTATGGCTGTAAACAAGCCCATTAAACTGGGAATAAGAGGCTGCTACAAGTTTGGCGAAGCAAGAATGCGGGGAGAGACCATGCGTGAAATCCATCATTTTGTCGGTGGCCGTCAGCTTTCCGGCCAGTCGGGCCGGTTCGGTGATGTGTTCAATCCAAACACCGGCGGGGTACAGGCCCGGGTTCACCTGGCCAGTGAGGCCGAGGTGGCGCAGGCCGTGGCCAATGCCAAAGCAGCCTTTCCGGCCTGGTCGACAACCAATCCGCAGCGGCGGGCCCGGATTATGTTCGAGTTTAAACGTCTTCTTGAGGCCCATATGGAGGACTTGGCGGAGCTGCTGTCTTCGGAGCATGGCAAGGTGATTGCGGATTCGCGGGGCGACGTTCAGCGCGGCATCGACGTTGTGGAGTTTGCCTGCGGTATCCCTCACCTTCAGAAAGGCGCGTACACCGAAGGCGCCGGTCCCGGGATTGATGTCTATTCGATGCGCCAGCCGCTTGGTGTGGTGGCAGGGATCACACCTTTCAATTTCCCGGCGATGATCCCTTGCTGGATGGCGGCTGTGGCCATAGCGTGCGGGAATACGTTTTTGCTGAAACCCTCTGAAAAGGATCCGTCAGTGCCGCTCCGTATGGCGGAGCTCCTGCTTGAAGCAGGGGCCCCGGAGGGGGTGCTGAATGTCGTCAACGGGGACAAGGTTGCCGTCGATGCTCTTCTGACCCATCCGGACGTACAGGCCATCAGCTTTGTCGGTTCGTCCGATATTGCCCACTATGTCTACGCGACTGGGACCGCCCATGGAAAACGCGTCCAGGCCATGGGCGGAGCCAAGAACCACGGCATCATCATGCCGGATTGCAACATGGAACAGGCCGTGAAAGACATTGTCGGTGCGGCTTATGGATCGGCCGGCGAGCGTTGCATGGCGCTGCCCGTTGCGGTCACTGTGGGTCAGAAAACCGGTGACGAGTTCGTAGAACGGATGATGGAGGCCGCGCAGGGCCTGAAGGTCGGCGTTTCGACCGATCCCGAGGCCCATTACGGGCCCGTGGTGTCCGCGGCGCACAAGGCCAAGGTTGAATCCTATATCCAGATGGGCGTCGAGGAAGGGGCTAATCTTCGCCTCGATGGTCGCGGCCACGCTTTGCAGGGACATGAGGGCGGCTATTTCATCGGCCCATCCTTATTCGACAATGTGACTCCGGACATGCGCAGCTATCAGGAAGAAATCTTCGGACCGGTTCTGCAGGTGGTGAGAGCGGAGACACTCGAGGAGGCGATTACCCTGCCGTCACGGCACCAATATGGCAACGGGGTCGCGATTTTTACCAGCAATGGCCGCGTGGCCCGAGAGTTCGCTGCGCAGGTCAATGTCGGCATGGTCGGTATCAATGTTCCGATCCCGGTTCCAGTCTCCTATCATACGTTTGGGGGCTGGAAGCGGTCCGCCTTCGGCGACACCAACCAGCACGGCCCTGAGGGCGTGCGTTTCTGGACCAAGATCAAGACCGTGACCTCGCGCTGGCCGGAAGGTGACATCGGCGATCAGGCTTTCATCATCCCGACTATGGGATAAGGCGCCGATGAGACAGGGAGATCACAGATGACAAACGTGGCTTTTATCGGTCTGGGCAATATGGGTTCCGGCATGTGTGCGAATCTGGTGCGCGCAGGTCATGATGTTTGCGCTTTTGACCTTCGCCCGGAAGCGATCGTGGCCGCGGTCGAGGCGGGCGCGGTTGCGGCTGAAACGCTGCGCGCGGCTGTGGAGAGGGCGGAGGTGGTGATCACCATGTTGCCGGCCGGAGAGCATGTCCTTTCGGTCTATTTCGATGCGGAGGGGGTGGTTGCTCATGCCCCCGAAGGCGCCCTCTTCCTGGACTGCTCGACCATCTCTGTCGAGGATGCCCGTCGGGCTGCGACGCAGGCGGAAGACGCCGGCTTCCTCATGGTGGATGCCCCCGTATCCGGCGGTGTGACCGGGGCAGAGGCGGGAACACTGACCTTCATGGTTGGTGGATCTGAGGCTGGCTTCAGCAGAGCTCGTCCACTGCTGGACATTATGGGCACCAACGTTTTTCATGCCGGTGGGGCCGGAAACGGACAGGTTGCCAAGATCGCCAACAATATGTTGCTGGGCATCTCCATGATCGGCACATGCGAAGCCTTCAATCTCGCCGAGCGACTGGGTCTCGATGCCCAGACCTTTTTCGATATTGCATCCACTGCATCGGGTCAGTGCTGGTCTATGACGAGTTACTGTCCCGCGCCGGGCCCTGTCCCCACAGCCCCCTCAAACCGTGGTTTTGAGGCGGGATTTGCCATCGCCATGATGCTGAAGGACCTGAATCTCGCTCGCGCCGCGGCGGAAACCGCCGAAGCGGATATCCCGCTTGGGGGGCATGCCGGGGACATATATAGCCGACTGGAGGCTGACGGGTTTGCCGGCCTTGATTTTTCGGCTGTGATGCGCCGGATCCGTGGCGAGATCTGAGCGCTGCCCCGAGGGAGACAGATCTTCGAGGAAAAATGAGACGCTGGGGGTCTACCGCTATGAAGGGTCCCTGTGCTATAAGGGGTTTGGCTGGGTCGAAGAGGTACCGATTATGGTGTTCGAACGGCTGCTCCCGAATGATACGCGCCTCCAGGCTCTGCTTCGTCAGTACTGCGCCCTGTTGGGCGATGATCCTGACGATGTTGATGACTGGGGGGAACCCAACCATCAGGTGAATATGGCCTATTTGCAGGCGGCGTTTATGGCCCTTGAAATGGCAGGGATCGACGTGTTCGATCAGATCAGCCGTCTGCCGAAGACTTCCGGTCTGCTGCCAGAGTCAACCAGGGAACCTAGGAGCTGCGAGGTGATCCCGCTTGAGGCCTATCGCTCTGATCCGTAATGCGCTGACGACCGAGCGGTAAGAAGCTGACCGACCAAAGAGGGTTCAGTGTTTTCTGGGCCTGTCGGGTGGCGCGAACAAGGCCCGAAGGTCGAGAATCACACAAATCGCGATGGTCAGCCAAAGAAGAACAAGCCAGAGATGATAGGCGCTGATCAGGTCGACACCCGGCCCGGCGGAGACTGATATGGGGAGATAGACCAGGAGCGGACTCCAAAAGACGAGGTGTGGCAGGCCGGTCAGGTGGATCCGGCGGGTCAGATAGAAGATCAAAAAGGCCGCGGGAAAGCTGGCGGCATAGGCGATCAGGGCCCAACGCGCACCGTCATGTTCTTTGAGAAAGACCAGCCCAATCAGGAAGCTGATATTCAGCCATCGCATCCAGATCTGGACCGCTGCCGGCATCGCCTTGATTTGGTCCTTGGCGTCTTTCAGCATCGGTCTCTGCATCTTTCCAGGAGAGGGATTCACGCGTCTGCCGGCGCCGACCGGACTTGTCGAACCGAGGTTCAGAGCTTTAGTAAGCAAACTTGCCGGGGAAGGGGAATGGGAATGAGATCTTTTTTCAGTCGGGTCCTCGTTGGACTGATCGCGGCCTGCTCGGCGCCCCAGCCGCCGAAGGATGATGCAGCCTTGCCCCCGGCACCGACCTTTGAACGCCCTGACCAGCCGGATCTTGAAGATCGCTTCGCCATTCTCGCTCTGGATTGTGTCCACCGGCCCTATCCGAACAAAATCAGTCATGTTCTGCAAGCCGATGCGGACGCACGTCCACCTCGGGAGCTGACACCAGCCTTTTATGGATGTTTTGACTGGCACTCCTCGGTCCACGGACACTGGTTATTATCCCGGTTGTTGAAGCTGCGCCCGGAGGGGCCCCTCGCCGAGGAAATTCGAGCTGCATTGGCACAAAGCTTCACAGATGCCAATCTCGCGGGCGAACTTGCATACTACACAGCCAGTGGACGGACCTCTTTTGAACGGCCTTATGGGCTGGCCTGGTACCTTCAGCTGATCGCCGAACTCGACAGCAGTCCTGATCCTCAGCTCCAGCTCTGGCGTCAGAGGTTACGTCCTTTTGAGGAGGCCATTGTTGAGAGGATACGAACCTGGCTCCCGAATTTGTCTTATCCGGTTCGTCTGGGAACACATAATCAGACCGCCTTTGCATTCGGCCTGATGCTCGATTACGCCCGCAGTGTTGGTCAGAGCGCGCTTGAGGAGGATCTGGTCGACGTTACAAGACGCTTTTATCTGGCCGATATCGACTGCCCGCTGGCCTATGAGCCGTCTGGTGAAGACTTCCTGTCGCCCTGCCTTATGGAGGCCGATCTGATGCGCCGGGTGCTGGACGCCGACGCGTTTGCCGGCTGGCTGACAGCGTTTTTGCCAGAGATCCCGGTTGACGGGTCAGAAGACTGGCTGGCGCCGGGCCGCGTTCTGGATGCTTCGGACGGCAAGCTTGTACATCTCGACGGCCTGAACCTGTCTCGCGCTTGGGCCCTTGAGGGCATCGCCAGCGCCTTGCCAGAGGGGGATCCGCGGATTGAAGGCCTGCGTGCGGCTTCACAGCTTCACCGCGAGGTCGGTCTCGAATCTGTGTCGGACGAGCACTATGCCGGGAGCCACTGGCTGGCGAGCTTTGCGACCTATCTCGTTACGCAACGCGGGCTGGACTAAAGGTCCCCGCTCAGACAGCCGGATTGGCGCCCGGTCGGATGCCCTGAATATAACGCGCCACAGTCTCTTTGTATTCGTCTTCTGTCAGAGCCCATTGCTGCAAGTCGGCATCGGCCCAGCCCAGCTGCATGCCGGCGCTGGCTCGACCCAGGGCCGAGGTCATGCTGCGTGTCATGGCCAGCGCTGCGGGCGGGACCGCTAAAAGTTCCTCGATCAGGGTGTCGGTCTGTCCGGTGAGACCCTCTGGCTCCGAACACCGATGGGCCCATCCGCATTGGACGAGTTCTTCGGCGAAAACCTTCCGGGTGGTCATGACCCAGTCGCGTGCTTTGGGCAGGCCGACCTCCCGCGCAAGCAGGGGAGTGCCGTTCCAGACATTCGGGATGCCGAGGGCCAGTTCGGGTATTCGGAGCACCACATCCGTGCTAATGACCCGAAAGTCGCAGGCGGTCGCAAGCAGCGCACCGCCGCCCACCACATGCCCCTGCAGGCTGGCAATGGTCACCTGCGGGATCCTGTCCAATTGTTCGAGAACGCGCTGCCATGTTGAGGTGCGGTTTCGTCGGACCGACCAGCTGCCTTCGACTTTGGGATAGGACGTCGTTTTGAGGTCCGCGCCAGAACAGAAGGAACGCCCATGGCCGGACAGGACCAGAAGACGAATGTCGGGACGGTCCATCAGCTCGTTCAATGTCTGCGCAATCTTCGATCGAATGCTCTCATTGAGCGCATTGAGCTGTTTGGGGCGGTTCAAGGTGATGCGGACAAGATCGGCTTCATAAGTGATCATGACGTCGTTAAGTTTGGCCATCGGGCACTCCGCTTGATGTTATCCGGATACGGGGTCGGTCTCCGTCAGATAAACCTGGTTATTCTGAAATAGTTCCTGCCGAAGAGGAAAGCGCGCACACATCCGCCGACGCGATGGCCCTGACCCTGTCATAGGCCTGTTGTGTCGGTGCAAGGCGCCGGATGAGGATCAGGCCCCGCGGTGTGGGGCTTCTTAGGTCATGACCGTCGAACAGACCATCCGGCTCCCCACCCGCCGGTCCGCGCAGAAGGATATCCGGGCCTGAGCTGTCAGGCGCGGTTTCCTCGATGCGGATGGTGGCAAAATTGTTTGTTCGCGCATCGAAAAAAGAGATGGAACCATAGTCGTCATAGGCGGCGGCTCGGATCCGGAGTGGTTGGGGACCGCGCAGGTGATATGCACAGATCGAATAAGCCAGATCGGGTGAGGGGCGCACCACCAGCTGGGTCTGGGGTGTTGTGCGGGGTGCGAGCCTGAAGCTGTGAAGCGCCGCCCCTTGGGCCGCCAAGCGATTCATCGCCGTTCCCATAATCACACTTGGGACCAGATGGAGGGTCAGAACATGGCCAATGACCGCCATGACAAGGACCAGAATGGCGGGGAACACCAGCGCTCTCATGACCCGGCACCGCAATGGCGTTTTCGAATGCTGGGTGGGTTGAGTCTGGTCTCGGGTGTCGCCAGAAGACTGGGCAAGGGCCGATACAGGCGCAGGGTTAAATCGAACTGTTCCGCCCCCCGGCTCGACAACCAGAGCCGGTCTTCCGGACGGGTCTGAGAAATCACGGCGGTCCAGGTGTCGGCATCACCGACGGTGGTGGCATCAATGGACAGGGCCCCGTCATCATTCATCGGCAGACGGCTCTCTTCATCATAAAGCGTGATCGACCACCAGGCGGCGTCTTGTCGTCCCCCTTGCAGCTCATAGTGGCAGGATGCCTTCAGCGGGTCGCCGTCATCATCGCGATTGCGGATAAAGTAAACGGCTTCTTCCTTGGCCAACGCCAGCAAGCCGTGCCGGGCGACTCGCGCTCGGGTATAGGCATTGGCCGAAGTCGACCCAATGGCCCAGTCACTGACCCAGCCTTCAAGGCTGATATCAGAAGCCGGAGTGACCGGTGCGGCTCCGAAGAGGCCTGACATCCAGAAGGCCGAGACGCCACCAAGAAGCAGACCGGTCAGCGTTAGCGCGAGGGATCGGAGTATCAGGACCATGACGCTGTGGCCTAACATCAGATGGCCCTGGATCAAAGTCCTGAGTCCGAGAGCGCTGGAGGCTTGGTCTGGCCAGAGAGGTCTCGGCAGTTTGGTGGTGAGGGTCACAGGCCCTGCGACTTCGCGGCTTCGGATTTATCAGCTAGGATTGTGCTCGCAGGCCTTCTGCCCCCATGGTGAAAAGACAAGAAGATGACCCTTCCCCGACCCGAATATCCACGACCGATTCTGGTCCGAGACCGCTGGTTGAATCTGAACGGACCCTGGGCCTTTTGTCAGGATCGGGACGATCATGGCTTGCGGGCGCAATGGTTCCGGGACGGATTGCCGGACCCGGATGAGATCATCGTGCCTTATCCGGTACAGGCGCCTGCCAGCGGCGTGGGAGACCCTGACCCGGCTGCAGTCGTGTGGTATCAGCGCGATGTGGTGATCCCCGGGGACTGGCAGGGCCGGGTGGTTCTGCGGGTCGGGGCCTGCGATCACTGGACCCGGGTTTTTGTCAACGGGCTTGAGGTCGGACAGCATCGTGGCGGCTATGCGCCCTTCGCGTTTGATATTGAGCACGCCCTCCGGCCGGGCGTGAACCGGATCATATTTCGGGTGGCCGACTCCCTGTCCTGGACGCAGCCACGGGGCAAACAGGCCGGAACAACACGCTGGCCAATTGATTATGATGGCGTGACCGGGATCTGGCAGACGGTCTGGCTGGAGCCCTTGCCCGCCGTTTCAATAGACTCGACGGCGGTCCAGTTTGCGCATGCGACCGGCGCCCTGACCTTTACGGCCTGTTTCTCGGGTCAGGTCGATGGTGATGTGAGCCTCGAGATCCACAGGGAAGGGACATGTGTTGCAAAGGCCTCAGGGGACAGCCGCTTGCGAAGTGAGGCCCGTTTAAATCTGGTGATCGAGGACGGTGATCTGTGGTCGCCGGAGACGCCGCATCTTTATGATGTGACGCTTCGGCTGACCAATCGTGCCACTGGCGAGGTCGATGAGGTGGAGTCCTATCTGGCGCTGCGGGAGATCAGCGTGGAGGATGGAAGCCTGAAACTGAACAGCGCTCCGCTTTACCTGCGCGGTGTTCTCGATCAGGGATACTTCCCCGGTGGCTGGTATACGGCGCTCAGCGATGACGATTTCCGCCGAGATGTTGAACTGACCCGTGCCATGGGGCTGAATTGCGCCCGCAAGCACCAGAAGGCGGAAGATCCGCGCTACCTTTACTGGGCCGACCGGCTGGGTTTGCTGGTCTGGGCGGAAATGCCTTCTGGGCGCATCTTCTCAACTGAGCTGATCGAAACGCTGACGCGGGAATGGATGGATCTGATCCGGCGGGACCGGGCGCACCCCAGTATCATCGCCTGGGTACCGTTCAATGAATCCTGGGGAGTGTGGCACCAGGCCACGCGGCCCGAACAGCGCGCTTTTGTCGATGCCATCGTCTCGTTGACCCGGGCCCTCGATCCGACCCGGCCAGTGGTCGGCAATGATGGCTGGGAGTTCTCTTCCGGCGATTTGTGGACCCTGCATCTGTATGCCGAGACCAGGGACGTGGCGACGCGTCTCGCGGAGCTGATCGAACAGCCCTCCAAGTCGGTGACGGAGGAATATGGCGGGCAGCCGCGCGCTGGGGTCCTGGACGGGGCTGATATTGCGGGCCTGCCTATTCTGTTGACCGAGTGCGGCGGGGTCGGCTTTGGCCAGTATGGGGACAGCGATTTCAGCTACGGAGATCGGCCTCGGACCGAGGCGGATCTCGAAACGGATCTGCGCAACATCGCCGACATGATCGACACGGCCGAAGCCCTTCAGGGCTTTGTCTGGACACAGCTCACCGATGTCCAACAGGAGGTCAACGGCCTGTTATATTTTGACCGGCGGCCAAAACTGCCGATCTCGACGCTGAACTCGATCTTTTCCCCACTAGGGGCGCTTTGACGGCGCGGCGGAGCCGGTGTCATGGCGCCCTATTCGTTCGGAGTGGCCGCGACGCGTTGTGCCCGGCGCTCCAGCCGCGCGCGAAGCCGGGCATGGCGCTCGGGGGTCAGAGGATAGCTCCAAATCAGGGGCGCCGCGAGACTGTAAAGGGCGATCGGGCCAAGGCAGTAGACCAAGCGAAGCGCCAGGACGCCTTCTTCCGCCGACGCCGATGCGCCCCCCATGGCCTGATAACCGAGCAGGCCGACAATGTTGAGAGCAAGGCCGGTGAAAAGGGCCGCGGCAAGCTTCTCCGAAAGACCGATGACGGCGAAATACGCACCCGCCCGACGGCCGCCTGACCGCGCGCTGTCCACATCGACCACATCCGCCAGCATAGCCAGCGGCAGGAACTGAAGCCCGCCAAATGCAAAACCTTTCAGGAGGAAGAGGCAGAAAAATGCGAAATAGTCTCCATAGCCAAGGAACAGATTAGCCGCGCTGACGAAGCTCACAAAGCCTAGTGTCCCGAGAAAGGCGCGGTGCTTGCCGATCTTTCGTCCAAGCCACAGCCAGAAAGGGATCGCAGTAATACCCGCAACGAAGTAGAGGAAATAGGCGGCACCAATAGTCGGAATGCCGATGATGTCGCGGATGAAGAACAAGGATACCGCATTGCGCAGGCTCTCCCCGGCAACCACGCAGAAGGCGATCAGCAGGACCCGGCGCATGGGCCCGTTGCGCCACATATGGCGGAAACCCTCCAGAACCGGCACACGTTCGCGTGCAGCCGGTGGTGGTTCCTTGACAGTGGTCACCACCAGAAGCGTGAGCAGCGGAACAGAGACGATGATGGTGATGGCCAGCCAGTAAAGGACAGGCCCGGTGAGTGCCGACCGGTCACTCGGCACCCGGTTCATGATCTCACCGGAGAAGGCGCCTATCATATCCCGCCACATGGCGACAAAGACCTGCCCAACCGCACCTCCGTCCGCCAGGATTTCGACCACCATGGGCACGGCCGCCGCGAGAAGCAGGCCTCCTAGAACAAAGAATTCTCGTGCCGCGGTAATCTGGCTTCGCGTATGGTAGTCCGCAGAAAGCTCCGCGCCCCAGGCACGGAAGGGGATCTGGATCATGGTGGCGGAGGCGAAAAATGCAGTAAGCCAAAGGAGCAGATAGAGCACCCCTGCCCCTTCAGGGGGGACAAACAGGAACCAGGCCGACACCATGAGGCAAGGCGCCCCCAGAACCATATAGGGTTTGCGGCGGCCGAACCGCGTCCGTCCGCGGTCCGAGATTTCACCCATCAGTGGATCGGTGAACACGTCGGTGAACCGCGCCAGCATCAAAAGTGTGCCAACAAGGGCAAGACTGCCGAGGCTTGCGCCGTAATGTGGCGGTAGCCAGATCGCCAGCGGGTAGCCGTAAATCGCAAGTGGAATAGCCAGGGAGCCATGGAGATAGATCGCACGCCGACTTAAGCCGTCATGCGCGGATGTTCGGGGAACGTCCAGATCTGTTTTAGCCCCGGTCCCCACAGTGGTCATCAGCTGCTCTCCTCCTGACGCGCCCGGTTGGTTTTATTTGTCTGGTGGCGCGTCCTTTGATTCTACCGGACGTCCTCTGGAAAGCATTGTCAATCCCGAGGACACGAACCTTACCGTGGCGTCTGAGATTGATCCGATGATGTTTTTCCAATGATTAAATCTCGTCGCGCTGACCCCCGCCAAGGAAGGCAAGCGGCGGCAAATTAACAGCTTCAGATGCGTCGCGTTGTATCCAGCGGCCCGCCCCTTTTGACCAAAGCGAACTGGTAGCAACCCTCGACGATGTGTTCTGTGTCTCTCATTTGCCCTGAGAATGACCAGACTGCGTAGCAGTGCTGTCAGTCTAATGCGAACCCGTCTCTAGCAGCTTTTGGGGGTAGGGGCTCTTATCCAGCTAGAAGTTGACGCCGTTCGGAGATGATTTGACGGAGATTGCGCCTGTACTGTTCGGCAAATTGGCGCACAAGTCCCGGAAACTAGGGGAGTATTTTTGGAGATTATGATATCAGCAAAAACAAGGAAACTGCGTGGCGGAGAGGAAGGGATTCGAACCCTCGATACGCTTATCACGTATACTCCCTTAGCAGGGGAGCGCCTTCAGCCACTCGGCCACCTCTCCGCTCGCAAGCGTGTCTAGTCAGTCCTCGGCGAGCCGGCAAGAGGCAGAGGTTGGGAATCCTGCACTTCTCCGCAATATGGTCTGAGTCTTTCGGGAGCTGTTCAGGGCCCCCACGACTATGCTAAAGGCCTGCCATGACGAACTCCCCGACCCTGCCGCTCCGTCTCGATGATTTCCTGCCCTTCCGTCTGGCCGTGCTGTCTAACGCCATTTCAGGGCGAATCCGGCGTATCTATGCCGAAGAGTTCAATCTTTCGATCTGGGAGTGGCGGGTCCTCGCCATTCTTGGTGACGGTGCCGGCCTGACAAGCACGCAGGTCAGTGAGCGGGCGATTATGGATAAACCGCTGGTCAGCCGGACAGTGGCCAACCTCCTCCAACGGGGACTGATCTCGCGCAGGGCCGACCCCCACGATAAAAGGCGGGCGACCCTTCGTCTAACGGATTCCGGGTTCGCCATTTATGACGCCATCGTGCCGCGAGCGGTTGCCATCGAGCAGGAATTCCTCAGTGCCTTCTCCGAAACTCAGCTGGAAGGCCTGAACAGCGTCCTCGGCCAATTGGCTCTCATTGCCTCGCCGGACCGTCCTCTTTGGGATCGCGGGCAATCTTGACCGGGACGAAACCCGGCCGTTCGCCCGGCGCGGAGCCAGTTTCAGGGGACCTGACATGACAGCACCAGATCCGACTGCGGCCCTATTGTCTCTTGGTTCCGGCCGACCAGAATATGTTGGGGCTCGGGACACCTGGACCCGCCATCTGGCGCCGGCTCTGTTCGACATGGAACAGGCTCGGCGGGACACCATTCAGAAAGCCCGGAAACGGACGGTGCGGACTGGCCTGATGGTCCTGAGTTTTGTGGTGGGCTCTTTGCTGGTTTTTAAGGGCATGGTCCTTCCCATCGCCCTCTTCTTCGGGGTGATAGCCTTTGTCGGTCTGGCGGGCGTCGCCTGGATTCCCCTGCTCAGTCTGAAATCACAGACCAAGCAGCTGGTGGTCGGTGCAGCTGCTGAGGCATTCGGATTTGACTATAATACGCTTCATCCAGACGTCTCCGGCGTCTCGGACTGGCGCAGCGCCAGAGGTTGGATGAAACAGAATATCCGCAAGGGAAAGGTCCGCTGGGGCGCCGGGCAGGACGGCCCCAATACCTGTCCGACACCGGCCTTCGATGTCCTGAAACAGGCCAATTGCCTGCCCAGCTATGACCGGAAGGTCTTCGAGGATCTGGTCTCGGGGGTCCGCGCGGGCGCCCGGTTCAGTCTGGTAGAATGCAGGATGACCGAGGAACGCGGGACGGAGAAGGATCGCCGCACCGTGACCACCTTCCAGGGCCTTTTGGTTCACATTGCCTATCCAGAGCCATTTTTGGGACGGACCCTGATCTCCCGTCAGGGGTGGTGGAAGGGCCTGTTTCGCCGGGATGGTCTGGAAAAGGTGGACCTGGTTTCAAGGGAACTCGAGGATCAATTCGATATCTTTTCTAATGATCAGGTCGAGGCCCGCGCCCTTCTCAGTCCGGACCGGATGGAGCGCCTGATCGCGCTTGAGCGGCACTTCAAAGGGGGGAAGTTGAGGGGTGTTTTTGAGGATGATCATCTGACCCTGGCTCTTGAAACGAAGAATCAGTTTGAAGCGGGGTCCATCTGGAAACCGCTTGTCGATTCGGCTCGCTTCGCGTCGGCCCTGGAAGAGATGGGCCTTGTCTGTGACCTGATTGATGGCTTTCTGACGCGTGAATGGGTCAGGGGACGTCTCTGACCCCTCGGGCTGATCCGCAGTTCTCAAGTGGTCCCGGCCTTCCCAAATGCCGTCTTTCGTATAGCGTGATAGAACACAAAAAAGGAGATCCTATTTATGGCTGATGCCGAGAACACCCTGATCCTGGAAACCAGCCAGGGCACCGTAACAATTGAATTGCGTCCGGACCTTGCGCCCAATCATGTCGAGCGGATCAAGACACTGGCCCGCGAGGGATTCTATGACGGCATTGTGTTCCATCGCGTGATCGAAGGTTTCATGGCCCAGTGCGGCTGCCCCCAGGGCACGGGCATGGGCGGATCGGACAAACCGAACCTGCAAGCCGAATTCAATGCTGAGCCCCATGTTCGTGGAACCTGCTCCATGGCACGGACAAATCAGCCCCACACGGCCAACAGCCAGTTTTTCGTCTGTTTTGGCGACGCCAGGTTTCTGGACGGTCAGTACACGGTCTGGGGGCAGGTGACGGAGGGCATGGACGCCATTGATAAGCTGAAACGTGGTGAACCCGTCCAGAACCCTGACCAAATTGTATCCATGAAAGTCGCCGCTGATATCTGATATTCAGCTTGAGCCTCGCAGAGTGGCAGGGAGATGTCTGAAACTGTCCGCATTTTGAAGCTGGGTCTGTCGAGTCCGATCCTTCTGGGCTCGCGGATCGCACGGCTGATTTTTGCCTCAAATTTGGCCGGGCTGGCCGTTCTGATCATCGGCGCCATGGTGCTCAATGAGATGCGCGCAAGTTTTGTTGTGTCGAAAAAGCAAGATCTGGTTGGCCAGGCGGAGTTGCTTTCCAATCTGGTTGCGGAGTCGGCCACCTACGGTCAGCCGGAGCCCAGTCTTGATGAGGCGCTCGCCCTGGAGACCCTGTCGTCCCTGTCGTTGCCGTTGACCCTGCGGGGAAAGATCTTTGCACTGGACACGCGTCTTGTCGGAGACAGCTACTTCATGTCCGACCGCGTCATTGTGGGAAACCTGCCCCCCCTCAAGACGCCGGGCCGCCTGACGGTCTGGAGCCGGGGCTTGTCCGAATGGGCCATCGGCCTGCTTGATTCCCTGAATGCTTCAAGAGCCGGCGCTGCCGTCCGGACCCAGACCTTTTCGGAAGAGTTCGAGCAGGCGCAACTGGGTCTGGTGGCCGCCAGTCAGCGGTTTAATGATCGCGGG
>Ga0213866_10001520_pt1 | contig 17119 bp, 42 predicted proteins | sample PICome_11_FD_160079 | JGI IMG/M metagenome (GOLD analysis project Ga0213866, IMG submission 160079) | Coastal seawater microbial communities near Pivers Island, North Carolina, United States - PICO284 | ecosystem: Environmental > Aquatic > Marine > Coastal | place: USA: North Carolina...
ATATCGTTGCAGTAATGCAAAAGTATTTTGACCAGGCAATATCAGGTAACTGGTCTTATAATCCTGAAAATTATACTGATGGTCAAGTGCCAGTTTCAATAATGGCTCAAGACCTATTGACGACATACAAATTGGGTTGGAAGACTTCTTATTATCAAAACACATATGATAGTAAGAAAGATGAAGACGAACCAACACATCCAGTTGGTTTCCACGATAACGTGCCAGAAGATAAACCAGAAGTAAAAGAGGAAGAAGATCCAGAAAACTGTGATTCTTGTACAATTTAATGAAAACTGTATTTAACAAAACTAAAAACTTAGATTCTACAAAACAACCATTGTTTTTTGGTGAAGACCTAGCTGTACAAAGATATGATACATTTAAGTATCCTATATTTGATAGATTGACACAACAACAATTAGGTTTCTTTTGGAGACCTGAAGAAGTATCTTTACAAAAAGATAGAAACGATTATGCTCAGTTATCTGAATCACAAAAGTTTATTTTTACATCTAACTTAAAATATCAAACAATGTTAGATAGTGTACAAGGTAGAGGGCCTTGCCTTGCATTTTTACCATTTGTATCTAATCCAGAATTAGAAGGTGCAATTGTAGCTTGGGACTTTATGGAAACAATTCATAGTAGAAGTTATACATATATTATTAAAAATTTATATTCTGATCCATCTGAAATATTTGATACGATTATACAAGATGAGAAGATTGAAAAAAGATCAAAAGCGGTTACAGAAGCTTACGATCATTTAATAAACTTAGGTTATAAGTATAAAACAAATCCTAAATCAGTTGATGAGTATGAATTAAAAAAGGCATTGTGGTTAGCATTAGTAACTGTAAATGTACTAGAAGGTTTGAGATTTTATGTTTCATTTGCTTGTTCATTTGCATTTGGTGAACTTAAACTTATGGAAGGCTCTGCTAAAATACTATCGTTAATTGCTAGAGATGAAAGTCAACACCTTGCAATGTCACAACAAATTATTAAAGCTTATCTTACAAAAGAAAATGATAAAGTAATGAACAAAGTTATTAAAGATACAAACAAAGATGTATATAAAATATATGATGACGCAGTACAACAAGAAAAAGAATGGGCAACTTATTTGTTTCAAAAAGGTTCTATGATAGGACTTTCAGAAAAACTATTACATCAATATGTTGAATATATAGCAAATAGAAGAATGAGAGTAATTGGTTTAGAGCAGAAATATGAACAATCATCAGCTAATAATCCATTACCTTGGACACAACATTGGTTTAATAGTCACTCACTACAAAACGCACCACAAGAAACTGAGATAGAATCTTATGTTATTGGTGGTCTAAAACAAGACGTAAAAAAAGATCAATTTAAATCTTTCAAACTATAATGACAACACTTACTCCATCAACTTTAAACACAATAACTATATCGTGTAAAAACTGTGAGGTATCATACCACGTTAAGTGGGATGATGAAGATACAGAGCCATCAACTTGTCCTTTTTGTGGTGCAGACACTTCTATAGAAGAAGAGGATGCAATTTTTAATGATGAAGAAGACCAAGACGATTGGAATTGATTATAGTTTAAGTAGTCCTGCTATATGTGTATGTAGAGGAACATTTAAATTTGAAAACTGTAAGATATATTATCTTACAAATGTAAAAAAATATGAAGGTGATTTTTGTAATGGACAAATAAATGGCAGACTACATTTACCCTATACCTCCGAGACACAACGACACGACCAGATTTCCGATTGGGCGATTAACATTGTTGATACTGCTATTGGTAATATTTTTGTAGAGGGATATTCATTTGGTAGTAAAGGCCTAGTGTTTAATCTAGCAGAAAATATGGGTGCATTAAAACACAAACTATACAAACTAAACAAAAGATTTGAAAGTATAGTGCCTGGCCAAGTAAAAAAGAATGCTACTGGCAAAGGTAATGCAGACAAACTTAAAATGTATGAGCAATTTGTAAAAGATACACATATTGATTTGATGAAAGAATTTGATCAAACAAAACTAAACAATCCTGTAACAGATATTGTTGATTCGTTCTATGTTGCTAAGGCAGGATACGACAGAAAATAGACAAGAATCAGTCAAAAGTGCGTCAGAATAACACACTTATACCCTAAAAACCTAGTAAAATCAACACTTTTTAATGCTTGACTTTTAAGTATTTTTAGTGTAGCGTATATGTATATGACAAATAAAGGAGACACTATGACAAAAGAATTATACAAAACATTTAACATTGTTTATAAAAGAGAATATAGGGATCCAGAAGATGGCTCTGATACATTTTGGTCTTCTTCAACTCTTTATAGAAATGTACCTATTTCTAAAATTAAATATTATAGAAAAAGATTATTAATGTTTAAAGACTATATGGATAAGATTTTTAAAGAAGACGCTACTAATTTCTTAGGCAGTACTGCTATTGAAATTATGTATCCAGACGAATACTATCAAACATATGAAGATGTATGGCCAGATACGGCTGCAGGTGACAAAAGTTTATTTAATGACTTTGGCCAATTATGGAATACAAGACAAGGTTTTAGAAAAGACTTTGATCCAAAAATTATTGAGGATTACAAAACTAAAAGACAATATATTAATCAAATGAACTGAGGAGGACACTATGACAGTAGATACAAATATAATATACACAAAAGACGATTTAGGTAAAAACCTATACAGAAAGAAAACTTACTACACACTTGTTGTTGAACAAGAAGTATTGGCAAAAGATAAAGATGAGGCTGAACAAAAGTTTTTAGATGATGGTGGTGTTGATCACTCACAAATCAACCACGAGATAACCACAACTAAAAATGGTGTTGAAACATATATGGTTGACGCTAATTATTCAGATAGTGGTGATACAGAATATATGGGTAAGGTTACAATTGAAGAAGATGAAGACGAACCTTCTTATGCTGAAGTAACAATTGATGGTTATGCTAATGAAAATGACTTTACAGAAAAAGAAGAATCAGACATTGATGTTGCTATTCAGTTAGAAGCAGAAAATCAAAGAGGTAAATAATGTATAATGGTTATTTTGCTATTGCATTAGATAAACAAAGTTGTAATGCAGTTAAAAAAGGTGCTACAATGAGTGTGTTAGTATCAGACCATATCACACTTGCCTTTAAACCAACAGTTAAAGTTTTTAACAAATACAAAAATCTTGTGGGTAAAAAAGTAGGTGCTATGATTAATGGCTACAGAGCAAATAATCACATTGACGCATATTGGGTAAAAGATATGTTTTTATTAGACAATAATAAAAAATTAAAAAGAAGTGATAAAGGTGCTGCTCACATCACATTATCACATAAAGAGGGTTATAAATCAGGTGACGCTAACACTATGTTTACAAATCCTAAAGTAAAAGATAAAAGACATGGTTACGTAGAAGGCACTATCAAATATTTTAATTACAACAAAGGAGTATAGTATGGAATGGATATTACTAATATTAATAATAATGATGACCGCTGTTGCAGTTGCATATTCGGGTGAAATATATTTGTATTTAAGTTTAGTATTTGGTTCAATTATTACCGATATACAAAATTTTATAAGAAAAATACTAGGTAAATAGACTATTGACTTTTTATAAAAAATGTGCAATAATATAATGATGTCTAAAAACTTGACTAAAAGGCAACAATTAGAACTATTAAAAAAAGATTATCATAAGTGGTTAGCCACGTTAGGTCTTAATATTAATATTAAGACAGGTCAAATAAGACAATCAAAAAGAGTTACAAAACTTTTAGATTTATCAATGTATAAAGTAAGAAATTCTATACCAACAAGTGATAGAATCCCAGGTGCTTGTGTAAAAAGAACTTTACCAAAAGTTACACTACCTGAAGGTAAAACAATCGGCATTGCTTACAATAAAGGTAATTATCAAATTGTAGATAGAGCTGATTTTAAATCAATGGGAAGGAAAATATGAGAACGTTAATGTTATTAACAATAATTGCTGTAATGACAACAGCAATTGCAAAGGCAGATACAATTGATGTAAAAATCAAAAATCATATTGTGTCTGAAATGAATGATATTAAAGAATATCAAGTGGCATCTTGGCAGGCTGCTAAAGAACAAAATGCCAAAAATTGGGCAAAGATTAAAGCTTTGTTCACAAAAGTAACTAACAAAGGAGTTAACTAATGTGGGTTCTAAAATCAAGTAGTGCGGCTTTAAGACGAGTAAAAAAACTTAAACTTGATGGTAAAAAACTTACCGACAAAGTAGTAAGAGATCAAATTGGTTATATGTATTTGGAGTATATTGGTTAAATGTTACACAAGATTAGTGAATTTTGCGATAAGATAGATCAAATAAAAATAAAATCAGACAGACTAAGGGTTATGAAGTATGGTAACCCTAAAGCTGCTGATGAAGAAATAGATAATTTGATTGTTGATATTCAATCAGAATGCTTATTACTTGCTAACGATAAATCAAAATATGAAAATGTTTATGATGATAATGGTTTACCAAAAAACTATACAGATAAATTTTTAGAGGAAGGTATATGAGCGATAAACAAATAACAATTAAAAATCTAAAAGATAGAAAAAAAGAAATTGAGGAAGAGTTAATTTTTAAAAACAACGAATCATTAAACGAAGAATTATACGAAATTAACGATTCTTTAAAGAAACTAGACCCAAATAAGTCAGATGTTCTTACTTTGTTCTTATAAAAATGTTGAATTTATTGAGGTTTTACAGCTTGACTTTTAATATAAACTATGATAGAATTAGTACATAAATGATTATTAACTTAACAAAAGGACTACATTATGATAGATAAACAAACACTATTTGAAGAATTTAAAATTGCAAAAGAAAAAGACTTGCAAAAATCCACAACACCTGAACCGTATGAAGATTGTTTTACAAATAGATTAAATCTTTTAAAATCTCACAAAGACGCAAAAAAATCACATCCGAGTCAATATAGAAATTTAGATGTTAATTTTGATAACTTGATACTTGCATACTCGGCTCCAGTTCCAGTTGATCATTTTTATAAAAAAGTTTTTAATATGACATTAGAACAATACAATTATCAAAAACGTTTAGAAGAATTAACTGAACTACAGAAAGAAAAAGAAGAAAAACTTAAAAAAGAACAAAAAGAAAAATTAAAAATTGAAGATGTTGAAGAAGTTACTTTTAATTAGTTGTTTGTTGTTGCTCTCTAACTGTGCTAGTAAACAGTCCTATATTGGTGCATCCAGTACAGCGGCTGTTGCTGGTACGGCTTGTTGGCAATATATAAGTGACAATCCTGCTGTTGTGGCTACTTGTGCAGTTGTAGGTTCATTTAAAGGTGCAGATATTATGAATGCTGAAACAGATGATCAATTAATGACAAGAGCATTTGTAGATCATTTAGAAAACGCACCTAATAGTCCAGGGTTTACAACTTGGCAAAATCCTAAAACACAAAGTAATGGTATTATCAAAACTACAGGTTTTTATTTAAAAGGTCCAATTAAATGTACAATGGTCGAAACTACACACGATCAAAATTTAGACAATACAAGATTTTTTGACTCAATACTATATGGTAATCCATATAGAAAAATGGAATGGCACGAAGCTTGCAAAATGCCTGATGGAAGATGGATGATAAATGAATAAAAAAAGAACTTTATTTTTTATATTTTTATTGCTATTATTAATACCAGCATTGATAAGCATTGCATTTTCAGATGATTCGTTTGAAAACACAATGAATAAAATTAACAGATTGAATAACGATAATTCAGTTAAGTATGATAAAATACAACCTATTAAAGACCAATACTGTTTTATTAAAATAGAAATTAAGCAATTAGACAATGGTGAGATTGTTAAACAGGAAGTAGTAGAATGTGCAGATGGCCGAAAGGCATACGATGGCCCTAGTTATTGGGAGATGTTTGCTCAGTTTTATTATGGTGATATGAATACACCTGCTTATTGCAGACATTATGAACGACCTAAACACGCATACCACAAACCTGGTAAAGTATGTTTAGATAAAGATGGAAATTGGGAGGTAAGAAAATGATTAAAGGTCTATTGACACTTGCAATCTTATGGATTATCCTTGCATTTACTTGGGATCCATTTGTTTCTACAGTTGAGAAAACACAGGCTGTTGACAAAACAAAAAAAATAGTATATAATGTGTTTAATAATATGAAGGAGAAAGTGAATGAGTAAGATACTCAAATATATAATGATCGGTTCTATAGGTCTGTTACTTGCAAATTGTTCTAGTAGCACTTATAAAATCAAACAAGAAAAGGATAAACAAGTCCTTAAAGTACCATCTTGGTATATGAAAGATTATAACGAGAAGAAAGAATGTGGTACTAAAACGTTCGGCAAAGGTAAAGATAAAGTTTGTATCTTTGGTGTCGGCACAAGTGTTTCACCAGATTTAGAACTTGCAATTGAAAAAGGTATGATGATTGCGAAGGCTGAACTTGCTGATAAAGTAAAAGGTGAAATGAACAAGAAGGCTAAAATATTTACTACAGAATTAGGTAAAAATACTACTAAAACTGTTGTAACAGATGTTGAAACTACATTGGTAAATATAATCAAACAAACACCAGTAAGAGGTTATGAAGTGTTTGCTCAGGAAGTAACTCTTACAAAGAATGGTTACTATCGTGCTTGGATTGGTTTAAGATTACCTATGGGTGAGTACAATAAGATGTACAATTACTCTATTGAAACTGTAGTTGACGCTTTCAAACTAAAAGAAATGGCTAACAAGGCCTATGACGAAGTAGAGGTTATTGCTAATGAGCAGTAAAATAGAAATATACTCAAAACCTAATTGTACTTATTGTGATAAGTCAAAACATCTTATTAAGACATTAGGTTTTGAATACACAGAAAAAATGTTTGGTAAAGATTTTACTACACCAGAACAGTTATATGAAGCTGTAGGTAAACAAGTAAGAACTATGCCACAAATAATAATTGACGATAAACACATTGGCGGATACAACGAGTTAGTTGAATATTTTGCTGATAAAGGTTTATGTAACTTTAAAGGTGAAGTCACAAAGTAATGTTAATGACAGATAAACCTAAAGACAATATTATTCTTTTTCCTAAGATTCCTAAAAGACCAAATACAAAGGCACAAGAATTAGATGCTAAAAGACAGGAGATGATAAGACTTGAACACAATAAAGTATTTGTACAGGCTGTAAGTGAAGACCTTACAGAAACAATGTTATTAAGATTAAAAGATGAAAACTTTGATTTAACTAGTCCTAGTTTTTTAAAAGACTATAAACTATTATCTGAGTCTTTAAAATCATTATTATTAAGACAAGTACATATAAAACATCCTTTCCAAGAAAGAGTTGACAGGTCTATAACAACAAAAGGAGAGGGAAATAATTTATATGCTATTACAATTGACTATGCAAAATTTTAAGAATTCCATAAAGCACTTTGGGATAGTTTCTAATACTGGCAAAATTAGTAACTTTAATCAATGCCACTATATAATAAGGAGTGAATAAATGTTTAAATCATTATTCTCAAACGACTCAATGAAAGTCGTATCAAAATCAAAAAGAGTATCTACAAGAGGTAGAAAAACTTTGTCAAAAAGACAAAAAGTTTTAAATCTATTATCTAAAGGTGCACCAGTATCTTGGAAAACTTTAAGAACTAGATTCGATCTAGGTTCACCAAGAGCTTTAATTGACACATTAAGATCAGAAGGAAATATGATCTATGTAAATCAATCTGCTCAAGGTACTTCTTACAGAATGGGTCAACCAACAAAAGCGATTATCGCTGCTGGTATCCAAAAGTTATACGGAACTCCGTATGCTTACAAAAATGCGTAAATCTCTCTCTAACTAACGCATAAATAAATGTAGAGGCGGCCTTGTGCCGCCCTTACATAACAAAATGAGGAGGGCAATATGCCAACAAACACAGCTAATATGAATATGCAATATAGTGGATCATCTGCTCCATTGCTACACGAAATTCTAACTAAAGTAAATAACGCAAAAGACAAACCTAAAAAGATCGAGGTTTTAAAACAAAACGACTCACTTCCATTAAGACAAGTATTAAAAGGTGCATTTGATCCAAAAATTGAATGGGATTTACCACCTGGTAACCCACCATATACGGTCAATGACGCTCCAGCAGGAACTGAACATACAACCCTATACACAGAAGCCAAAAAATTATGGCACTTTGTAAAAGGTGCAGATGAAGCTCTTTCAAAAACAAAAAAAGAAATAATGTTTATTCAAATGCTAGAAGGCTTGCATAAAGATGATGCTGAACTGATGGTCGCAGTAAAAGAAAAAGAACTTAATAAGAGATATAAAGGTCTTACAGACGCTGTGGTTAAAGAAGCTTTTGGATGGAATGACGATTACAAAACTGCTTAACATAAATATTATAGAGTGATTCTATAAAATTCAACTATAGGGTGTAGAACAAAAGTAGAACATTTACTTGACAATTTGTCACACCCTATATTTCCTTTGATTTATATAATAAAAAACGGCTAATTATTGTCCGATTTTGCTTGTATTTTATACTGTATCTGATATAGTAGCAGTATGAAAACAACAAAAAAGGAAAATACATTATGTCAAAAGTAAAACAACACTATACTAACGAAGCTGAAATTGCAGTTGATAAGATAATATTACAAGTTAAACAAAACTTGATTACAAAAGAAACTGCTGCTAAAGATATATTAAAAGTTGACAATGTGAATTTATTAGATATTCACGCTGACAATGTTGATGAAGTAATATATTATGGAGTGCAGTAATGAGAAAATCAATATTTGCATTTTACTTAATATTATTTTATATATGGTCTTTCAGTATATTTAATGCTGTTAAAGCTGATGACTATAGTAAAGCCGTTGTTGGACACGTTATATCTGAAACTATAAAAGGTACAGATATTGATACAAAATACATTATGGAAAATGAGTTAGAAAAGCTTGCTCATAAGTTTATGATTGATTCAATATCAATACTACAGGCTTACTTACCTCAAATATTAGAGGGTGTTGCCGCTGATTTAAGACTACAAGTAGATAAAAAATACAAAGAGGAATTATTAAATGGCGAAAGTAATAACTAGAAAATCAAAGGCACTAAAACTGAAAAAAAAATTAAAGAAAGAATTTTCTGTAAAAAGAAAATATGCTACAACATATAAAGATATAAAGAAATATTTTAAAGAATTTAATACGGCTATTTTTAACGGCAAACTATCTCCATTTGGTCAAATAGAAATCAAAGATTTAAAAAGAGAGAAATGTATAGGTCAAGTTATAACACTTGAATGGAGAAGAAAAGGTACAAGAATGTATAAATTAGAGATGTTACCTGCTTATCCAGATAAAAAAGATTTCTTAGACACATTAGTCCATGAAATGGTACATTTGTACCAAATGCAAAACCTAGGTGATACTGGTAACCATAATGAGTTATTCTGGTCCTTTGAACCTAAAGTAAACTATATTGGTTTACGATTATAAAGAAAGAAAGTTATATTATGAGTAAAGGTGAAAAAAATCACATAGATGAGTGGTTGCAAAAAGAAATAAGAAAAGGCATAACCATAATTGATTATGTTTTACAAAATGGCGAAAACAAATGGAAACTGTATTACACAGGCCATCTACATAAAGATATACTAGACAATTTTCCAGGTAGAAGAAGTAAAAAAATATTTAAAGGTTATAGAGAACTTTTAGATAATAATAAACTTGTGTTTACACAAAAAAAATTTGATGAACATAGTTATGAATACTATGTAAAGAAAGGTATATAATGAAACTATTGAAAAAACATAAAGACATATTACAAGAGGTTGTAAAGGGTAAAGGTTACTGGAGAACTGCTACCGTACCTAAAAATCATAGTGATGGAATACTAGATGACCTTGTAAAATTATATTTACAAGACTTAATTGTATTTAATAGAGAATATGATGTGCCTTCATTTGGCCCTAGTAGTGAACACAAGGTAAGATATAAATGGTATGTAGTTACTATTAATAAAAAAAGAACTTTAAATGATTTAAAAAAAATAATCAAGGCAGGTAAAGTTGAAGCATAGACAAGGAAATATTCTTAGAATTATATCTATTTGTATGGTTGTCCTGTTAACAACCTTTATTGTAGGTACATTTTATCCTAATCCTTATACAAAATATCAAATAGAAAAAGATGTAGAAATCAAATATACTCTTTGGGCAAATAATTTAGGTTTACACGAACCAGCATTTGAATATCAAAATGATATACAGTTTGTAGAAGCAGTTAAAAAATGTGTTGATTGGGTAAACTTTGAAACACCAAGATTTGAAAGAGTGCCTACAGAAATGATTGTGGCAATGGCCGCATTAGAGTCTGGTTGGGGTACAAGTAGATTTGCAGTTGAAGGTAATAATTTGTTTGGTATACGAACTTATGATAAGGAAGTACCACATATGTTATTAGAAGGCCGTACGAAGTGGAAAGGTTGGGGTGTAAGAATATTTAACACAAAATGTCAAGGTGTAAAGTTTTTTGTAGAACTTTTAAACAATCATTATGCTTATGAAGAATTTAGAAAAACAAGAGATAGAATGCTTGTGTTTGGCAATCAACTTGATCCTGTTGTGTTGGTTGATACATTAAAGGCATATTCAACAACAACAAATTATGCTGATAGGGTTGTATATATTATTAAATCTATTAGAGATAGAGAAGAAAAAGTAGCTGATATTGAAATAAAAGTAAAAGAAGATTCACACGTTAAACCAATAAAAAAACCACAAGGAGAATAAATGACAGTAGAATATGGATTATTATTAGGAATATTAGGTATACTTTTAACCACAGTAGGTATGATGACAGCCTATATTATTGGTTACAAGACAACAATAAAACAAAAACCTAAAGAGTTAACTGAGGTTGAAATATCTCTAAAAAAATTGAGAGGAGAATATTATGATACAGAATAAATTAAAAAAATCTGAATATCAAAATATTGCTGATTGTATTAGAAGTGATCAGGTGCCAGCAAATCATATTGCACAATATTTTGAAGATAAGAATTTTTATAAGTGGTATAAAAACAAGTACTTAAAGGGTTAATTAACACTTGACTTTTATAAAAAAATGATATATAATAATAGATATGATAACAGTAGAAGACTTAAAAAGAATAAATCTAAGAAAGCATAGATTAGATAATTTAGCAAAAGCGTGTGCTGATGCTAAATCAGATGAAATGAAAACTATGTGGTATGAAAAGTTAAAAAAACTTGCCGAAGAATATAATATGACAGATTACTTTAGGAGGTTAATACACTAATGAATATATTTTATGTTGATAAAGATCCTGTAAAAGCTGCCAAGATGTTATTGGATAAACACGTTGTAAAAATGATACTTGAGTCTGCTCAAATGCTTTGTACTGCTAAAAGAGTATTAGATGGTACAGAATATTTTGATAAGACCAAGAACGGTAGAAAAATTAGAAGATGGAAACTTGATAATTCAAACGAAGAAGCAATTATCTACAAGGCAGGTTGGTTAAACCATCCATCTACACAATGGGTATTACAATCAGCATACAATTATGTATGGTTATATAAACATATGATGGCTCTTAATGAAGAATATAAGTTAAGATATAATCACACAAAAGACCATTTAACAATACAAAAACTAGGCGATATACTTAAACACCCACCTAAAAACGCTAGAGTTGATGTTATGGGCACAGACGCTACACCAGCAATGCCAGACGAATGTAAAGTGCCAGGTGATGTAGTTGCTAGTTATCGTAAATATTACATTATGAAAAAACAAAGATTTGCTACATGGAAATCACCTGCTAAAATGCCAGAATGGTTTGCTGAAGGAATAAAAAATGAAAACAAAAAAGAAAATAGAACGTCCTAAAATTTACGAATATAATCCTAACAGTAAAGTTATTAGATGGAGATATGTAAACGAAGACCCACAAAAGTTTGGTTGGCCTAACTATGGTAGGATTTTAAATGTTAAAAGAAAAAATAGTACAAAAGGGTGATGACCTTAAAATGTTGCAAGGCCACGATAGACTTGCATATCTTATTGACATAGCAAGAGATGTACCATCATTACCAGATGAAGTAAAAACTGAAGAAAATAGAATACGTGGTTGTGCTAGTAACTTGTGGTTAATAGGCGGAACAAAAGAAGATAATACAATGATATATAAAATAGATGCTGATGCTTTTATAACAAAAGGCACAGCGAAATTAGTAACAGATTTAGTTAACAATTGTCCTAAAAATGAAGTTGCTAATTTAACAATTGAAGACTTTTTACCTTTAGGTATAAAGGAATTATTAACAATGCAAAGACAAAATGGACTAGGTAGTCTAATACATAGGATAGTAGAAATAGCAAATACTAAATAATAATATGAGTAAAATAGAAGAATTTATACAATTAAATATTAACTTTTTAAATGATATTCAATCTTATCATTGGCAAACAAAGTCATATTCTGAACACGAAAGCTTAGGTGAGTACTATGTTAAATTTAATAAATTGCTTGACGAGTTTGTTGAAACACATCAAGGCAAAACTGGTAGAAGAATTAAATTTAGTGCTGAATTAAGACCAGGCATTTTAAATTATGCTGATGTTCAAATAGTAAAGGCTGAAGTAAAAAAACAAGCAGATAGAATTAACGAACTATCAAACAATAAAGAAGTTGTTGCTCAAATAGACTTGCAAAGTATATTAGAAGATATGCTTTTAGCAACTAATCAGCTACTATATCACCTGTCATTAAATTAATGCCCTTATACACATTTGAAAATAAACGAACAGGTAAAACCTTTACTGAAATGATGACCATTGCTGAAATGGAATCATATCTAAAAAAAAATAAACATATCAGACAAAATATTACAAGTGTTAATATTGTTGGTGGTGTAAGTGGTATGAGTTATCGAACTGATGGTGGTTGGAAAGACAATTTAAGCAGAATTGCTGAAGCACATCCTAATAGTGCTTTAGCACAACAACACGGAAAAAGAAGTATAAAACAAGTTAAAACCGAACAAGCAATAAAAAAATATAAGGCTAGACAACGTGCAAAAAATAAATAATATAGTACAGAGCGAGCAACCGAAACACAACGGTCGTATACCCGAGTCAAATAGGTCAATCCGCTCATTGTACAATTCCAATAGGGCAGGTCATTCCTGCTTGGACAACCTGCCCAGCCTTATCACACATAGGAGGAACAATGGCTAACGACATACCAGATTTTATGCGTGAGTTTGATACAGATGTTGATTACGGATTTACTCCTGTATCACAAAAACCAGTTGAAGAAACACAACCAAGTATTGACCCAAGTGTAATAGAAAATTCAAATTTAGAACTAGCAAAAATTAAATCAGACGTTTCTGATATTAAATCTGCTATGAATGAAATTATGCAAATTGTTGCTGAAAAGGACACAGTAACAAAAGAAATACAAGACGCTGACACACAAAATAGATTTAAAGAGATTGAAAAGATTGTATTACCTTTTTTATATAATCTTTCAAAGTCTAATGAACCTTATATACATTGGCCAAATAGAGGACCAATCATTAAGGCACAGATGGACAAATTACTTAAATTAACAAGGGGGTAATATATGTTAGAAATAAAAGCTCATCACAAAGAATTAAAACGAGCTGTAAACGAAGTTGAGAATAAAAGATCACAGGACAGATCAATTAGGTCTTGGTATGATTTAAGGACCCTAAAAAAAGTTAAACTAATGGCAAAGGATAAATTAAATGCAACTAAGCAAAAACTTTTCACTTAAAGAACTGACTGCCTCACAAGCGGCAGATAGGCATGGTATTAGCAATAACCCTAGCGAAGACCATATGGATAATTTAAAAAAATTATGTGATAATGTTCTACAAAAAGTTAGAGATCATTATGGCAAAGTAGTTACAGTATCAAGTGGTTATCGTAGTCCAGAACTATGTGTTAAAATTGGTTCGAGTGCAAAATCACAGCACGCAAAGGGCCAAGCCGCTGACTTTGAAATCTTTGGTGTACCAAATGGTGAACTAGCAAAATACATTATTGACAACTTAGATTTTGATCAGCTTATATTAGAGTTTCACAATCCAGATGAACCTAATAGTGGGTGGATACATTGTTCATATAAGAATACTGAAGAAAATAGAAAACAAGTATTAAGAGCATACAGAAATGATGATGGTAAAACGGTGTATGAACCGTATGATCCATCTTGAGCTGTTGAACGTCTTAATGATGAAAAAATAAAAGAGCAAAACAAGATCATTGACTTGTATATGCAAAAAGGTATATAATGAAATTTACTATTGTTATGTTAATTGATTTTATTGGTCACCCTAAATTAGGTGATCACTATACTAACAATAGAAGATATTCCGAATTGCTTAAATTTGCTACTAGTAGCAAACTTGATAGAGATAATATTGTCTTTGTTACAAATGAAAGACCAGAACATAACGAGTTTTCTGAATTGTTAGCAATGTTACATGGTGCAGGCTATGATATAGTCTATACTTCAAGCGAAGAACAAATATCAAACATCATAGAAAAAGTAGAAGACCATATGAGTTGGGATATTAAAGAATATAATACCCAAGTAATAATAGGTGGTTGTAACCTAGGTGGTTGTGTTATAAATGCAAAACCTATGAGTGCAGTATTTTGGCAACGAAAGGGTTACAAAACTACAATACATTTACCATTATGTGCTGAATACGAACAACCTGGTGTTAACCAAATAGAGAAAGTCTATCGTAGTATTGAGCAGTTAAATCATTTTACAAAAGAATATAAAGCATTTGGCATAGAGTATTGTAATGATTTTCATAGACTAAAGATGACTTATAAATAAAATTATGATTGAAGAAACATTAAAAAAAAGAAAACAAGTTAGAATATTTGATACTGAAAAAGCACCAGATATAGTATTAATTAAAACAATTATTACAAAAGCATTTGAAGTTTCTGCTTCTAAACAAAACTTTTACCCATACAACGTGTTTGTATTGCATAAACCAAAAGACCGAAAAACATTTTGGGAGATTACTAAAAGTGCGCCTGGTGGTGAAGGTAATTATAATGTAAAAACAGCACCATATCATTTAATTTTTACACGTAGAACACCTACAACACATCCTGATCCTAAAATAAAAAAGAGAATGGCTAAAGGATTAGTTTATCCTATTATGGATAAAGATAGAAAAGAAGATCATAGAGTATCAATAGAAGTAGGTATGTTTGCTAAAGTGCTTACTACAATAGCATTAGAGAATAATATAAATGTATCATATCAACTATGTTTTCCTGACTTTGATGGTAAACCAGAGGAATGGTCAAAGTTTCCTTTTATACAAGAAAACGTTTTACTTTGTATGCAATTAGGATATGACTCAAATAAAAAAGATAACGATAGGGAAATAAAACCTCAAATTGATGATATTGTAAAGTGGATATGAAAAACACACTTATATTATTAATAGATTTTGAAGGAGAAAAAGAACTACAAGATCAAAACTATCTTAATAGCAGATATATTGCCCTTTTAAATATACTACAAAACAGAAAAATTGATAGAGAAAAATGTATTATTGTTTTTAATACTTACAATTATATTTCAGATTCATTTCATAATATACGAGATGAATGGAAAAAAATAGAAAATCAACAATTAAGTAAACTCGTTAAATATGCTTGGCTTGAAAAGTGGAATGTATATAATACAGTAAAAGAAACAAATACTGGTTACATAGATATTGATATTGAAACCTTTATAAAAGTTATGAAAGAAAAAAGACCAGAGTTTGACATTGAACCTAATAAAGCAAATATAATAATAGGTGGTACTGAAACAGCAGGCTGTATTCTCTCTAATAAAAAATTAGGTGCTTTAAATTGGTCAAAAAGGGGCTATAACACCTCAATATATTTACCACTTTGTGCTGAAGTTTCTGCTTTTGGTAATACATGGTATGAAAAGCAACAAGGTGCATTTGCTAACTTTTGGTCTGTAATACAAAACCACGATCCTGAAGACTATAAATTATTGAATATATTATCAGACTTCACACAAATAAGAAGAAAATTACCTTTTTCAGATGTCAAAATTAAACCATTGTAGCTTGACAAACTTAACGAATAGTGATATAATAATTGTATAATATTAAATAATAGGAAGGTATATTATGGCGTTTAATTATGTAAAACTGAATGAGAATGTTCTACCTAAATCTTTAGGTGTGAAAGGTAAAAACCAAGATGGTATAAGATATTATACTATTGATGGTGTTAATATGCCTTCAGTAACTTCAATACTAGGACAAATACCTGAAAAACAAGTAGGTATACAGGCATGGAGAAATGCAGTTGGTGAAAAAATGGCTAACTATATTTCTACAACTGCTGTCAATAGAGGTAAGGCAACACACACATTAATAGAAAATCATTTAAAAAATGAAGATGACAAGTCAGCAGGTATAACTGCTGTTACACCCTTAGGTTTGTTTAGAATTATAAAACCTTATTTGGCTAGAATAGATAATATTCATTGTATAGAAGAATATTTGTATTCTAAAGAGATAAGTGTTGCAGGACAAGTTGATTGTATTGCTGAATACAAAGGTAAGTTATCCGTTGTTGATTTTAAAACATCTACAAAAAGGCGTGATGAAGATTATAATTATGCTAATTTTTTACAAACATCTGCTTATGCTAAAATGTTTGAAGAACTGTATCCTGAAAAGAAAATAGAACAAACAGTTATATTAGCTGCTTGTGAAGACGGCTTTGTACAAGAATGGATACACGGTGAAGATAAGATAAAACAACATCAGGAGTTATTCTATAAACACACTAAGGACTTTTTTGAAAGAAATAGTATAAATAATTAATAAAAGTCAATAGTCGAATTAATCAAAAAGGTGATTTAATATATCCTACTTGCGACCATAACAGCTAAAGGGAGATATG
>Ga0213866_10001524_pt1 | contig 17103 bp, 17 predicted proteins | sample PICome_11_FD_160079 | JGI IMG/M metagenome (GOLD analysis project Ga0213866, IMG submission 160079) | Coastal seawater microbial communities near Pivers Island, North Carolina, United States - PICO284 | ecosystem: Environmental > Aquatic > Marine > Coastal | place: USA: North Carolina...
GGCGGCAGTCGTCAGCTAAGCAGCCAGAATAACAGCAGTCGAAACAATCTCAGCACGCGGAATAACTCCACCAACAACCGGACTACCGGGCAGCAGGGTGGTCAGGCCGGTGGCGGCGGATCGCGAACCAGCATCGACGCCCAGAACATCCCGACCGAGCCGGAATCCCGCTTGGTCGGTGGACGTACCCTCTTGGTTGCTGACAACGTCGCCAACACCATCATAGTGAACGGACCCCCGCATCACATTGAACTCGTTCGCGATTTGATCGCTGATCTTGATTCGGAAGCCCAACAAGTGGCGCTTTCGGCCGTGGTCGGAAGTTACGGGGTTGGTGATGGCTTCAACTTTGGCGTAGATTTGGCCCGGGCCCTCCAGCGTAATGGTTCCAACTTTGCGGCCGCTGGATCGGCGAGTTTCGGAGGAGTTCCTTCAGTTCTTGACCCGGGCACTCTCGGGGATCTGGGGGCGGTCCTCAGTGCAAATGGTGCTGCTGGAAACGGGCTCTCTCTTTACGGCCTTCTGGGTGACGACTTCGGTGTCTTTGTCAACGCTCTTGAGACCCAGACCAAGTTCAAGACTCTTGAGCGCACGGTGCTTACAACCCGGAACAACCGGGTGGCCTTGCTTTCATCGGGACAGCGGATTGCGATTCCTGCAAGTACCTTTCAGGGTGGAATTAACCAAGGTGGAATCAATACCAACATCGAATACACCCAGGTGGTCCTTGAGCTGGAGATTCAGCCATTGATCAATTCCGATAATCAAGTGACGCTGGAAATCTCGCTCGTTCGAGATTCGGTCGGGCTTGACCGGGTTGTTGGAGAGTTGACCGTCCCTGATATTAATACGGAGGCTCTCTCAACTTCGGTGACCGTTCATGATGGTTCGGCTGTCATTCTTGGTGGAATCATGACGACCACCGAGAATAACACCAATAATGGCGTTCCTGTTCTTAGAAGTATTCCTGGGATCGGCCGGCTCTTTGGGGACACCGGAAAGACCGAGAACGAATCAGAGTTGATCATTATGATTCAGCCCCGGATTATGAGCGGCCAGAGTGATTTTGATGGTTTTGGTGATGATTACAAGGGTATCAGCCGCAATGCTGCCAATGCTGCGGCAAAGCTTCCGCCACGGCGTGGAATGCTCCCGGATAGCAGCACGATGAAGGCAGCCTCCAGCGCCGACTCAAAGGTTGGCGGAGTGCTCGCTCCGCGCCAGAAGGCTCCCGAGCCGGCAACGAAGGTCCGGCGACGTTCCGTCCGAAGGTAGAAAAGGCCATCCTCGCCGGAGGATTTCGAACACAACTTTCAAACGCCTCATGCACTTCGGTGATGGGGCGTTTTTTTATCCCCGTGGGTGGAAATTCCTATGGACGGCTTTGAGGCGCTTTTGATCCACGTGAGTGTAGATTTGGGTGGTCGCAATGTCAGCGTGACCGAGCAGTTCCTGGATGACCCGAAGGTCGGCCCCGTTTTCGAGGAGGTGTGTTGCGAAGGAATGACGAAGCAGGTGGGGATAGATGTTTTGATCGATCCCGGCTTGCTTGGCTCTCTCTTTGACGATTTGGCGAACACGATCCGGGGAAAGTGCCCCCCCCCGAATCGAGAGAAAAATGTGAGAGGATGTCTTGCGCGTGACGAGATTGGGACGCTCGCTTGTGAGGTAGCAATTCAGAGCGGCGAGCGCCTTTCCTCCGACCGGGACCAGCCGGGTTTTGTTGCCCTTGCCGGTGATACGGAGGTAGTGGTCGTCGACATCAAGAAATTCGAGCCGGGCATTGCAAATCTCAGACAGGCGAAGACCCGAAGCATAAAAAAGTTCCAGGAGTGCCAGGTCTCGTTTGCCGAGCTTCTTCTCGGGATTGATCGACGAAAGCAGTTGCGTGATCGTCTCGGCATTAAGCGTTTCCGGGAGTTTGGCGCTCGTTTTTGGGGCCAGGAGGGGTTCCGCCGGATCGATTTCGATGTGGTTCCGTTTCTGGAGAAAGCGAAAGAAGATCTTCAGGTGAACGAGTGCGATACGCAGGGAAGAGGTATCGAGGTCGCCCTTGCGAAGGTGACCCAGAAAGGCCGAGAGTTCATCGGTTCCAAGGTCCCGCCATTCCTTGTAGCCTTGCTTTGAAGTCCACTCGACGAGCTTGTCGAGGGTTTGGCGGACGGAGAGTTGGTAAGCGGTCGAGAGGCCCCGCTCGGTCGCGAGGTAAAGGATGAACCCATCGACCTGAAATTCCATGGCGGTCAGGATGCGAGGCAGCCGGGGCAATTCTGGACGTGATGACCGGGAACGATTTCCGTGAGCTGCGGGGGTTCATCGGCGAGGCAAAGCGAGCTGTCTCCCAAAGTGTTGCGGGGCTGAAATGAGCACGCTGACGGGGGAACGTTCAGATTGGGAGGAAGTCCGGGAATGGTATAAAGGGTTTCACCTTTTTTGTGCATCGCAGGGATGCTTTTCAGGAGGGCTCGGGTGTAGGCGTGACGCGGATCGGCGAAGAGATCGGTGGCCGTGGCGGACTCCACAACCCGCCCGGCATACATCACGTTCACTTTGTCGCAGACCTGGGAAACGACCCCGAGGTCGTGGGTCACGAGCAGCACCGCGGTCCCCAAAGTCTCCTGGCGATCTTTGATGAGATCGAGGACTTGCTTCTGCACGGTCACATCAAGAGCGGTCGTCGGCTCGTCGGCGATGAGGATTTCAGGTCGGGTGATGAGAGCCATTGCAATCATGACGCGCTGTCGCATGCCTCCTGAAAATTCGTGAGGGTAGGACTTGATCCGTTTTTCAGCCTCAGGAATGCCAACTTCCTCGAGAGCCTCGATGGCCCGATGGAGCGCGGGTTTTCCCTTCATGCCCTCGTGTAGTTCAAGAGGCTCGGTGAGTTGGGTTGAAATTCGCAGTGCCGGATTGAGGCAGGTCATGGGATCCTGGAAAATCATCGAGATCTTCTTACCCCGGATTTTGCGAAGAGTCTTTTCGTTGGCCTTGAGCAGATCGGTCCCCTCGAACATGGCGCTCCCGGAGTGGATCTTCCCCGGAGGCTGGGGAATGAGTCCGAGAAGCGAGTAACAGCTGACGGATTTTCCAGAGCCAGATTCGCCAACGATCCCGAGCGTTTCACCCTTTTCGAGTACAAAGGAAACATCTTCGACCGCGTGAACGATTCCGTTACGGGTGTGAAAGCGGGTGGTGAGATTTTTGACATCGAGCAGGGCCATACTGATGGCGTGAGAATGCCCTCTCATTGGTGGGAGCGGAAGAAAAAAGGAATGAGCGGTTCTACTGCTTTTTATGGTAAAAGCGTCCATCTTCCGCTCCGATGAGAAGTTCGCGTTTGCCATCGCGATCGAGATCGATGGTGGTAGGGCTGGAGCTGTGGCCGGAGATCTTCCGTTTGGCGAGGTGGCCGATCTTTCTGAAGATGGTCTTCCCTTTGAGCTGGCCTTCGTTTTGGTAGAGTTCGGCATTGATGGAATTGACGAGGAGGTCGAGGTCGCCGTCGTTATCCCAATCGACCAGATCAATTTTACGACGTCCGCTTTTGCCTGCGTGTTGGGTGTTGAGGGCGAGGAAGCGTCCGGTCTCGGTGATGAAGATCCGTTTCCCCGGGAGGAGTGAGTGATCCTTTTGTCGCTTGAAGAAGGCGAGGTATCCCTCGTGATCCATTACGATGAGGTCGTTGAGTTGATCTTTGTTCCAATCAACGATGAGCGGGGTCGTGCGCCATTGGGTCACCAGGTTCCGGCGTTGGGGATGCCACCAATTCCACGATGGTTTTGGAGGGGTGTCGGGCCACTCGACGGCGACGGTTTGGGCCGGGCCGAGTTTGGGGTCGCTTCGGCTGCCGATGTTGGGGAACCATTCGATTTTCCCCCAGATCGAATTGATCATGAGGTCGGGGAGTCCGTCGTGATTCCAGTCGCCGACGGATTGGGTGGTGTAACCCCACTTGGCTTCAGCGGGGCCCTGGATGGAGCCGTTTGGGCCGGCCTGAATGTGGATTGTTTCTCCGCCGGCTTTAAGAAGAACGGGAGCGGCCCATTTGGGCGTGGGTTTGCCATCGAGATTCTCGAAGAAGGCAATGTTGCCGGCGGTGTTTCCCGAGATGATGTCTTCATCGCCATCACCGTCCCAGTCGTATCCGACGGGGGTGGAGAGAGCTCCAAACTTGAGGTCGTCGGCTTCTTGTTGGAAGTATCGTGGTGGCAGGAAATCGGGAGTTCCGTTGGGATTGATCTGTCCGGTGTGTTCCATGAAGGCGACGCGTCCGTCTTCATCTCCCACTATGAGGTCCTGGTCGCCGTCTTGATCCCAATCGACGGCGGTCGGAGTGATCATCTGCACATGCATGCGGTGGGGGAGCCGGATTCCGGCTGCGTATCTTGGAGAAGTCCCTGAGCCGGTATTTTGGAAGTAGGTGAACCCGTCGAGAAATTCTCCGCAGAGGAGGTCGAGGTCGCCATCGTTGTCGAAGTCGACGAGGTTGGGAGAGGGCATCCCGTAAACATCAACGGGTTTTCCTCCGGCTTCAATCCTCCGAGGAGTTTCGTACTCGGGAGCGGCGTTGGTTCCGGTGTTCCGGAGAAGGTAGACCCAACCGCGGAGCGGTCCATTGGTCCAGTTGCCCTGACGATCGTAGGCATTGTCCCAGCCGTATTCCCCCCAGTAGCCCTCGCCCACGATGAGGTCGTGAAGCCCGTCTCCATCGTAGTCGGCCATCTTCCAATGTTTTGCGCGGACGTTGCCTAAGCCGGTGGTGAGTCGGGTCTCATAAAGCTTCCGGGTCTTGCCGTAGCCCTGGCCCGCAAAATCGAGGAGGTACGCACCGGGCAGGAGGACGACGGGATCCTTCCCGGGATAGGAGACGTGGATATTGGAGGTTCCTTTGCCGATGCGAACTGCCTTCTTGAAGACGGGCATCTTTTCTCCTCCCGGGTTTTCGAACAAGTAGGTGCCGTTGTAGGGCTTGTCGGGGCAGGAGACGACGAGGTCGAGATCGCCGTCGCCGTCCCAATCCATCGGAAGCGGCCAGGCCCAAAGGCCAACGCCAAGATCGACGCTGAGACCGGGATGGTTGTATTTCAGACGCTTGAGATCGTGTTCTTCGGCCTGAGCCGAAAGCAGGATGAGAGGAAGGAGGCAGCGGATCATACGAAGTTTAAAAACAAGTGAGGCCAAAATTGCCTGCCTTGTCCATCATAGGTCGCGAAAAGTGGATGAGAAGCGTGATCGACAAAGGGAAGGCGGGGGGTGAAGAATGGCCTGCGAGGACCCGCGGATCATCCGAACCAGAAGAATTCAGAATCCTGACGATACGAAATCGTGGGAGTGGATTGTTTCGATTGATTCTCCGGGGCTCGATCACTTCTGCCGGTCGAAGGGAAATCGGACACAGTGATGCCGGGGAATGAGCGAAAGGAGTGAAACTCCCGGAGATTGCAAAAGCGATCTTAAGGGGGGCGGAAGCTCAGCTGCGCTCCATCCGGTCCTTTTTGCTGCGTGAGCGGAATGAAAGAGGAATGGGAAGCCCGTCGGTGGGATGCTTGTCTTTGATCTGGTTGATCAAGTAGTTTTGGAAGGACTCCACGATGAGGTGTTTGTCATTCACAAAGAGAACATACTCGGGAACAGGGATGGCCTGGTAGCGGTCGTTGACGGCCGTGGTGGCGTAGAAAAGCTTCATGCGCTTGCGGTGGCGCTTGTGCTCGGGCGGCGGGTTCTTTATGAAGGCATCCTGCAAGAGTCGGTTGAGCGGGCCGGTTCCGATTACCTCCTGGGCATTGTCGCGAATGCGGGTGATCGTTTTGAAGATGTGCTGAATGGCGTGGCCCTTCCTTGCCGAGACGCAAACGAACGGGGCGTAATCGAGGAAGAAGAGTTCGCGACGAAGATGGTCTTCGGCAGCTTCAAGTCGGGCCGCTTTCTGTCCTTCCGGGTGAAAGAGGTCGAACTTGTTGGCAATGATGAGGCAGGGTTTTTTCTCCTGCTGAATTAAGCGGGCGATCTTACGGTCCTGAGCCGCAACTCCTTCGGCGAGATCAACTACAAGAAGGCAAATGTCGGCCCGGCGAATGGAGCGTTCGCTTCGCATTGCAGAGAAGACCTCGATGGAATCTTCCATGCTGGATCGCTTACGCAGACCGGCGGTGTCGATGAGATTGTGTTTTTCATTTCCCCAAACGTAGGGGATGTCGACAGCGTCCCGGGTCGTTCCGGCGACTTCGGAAACGATCGTCCGCTCATCTTTTAGAATGGCGTTGATGAGCGATGACTTGCCGGCATTTGGTTTGCCAACGACTGCAATTTTCAATCCGTCTTTCAAATCGTCGAGGTCGGTTTCTTCCTGCTCACGGGCTTTCAGCTTTGATAGCTCCTCGTCGATGGTGTCGGTAAGGATGTCCATGCCGCGCCCGTGCTCGGCCGAAGTGGGAATGCCCGAGCCAAAGCCGAGTCCGGCAAAGTCGCTGGCAGTATTATCGTGGTGCGCGCTGTCGGCCTTGTTCATCGCGAGGATGACGTTGGGATTTGATTTGCGAAGGATTTGGGCGACTTCTTCGTCGATGGGATTAATCCCGACCCGAGCATCGACCACGAAAACGATGAGATCGGCTGAATCCATCGCGATGCGGGCCTCAAAGGTGACCGCGTTCGAAAAGCCGTCTTCGTTGACGGCGCAGATGCCACCGGTGTCGACGAGTTCGCAGGGCGTTTCGGTCGCAACGCAGGGCGCTGCGATGCGATCGCGGGTTACTCCCGGTTGATCGTGAACGATGGCGATGCGTCGCCCGGCCAGACGGTTAAAGAGCGCGGACTTCCCGACGTTCGGGCGTCCGACGATTGCGACCTGAAATAGGCTGGTAGGCATGTCGCGACCCTATGGCAGATCCTGAGGGATTGACAAGCGATGAGCGAGTTCCTCTGTACCTCGGACAGGGATGTTCCGGATATTTACGCGGTTTCCAGATTCTTCTGTTCGGCCTTGATGTCCTAGGCGTTGGCCTGTCCCTTGTCGTCCTCTTCGTGGCTGGGGCCGGTGTTGCCGGGCGAGGGAAGGACCTTGCGAGCGAGTTTTTTGAGCCCGCCTTCAGTTGATTTGTAGTCGGACTCCGCTTGGCGGACCGATTTTCCCCAAGCTTGGGAAAAGTCAAGGTCTTGTTCCCGCATTAATCCGGTGGCGTTCTCGGTGATCTTCAGTTGCCTGATTTTTAGGAAAAGGTGGCGATGAACAGAACGAGGAAGAGGACTCTGGAACAATGAGTGAAGAGGTAATCGCAAAGGTCCATGTCAGTCGGGTATTTCCAACGTAGCAGACTCCTGTTTGTGCGATGGTGCAAAAGCGTTATCGAACAAAGCCGGTAAATCGCGGGCATAGGCGACGCCCGGAGAATTTCCGGGACTCCGGTCCCGCTGTCGCGCAAGACTACTTGGACTGTTCAAGCATGCGAACGAGAGAAACCTTGGCTTTTTTGCGAATGTCTTCGGGGAGTTCGACCTGTGGCTCTAGCTTGTCGAGACAGGCGTGGAGTTTTTCCAGGGTGTTCATCTTCATGTAGCGGCAGTCGGCACATGCGCAGTGATCGGTTGGACCAGGTATGAGATTTTTCCCGGGAACCTCCTTTTGCAGTCTGTGAAGCATCCCAGATTCAGTGACGACAATGATGTCCTGAGCGGGGGTTTCGCGGCAGAAGTGAACCATCTTTTCGGTCGAACAAACCTCGTCTGCGAGAAGCCGGACTGCTTTGGGGCACTCGGGGTGTGCGACGACCACGGCGTCTGGATACTCGTCTTTGATCTTTTTGATGGACTGCCTGGTGAATTCAACGTGGACGTAGCAATTGCCTTTCCACAAATCCATTTTGCGGCCTGTTTGCTCGATGACCCACTGTCCCAGGTTTTCATCGGGGACAAAAAGGATGGGTCGGTCTTTGGGAGCTTGGTTGACGATTTTTGGGGCATTACCCGAAGTACAGATGACGTCGCAGAGCGCCTTTACTCCGGCCGAGCAATTAATGTAGGCGATGACGTAGTAATTTTTGTCTTTATTCTCTTTGAGGAAGGCTTCGAGTTCGTGGGCGGGGCAGGCTTGCTCAAGAGAGCAACCGGCATCTTTGTCCGGGAGAATGACCGTTTTTTCGGGATTCAAAATCTTTGCGGTTTCAGCCATGAAATGAACTCCGCAAAAGGCAATGACATCGGCACTGGTCTCCTGGGCCTTGTAGGCAAGGCCGAGCGAATCGCCCAGATAGTCAGCGATATCTTGAATCGGGCCGACTTGATAGTTGTGGGCCAGAATGACCACATTTTTCTCCTTTTTGAGTCGGAGAATATCTTCTTTGAGATCAAGAACAGGCGCGTTGGTTGGCATTTCCAAATGATCCGGGATTGGCACCGGCAAGACCAGAACTAAAAACCGCCCATCTGAATCTGACCGGTGTGTTTGGCTCCGTCAGCGACGGTGAGACGCCCCACTTTGATGTTGCCGGTCAGGGTGGCCTTTTTTTCGAGGGCCAGAAGGCCGCGGCAGGCAAGGTGGCCGGTAACGATCCCATCGATCCGGCACTCGTCCATCACCGCGGATTTGAGGAATTCGATTTTGGCTCGTTTCTCCACGAGGAGGCGTTTGCAGGTAACCTTGCCTGTGATTTTTCCGCTGCGTCGCAGGATCAGATCTCCGGAACACTCCGCGTCTCCAGTGAAATCGCCTTCGACGATGAGATTATTGCACTGGATGGGAGCACCATGGACGATACCTTTTTTGCAGATGTAAACGTCTCCACGAGTTTGGATGCCGCTGCTGGTCGCATCTTTTATCTCGCGATTTTCCATGGGAATCAGGCGTCCGCAGCTCCGGCATTGGGTAGAGTTGGCTCGGATGTTGGCTGCGTGGGTGTCGCCGCACTCAAAGCAAGCCACTTCCCGGGTCTCAAGTTTGTTTGAACCGGGTATGCTTTTTTCCTTCTCGTTCCCGTGATATCTTGAGGGCGACCCATCGTCCGGAAGCGAATACTCCCGCGAAGTTGTTGGAAGAGGCGCCAGGTCGGGGAGGGGGGCGATGGTTTCTCCCCGGGTTGCGGCTTCCATTTCTTTTGGAAGCTCTGTTGGGACCGGTTCAACTTGATCTGCTGTGGTTTCGGCCGGTGGGGCGGGAGATGGCTTTTTGGGATTCGTGACCGTCCCTTCCTTTCGTGGCTTGTATTCGATTTCGATCTTCGGTTGGGGAGGCCGGTGGGCGAAGGGGTCGGGCGGGGCCTGTGGGCGGGCCTTGATTTCGCCGTCTTTTTCGAAAGTCAGGTAGGCGCCACAACCCCGGCAGTACGACGAAACGGCCAGCTGGGATTCCTGCTGGCAGTGCTTGCAAAGGGGGCAAGTGATCTCGCGGGTCCCCTTGTTCTTGTCTTTGAAAAAACCGAAGGCCAAGGCGCTGGTAGAGTGACAACGCTAGGAGGCTGTTGCCTGCCCTTTGTTGCTGGACTGGTTGCCCTGTTTTTTGTGATTTCCGCCTCCTTGAGGAGCAGGAGCGCCCTTCTTGGGGGCTGAGGATGGTGTACCGACCTCTGATTTGCCGACAAAAATGGCACCAGGCTCGATGGAGAGGGTGCCTGCCTTGACGTCACCGACCACTTCGGCGCTGCCTTTGATTTCGACACGCTCGGTGCAGACGATGTTGCCGTGGACTTTTCCGTAAATAACGACCGATTTTGTGGAGACTTCGGCTTTGATATGGGCGTTTTCGGCGACGGTCAGCGCTCCGTCGGAGCTTATTTCGCCTTCGATCCGGCCATCAACGAGCAGGTCATTGGTAAAGCGGACCGAACCCTTGATATGCACATCGTTGCTGAGAATGTTGCGCTGCCCACCAGTTGGGCTGCTAACTGGGGTGGCTGGCGCTGCAGTCTGCTGGGGAGCGACTGCCGGAGCGGCTGCTGGTGCTTGTGGGGTCTGCTGAGAAGGTGCGGCGGGGCGAGGAGCCTGGGGTGACTCTGGATTTTTGCTAATGATTTTTTCGAACACTGCGTTTGAGGTTTGGTTGGAACTAAATGGGGCACGACGGCCCAAATGTGAAGTCTGAAGTCTGAGAGTTAGCTTTATTCTGGAGTCGGTCCGGCAGGAGTTTCAGACTTTGCGGGAGTCACAGGCTCTACAGGGGTCTCGGACTCTGTGGGCGTCCCGGGAGTAACCTTTGCCGGAGTTGCCGGTGCTGGATCTGTTTCAGAAGTGTTTTTGGGCTCTGGCGATGTTTCAGGCTCGGCTGGTTCTCCGGCAGGTGGACTTGTGGCCGGGGTCGGCACGCCCGGAGTAATAACTGGGTTTGGATCTGGAGCCCTTCCGGGGACTGTCACGGGAGGAGTTGTTGCTCCCGGGGTTATGGTCGGTTTGGGTGGTTCGGGCGCCTTTTCCGAAGGTGATTCGACGTTGATCAGCTTGAGCCGATTTTGGGCCATTGCTTTGACCTGAAGGTGGGAAGTTTCGTATTCGGAGACAATTTTATTGTAGATTTCATCGGCTTTCTCGTCTTCACCGGCTTGCAGAGCCAGGTCGCCCAAGGAGAGGAGCGCGAGAGAGGATGCCGCTGATTCGCTGTCGGCGGCCTTTTGGAAAGCTTCTCGAGCCTTGTCCAGATTGTTAAGTTGTTGCTGGTAAGACCCAAGGCTGGTAAGTGCGCTGCCGATGGCAGGGTGGTCGGGATATTCCGAAACGAAAGTTTCCAGAGCCTCGATGGCTTCCTCCTGCAATTGGTCGCTCCAAAGTAGTTGTGACTTGAGAATTATTGCGGAACCTCCGGCGTTTTCCCCGGCGTATTCCTGACTGACGGCCTCATACTGGGGGACGGTGCGGGCATCAGCGACGGCTGCGGCGGCTTCCTCTTTGGCCTTCTTCTGCAAACCGGTGGCAACGACGTAGCCGACGAGGAACAGAATTGCGAGAATCCCTAGAATGATGAGCTTCTTCTGGTTGGCATCAAGAAAGGCTTCGAAGGCTGAAGGCTCTTGCGAAATTTCACCGATTGGGCTGGGGCCATTCTCGGGTTTTTGATCGGTATTTTCGGGCATAACTCGTCTTGGGAAGGAATTAACTCCTACCGGAGGGAGAAGCAAGCCCTTGTGACGTGATTTGCAGTTTGGAATATTTTTCACCTGCCCTAGCATGACGGAGGTGATGAGCAGAACGGTCTACGTGGTGGCAGGTGAGGTGAGTGGAGACACTCATGGATCCGAGTTGATGGAGGCGCTCCGAAAGGAAGACGGGGGCTTCGATTTTTGGGGGCTGGGCGGGCCCGAAATGTCTCGTCTTTCCGAAGGATCGGTCCGCGATTGGGTTGAAGATGCTGCCGTTGTTGGGCTTTGGGAGGTTCTTCGCCGGTATGGTTGGTTTAAGGAGCGTTTCGATGAGGCCCTTGCTGAAATCATGGCGCTGAAGCCCTCTGTTTTGCTTCTGATTGATTATCCCGGGTTCAATTTGCGACTTGCGAAGCAGGTTCACGAAAAGCTGCCTGAGACCAAGATTGTTCACTACGTGGCTCCCCAGGTCTGGGCCTGGAACCAGAAACGGATTCCGCAGATTGCCGAGACCCACGATCTCATGATCTGCCTTTTTCCCTTTGAGGTTCCGATTTTTGAGGAGGCAGGGCTGCGAAGTCGCTGTTTGGGGCATCCTCTCGTCGATGAGCTGGAGGAGAAGCGAATCGATGTGGGGAGGGCTGGGAATTTGGTCGGGCTCTTTCCGGGAAGTCGTTCCAGGGAGGTGAGTCGGCTTTTCCCGATGATGCTGGAATCGGTGTCACGCTTGCTGAAGGAGAGACCGGGCGTTCGATTCGTGGCGGCGGCGGCAAGTGAGAAAATCGCCCGGGTGATGAGTGGGATTTTGGCAGCGGGCGATTTGCCTGACGGACTTGTGGAGGTGCAAACCGGAAAAAGTCAGCACCTGATGCAAGTGGTGACTTGCGGAGTGGTGGCGAGCGGCACCGCGACGCTGGAAGCGGCCTATTACGGAATGCCTTACTGTCTTGTTTACCGCGTGGCGTGGCCCACTTTTTTGATCGCAAAACTTTTAGTGAAGTTGCAATTCATCGGGTTGATCAATATTTTGGCCGGCCGTGAATTGGCCTATGAGTTTGTTCAGGGCGAAGCAAATGCCTATGAAGTTGCGCTTTGGTTGGGGCGGGCACTTGCGAATGAAGATAATCGGGCGAATTTGTCGCGGGAGCTTCTGGAAGCAGCATCGCGGCTCGGCGAGCCCGGTGTTCACAAGCGAGCGGCCCACGAAATTGCACTCTTGTTCTCAGAATGACCGATATGCCCGAAGCTTCGAAAATCAGCGGAATTAAGATCACTCTCGCGGTGATTCCGGCTCTCCTCATCGCATCGGTCTGTGTCGCTCTCTATTTGGGGGCCAGTGCGGATCAGGAGGAAAGCGAACCGCTCGAGGGTGATATAACGGTCCCGGAGATGTCCGATTATCTTTTTAAATTAAATAATCTGATCGGAAAGCGTGAGATTGGAACATCGGCCGGGCAAAAAGCATTTCGACAATTGAACGCGATGACAGCGGGGACACTGGGTCCGCAGAATTTGGGTTACGAGGTTTATCGTACCCAGACTGATTCAGCCAAGGGTCTCTTGTGGTCAACCCTTTGGATTGAAGCCGGGGACCGGGATTCCCGCGAGCCGGTGGTTTTGGCGATCCCGCAGGCGTCCCGGGGTTCGGGGCCCGCTTTTGGTTTCGGCTTTGCTGAATACCTAACTTCCCATCAGACCGACGTCGGAGTTAGGATTGTCTTTTATCCTCCGTTGGTGGAAGGCGATCCCGCTGAATGGATTTGGGCGCGATGCGGTAAAGAAGGGACTTTAATGAAGGGTTTTGTGATGGTGACCGGAGACGAGGAGCCCAACCGATCTCCGCGCTTTCTGGTGCCCGGGGCGCTGAAGTCAAAAATTGATGCTCTAAGCCGTTCGGAAATTTGGAATGAAGATGCCAAAATCGAGGTTGGGAACCATCCGGTACTAGAGGTGAAATTGGGTGATGATTTGCTTTTTTCCCGGGAGGAACACTCGCAGCTCCTGATTCGCATGATGCCTGTGATCAAGGAGCTGGTGGAGCTTCTGAATGAATGATTAGGGATGATTGGGATTTTCTCGCAAGATGAGAGGATGACACCTTGTTTTGATATCAATGAATAAGTTTTTGCGAACAGTCCTGGTGGTCCTCTCGCATTGTGCCAGTGCGGCTGCCGGTTCAATTTGGGTGGAAGGTGAATCCGGCGAAAGCAAAACGGTTCAGAAACACGGTTGGTATTCCAACGTGAAAACGGATGGTCTTTCCGGTGGCGGATTGCTGAGCCACTGGGGGGGCGAAACGGGAAAAGCCGGATATCATCTTGCCATTCCGGAAGGAGGAAAATATGCGCTCTGGGTTCGTGCGAACCCCGTGCAGGCCAAGCTGCGGATTCAAGTGGGGGAGGGAAAATGGATGGAACCCAATCTTAAATCGGCAAGCCGAGAGCAAATTAATATCGCCGGTGATGATAAACCCGACCTTCGTTTTATCGCCTGGATCAAGGCGGGTGAATTGATCCTGAAGAAGGGCCCGGTGCCGGTCTCAGTGGAGTTCGCTTCGGGAAACAATCATCACGGAATGCTCGACTGTTTTTGCCTGACGACCGATCTGGAATGGAAACCACGCGGTATTTTGAAGCCGGGTGAAAAGTCCAGACATTGGCAGATTCAAAAAATCAATGGGGCGAATCTCGATCGCTGGATCGATTTTATCCGCCCATCCGGAGAAGAGTTGGGTTGGAGGGCGATCCGTTGGCACAGCAGTCTTTCCGAGGCGGCCGAAGAAGCGGAGAAACTGAAACGTCCGATTTTGCTGTGGGCCATGAACGGTCATCCTTGTGGTGAGACTTGAAACAATGGCGTCATGGGACGACGCGAGATCTGGTCAGACCTCCAAATTCAAAAAATCGCTTCCGAGTATGTCTGTGTGATCGAGGAGACCTTCTTTCTCTATCCTCCGGACTGGATGAAAAATCCCCCTAATCCGGCGGCGACCAAACTCTTTCAGACCTACGTGGCGAAGTCTCCGGAGGGAACCTTTCCAAGGCAGACTTCAACGTATCAAGGGCTTTATTGCATGGCGGTAGACGGGACCTATCTTTCCGGGAAGTTTGCGCGTCAAAGTCGTGAAGTGGCGCGTCAAACTTTGTCCTCCGGTTTGGCCCGATGGAAGGAACTTGCAGGCGAGCGGGGTTACCAATCCAGGTCTGTTCCAACCAACAAGCTTGCTTTGTATGGGGGGGAGGAAATTCGCAATGGTGGGCTTAAGGTAGAAGTGGCCTATCGCGATCTTCCACGAGGCAAAGTGCAGCGCCCGGGCAATGCCCAGTTTCCGAACCCCTACAATCTTGGGTGGTTTGATTTGAAGCCCGGGGAAGCAAAAACGTTTGTGACAAACCGTCGCGAGAAGACGGCGATTCCGGATCGTGTTTTCAGGAATCTCGCCCGGACCCGTCTCAAAGATGCCGTGCGCGGACAGATGGCGGATTGGAAAGATAGCGACCTCAAGGAGGGTCAACTTTTCACTCGCTTGGTTTCTACCGAAGGTGGCGTGCAGACTTACGAATTGAGTGGAAGTGCTTCGCTGGGGGAGGATGGTCTGTGGTTCAGGCCGGAGTTCACGGGAATGCTCAGCTTTGACACATCATCTGGAGAGTTCACCGGGTTTAAGCTAGTCGCAGCGGGACAGCGCGCGGGAAAAGGAGGTGCGAATGGCCGGGAAACGGATTTGGGCCCCGCTCCGATGGCAATTGCCCTGACCCTTTACAGGCCTTAGCGGATTAGTGGTTTGGGGCTCTTGCCGAAACTTGCTCAGCACATTGCTCATACTCTGATCGATGAATCCAAACTGGCTGGGTGTTGTCTCCGGGATCTTGGCTGTGGTTGCTTTTGGCGCAATTTATCAGAGAGCCAAAAGAGCTACGCCCGAGCGCCTAAGATGGCCTTTGTTTTTATTAGTGGTGGCATTTTTGCGGCGTTGTTACCTCGCCTGCTTTTAGTGATTTCTCTTCTAGGTATAGTCTTGTTTTCGATTACTCTAATCGCCGAGGCGTTCATCGGCCCGATTCAAGATGGCACACTCAAAGATGAAGGGGACAGCAAGATTTGTCCTCAAAGTTTCCCCTCGACATGCTGCGCGGCTTCGATGGCAACGATCTTGAAATATCTCGGCGTTGACGTCACCGAGTCGGAGTTGGTTGCAGAGGCTCATTTGTATGCCGGGTGAACCGAGGCCTGGTATCTGGCACGGGTTGCGAAATCACCAGGATTTAAGGTGCAATTCGATTTTGAATCTGGTTTTTCGCCCGAGGGTGTACTTCCTGCCGTGGTCGGAGTTCGCCTGGGGTCGACTGGTTACTTTATCGCGATTCTGCGGGAGGAAGGTGACAAGTTCCTCGTCGGGGATCCGCTGAACGGAGGTGAGATCCTTTCCCGCGGAGGCCAGCTCCACGCGATACAAGTTCAGTGGCTTTCACGTGCGCGTGAGAAGGAGGGGTCACTGAGAGACCATTCATTGCCGACATGGGAATGAGGGCTATCTCGGCGGATTAAAATCTCCCGGGAGCAAGTTGGGTGAGATTGATTGCGGGCTTGTTTCCTGAGACGAGATCCGCTACGAGTTTACCGGTGACGGGGGCGAGGGAGAGGCCCATCATCGAATGACCGGTGGCGATGATGAGGTTGTCCTGATGGGTGGCAAATCCAAGGTAGGGAAGGCCATCGGGCGAGCAGGGACGGAGGCCGACCCAGGGTTCAAGATCTGCGAAATCGGATGGGGAATACTGCGTGTAAAATTTGCAAAAGGCTTCGATCACCCCCTGTAAGCGCGGTTTGCTGACCGAGGTATTGGTGCCGCAAATTTCCATGGTGCCGGCTACGCGGAGAGTTTCGCCCATCGGAGTGACGGCGACGCGGCCTTCTTTTAAGAGAGAACAGAGATGAGGGTTGACGACGGGTTTGGGAAGGGTGAGGGAGTAACCTTTTCCGCCTTGCATGGGTAGAGCGAGGCCGACTTGTTTTGCGAGTTCGGTGGTATTGATCCCTCCGGCGAGAACGATAGTCTCGGCGGAGAATGATCTGCCGGATCTGGTAGTGAGACTTTTGACTTTGCCGTTTGCCACTTCCAGTTTTTCGGTTTCGTCGCTGATGAATTCACCGCTGTTTTTTAGGATGGATTGCCGAAGCGCCTTGATAAATTTCCCAGGTGAAAGGTGGCAGTCCTGAGGCCACCAGACGCCCCCTTTTGCTGTGATTTCAGCGTTCGGTTCCAGTTCCTTCAGGCGTTTGTGATCGCAAACTTCGGCTTCGAGACCGAGGGTTTGGGCGTGTTCCGCCACCTCAGCCTCCTCTGCCAATCCGTCGTTGGATTGGCAGAGCATGAGGAGGCCTTTTTGGATGAGCGGGAAGTTTTCATTCTCCGAGAGCTCGACGTGGAGGCGTCGGCTTTCGAGAGAAAGGTCGCGCAGGAGTTCCTGGGTATCGGCGACGTGCTTTTTCGTTGAGTGCTTGGCGAAAAGCCAGATCCAGCGCGCCAAGGTGGGTGAGAGTCGCGGGCGGAGAAAGAAGGGGCTCTTGGGGTTCAGCATCCATTTCAATCCCTGGGAGATCACACCGGGCGCGGCGAGGGGAATGAAGTGTGAGGGCACGACCATCCCGGCGTTGCCCTCGGAGCAGCTTTTGGCCAAGGATTCGTCGCGCTCAATGATGCGGACCGGGTGGCCGGCCGAAGCGAGGTAGTGGGCGGTGGAGAGTCCGACGACTCCTCCGCCGACAATGAGAACATCCTTGGGCATGGTGCTTGGGAATTGTGGCTCGGGCCAACGCCCAAGCTCCGCAGGTTTAGCACTCGAGCTTGCCGTTTACGAGGCGGGCAATGCCACGGGGGTTGCCGTTTTGGAGCTCGGCAGGAAGGGCTGAATCAGGGAAGCCCTGGAAGCTGACAGGACGGGTGTATCGGAGGATGGCTCCGGTGCCGACCGAGGTGCTGGCACCGTCTGAAGTGGCGGGGTAAGGACCGCCGTGAACCATGGAGGAATTGACTTCGACG
>Ga0213866_10001526_pt1 | contig 17093 bp, 13 predicted proteins | sample PICome_11_FD_160079 | JGI IMG/M metagenome (GOLD analysis project Ga0213866, IMG submission 160079) | Coastal seawater microbial communities near Pivers Island, North Carolina, United States - PICO284 | ecosystem: Environmental > Aquatic > Marine > Coastal | place: USA: North Carolina...
TCTTTTTTTTTTATTTTTCTTTTTGGTTGTAAATTTTTAAGGGTACTAGTTTTACGGTCAACTCTTTTTAATGTAAATTTATTAGATTTTTTATTAAAATCTAATCCTGGAATATTTTTTATTTTTCCAGTAATTGTATCATATACAATATCTTTAGTGCGCTGTAATTTTTTTCTTTCAAGAGCAACAAATAAATAATCTTTTAATTCTGTACTTTTTTTTGGCGTTAGATTATTTTCTTTACTGTAATACGAAACAAATTCATTTAGTTTTTTCAGTTTTGTAGATTTTTCTAATTTATTCCATGGTTTTCTACTATTTATTTTTTTTTCTTCCTCTAGAAAATTAGAAATATTTTTAGTAGTTAATTTTGACGAGAAAACACTTGAATTGTTATGTAATAACATGCTCTGATATTCTATATTTTTCAATTCGATACATTCTGTTGTTTCTTTTTTTTGACCATTCATATTATATATATATATATAGTTGAGTTTATATTATTTTTAATATTAATATAAAGACAAAATAATATTATTAAGATTGAAAATATTATAAATTATATTATTATAGATGAAAAAAGTAATGATAAGTGGAGTAAATAATATAAAATCTTTCACGAATGAAAAAAATAGAGAAATTACAGATAATTGGGAACATAAAAAGTTTTTATTGGATAACACAAAACAAGTAGAAATATTAAATAAATTATTTTTAAATCAAGATTTTGATGGGAAAAAACAGGTAGAAAAAGAAATTAAAAAAAAAATGAATAGTTACAAAAGTCAAGATATAAAAAAAAATAGAATGGATAAAAAATTATTTATTACATTTGAACAAATAGTAGAAAAATTAGTAATAAGTAAATTAAAATGTTATTATTGTAAATGTAACATGCTTATATGTTATCAAGAAAAACGCGAAGAAAAACAATGGACACTTGATAGAATTGATAATAGTATAGGACATTTTAATGATAATGTTGTTTGTTCTTGTTTAGATTGTAATTTAAAAAAAAGAACAAGAGATTCTGAAAAATTTCGTTTTACAAAACAAATGAAAATTAAAAAGATTTATTAAAGAAAAAATAATAAAAATAAATAACAATATTATCTAATGAATAAACAAACATATAATTGTTGGACATATAAAAAAGGAAACGGTATTAAAAAAACAAATAGAGTTCACGAACTACCAGATGAACAACACGTTACAATACCAGTAATAGAAAGACAAACCATTAATAATAGAGAAGAATGTAGTAAAAGAATTGCACAAAGAGAACAATTAATTCAAAGTAGTGTGAATCCATTATTATTAAATAATAATTATTTATCTGATTTAAGAGTTCAAGATAAACACTTACGCTCTCAAAATAGCAACTTTACACAAATAAATAAAAAAGAATTGTCAAAATAAGTATTTAAACAACAATCAATTTATATAACCATAAAATGGACAATCAAAAATATACAACACAAAATAGTTTGTTGTTAAATAATTTAATGAATTTTTACAATAAGGACAATAATTTAGAGAAAATATTGCCTATCATTAATGGTGAATCTTTAATTTCTTTACGTTTGATAGATTGGTTTGCAACAAATTATTCCAAAAAATATTTCACTGTTTATATGCTTAAAGATGTAAATGGAAATAATAAAAGATTTAAAGTGTATTTAGATTATAAATTAAAACTAAAGGCTTACTCTAAAAAACGTTTCGATCCATTTTGTAGATGGGAAAGAATAAATATACCTTATGGTGAAGATGCTTATATTCAAACTACCATTGGTCAATTAAATTTTTTTAGATGGGTACTTGAAAATAATATTCTAGAATTTATTGAAAATAATCTTAAACAAATAAATAATGACATGAATAATCGAAATAGTACAGCCAAAAAGAAAACAACAAAAACAAAGGGCAAATCTAATACAAGAAAAAGAAGAGAAGAATTATCTGTTGCAGCAACCAAATGTATCAAAAAAGAAAAGGTAAAAATTATAGTAAAATTTGATTAATAAATAATTTTATATTTATAAAATATATATGAAATTATATATTTTAGTAGGAATAATAATAGTAATAAGTGTATATTTTATTTATATAAGGAATAATGTACAAGAAAATTTAGATATAAGAAATCCATGGTTAAAAAAAACATTGGAAATTTCACAAGCGAGAAAAAAAGACCCTACTTCAATTCCACCAAAAAAAGTATTAGCCGGTCATTCACAGTGGTTAGATTATAATAGAGTATCTCATAAAAATAAAGGAGAAGATTATAAATTAACAACAAAAACTGTAAAAACTCCACCAAAATCAAATAGTGAAGTAGATGCTTTAAAACAAAAATGTAAAACATTAACTAAATGCGAAGACATTGATGGATCAAAAACTGCTTTAGGTGGTTGTGGTTTTTGTCATAATACAAAAAATAACAATAGTTTTCGTGGATATTTATATTATTTATTTTCTATTGGGGAAAGTAAACCAGCAGCAGCAATTTGTAAACCATCGGATTGGAGTACAACAACAAGTGACTGTTTAAAAAAAGAAGAACAGGGTATATGTAACGAAGTAAAAAGTTGTGGTGATATGATTGGTCAAGCATCACAAATGTGTGGATGGTGTCCAACAGCAGGCAAAGCATTCGTAAAAATAAAAGAAAATGATAAATGGGTGCCAAAATATCCAGAAGATAAATGTAATGGTATGGGTGGATATGGCTTGTTAACTTCCCCTGCCGATTGTATAAAATTTGGTCAGGAACATCCATGTTTAACTCCACAATATTTAGTTGGACAACACAGTGATAAATGTTATCAAGATCAATGGAAAAAATCTAAATGTACTGCCAAATCGCCAGGTAATGTAAAATGGAATAAATATATAAAAGATAACACAATAAGTCATCAATATAAACCATATTCTTACATAGGTGAATTATTTAAAGATATTTATAATAAAGCAACTGGTAATGGTTCTGGTAAAATGGATTATTATAAGAGTAAAGACAGTTACAAAAAATGCTATGGTAGAGATCCTGATCCTTGTGATGATCGTTATACTTTTAATAAAGATTGTATGAATGTACAATTTCAGGAAGCAGGTTGTAAACCTAAAGGACAATTGTTTCCTACCAAATTAACTAACTCTCAAGTAACAGCGGCAATTAATAAAGGAAAATCACAATATAAATCAGAAATATTAGATTTGTATAAAGAAGGAACAAAAGATTTAGCAGGATTGGGTAATGCTGAATATAAAAAAGTCGAAAAAGCAATGATGCAATGTTTTGGAGAAAAACCTCCTCCTCCACCACCAATGAATGTTGGTGATACCGTAGTTGCTGATTTAAAATTAACAAAAAAATTAGACGATACGTGCTTTTATAAAGGTGCTAAGGTACAAATGAAAGGAGTTGTATGTGCTGATTTGGGAGCAGATGTAAATGTTATTTGGACTCATATTAAACCATTAACAAGTGGTTGTCAAGAAAAGTCTAGAACAACATTAAGTAAAAAAGAACAAAGAGTATATACTGGATGGTGTGGTGTAACACCAGAAATGTTATTTAATAAAGATTCAAACAAACCAAATAGTGTTCCAAAATTCAAACTAACAATAGTAAAAAGATGTCCCAAAAATAGAAGTAGTTGTGCTCCTTCCTGTAGAGAAATTGTTAGAGATTTATATGAAAGATATCCAGCACCTCAAGATTGTATTGTTACACCATGGACTAGTTGGTCTACTTGTAAAAATCAGAGTAAACCATCAAAAGATTGTGGTCCAGGATTATCTTTCCGAAGTAGAAAAATTAAATATACCAATTCAAATGAGGGAAAACCATGTCCTGAACTAGGCCAGCAAAAGAGTTGTTTAGTAAATAATAGAGAATGTGTGAATCCCAACGTGAATCAAATAAATAAATAAATTTTATATCTATAACATATATATGAAATTTATATCTATTTTGATAATTTTGATAATTATAAGTATAAGTATATCCTATTTTTATAAGAAAAACACTATACAAGAAGGTATGCTTAAAATGAAAAAAACATGGTTTAAATTAAGAGACGCAACACCTGAGGAATGTCAAAATTTAGCTATAAATCAAAATAATAGATTTATACGAACAATTAAAAATTTAGATGAAGAAGGTAAATGTTGGGGTAGCGGTACCGGTATTGTTAATGCTATAACAACAAATAAAGAACCAGATAAATATTCCATGTGGATTAATAGAAAATACAATTGGAATGGAAATGAGATTCAACTAAAATGGTGTGGTAGTAAAAATAATAATTGCGCATCTCCTGACCAATGTTTAACACAATATAGTGAAAATTCCGATTGGTATAAATTAACAGGAAGTAAAGAAAAAATAAAATTTAATAGTTGTAAATCATCTAATTCTGGTTCAAATAAAAATATGTTGTGGTGGAAAATTCAAAAAATTGGAAATCGCAATGGTGTACCAGAAAATTATATTAAAATGGACTATGTTAAATCTGGCGGACAAAATAAAAACAAATGCATATCTGGCGAAGGTAAAGGATTAACCAATTGTGGTTCCAATAAAACAAAAATAAGATTGGTTCCGTGGAATAATATCAAAATTAACGACAAAATAAGTTATAAAAAAGATGGTAAAACAGGATATGCTTTGGTAAAAGAAGTTAAGTTAAATAATGATATTTTAGTTGTTTGTCCAATAAATACGATTACTGATGCCAAATGTCGTGGTGAGAAATTTAACTTAAAAGAAGATGAAATATTAAATGTAGTAAATTATAACAAACCTATAACATCTTCGTTGAGAGATGTTGTTCAATTAAAGAATGCTGAAGGAAAATGTTTAGGTTTAGTTGGAGCATCGCCAGGATGGAAAAGTTGCATGGATCCGTCAACCAGATTTAAACCACAAGGAATTGGATACAAATCATTTATCAGTCCTGAAGTCCAACGAACATTTAAAAAATGGTATAATCGTGGAAATCATTTAGTTCATACAGGTAATTTAAATGGTATGTTTGTCGATAATTTACGATTTGAAACATTAGCATATGACCAGGGTTGGGGAAATACTTCGGCTAGAATAAGAATTAAATGTTATAATAAAAAAGGGAAAGAAATATTACATAAAGCATTTTATCCTGGTAGACAAAAGAAGGTTTATAAAAGATGGATTAGTTGGCATCATAGATATTGTAGTAGATATAGTAGAAGAAGAAGATGGTATAGACAATATTATTGGAGATGGTACCGATATAGACAAAGATATTATAGAGGTAGAAGTTGTAATTGGCGATGGTGGAGAGGATGGAGATGTTGGGGTCGTTATGGTTATCGATGGAGATGGTATAGACGACGAACATATAGAAATAGATATTATTGGCAGAGATATTGTTCTCGTAGAAGTAGTCATCCTCATTATGGTGGCGCATGGAAAGTTGTTGGTAATACATATCGTGATAATAAAGCAAAAAATAATGTTGATTTAAGTGATGAAGATAGAAGAGTTCATAGTTATAAAGTATTTATTCATCCACCATATGGTGGAAATAGAATTTACATGAACTATTTTAAATTAAAATTTTTTGGGTATAAATAAAATAATTTTATATACAATCTATATATGAAATTATTACCTTTAGCATTGATATTAATAATTATCTTTGCTCTTTATTATGTAAAATTTATAAGTTCAGCAAAACAATACGCGGAAACATTTAACAATAAAAAATTAAAAGAAGATAGAACTAATTTTGCTGAAAAAGATTTTAAGGATTATGATTCCATTCTTAATCCAAAAATTAAGGGCACTGGTGATATAACTTCATTTTATAAATTAAGTGTAAAAACAAAAGAAGGATATAGTAATTTTAAATTAAACAAAACAGATAGCGGGTCTATTAAAGATAAGGGTGATTTGAAAAAAGAAATGGAAAAATGTTCATTACTAAAAGACTGTGAACAATCTGACGACCATCCAAATTGTGGATATTGTTTTCCATTAAATAAATTTATGTATGGAAATAAAACTGGACCTATTGTAGATGGTCAAATAAACAAACATAATGTATGTCCTTCATTACCAAATGGTAAAAGTGGATGGGTACCACCTCCAAAATTTGGTGGTAAAACAAAAGAAGAATGTTTGCGAATGAACGCACAATCACTATGTAAAAATGCTGGTTCAACATGTGCAGCACCAGAAGGAAATGGGGCATCTAGAACATGTGGATGGTGTCCAAAAACACAAAGATTTATGGTAAAAGAATTAGTTGGTAATAAATTTTTACCAAAATATAGAGATAAATCTAAATGGGGTGATGTTGCTGATGTTTGTGAATGGAAAGGTTTAGAAGATGACGGAACAATAACAAATAACAATTATTTGATTAGTGGTGGGAAACAATGTGCTGATTTTCAAAAAAAATATCCATGTGTTACACCAAAGGCTACTACTGGACCACATACAGACGCTTGTTATAGAAAATTATGGAAAAAATCAAAATGTACTGGAGATCCTTTAGATAGGTCACCAAAAATGAAACCTATTCATCAGAGAAAATTTGGAAAACCATTATGGGACAAGGTTGCCTGGCCAGATGCTTTAGATTTAATGAAAACAATTCATAAAAAAGTTAAAAATTCAGATGTTTATGATGATGCTGTAGATTTTAATAAAGCGTGTTTTGATGGAACTCCACCAATAGATTCTTGTGATGAAAAATATAAACCTAGACCTCAAGATTGTTCTAGAAGATTATATAAAGAACAAGGATGTAAACCAAAAGGATATTTAAATCCTGATAGTATAAAAAATAATCATTTAAAAGAAATTTTAAATAAAGATTGGAATGATGGGTTATCTGGATGGCGTAATTGGAGAAATAAAAAATTTGCTAATAGAATAAGAAAACATAAATTACAAGCACGTGGTGTAGGTGATGGTAAGCATTATTCTTATAGAAGAATGAGTAGTCAATATTGTGGTTTAGAAACACCAAAACCACCAAATCCAAAACCGTGTTGGTCCGATATGAAAAGAATATTAAGTGTCATGCCGAAAACAGAAGTAAGAAATACAGAAGTTGTTTTTAGTTCAGGTAGTCCAGTTTTACAATTGTTGAAAGGAACATTTGGTTCATCAAAATATCCTAAGTTTATAGAAGCAACAAGTGATAAAGTAAGAACAGAAAAGCGAAATGCTTTCCATTTAAAAAATAAAAAATACTATTTTTATGAACATACATTAAAACTAAACGATTTTCCTTATTGGGATATATTGAAAGTTTGTAAAGATTATTGGAATGATAATTGGGATAGTTTTGGTAAAACTTTGGCATATAAAACACCATTTGTAGATTGGAAAACCGATCATATTACAGTAACAAAAGGTTCTGGTTTTACAAAATTGTTGGGATATTCTAAAAATAAAAATACAGCTTTAACAAATGGCTTATTTTATTATGATGGTAAATCTAGTGTATACAAATTATATAAAAAGTCGTTTCAACATAAGGATTTTCCATATTGGGATTTTTTAATATTAATTAAAACAATGAGTGATAATACTCTTGAATATAAAGTAATTTAATTTTAATTTATTTAAGTAAAAAATGAATTAAAAATCTATTTGAAATTATATAATAATGGGACAACAACAATCTGTACAAAAAGTCAATTTTGAAGATGTTCAATTTATCATTAATTCTTCTAAAAAAAATTATATTTTAATTAATACATTATCAAAATATAATCAAGATTGTCTTATAACAAATACTCTACCAATTGATAAAGAAGAACAAATAATAAATGGTTGCTTGTCAAATCCAAATATACATATAGTTATTTATGGAAAAAACACTAATGATGAAAAAATTATTGAAAAATATAAACAATTGGTTAATTTAGGATTTAGAAATATATATATTTATCCGGGAGGAATTTTTGAGTGGTTATGTTTACAAGATATATATGGAACAGAAGAGTTTCCAACAACAAAAGGAGAACTTGATTTATATAAGTATCGTCCAAAATCAAAATTTAATGAATATTTGATGCTTGAAAACATTGATTGATTTACATAAAAGGATGTGATAATAATTCTTGCATTGTTAAATTATTGTAGTAATTACTATCATCAGGTATAAAATTGTTGATAAATTTAGTTATTTCTTTTATATTTTTTTCATATTTATCTTCTTGATTAGTTTTATCTATATTAGCATCTATAAATAAAATATCTTTTTCATTATTTAACCACATTTCATGATAATCGTGGCATTTTTGTAAATATTTCAAAGGTATATTTTCTCCTTTTCTACTTCTTTCTTTTATTCTTTTATGACAAATTTCAGGTTCAGAATGTAAATAAATTATACCAGTTAGTTTAACTTTTCTAGTATAATGGTCAAACCACCTATTATATATTTTATAGTCTATTTCTTCTATGTCTTTGGTTTCATATAACATTTTTGCAAAAATATTTTTGTCTGTAAAAACACTTCTATCTGAAATAACAATACAATCATTATATTTATCAATAATGTTATTCAAATATTCTAATTTTGAAATCAAAGCCATCATTTGAAATGAAAATGAATATTTTTTATTGTTTTTATAAAATTTTTCTATAATATTTTCGTTATTTTCATCTTTAATTGATTCCCATATTTCTACTGGTTCTTGTAAATAAATAATAGGTATGTCTTGATAATAATTACCTATTTCTTTTTTTAATTTTTTCAATAGTGTAGATTTACCAACACCAATATTTCCTTCTATACCAAAAAACAAAATCATTTTACATTACTATGTAATATTTTTTTAATATCAATTTAATAAATATATAATAAAATTGATTTGAATATATAAAAAATAAATATATTATTACTACAGTCATGGATTTATCGCAACAAAAACTAACAAAAGAAGAATGGGATGCTCTAGAAGTGCCTATAAATAATGAAGAAAAAGTTATATTAAAAATGATCATAGATGGTTATGAAAATTTAAATATTGTATCAAATGATACAAAATCTATAATAAGTTATATGAAAATTACAGATGATATTGATTTTTATACAGATTGGTTGTATAAAGAATATTTTATGAGTATAGTTGAAAAATTACGTAAGAAATATGATTATCAATTTACTTATACACCAATAGTAAAAAAATTAAAAAAAATAAAATCTTCTGAACAAATAAGAATTAGAAACTTTGATAAAAAAATAGATGACAATAAGTTATTTATATTTGAATATATTTTATTAGATTTTATAAAAAAATTATCAAAAAACAATGACAAACATAGTTTCTACTTTTATACATTAACACGATTATTGAATTCTAAAATAAATTTATTAAATGATCATGTATTGTTATTTTGTAATAATGTTTTGGAAAAACACATAACAAAAATTAGTCGTAAAAATTTAATAAAACAATCATATGAATTTATTGAAAAAAATAAATATCTTAACAAATATGAAGATAAGAAATTGTATCAACATCAAAAAATGTTATTTTCAGCAGTTAAAAATCAAGGTGCTAAGTTATTATTGTATCAAGCACCTACTGGTATGGGAAAAACTCTATCACCTATTGGATTAAGCAAACATAAAAAAATCATATTTGTTTGCGCTGCTAAACACGTAGGTATGCAATTAGCAAAATCTTGTATATCTATGGAAATACCAATAGCAATTGCTTTTGGATGCTTAGACGCAAGTGATATTAGATTACATTATTATGCTGCAAAAGATTTTGTTAAAAATAGAAAAACAGGTGGAATATTTCGAGTAGACAATAGCGTTGGAGATAAAGTAGAAATAATTATTTCAGATGTAAAATCTTATTTGTGTAGTATGAATTATATGCTAGCATTTAATAAAGCAGAAGATATTGTTTGGTTTTGGGATGAACCAACAATAACATTAGATTATACAGAACATCCATTCCATAATATTTTAAAAAATAATTGGCAGCAAAATACAATACCAAATGTAATATTGTCTTCAGCAACGCTTCCAAAACAAAATGAAATATATGGTTGTATATCTAGTTTTAGAAGTAAATTTCCTATGTCTAATATACAAGAAATTACCAGTTATGAATGTAAAAAAACAATTCCTATTTTAGATGTAAAAGGACATATAGTATTACCTCATTTAATTTTTGAGAACTATGAAGATGTGAAAAAGTGTGTAAATTATTTGAATACTAATAAAACTATCTTAAGACATTTTGATTTAGGTGAAATAACTAGATTTATATTGTATGTAAATAAGAAAAATTTATTAAAAGAAAGATATACAATTAATACTTATTTTCAAGATATTAATAATATTAACGTAATAAAACTAAAAGAATATTATGTTTTGATTTTATCAAAATTAAAGAAAAGTTATGAAGAAATTTATCAACATTTCCAAAGTAAGAAACAGCCTCTTCATACATCAGTTGTTAAGATAACGACAAATGACGCACATACATTGACAGATGGTCCTACAATTTATCTTACAAATGATGTAAATAAAATTGGTAACTTTTATTTAAAGGTAACCAATATTAAAGAAAATGAATTAGAAAAATTACATGATATAATAGATTTAAATAATGAAATACAAAAAGAAATAGACGAGTTAATGAAAACAGAAAAAGAAAGAGCAGATAAAGTTGCCGCTCAGTTAGGAGATAAAGCAATGGAGCGTGTTGGTAGAGACACAAAAGAATTTCAGTTACAACAAGAGTATAAGAAAAATTTATCAAAACTAATGGTTAAAATAAAAAAAGTGGAATTAAATTCGGAATACATACCAAATAGTTTGGATCATCTTAGAAAATATATAAATAAACCTAAAGACAGTAAAGCATTTACATCAAATGTAAAAGATGAAGTAGTTGAAAAAATAGTTCAATTAAAGATTGATAATAATTATAAGATTTTATTGTTAATGGGTATAGGTGTATTTAATAATGATTTAGAAGTACAATCAAATACAAATAGTAAAGAAGAAAATGAAAAAATAAAAGCGTGTCGTGATTATATGGCAATAATGAAAGAATTAGCAGTAAAACAACATTTGTATTTGATTATTGCTTCTAGTGATTATATTTATGGAACGAATTATAACTTTTGTCATGGTTACATAGCAAAAGATTTACAAGATATAACAAAAGAAAAACTAATACAGGGTTTAGGTAGAGTTGGTAGGAAAAATAATAAATTAGATTATAGTATTCGTTTGAGAAGTGATAATTTGATTAGAAAATTACTATTAGAAGAAGAAAGTAAACAAGAAGTAATTAATATGAATAAATTATTTCAATAATTCTCTAAATTTCCATTTCCAAATTTTACCTTCTAAAAATCCTAATTTTTCAAAATCATCTAATTTTTTAAACAATATTTTCGTAAATGGTTCGTCTAAATCACTGTTGTTATTTATATTTACTAAAAACCACTTATTATTGTAAAATAAGTTTAATAATTCTGGAATAAGTTTATCATAAACAACATTATTAATTTGTTCTTGGTCATTTTCACTACAAATTTCACTGATTTTATTTATTATATAAGAACATCTCGTTTTAATATTGAGTGATCTAGTTTTCATGGTTTGAGATCTTGTTACTCTAGGTTCAAAATTATTGATATTTTTAGTTATTTTAATAATATCATTAAAATTCTGTCTACAAACTGGACATCTTGCATAATATTCACCTTTTTCACTATCAATATCATACCATTGTTTTAAACAACCATAACAAAACTCATGTTGACAACCATTAGGCTTACATTTATTTCTTATTTTATTGTTATAACAAATAGTACATATCATTTTTTTTATAATATAATAAAAAAAAATATTTTAAACTTATTATATTTTATTATATTATAATGTCAGGACAACCAATATTTAGTAATGCTACTCTTGACGATATAGATGTAAACAAACCAGTTTTTTCGTCTCTTGAAGCAAAAAAAATTTCAGATTATTCACCTACATACAGTAGTATTTCTGTAAATGGTGGAAAAATAGAATTAACTTTTAATGAAGATTTAGCTACCATTTCTTCTTTTGATGCAAATAGTTTTGTGATAAAAGAAGGTGCTACTACATATCCTGTTAATGAAGTAACTATATCTAATAAAAAAGTAACTATTGGAACAAATCACACTCATAGTGATATAAATAATTTAACGGTACAATATACCAAACCATCCGATTTAACAAAAGCAATAAAAACATCAAATGGTATAGAATTAGAAGAACTAAAAATTGTTAATAATGTTAACCGAAGTGGGGAATTTCCCAAACCAACAACGGTTGTTGCAAAAGATTATGATGGTGGTAAAAAAGAATATGAAATAACATTTAATGAAAATGTAGAAGGCAATATTTCTTCGGATGATTTTGTTGTTAAAACTACATCTGATAATACACTTCATCAACCATTAATTGCAAAAGTTACAAATGATAAAGTTGTATTGAAAAAAGGTACAATAACACGACATGGATTAGTTGATGGAACATTAACAGGTGCTGATAGTTCGTGGTCAGATGGAACGCGAAGTTTTACATCGTCATCGAATCATGGAGGATACACTCCAAATAAAGCGTTTGATGATTTATTAGGGGTAAACATTTGGCATAGTACCAGTAGATATTCGAGTGGAGTAGCCAATACAGCAACTGCTGGCACTACAGTAACCACTCCTGGATTTTATCAAACAACAACTTATCAAGTTGGAAATAGTGGTGATACATCATATGATTTTACTGGAGGTGCTTTTTCATCTTCCACAGCAAATCCAAATTTAACTTTATTACGTGGAAAAACATATGAATTTGTAGTTAATAGTGCCGGTCATCCTTTTAGAATTAATACAACAAATACAACAGGAACAGGAAGTGAGTATTCTAGTGTAACTCCATATGATCTAGTAAGTTCTAGTTCGACATTATCCGGACAAATATATTCAGGGTCTTCACAAGATTCAACAACACACCCTCCTTCAGGTGCTTTTAATGGGGTAACCGAAGAAAATGCTGGTGCTTGGGTTTCTATTGGCGATAGTTATTCTAATGGACAACCTAATACAAATGCTTCAACAAATGGATATGATGGAGAATGGGTTCAAGTAGACGTTGGGCAAATGGTAACAGCAACTACTTTTAAATTTTATACAAGAAATGTAAGTAATCGTGATGATAATGATCCTAAAAAAATGAGGTTATTTTCTAGTAATGATGGTAATACATGGTCACAAGTATACGATTGGACAAATTTAACTACTTTAGATTGGAGAACTAGTGCTGGAGGAACACCAATAGCCTTAACAATTAACCAAACCGTGAGAGCAAGGTATTTTAGAATAGCAATAGGAGAATTAATGGGTTCAGTTACTTATACACAATTAGCTGAATTTGAAGTAATTGGATTTACAAGTGGTGTAGCCAATAATGGAACAGAAAATGGGACTATAACATTTGTTGTTCCTAGTGACGCACCAAATACATTATATTATAATTGCGAACATCACGGTGGTATGAGTGGAACAATAACCATAACAAATCCAGATAAATATGTAGGAGAATGGTTACAGGTTGATTTGGGTTCTTCAACAACCTTACATAATTTTGAAATTTTACCTAGAGAATATGACCAGTTCAAACCAAAAGATTTTAAGTTATTTGGTAAGACTAATGCTACAGATAGTTGGACAGAAATATACGAAGTTACTGGTCTAACTGCTTCTGATTGGAAAACAGGAACAACACATCATAGTGCTGGTAGTTGGGATATTAATTTTACTGGAAGATATTTTAGGTTAGCCATAAATAAAGTTGTTACAGGAGGTTATGCGTGTGTCGGTGAATTAATTTTAAGAAATATTACTTATAGTACCTTACCAACAGATCCAAACACAGTTTCTATTTCATATACAAAAAATACAACTGCTAGTCAAAATTTAAAAGTAAAAGGTAGTACAACGGCATTTGATAGTTTTCTTTTTAGAAATGGAAACCACATTAAATCATTTACAGTAGATAGTCCTGTAAGACCATCGGCAGTTGATTTAATAAATAATGACGGAACTTCTCATTCAAGAGATAGCGGCGATTTAAATAAAATTATAGATAATAATATTGATAGTCAAACTTATACGACAACATCAATGACACAATCAACACACGGTCCATTTATTTTAGAGTTTGATTTTCCAAGTTCTTTAGTTGGAAAAAGACTTAATTCTATTCAATGGAAATGGGCTTCATCAGAAACCGGAACACTAAATTGTAAATTTGGTATAAGAAGTGGTTCAACAAATACTTCATTAAATGTTTCTGGAGCAAGTAATATAGGTAGCGGAACATTTAATACTGGTGTTGTTTCCACATGGGATAATAGTACAGATTGGCATATTGATACGGCAGTTGCCAACGATAACGCAACAGTTGTATTTGATGGTGAATATACAATTCAATCCGGGGATACATTTTTATTTAGATGGTTATCTTCAAACACCTATAAACATTTCAATATATACAATTTATATTTAATAACAGAAAATGTATTGGGAACACCTAGTATTGTAGATACAACCGTCGTTACATTCAATAAAGTTATATCTGGTTCAGATAGTTATACTAAAAATGATTTTACGATTAAACAAGGAACAACAGCATTAAGTATCAAAGAAATTAATATATCAAATGATGGTAAATTGTTAATAACAACTAATGAAGCAATAACAGATGCCAATACACTAGATATAGTATATAAGAAAAATTCAAATGTAGCAAATCATTTAAAAGACAATAACAATAAAAAAATAAATAGTTTTCGTATTAAAAATAATGTAGATATAAAACCAATTGTTTTATCATTTAATCAAAATATTGCTTCTAATCAAAATGTTGATGAAAATGATTTTACTTTAAGAGTTGATGGAATAACAAAAGGAATTCATGATGTAATTGTTATGGAAGAAGGAAAATTATTAATTAGACCAGAACAACCTATAACAGATATAAATAAAGTAATGATAACATATCAGAAAAGTGCAACTTCTAGTAAAAATATAGCAAATTCTAATGGTGATAGCGTACTAGGTTTTACATATCATAATGTTAGAGTAAGCAAAAAAACAGAAGGTTCTAATGACATATTACAAGTATCTGGAACTTTACCAGAGGCTTATACTGGTAATACTGCCGTTCCTTCTCCTTTAAAAAGAACAATATATATTTATAGTTCAGATACAACAACATCTCCTTCATATACTGGTGCTAACCGTCCAGTGGTAAAAATATCTAATTATAGAAATGTTATTGTGGATTCTAATGTTACTGCTACCATTACAGTATTTAATAATACATTATTAGTAAATGGTAAACCAGCATATCAATACTCTAATGATGCTGATATTAATTCTGCAACAGGTGATAGTATTGATAATTTTTATTTTTTCATATCAAGTGGTCAAAGTAAAAAAGTTTTGGAGGATATGGAGACAGCAGCAACAAATTCCGGTATTCAAGCAAATGATATTGCGTTAGTTAAAAATAAAAGAATTACTAACGATGGTGATACAGTTGCTTTATCATTAAATCAACCATTAGAAAATATTACAGACGAAGTAGAAAAAAGAAGTAAAAGACATGCGGTGTTGAAATTATTGTTTTCTTCAAATCCATTAAGAAAGCAATTTAAGATCGCAAAACAAGAATTATCTTTAAATACTAAAATTACAAAGCAAAAATTGATGGTTATTAAAAGTGGAGAAACCATAAATTTATCAAATAATAGTCCTATTGATGAAAATACTGGTATTTATGCTAATTTGTCTGATGTAAATGATTCAGTTGTATTTAATACAGGTTCGAATAATATTACATTTACAAAATTAGCAAATAATAATTACAGTGTTACAGGATATAATAATTTAACAATTATAACAAGAACTGGTGATGCTGGTAATTGGAAAGATGGAGATAGTTCAACATTTGATGGTGTAACCTATTATTTTGGTGGTATTTCTACAAATGGTACAGATGATACACCTGGTGAAGATTTTGTTAAAACAACAGTTACTGTATCAAGTGAAAAAGATGGTTCTTCTGGATTATTAAATCATCTAAATAAAAGAACTGCCTCTATGAATAGCAATACAACACAAAAAGAAATCAAAAAACATCAAAGAAATTTTTCATCTAGTGATTATTTGTTGTATAAAAAATTACGTCACTTTAAAAAATAATTTTATATAGTAATATTTATCATATAAAATTAATCTTCTCTTTCATTATATACATCGTCGCAACTATTGTTTGGTAATAAATGTAATAAATCATTTTCTTTTTCTTTTTTTGGGTTTTCTACTATCCATTTTTCTGAAGATGATAATTCTTCTGGAAACCATTTTTCATTTTCTACATCATATTTATTTTTACCTGTATTTTGTGTAGTTAAATATCTAGTTATTTTAGATGACTCTATTTGTCTTTCAAACATAACCTGTTCCCAATCTTTTAAGATTTGCTTAAATAAACCACGTGTATATACTCGATTCATATATATAAAATAATTAAAAAAATTTTATATATATATATTTCTTATTTATTTTCCACCACGAAGGCGAAGTACCAAATGAAGGGTGGCTTCTTTTTGAATATTGTAGTCACTCAAAGTACGACCGTCTTCCAATTGTTTTCCGGCAAAGATAAGACGTTGTTGATCTGGTGGAATACCTTCTTTGTCTTGGATTTTTTGCTTAACATTTTCTATAGTATCACTTGGTTCAACATCAAGGGTGATGGTTTTTCCTGTCAAAGTTTTTACGAAGATTTGCATATTATTATATGATATTTATTATCTGAATAGTTTTAAGTCAATTTTTTATAATATTATTTGGTTTTTGAATATTTTTTCTGTTTCTTTTTTTTATTTTTTATTGTTTTATTCTTTTTTTTTTTTTTTTTTTTTTTTTTTTTTTTTTTTTTTTTTTTTTTTTTTTTTTTTTTTTTTTTTTTTTTTTTTTTTTTTTTTTTTTTTTTTTT
>Ga0213866_10001527_pt1 | contig 17087 bp, 15 predicted proteins | sample PICome_11_FD_160079 | JGI IMG/M metagenome (GOLD analysis project Ga0213866, IMG submission 160079) | Coastal seawater microbial communities near Pivers Island, North Carolina, United States - PICO284 | ecosystem: Environmental > Aquatic > Marine > Coastal | place: USA: North Carolina...
AACACCCGCTGCTCCTGCAGCACGCTTTCGATGGTGGTGTTGACGTCGGTCACAGCAGACTGCGCAGTGCATCTCCTCGAAGGGTAAGGAGCAGGGCCCCGCTTGATCCAGCTCCCGTATCAATCCGTCGGACGATGATGCAGTTGATGCGAAAGGATTGCGTTGGGCATCGCCGTTCCGGGATGAAACTGCCACCTGCCGCTTGCCTGTTCGATCTGGATGGGCTTCTGCTCGACACCGAGCCGCTGCATGGCCGGGGTTGGTGGGAAGCCGCGGCCCATTTCGGCACACAACTCAGTGAGGCCCAGTTGATGCAGCTGAAGGGCCGTCGCCGAATGGACTGCGCGGCCCAGGTGGATGCATGGCTGGCCGAACCGGTGGGCGCGGATGCCCTGTTAGCGGTGCAGCAGCCGATCGTTCGTGCCCTGCTCCCGGATGCGGCCCCGATGCCCGCTGCGCAGGAGCTGGTGGCGCATTGCCACAACCGGGGCATCCCCATGGCGCTGGTCACCAGCAGCAGCCGCGACGCCGTTGAATTCAAAGCAGCCCCCCATCCCTGGCTCAAGCAGATCCAGGAACGGGTCTACGGCGACGATCCCGATCTTGACGCAGGCAAACCCGACCCCGCACCCTTTCAACTTGCGGCAAAGCGGTTGGGACTCCAGCCAAAAGACTGCTGGGCCCTGGAGGATTCCCAGGCAGGCAGCGAATCAGCCCATGGAGCCGGATGTCAGGTCTGGCTGGTGAGCTCCAAGGGCTCAGACCAACCCGACGTCAATGCAAACCCCTGTGAAATCAACAGTTTGGCTGTTGTTTTGAAGTTGCTGCTCAGTACAGGCGGCTGAGAACAAAGTCTGGAAGTTCCATCAAGGCGCGTTGCGCCGCAGACTCCGGAAGCCAGGCGATCGATTCACGGGATTCGCGTGCAAAGGTTTCCGCCAACTTTCGGGTGCGTTCAATCGCCTTGGACGCCCGCACCATCTCAAGAGCTTTGTCCAGGTCACCGGGCTCAGAGAACTGGCGATCGATCAAAGGCTGCAGCGATGGATGCTCCTCGAGGGCATAGAAGGTGGGAGCGGTGAGGTAACCGCTGGCGAGATCACTGGCCGCTGGCTTACCGAGCTGCTGGTCGTTTCCAGTGAAATCGAGGATGTCATCAACCACTTGGAAGGCGAGCCCCAACTGGCGGCCGAATTGATAGAGGCTGTCGAGCTGCGACGCAGAGCAGCCGCTGAGCACTCCGGCCGCGCGGCAACTGTTGGCGATCAGGGAAGCCGTCTTGCAGTAGCTCTTTTCGAGGTAAGTCTCAAAGGTTTGAGCCGTGTCGAAGCGGTAGAGACCCTGTTTGACCTCACCATCAGCCAGATCCATGATCACGCGGCTGAGCAGCTTCACCACGTCAAGGTCATCAAGGTTGGCAAGGTGCCAACTGGCCTGCGCAAAGAGAAAGTCGCCGGCAAGAACGGCAACACGGGCATCAAAGCGGCTGTGAACCGTGTCCACACCGCGCCGGGTGGAGGCCTCATCCACCACATCGTCATGAACCAGCGAGGCGGTGTGGATCATCTCGGTGATCTCGGCCAACCGGCGATGGCGAGGGGAGAGCTCTCCCTCGGCTGACAGGGCCCGGGACAGCAGGAGAACAATGCCCGGGCGCAACCGTTTGCCGCCGGCGCTGAACAGGTGCTCCGCAGCGGCTTGAAGGATGGGGTGACCAGCGCCGATCAGGCTGCGCAGGTCTCCGAGCAGGGTTTCAAGATCGGTCTCTACCGGTTGGAGTAGCTCGGTAACGGTGCTCATGACTCCCCTCGGCGCCGCGATCCTAGTGGTCCCACGCTCAGTCCTGCAGCAGCTGAAGGCTGACGGAAGGCCGCTGGCCCAGCCAGGGGGTGGCGCGCATCGCGAAGCCATCGGGGTCAGCGGTGACGCAGAACCGGCAGCTCTCCAAGGAAAACGAGCTTGGAATCGCGGAGATCCCTGGCGGTGGCCCCAAAACGGCGTCCAATTGACGGGCCACGCCGATGGCAGGGTCAATGATCTGAACCGACTCCGGCAGCAGCTGTCGCAACAGAGGCACCAGCAATGGGTAATGGGTGCAACCCAACACGATCGTCTCCACCGAAGCCGCCAGCAAGGGTTCGAGATAAGCCTGCGCCGAACGGCGCAGGTCTTCACTATTGATATCGCCGGCTTCGATCAGCGGAACAAAGGCAGGACAAGCCTGTTCAATCACCACCGACCCGGGGTGAAGGGCTTCGATGCTGGCCCTGTAGGCCGAGGAGGCCACGGTGGCCGGTGTGGCCAACACACCAACACGGTGGGTTTCCACCATCGCCGCGGCGGCACCAATCAGACCGATGACGGGTACCCCAGCCTGACCCTCGGCCACATCTCTGGCCAAGGCGTTGGTGGTGTTACAAGCCATCACCACCGTGGTCACATGCTGGTCCCGCAACCAACCCACCACTTCCGCAGCGATGCGCCGAATGTCGTCCGGTTGACGGTTCCCATAGGGAACCCGCGCCGTGTCACCGAGATAGACGCAGGGAACGGCCCCGTGGCGCTCGAGCACCCGACGGAGAACCGTCAGGCCACCCAGGCCACTGTCGAAGAATCCCAGCAGTTGCGGCGTCATCGCACCTCCTGCTTCAGGTAGTTGAGGATGCCGGCCGCCAGGGCCAAGGCCAATCGGCGGCGATGGTCGGCGTTCGCCAAACGCGGCGCATCAATGGCTCCGGTGACAAAGCCCATCTCCACCAGGGCCGACGGCATGGTGGTGCGACGGATCACAAAGAAGCGACCGCGTCTGACGCCGCGATTTGGTGTTCCAGGGGAGACATCCATCATCTGCTGCTGCAGGTAGGAGGCCAGGCGGCCGGAACGGGGGTCAGAGAAGAAGAAGGTCTCGATCCCGTTCACATCCGGACGATTCATGCTCAAGGCATTGGCATGAATGCTCACAAAGGCGGTTGCCCCGGTTCGGTTCGCCAGGGACACCCGCGGCGGTAGGTCCACGTCCACTTCACGCGTGCGGGTCAACTGAGCATCCACGCCTCGCGCCCTCAGTAGGTCTGCCACCTGCAGCGACACATCCAACACGACGTTGGTTTCGCGCAGACCGCCGATGCCGATCGCCCCTGGGTCTGGACCACCGTGACCGGGATCGATCACGACGCGGTACTTGTTGCGGGTGACAGTCGGCAGCCCAGAGGGATCGACCGGGGTCCGGCTGGGACGGAAACCTCCCGGCGGCATCCAGGCCGTGGCGCGACCGCTGAGATCGCCTTCGCCGAAATCATCCAGCCCTCGTGTGGGCAGGCCGGTAAACACCAGTTCCCAGCGATCCGGAGCGGTTCCACGAAGACGCAGATCGTTGGGATTGAGATCCACATCGGGGCGAAATTCCACCACCAGACGGGTGGCACCGGCGCGGGGCTTGCCCAGCCGAATTTCACGGACGGCCCCCCGTCCGGCCAAGCGCCGCGGGAACCTCAGCTCTCCAGGGAAGTCAATCCAGACCCGGGTGCCGCGGCCATCGCTGGCGGCCTGAAAAAACGCCTCCAAGCGAGCATTCCGGCTCGTGCGCAGCTTGAGAACCCCCTCCTCGGTGAACGCCCAAGCCGAAAGGGCACTGGCGGCTCGGGCGGGCAACGCCTGGGTAAGGGCAGCGCACTGCAGGGCCGCGGCCAGAAGCCAGGCCAGCCGTCGGGACGACGCTGGAGCCATGACGCTCAGAACAGGGCGGGCTGACGGTGCCGAAGGCTCGGCATCTGACCCCGAACATGACCGAGGTGATTGGTGTTCACCGGAGCGATTGCTGCTCCCGCCTGAACACCCGCATCGGCAAGGACTGTTCCCCAGGGATCAATCACCAGGGCGTGTCCATGGCTCTGGCGGCGACCGTGGTGAACCCCCGTCTGCGCCGGGGCAAGCACATAGGCCGTGTTCTCAATAGCCCTGGCCTGAAGAAGAACCTGCCAGTGGTCCTTCCCAGTGAAGGCTGTGAATGCCGCAGGGATCATCAACAGGTCTGCGCCGGCACCGACGAGATGGCGATAGAGCTCAGGAAACCGCACGTCGTAGCAAATGGACAGCCCCACCTTGCAGAGACCAGGAATGTCGACAACCGGAGGCAAATCCCGCCCTGGGTCCACGGTTGCCGACTCGCGGTAGGTGTTGCCGTCCGGCAGGTCGACATCAAAGAGATGAATCTTGTCGTAACGGCCCAGGAGCATGCCGTCACGGTCGACAAGTTCAGCGCGGTTCAGGGTGCGTGATCCATCACCCACCGGAACAGGAAAGCCGCCGCCCAGAAGTGCCACCTGATAGCGGCGCGCCATGGTCACCAGAAAGCGGCTGCATTGCTCCGCCAGGGTGGGGGCCAGCTCCAGGCGCCGGCTGTCTTCACCCATGAAGGCGAAATTCTCCGGAAGGCCAATCAGTTCAGCCCCACGGCGGGCAGCCAAATCGATCTGCTCTTCCGCCGCAGTGAAGTTGAGCTCCGGATCCTGACCACTCGTCAGCTGGACAGCAGCCGCCAGGAAGTCGCTCACTTGAATCGATCAGATCAGCTGATTTTACTGGGGTTTAGGCCGCCCGAAGCACCCCGGGTTCGACCTGTGTTGGAACGACACTGAGCTGATCGAGACCAGCACAGCAGCGGAAATCCTCGTCGTGATCACCCAGGCGGATCAAGCGCTGCCCATGGGTCGCCGTGCGAAGGCAAGCCTCGGGATCGGATTGCCACTGGCGCCAGAGGGAAACGGCAGCAGTGAGTTCATCGTTGGCAGCGCTGCTGCCCGTTGAATCCAGCTCCAGCAAGCGATGGCCCAACGCGCCAGCAGCCAGGGAATCTTCCAGGGAATAGGCCCCCTCCCAGCCACTGCCGACAATCGCCACGTGGCTGGGTTGTTTCGCCAACAGATGCTGGGCAACGGCGTCGCGGTTCGGCAACGCTGCCGTCATTAGCAGGGGAACCTCGCGGACACGATCCAGAGCACGGGTGCCATTGGTGGTGCTCATGAACAGACGCTTGCCAGCCACCCGCTCCGGCGTAACAGCAACGGGTGAATTGCCCAGGTCAAATCCCTCGAGCATCTGCCCACCGCGCTCACCAAGCAGCAGACGGGCATCGTCGGGCCAGGCGTCTGCCGCCGCCCGCAGATCGTCGAGCCTGGCAAAGGCCTGCACCGCCTCGGCGCCGTTGTGCAGCGCCCAGGCAATGGTGGTGGTGGCCCGCAGCACATCAATCACCACCGCCGCATCGGGGCGAAGGTCCTGCGGCATTTCTGCCGGCACATGGAAGTAGGAGATCTGCATGGCCACGCTGAACACCGGCGTGCGACACAGTACCGAGAACGCTTGCGCCGAGACCGTCATCCCATGGCCCTGTTCCAATCCGGTCTGGCCACCAGAGATCTGCGGGGCTTCCTCAAACTTCTGGAGGACCGTGGCCAACTGCGACGGATCACGGCACCGGTGGACCCTGACCTCGAGCTGGCGGCTATCGCCGACCGGGTGCTGAGCCAGGGGGGGCCAGCCCTGCTGTTTGAGAACGTGATCGGCTCCTCGATGCCGGTGGCCGTGAACACCCTCGGCACCGTGGAACGGGTGGTGTGGAGCATGGGCCTCGAACGGGCCGAGCAGCTGGAAGAGCTTGGGTCACGCCTTGCCCTGTTGCAGCAACCCAGGCCGCCCAAGGGGTTGAAGGAAACCAAGCAATTCGCCCGGGTCTTTTGGGACCTGGTCAAAGCCAAGCCAGATCGAGATCTCACGCCTCCCTGCCGGCAGCAGGTGTTCCGGGGCGATGAGGTCAATCTCGACAACATTCCCCTGATCCGGCCCTGGCCGGGTGATGCCGGGGGCGTGATCACCCTTGGGCTGGTGATCACCAAAGATCCCGAAACCGGTGTCCCCAACGTGGGTGTTTACCGCCTTCAGAAGCAGTCGGTAAACACGATGACCGTGCACTGGCTGAGCGTTCGCGGCGGCGCCCGCCACCTGCGCAAAGCCGCCGCCATGGGCAAGAAGCTGGAGGTGGCGGTGGCCATCGGCGTGCATCCGCTGTTGGTGATGGCAGCAGCCACACCGATCCCGGTGCAGCTGAGCGAATGGCTGTTCGCAGGCATCTACGCCGGAGAAGGGGTTCGTCTGGCCCCCTGTAAAACCATCGACCTGCAGGTGCCCAGCCACAGCGAAGTGGTGCTGGAGGGAACAATCACTCCGGGAGAGGTGCTGCCGGATGGTCCCTTCGGGGATCACATGGGTTTCTACGGCGGTGTGGAGGACTCACCCCTGGTGCGCTTCCACTGCATGACCCAACGGCGGGATCCGGTGTTTCTCACCACCTTCAGCGGCCGCCCGCCCAAAGAAGAAGCGATGTTGGCCATCGCGCTGAACCGGATCTACACACCGATCCTGCGGCAGCAGATTCCAGAAATCACCGACTTCTTCCTGCCGATGGAAGCACTCAGCTACAAGCTGGCGGTGATCTCGATCGACAAGGCTTATCCGGGGCAGGCCAAGCGGGCGGCCATGGCCTTCTGGAGTGCCTTGCCGCAATTCACTTACACCAAATTTGTGGTGGTGGTGGACAGCCACATCAATGTGCGCGATCCGCGCCAGGTGGTGTGGGCCATCGCGGCCCAGGTGGATCCCCAGCGGGACCTGTTCACCCTGGAGAACACACCCTTCGACAGCCTGGACTTCGCCAGCGAACAGCTGGGCCTGGGGGGACGACTGGCCATCGATGCCACCACCAAGGTGGGACCCGAGAAAAATCACGAATGGGGGGAACCCCTCAGCCGTCCAGCAGATCTGGAACAACGGGTCAGCGACCGTTGGGCCGAGCTGGGCCTGGAGGATCTCGGCAACGACGACCCCGACCCCAGCCTCTTCGGCTATGCCCTCGACCGCCTGATTCAGGGCCTGAAGACCGGCCAATAGGATCAGCCCAACGACGTTGCAACCTTGAGCGGCACAGGCCAATCCGACGACCCCCGTGAGCTCAAGGCCGGAGGAACCCTGCAGGGACGGGTGAAGGTTCCGGGCGATAAATCGATCTCGCACCGATCCCTGCTGTTCGGTGCCATCGCAGAGGGCACCACAACAATCGATGGCCTGCTCCCGGCTGAAGACCCCCTGAGCACGGCCGCCTGTTTGCGGGCCATGGGCGTCACCATCAGCCCGATCACCGACGGCGGCATCGTCACCGTTGAGGGTGTGGGCCTGGATGGATTGCAGGAGCCGGCAGAAGTGCTCGACTGCGGCAATTCCGGCACCACGATGCGACTGATGCTGGGCCTGCTGGCGGGCCGCGACGGTCGCCATTTCGTACTGGATGGAGACGCCTCCCTGCGACGGCGCCCGATGCGTCGGGTGGGCCAACCGTTGGCCTCAATGGGTGCGGATGTGCGCGGCCGTGACGGGGGCAACCTGGCGCCGCTGGCGGTGCAAGGGCGACAGCTGAAGGGAACGGTGATCGGCACGCCCGTGGCCAGTGCTCAGGTGAAATCAGCCCTGCTCCTGGCTGCCCTCACGGCAGAGAGCCCAACCACGGTGATCGAACCGGCCCAGTCCCGCGATCACAGCGAAAGGATGCTCAAGGCCTTCGGTGCCGATCTCACGGTCGGTGGCGAGATGGGGCGGCACATCAGCGTGCGTCCCGGCGCCACACTGCGCGGCCAGAACGTCGTGGTTCCTGGCGACATCAGCTCAGCAGCCTTCTGGCTTGTGGCTGGAGCCTTGATTCCAGGAGCCGATCTCACCATCGAAAATGTGGGGCTCAACCCAACACGCACAGGAATCCTCGAGGTGCTGGAGCAGATGGGGGCCCGGATCGAGGTGCTCAACCCCCGAGATGTGGCGGGCGAACCGGTGGGCGACCTCCGGGTGACCCACGGCCCCTTGAAACCGTTCCACTTCGGCGAGGAAATCATGCCCCGACTCGTGGATGAGGTGCCGATCCTCAGCGTCGCTGCCTGTTTCTGCGAGGGCGAGAGTCGGATCAGTGGAGCCTCTGAACTGCGGGTGAAGGAAACCGATCGTCTGGCAGTCATGGCCCGCCAGCTCAAGGCCATGGGGGCCGACATTGATGAACACGACGACGGCATGACCATCCGCGGTGGTCGTCCGCTCAAGGGAGCCGTGCTGGACAGCGAAACCGATCACCGGGTGGCCATGAGCCTCGGCGTGGCCGCGATGCTCGCCGACGGCAACTCCAGCCTGGCGCGAAGCGAAGCCGCAGCTGTGTCGTATCCCTCGTTCTGGGACGAACTTGAACGGCTCCGCTGCTGAGCTCGGCGCGCTCAGCGTCTACCCAACGGCGGATGGCAGCTTCAGCCTGCACAGCGATCACTTCGGGGAAGCCTTTCACAACTCGGCGGGGGCCCTGAATGAGGCCCGGGCCAAGTTCGTCCAACCCGCTGAGCTGCAGCGCTTCAGCGATGGCTCTGCCCTGAAGATCCTCGATGTGTGCCTGGGGCTCGGCTACAACACGGCCGCTGTGCTGGAGGCCTTGCCAGCGGCTGGGCCGGCCGTGCAGTGGTGGGGGCTCGAGCTGGACCGGCGCCCCTTGGAGCAAGCCTTGGACCAAGCAAGCTTCCAATCCCTCTGGTCAGCCCCTGTGCTGGCGAGGCTTGAAGCCATTCGCGACCATGGCGGCTGGCAGGAGCCCAACAGCTGGCAAGAGCCCAATAGCCAAGGGATCCAGCTCTGGGGTGATGCCCGATCGATGCTCCGGGAGATTCCCGAGCCCGTTCGCTTTGATCTGGTGCTGTTGGACGCCTTCTCCCCCCAGCGCTGCCCGGAACTGTGGAGCGAGGAATTCCTGGGAGCCCTGGCACATCGCTTGGCACCGCAAGGAAGGTTGCTGACCTACAGCCGTTCCGCCGCGGTGCGGGCCAGCCTGAAGCGATCGGGCTTGAGTCTGTTTTCACTGCTGCCGGCCCCGGGTGAGCGGGTGGGGTGGAGTAGCGGCACACTGGCCACCCCCGCAGACTCCGGTTGTCCTCCGAACGGCCCCGGTTGGCGGCCCCTCTCGGCAATGGAGTGGGAACACCTGCAGACGCGGGCGGCTGTGCCGTTTCGCGATCCCCAGGGCAACGCCACGGCTGAGGACATCCTTGAGCGCCGCCGCCTTGAACAGGGGCAGTGCGGCTACGAAGCCACCAATGCCTGGCAAAGGCGCTGGCGCAGGGACAGTCCGTCCTTAGCCCGGTAGATTCCGCGCGTCTTCCCCCCGCTCCGCATGCTCGCCGTAGCCGTTCTGGCCGCTGGAAAAGGCACCCGCATGAAGAGCGCACTCCCGAAAGTGCTCCAGCCCCTGGCGGGAGCCACCCTGGTGGAACGGGTGCTCGCCAGTGCTGGCAACCTGCAACCGGAACGACGGCTGCTGATCGTGGGGCATCAAGCCGAACGGGTGGAGCAGCAGTTAGCTCCGATCGGCGGCCTGGAATTCGTTCTGCAGCAGCCCCAGAACGGCACGGGCCACGCAGTGCAACAGCTGATCCCATCGCTGCAGGGCTTTGACGGCGAACTACTCGTGCTCAACGGCGATGTACCGCTGCTGAGGAGTGAAACGGTCGAAGCATTGGTGCAACAGCACCGGGCCAGCGGTGCCGATGTCACCCTGCTGACGGCACGGCTCGCGGATCCCACCGGTTACGGGCGGGTGTTCGCCGATGCCGACGGCCAGGTGAGCAGCATCATTGAGCATCGCGATTGCACAGAAGAGCAACGCAGCAACAACCTCACCAACGCTGGGATCTATTGCTTCAACTGGACGGCCCTGGCCAACGTTCTGCCGAAGCTCAGCACCGACAACGATCAGGGGGAGCTGTATCTCACCGACACCGTGGCGATGCTGCCCAAGGCCATGCACCTGGAGGTGGCCGATGCCGATGAGGTAAACGGCATCAACAACCGGCGGCAATTGGCCCAGTGCGAAGCCTTGCTGCAGCAGAGGTTGCGCCACCACTGGATGGACGAAGGGGTCACCTTCATTGATCCCGACAGTTGCACCCTGAGTGAAGGCTGCAGCTTTGGCCGGGATGTGGTGATCGAACCGCAGACCCACTTCCGCGGCCGCTGCGTGATCGGCGACAACTGCCGGATTGGCCCCGGCAGCCTTGTGGAGGACGCGTCATTGGGAGCCAACGTCTGTGTGGTGCACTCGGTGGTGCGGGAGGCCAATGTGGGCAACGACGTTGCCATCGGACCGTTTGCGCACCTCCGACCGGACGCTGACGTTGGCGATGGCTGCCGCATCGGCAATTTTGTGGAGGTGAAGAAAAGCCAGCTGGGGGCCGGCACCAAGGTGAACCACCTCAGCTACATCGGCGACGCCACCCTTGGGGAGACCGTCAACGTGGGGGCCGGCACAATCACCGCGAACTACGACGGGGTGAACAATCACCGCACTGTGATCGGCAGCAACAGCAAAACGGGTGCCAATTCCGTGCTGGTTGCCCCGGTCAACATCGGAGAACGCGCCACCATCGGAGCAGGGTCAACCATCACCAAGGATGTGGCGGATGGCGCCCTGGCGATTGGACGCGCCCGCCAGATGACCAAAGAGGGTTGGGCCGAACGAAAGGTTTAATCCAGCTTGTTCAAAACCGGCTTGTTCAAAACCAGCTTGTTCAAAACCGTGGCAACAACGGAATCAACCGTTCCAGGGCCACACCGCGGCTGGCCTTGAGCAGCAGAACATCACCGGAGTCAAGCCAGTCCATCAGGGGGGCTGCAGCATCTTCCGGGCTTGCGACCAGCTGCAGGTGGGGCAAGGATGCCGCCACCTCAGCCATCGCCTTGCCCTCCGCGCCGCCATCCACCAACACCACGCCGTCCAAGCCGAGCTGAACGGCGCGTGCCGCCACCTGACGATGCAGCTCGAGGCTGCGGTCCCCGAGCTCCAGCATCGTGCCCAGCACGGCAAAACGTCGCCCCGGTTGCGCAGCCAGCAGCTCCAGGGCCGCCAACACCGCCTCTGGCGAGGCGTTGTAGGTCTCATCGAGAAGCGTCAAGCCCCCCTGTTGAAAGCGACGGTTGCGTCCGCCCGGCACCATCACCTGCATGCCTTGCAACGCATTGCGAGACACGCCCAGCTGATCGGCAACAGCAACGGCCAACAGCAGGTTGCGGGCGTTGTGGCGCCCCTCCAACTGAAGCGGGAGACGATCCGCATTGATCAGCAACTGATCCCCGTCCATGGCACCGATCAAATCGGCACCCATGAGACCGGCATCAACCTCGGGATCATCAGCCAGGCGCACCCGAAGCACGCGGCCGGACCAGACCGTCGCCAAGGCCGACTCCAGCAGGGGATCACCGGCGGGAATCACCACCGTTCCCTTCGGATGAAGCCCGGCAGTGATTTCACACTTGGCCGCTGCGATCGCCTCACGGCTGCCGAGGCGACCGATATGGGCAGTGCCGATGTTGGTGATCACGGCCAGATCAGGCTCGGTGCAGCGGGAGAGACGCTCAATCTCCCCAGGCCCGCGCATGCCCATCTCAATCACCAAGGCCGCATTGGTTGAGGTGGCGCTCAATACGGTGAGCGGAACGCCAACGTCGTTGTTGTTGTTGCCTTCACTGGCCTGAATCGGCCCCAGCGGAGCCAATGCCGCCCGAATCAACTCACGGGTTGTGGTTTTGCCCGCTGAGCCCGTCACCGCCACCAGGGGCTGGCCCAAGGCACGGCGATGCAGCAAGGCCAGCTGTTGATAGGCCAGCAGTGTGTCGTCCACCCGCCAATGCAGCAGGTCCGGCGGCAGCGGTTCAGCCCAGCTGCGACTGACAACAGCAGCCTGAACCTTGTGTTCAGGCAGTTGATCGAGGAAGTGATGACCATCGAAGCGCTCACCCACCAGGGGGACAAAAAAATCACCCACCTGAAGCTGACGGCTGTCGGTGCACACCCGTCCCACCAGGGCATCGGGGTCCAACGTGCCTCCCTGGGGTGTCCCCCAGGCATCGATCAGCTGATGCAGCGTCAGGGTCATCCCACCAACCCGAGGTCGAACAAGATCATGCCGCCACCAACCCGAGCCGAACGCCCCAGCAGATCGCCCTGTTCATTAACTAACTGAAGACTGGCGTAATCCAGGTCGAACGCCGACTGAAGCCAGCTGGAGGCAAGGGCCTGCCGCTGGTCGATCGGCATCTGCGCCCAAACGTCAACGGACAACTCCAACAGCAAGCGGTCCTGCTCAGGAACGGGCCTGGCCGAACGGAGCAGTCCATCGGGGACGGCCGTGTCCTGAAACAGACTGAAAAGAGGATCGAAACTGAGTTGGGGTTGGGGGGGCTGCTCCGGCTGCAATGACGCCGATGGCTCCAAGGCCGGCTCAGGATCCGGCATGGGTGATGGCTCCTCCAGCATGGGCTGTGGTGCTGGGATCAGCTGCGGCTCCGGAAGCTCAAGGGGAGACGATCGCCTCACCTCGACCGGCTCAGGACGCGGGTCGGGGCGGGCATGGTCCTGCCACCAGCGCAGCCCGGCTAGCGGCAGCAGGAGCAGCAACACCAGCAGCAGAGGCCAGAAGCTGGGGGCCAGATCCCGAGGCCAGAAGCCTGGGACCGACAGCTCGCCTTCCCGGTTGCGGCGCCAGAGTTCCTGAACCCGCAGCCGCAGATCGGCAGCCATGGCTTGGAGGTTGCGGCCAAACTCCTGCCAGGGGCTGACGTAGGGAGCCGGAAGATTGCCCGAAGGCTCCCCATTCAGGGACTCGGATTGAGCCTCAGAGGGGGAGTCGGATCGGGCGGGCTCGCTCAAACTCAACTGGATCGGCGACCGAAGAGTCGGTTCAGGGGGTTGCGGCCTGGGGAGGTCACCTCAGCAGGAACGCTGGCTTCTTCAGTCTGCCCCTCGGGACGGGAGGGATCAGCGGCCTGGCCCTGGGAGAACTGCTCCACAAGCGCGGCATCAGGAGTGGGCTCCTTGAGGCCGCAAACGTCCTTGTACATGAGGTCGTAATCGACCGCGGACCGATCCCAGCTGTAGTCCTGATTCATGCCGCGCTTCTGCAGCTCAACCCAGCTGTCACGGTGGCGGAAGGCCTCCCAAGCCCGCACCAGGGCTGTGTAGAAGTCGACCGGCTCAAAACGATCGAAGCAGAACCCTGTGCCGCTGTCGGCAACAGGGATGTGGGGTGGAACCGTGTCGACCAGGCCACCAACCTTGCGAACCACCGGCACAGAGCCGTAGCGCATGGCATAGAGCTGGCTGATGCCACAGGGCTCAAACCGGCTGGGCATCAGGAAGGCATCGCTGCCGCCGTAGATCAATCGCGACAGATCGTCGTCGTAGGTAAGGAAGACGGCGCACTTGCCTGGGTGACGCGATGCGAGTTGCCAGAGCCCGGATTCCAGACCGCGGTCACCGGTTCCCAGCACAACGATCTGGGTGTCGGTGTAAGCCAGCAGACGATCTGCCACCTGCAGCAGCAGATCGACTCCCTTCTGGTCGACAAGGCGGCTCACCATGCCGAGTAGGAAGGCGTCCTCACGCACCTCCAGCCCCATCCGCTCCTGAAGCACCTTCTTGCACACTGCCTTGCCGGAGAGATCGTCGGCGCTGAAATTCGCCGGCAGTGAGCGATCAGTGGCTGGATCCCAGGCATCCAAATCGATGCCGTTAAGGATGCCGCGCAATTTGCCCGAGATGAAATTGAGCAGACCCTCAAGCTTTTCGCCGTATTCCGCCGTGCGGATTTCCTGGGCGTAGGTGGGCGACACCGCATTGACGCGGTCGGCATAAAGCAGCGCAGCGGCCATGGTGTGATCCCCCTGCATGTACCAGGGGCACCAGGTCATCCGATCGAGTTTCCAGCGCCAGGGCCCCTGGTACTTGAGGTTGTGGATGGTGAACACCGTGCTGATGTCAGGGTCCTGATGCATCCACACCGGGATCATTCCGGTGTGCCAGTCATGGCAGTGCAGCACCTGGGGCTTCCAAACATTCCAGGAGAATTCAGCAGCGGCGCTGGCGAAGAAAGTGAAGCGCCAGTCCTCGTCGTCGCCGCCATAGATGCGCTCCGGGTCGAACACCGGATGACCCACCAGGTAGATCGTCATCCCATTGGTGGGATGCTTCGTTTCATAGACGGCGAATTCGGTGCCCATCGTCTGGGCTCGCCAGATCGGATCCGCCGGCACATTGAGGCGACTCCAGAGCTTGGCGTAGCCCGGCATGATCAAGCGCACGTCGTGGCCGAGCTTGGCCAATGCCGGAGGCAGAGAGCCAACAACATCGCCCATTCCTCCAACCTTGATCATCGGGGCGCATTCCGCTGCAGCGAAGAGGATGCGCATGTCTCAGATCGGCGTTGGCGCAGCGACTTTAAGGGGAATTTAGGAATCTGTTCCGTCAGGGAAGAACCGTCACCTGAGTTCCAAGCGACACCTGGCGATACAGGGCACTCACATCCTCGTTGTAGAGCCGCACACAGCCATGGGAGACGGCCCGTCCCACCGTCCAGCGGTGGGGGGTGCCATGGAACCCCGTGGTGGTGCATCCCTTGATCGTGATCCAAGTCTCGCCGTCATGGGCATCACGGCCGAGGCAGTCGCGATGAAAAGCAATCCAGTGGCTGCCTAAAGGGTTATCGGGCCCTTGCTCCTCCACCCGCTCGCCACTCACCGGATGCACCCACACCGGGTTTGGAATCTTCTGCAGCACTTCAAAGCGACCGGTGGGGGTCTCCCAGCCGGGCATGCCGACGGCCACAGGGAAGGCGTTGCGCAGGGTGGCGTTGTCGAGCAGAAACACGCGGCGACGACCGCGCAACATCACCACATGGAGACTGTTCTGACGGCGCAGGTCCTGAGGCAGTGATGCCAGGCCTGCCGAGACGGAATCCACAGCTGCCGCCTGCAGCAGGGCCAGCGGTTCCGGGGGAGGCAAGGGCAGCATCCCGTCAGGGTAACCAGCCTGTCTCGGAAAAATCCGGTGGCCGCTTTTCGAGGAAGGCATTGCGGCCTTCCACGGCTTCTTCGGTTCGATAAAAAAGATGGGTGGCATTGCCGGCCAGCTCCTGAATCCCGGCAAGGCCATCGGTTTCGGCATTGAATGCAGCCTTGAGGCAACGGATGGCCGTGGGGCTGTGCTGCAGCACCTCCCGGGCCCAACGCACCCCCTCCGCCTCCAACTGATCCAACGGCACCACGGCATTAACGAGCCCCATCTCCAGGGCCTCCTGGGCGCCATAACGGCGGCAGAGAAACCAGATCTCGCGCGCTTTGCGCTGGCCGACCACCCGCGCCAGATAGCCCGAACCAAAGCCGCCATCAAAACTGCCGACCTTGGGTCCGGTCTGGCCAAACACGGCGTTGTCGGCGGCAAGGCTGAGGTCGCAGAGCAGATGCAGCACCTGGCCGCCGCCCATCGCGTAGCCCGCCACCAGAGCGATCACCACCTTGGGCAAGCTGCGGATGATGCGCTGCAGATCCAGCACGTTCAAGCGCGGCAGGCCGTCCTCACCGACGTAACCACCATCGCCACGAACACTCTGATCACCGCCGGAACAGAAGGCATATCCACCATCAGGAGCCGGGCCAACCCCCGTGAACAGCACCACACCGATGTCACGGTCATCCCGGATGCGGGTAAAGGCATCGCAGAGCTCCATCACCGTCTGCGGACGGAAGGCATTGCGCTTGGCGGGGCGGTTGATGGCCACGCGAGCCAGGCCGTCCGCGCAACGGTCCACGAGGATGTCCTGATAGGTGCCCCACGGTGTCCATTGCGCTGTTGGCGCACCGGGGAGCACCTGACGCATGTCACTCATCGGGTTCCGAGCTCGGTGCGTTCATTCTGAGCAGCGGCGCGCAGCTGCTGACGCAGGGCGGCATCACGTTCACGGTCGGTGCACAAGCGCAACAACACCGGACGCTGCTGCGACAAGCCCCAGGCCAAAGCCTCCTCCAGGTCGTCCAAACAGGCCACCTGGCGACCAGGCACACCATGGGCCGCCGCCAAGGCCAGGGGATCCACCTGCTGGGGCATCGCGAAGAGTGATTCGAAGGCCCGTGTAGCGATGGGCAGCTGCTGGAAAATGCCGCCGCCCCCGTTGTCGATCAGCAGCACCAGCAATGGCGGAGCTTCCGCAGCGGACGAGGCATGCAGCCAGCCGTTGCTGTCGTGCAGCAGCGCCAGATCCCCGGTCACCAGAGCCAGCGGACCGAGATTCGTCGCCAGACCCATGGCGAGGGACAAGGTGCCGTCAATTCCCGAGGCCCCGCGGAAGCTGAAGCATCGGTGACGGCCGCTGACTGGGCCACCCCAGGTCAACCAGTCGCGCACCGGCGAACTGGCGGCCAGCATCACCGGCAACCGCTCCGGCAGGAGCTGGGGAAGCCAGTAGGCCAGAGCGGGCTCATTGACTGCGCCGCTCAAGGGCAGATGGGTCTCAAGCCACGGTGAAAGGTCATTGGTCCCGACCGACGGCTTGCTCTGCTGATCGAGAACGGGCTGTTGGGCAATCCAGGCGGCCATGCCCCCCGACCATTGGCGGGCCACCTGCAAGGGATCCAGCGGCCTTGAATCCCCTTCGGTGATCAACAGTTGGGGGCCCTGATGCTGCTGAAGCCAGGCCTCCAACCGCCGGCTTGCGGGCATCGGCCCAAGCCGCAGCAGCTGAGCATCGTCAGGGAGATTCAGCCGATCAAGCTGCAGCTCCCAGTGCTCGATGCGGTTGGGGCACTCAGAAGCCAGAGCTGCCAGGGGATCGGCCAGCAGAGGCCAACCGCTGAGGTTCAGCCAGCGATGCAGCGCCTGTTGATATGCCTCCAAGGAAGGCGTGAGTCCACGCCAGGGACCAGCAATGACAACCCCCGGGCGCTCGGGATCGAGGTGAGGCGCAGGCCCAATCTCGGCCGAAGGTTCAGGGCAAGCCACGGTTGAACATGCACCCGAAACCAGCTGTTGCTGCTGCTCGAGAGTGGTGTGCAGCGGCTCGTCGAAGGGCATGTTGAGGTGAACCGGTCCTGGCGGCTCAGTGCCTGCGCCCTGGGCTTGCTGCCAGGCCTGAACCGCCAGGGCGTTGAGGGCATCGTTTGACTGGGCATGGACACCTGCCCCCGCT
>Ga0213866_10001529_pt1 | contig 17066 bp, 12 predicted proteins | sample PICome_11_FD_160079 | JGI IMG/M metagenome (GOLD analysis project Ga0213866, IMG submission 160079) | Coastal seawater microbial communities near Pivers Island, North Carolina, United States - PICO284 | ecosystem: Environmental > Aquatic > Marine > Coastal | place: USA: North Carolina...
TTTTCCTCCGGACTGGTAGAGATAGTTTACGTAGAGACCGACGGCGAAAAGGACCAGGATGATGATCCACTGACTTGTTTTTTCAGCGCCTGAGCCCGCTGCCAGACCGAGCAGGTTTTGTTGAATGGCGGCTGTTCCTAGAGAAAACTGGGGCATGGTCCAAACAATGTTGGCCATAATGGTGGCGATGAGCCAGGAGTAGCCAAGAAGAGGGTTGAGGTGTTCGTTGATCAATCCGAGGGGGCGTTCTTTGGTAGAGAGGGTGACATAGGCGATGGCGGAGAGCATGATGATGCCGCAAACCATTGCGAGGGGTTGGACCCAGAGGAGGCCGTTGTTTGAGATGGTTCCCAGGTAAAGAGCCCCGATGAGAGAGCCGCCGCCCAGCGTGATGGCGCCTTGCAGCCAACCGGGGCCGGAGATCTTGGCATATCCAAGGAATTTTCCGAGGGCTCCCTTGTCCTTCACCTCCTTGATGACATCCAGTTCGCGCTGGTATTGGTCTTTTTCGCTCATGTGTGGGGGATTCTTGTGAATGGATGGGCTGCCGAAAAGGAAAAATGGCAATTCCGGCACACTCGGGATTGCGGGAACGGGCGGGCGGGGCCAGACTCGCGACGTTGCCAGCGATCGATGCCAAACCAGAGACTCCCAGTCTCGCCAAGGATTTGCAAGTTCTCACGAAGTTGCGTCTCAATACCTTTGTCCTGATCACCACCTTTTTTGGCTTCTATTTGGCAGCCAAAGGAGTGGGGGGAATGGCTGATAAGTGGTGGCTCCTCCTCCACACCCTGATCGGGACGGCTGCTTCGGCCTTCGGATCTGCGGCTTTTAACCAACTAATGGAGATCGAGGACGATGCCCGGATGCAGCGGACTTCGGATCGCCCGCTGCCTTCGCGACGAATGAGTGTGATGAAGGCCTTTGGCATCGGCTGGGGCCTGGCGGCCTTCGGGGTGATTCATCTGGCCGCAAAGGTAAATGCTGAAGCTGCTATTTTTGCGGCTGCAACGATCGCGATTTACGTCTTTGTCTATACTCCGATGAAGAAATGGCATTCCTCCAATACTTTGGTGGGGGCAATCCCCGGCGCGATTCCTCCGTTGATTGGCTGGGTGGGTGCGGGAGGCGATTGGATGGCGTGGGGCGGTTGGTTTCTTTTTTGGCTTCTGTTCTTCTGGCAATTGCCTCATTTTTTCGCGATCAGCTGGCTCTGTCGTGAGGAATACGAAGAAGCGGGCTACCAAATGTGGTCGAACGGCGATGTGACGGGGCGGAAGACTTCGGTGCTCTTTGTCGTTTTCTCGATTTGCCTAATGTCGCTGGTGATTGCAGGGAGCGCAACTGGGCTTTTTCCCTCGTGGGTCGCGGTCGCCCACACCGCTTTGGTGATCTACCTGATGCGTCCGATTTTGAGCTATCGGGCCTCGGGCGAACGTGCTCCCATGCGGAAGGCCTTCCTTGGGACTTTGCTCTACCTGCCTCTTGTGTTAGTCGGTCTTGCCTTTGCTTGGACTTAGGCTAGCTTTCGCCCGAAGTGGACGTCAGCCAATTAGAGCCCGCCGAGCGGGACCCGAAAAAACTACGGGCAACCGCGATCAAGCTCGTGATCTTCATGATCGTTAGCGGAGTAATTTTGACTTTTGCCTATAAGCGTTACCAGGAGGAGACTTCGGACAGCCGGCGCCCTAGTTTTGAAACACGGATTACCGAACCCGATGTCGAGCTTTTAACGGCGGACGGAAAAGAGCGGAATTTGCAGGACCTTCAGGGAAACGTCACCTTAGTAATAACGCTTCCGAAGACTCCCAATCCAGAGTCCCAACCTTCCTTGGACGCTCTTCGTGAAGCGATGGATGCCTTCAAGGATGAAACGAAAAAACCTCGAATTCTCGTTTTTGTTCTCGATGGTTCCAACTCAGACCCAGGGGGGATGTCCGGAGTTCTTTCGGAGTATGGCAAGGAGCCCGAGGTCCTGCGGGTGGTGGCCGACGATGATAGCAAAACATCACTGCGCTCATTCACCAAGACCAAGATGAGGTTCAATCGCGTGCCTACGGAAAGAGACGGCGTCTTTGATTACGACACGCGTTTGGTTTTGCTTGATCAAAATATGTTCGTCCGGGGAATCCCCGGTGTGACTGAAGGATGGGACTTCGAAACGGTCGCAGAGATGGAACGAAAGTATGAGGAAGCCAAAAAGGAATCACCTGAAGAGGAACTGAATCCGCTGCCGATGACGACCCCAAAGCTGCGCGAAATTTTGATCGATTCGATCAAATACCTCTATGAAAACCCCGATGAGAAAGGACAAGAATGACCGATAAGAAAAAAATTATCCTCATCTATGTGGGCGTTGCGCTGATCTGCGTTCTGGTGCTCGGGATGTCCTTCCTGTTGGTTGGGCTGAAAAAGGTGAAGAAGAAGGATGAGCTTCCGGCGACGGGCGTCGGGAAGGAAGATCCCGGTGATTTGGTTGTTCTGAAATCTAATTTAGAATTGCAGCGCCAGGACGGGGCGGCAGTGAAGATCTCTGATTTGAACGACAAGGTTTGGTTGGCCGCGCAATTTTACGCGACTTGTCCAATGTGCGCCGAGCGGAACCAGTCCTCTTTGGTTGAGATTTATAATGAATTCAAAGATGAGAATGAGTTCCTGGTGGTATGCTTTTCGGTCGATCCCGAGAATGATACCGAAGAGCTTCTTTCGAGCGTTCGCGATGGACTGCAGTTGAGTAAAAGCAATTGGTGGTTTCTTCGAGCCGAGCGAGAGAAGCTTTGGGAGTTCATGACCAAGGAAATGTATTTCACAACGATCAAGGAGCGGACGGATCCGATCCATATCGCGCAAAAAGGACGTTGGGCCCACGACATGGGATATCAGCTTTATCGTGGAGACACTCTGGTTCACAAATGGGACCAGGGGCTGCCTCTGGATCAATTACGTGTTGAGATTAGGGCAGCCTTGGCTGAGATCAGGAAGACCGTAGAATCGAACGAGAGCGAACCCGAATCATGAGCACATCGAGCATCCTGGAGCAATCTGTCCAGACTGAAAAGGCGCGGAGGCTAAAAGTTGTGGTTTGGATCGTCAGTGCGGTGGTGCTGTTGCTGGTGGCGCTGATGAGGGCCCCCTTTAAATTTGATGTTCCGCCCGATTACGAGACGGCCCATAACTTCATCAAGGCGCTTCCCGGAGTGATTGCGTTCCTGAACACCTTGGTTGCGGCGTGTCTATTGGGTGGGATTTTAGCGATCCTTCAAAAGAAGCATAAATTCCACCAACGCTTGATGACGACGGCCCTCGTTTTATCGTCGATCTTTCTCGTGTTTTACGTGGTGTATCATTTCACTACCTTTGAAACCAAGTTTGGTGATGCTGATGGCAACGGTGAAATGAGTAAGGGTGAGCTTGAGAAATTCGGAAATCTCCGGATCTTATATCTGAGTGTTTTATTCACCCACATCATTACCGCCGCAGTGAGCTTTCCGATGATTCTGATGACGTTCGTGCATGCGTGGACCCGTGATTTTGAGAAGCATCGCAAACTGGCAAAGAAGACCTTTCCGCTTTGGCTTTATGTGGCGGTGACCGGCCCGTTTTGCTACTGGATGCTTAAACCGTTTTATCAGTAGCCCGCGAGACTGCCGACCAAGCGGGAATGGGAGGCTGTAATCCTAGCAGCTCGCTTTACCTCCGCGTCCACATCCCGCTTTTCCTGCCAATTTTTTGGCGATGCTGTTTGCGGATGGTGTGATGGAAAGTCCACCCAGGTTGGTGCAGCGAAGTTCGCGCGGAATTTGATGGGCCACCTTGTTCATCGCGATAGTGACTTCATCAAAAGGGATGAGGTGATTGTATCCGGCGAGGGCCATGTTAGCACATGAAAGGGCATTGGTGGCCGCCATGACATTCTTGCCGAGACAAGGGGCCTCAACCCGGTTGGCGATGGGGTCGCAGACCAATCCAAAGGAGTTTTGCAGGGCCAGGGACGCGGCTGCCATCTGCTCATCATTGCTGCCTCCGGCGAGCCAGGTTAAGGCCGCGGCAGCCATGGAGGCTCCGGATCCGGTTTCGGCCATACACCCGCCTTCCTCGGCGGCGAAAGTGGCATCGAGGGTAATAAAGACGCCGATGAGTCCGGCGAGAAGGAGGGCTCCATTTTTCTCTTCGTTACTTTTGCCGAGGCCGTTGGCGATCGCCAGAACGGCTCCGGGCATGGCTCCACAGGAACCGGCGGTGGGCGCGGCTACAATCACACCCATCGAGGATTTGACTTCCATGATCGCAGTCACCGAACGGATGATGGCGTTGGTAATGTCTCCTGGGATGAGGCGGCCTTCTTTTTCGGCTGCTTGGAATGCGGGAGACTGGGAGGGGAGGATACGATCCTCATACTCCGTGCCGGCGAGGCCGGTAGCGATGGCGGCTTCCATGATTGATCGAATGTGATCCATCTTGGCCATGACTTCCTCTTCGCTGATGCCGCCGCGTTCTGCTTCGTAGCGCAGGGCCATTTTCCAGAGCGGGATTTCTTCGGCGTTTGCCGCTTCGAGCATTTCACTGGCCCTGTAGAAAGGGACTTTGATTTCCTTGCGGGCGAGGACCGGGAGAACGGCGGGCAGGTGTCGAACGCGGGTGGCATCGAACTGCTTCGCCAGCGCCTGAAGCGTTGCTTCATCAGGCTCTTCCCGGAGGCTGAGATTCACAAGATGCCGACCATCCCCGGATTGGTGGGTGGAGACAACTTCCGCCGGAAGGTCCGAATTGATTTCCGGCGTGCCATTGGTCCACAGAAGCACGTGATGGTAGTCGCCGGCCGAGGCGAAGGGAATACCATCGATGGCAATGGTATCGATCATGCCGCCGCCCGTCGAGATCGCGTCGAATGAATACATCGTTCCCGAGACGCCGTGCGCTTCGAGCCGATAAAAGTTGGGGTGGGGTGCGTCGTAGCTTTCGTATCGGAGGTCGATTTCGATATTCTGAGCTTTTAGGACTTGCTCATAAGTTGGTAGGCGCGGGTCGTCGGGAGTCCAGCCGAGGATACCTCCATAAAGTCCGAGGTCACTGCCCTGTTCCTTGTGGGTGGTGACGAGCGAACCATTGGGGTCATAGCGAACCACCAGCTTGGCGATTCGTTCTTTGACAAGAGCTCGCATCAGCCGGCCGATCCGGTTGGCGGCTGCACTGTGTGAACTGCTGGGGCCTCGCATCACGGGGCCAAGGACATCGTTGAAAATGCTGGGAGGAGTATTCATCGCCTTTGTTAATGGGAGAATGCCTCAGGATCTTTGCGTGCGACAGGTTGGATTTGCAAAAAATTGACGCGGAGGCCATGGGCTTGATCGTTGGTGGATTCGAGCCTAGCCTTAAGCAAGTGACTGAGATTTGGTATAGTGCGATTATGGGGTGGGGGGTTCTCTTCATTGGTCTTTGTGTGGGTTCTTTTTTGAACGTGGCGATTCATCGCTTGCCCCGAGGACTTTCGGTGAATGATCCCAAGCGGTCGTTCTGTCCCCTTTGTAAAACGAGTCTGCCGGCATGGCAGAACATCCCAGTCGTCACCTGGTTAAGTCAACGAGGTCGGTGTCGAACTTGTCAGGCCCCGATTGCGGTCAGGTATCTTCTTGTTGAGATCCTGACCGGGGGGCTTTATTTGGCGGCTTGGCTGACCCTTCCAATGATCAGCGCAATCCTCGCCATCGTTCTTTTGACTATTCTGGTAACGGTGACCTTTATTGATGCTGAGCATCACCTTATTCCCACGTCCTGGACGACCACTGGTTCGGTGATTGCTCTGGGCGGAAGTTTTATGGTGCCCAAATTGTTGGATCTTCCGGGACAGGAATTTGACTGGATCGAGGAGAGTGGTTGGTTCGGCTTGAAAGCTTCCGCAATCGGCTGGGTATCAGGATTTGGATCACTGTTGATGGTTGTTTTGCTGGGAAAGGTCATTTTTGGCCGCCTTAAATTAGACTTTAGGGATGCAGCTCATTGGAAGTTGCAGGAAGGTTACGAAGATAGTGAACAGCTTCACTTTATCATCAATGAAGAAGCCCACTGCTGGGACGATTTGTTTTTCCGGACTTCGGATCAGTTGGTCATCGAGGGGCATGGATTAAAAATCGATGGGAAAAGTCAACCGGCCCGGGAGATGCGGATCCGCTGTGATGACCTAGAAATCGATGGTCGAATCTGGAAGATCGCGGATCTTAAGTCTCTGGAGGGCAAGGCGACCAAAGTGGTTATCCCGCGAGAGGCCATGGGAATGGGAGATCCTCATCTTCTCGGAATGATCGGGGCGTTTTTGGGTTGGCCTGCAGTAATTTTTGTAATTTGTACGAGTTGTCTGTTTGCGATTGCGGCAGCTTTGGTAGCGAGAGTTGGGTTTGGGCAACCTTTACCTTACGGACCGTTCCTTGCTTTAGGGGCTTTGGTGTGGATTTTTGGAGGTTGGGAAGGCTGGCTTTGGTATTTTGAGGGGATTCAGGGCGGATTTTTCCATTGAAATCCGCGCTTTGGGCAATGTTCTGTGTGGGAATCTCCTAATTTGACAACACCTTGTTATTTTCCTATAATCCATTGAGTGTTTCTCTAATGAAGCCAGTCACCAATACGTCCCTATCATGATGAAGTTTAAATTTTTTTGTGCTCTCCTTCTCGGTGGCATTGCCGCTCCGCTGGCTGCCCAGTCGACGAAGGACCTCAAAACGCCTGCCGCACTCAAAAAAGCGGCCTACAACGTCGACAAATTTGTCGCCGAGATTTTCCGCCGCAAGAAGCTTTCGGTGCCCAAGGTCGTTGACGATCCAACCTTCCTTCGCCGAAGCTTTCTGGTGGCGGCCGGCCGGATTCCAACATTGGAAGAAGCGTCAAGCTTTCTGGAAATCGACGATCCGGAAAAGCGCGAGATGCTGACCCAGTATCTTCTGCAAAGCGATGGCTACCGCAGCCACATGCAGAATTACACTTTCGATCTTTTACGCTCGAAAGACAATAGCCGCGATGGTGCGGAATCTTATGCAGCTCCTTACATGCACTTCATTCAGCAGGCGGTTGCCAAAAACACACCTTGGGACAAGTTCGTCCACAGTCTGGTGTCGGCGAAGGGAGTCGCATGGGAGGACGGTAATGGGGCCGTTGGTTACTACATTCGGGACAAGGGAATGCCTTTGGACAACCTTGCGATCACCATGCAAATCTTCACCGGTGAGCGTCTTGAGTGCGCCCAGTGCCACGATAGCCCGACAAACAAGTGGGAGCGCATGGACTTTTACGAGCTTGCCGCATTTACCCACGGTCAGCGCGAGATCAATGATGGCGTCTGGAACAGAGCGATGCGGAGCTACAATGATGAAGATTTCCGCCGGTCTGACATTGGGCGTCTCTTCTATTGGCTCCGCGACAATATTCACTACGGCACTATCGCCGACCAGGGAGCAGGTCGAATCAAGCTTCCAAGCGACTATCAATATAAGGACGGAGATCCTGGCGAGATGATTGGTGGACGGACGCACTTTGGAAAAAAGATCCGTTCTTCCGACCGTCGTGACAGCGGGAAGTCCCGTGTTGAATTTGCTGATTGGATGGTCAAAGATAATCCCAACTTTGATTATGTTGCAGTGAATCGAATGTGGGAGCGAGTCATGGGAAGCCCTCTGACTTACCCAGTGGATGTTTACGTTAAGCCTGAGAAGACTACGTCACCGGCACTGACCAACTACCTGACCCGTCTCATGGTAGATCTTGATTACGACCTTAAGGCTTTCCAGAACGTCCTCTTCCTCACCAAGACCTTTCAGTTTGCGGCAAATCCAAAGGCTTTCGAAGCCGGAGTGCCCCAAGCCTTTAATGGTCGCCAGCTTGAGCGGATGAGCGCCGAACAAATGTGGGATTCGCTCGTGACTCTTGTCGCCGAGCATCCTGATAAGCTCGCCAAGCGAAAATTCAGCAACAACATCTACTACAACAACAGGCCAATTCTCGTTGGTAAAAAAAACATGTCGGATCTTGCGAAGGAAGTTGTTGCAATCGACGACCCGAAGAAATATCGCGAGTATGCCGAGGCCTTGCTTGAAGAAATCAAGTCCAGTGGTGGCGGTTCTTCAGCCTCCAAAGACATGATGATGATGGCCGCAAAGTCTCGTCCCGGACCTGCAAAGGGGATTGCCCGTGCCTCCGAGCTTTCCGCACCGGCGCCCGCAGGCCACTTCTTGCGCGAGTTTGGTCAGTCGGATCGCGAATTGATCGAATCGTCTACCAAGGAAGCCAACGTCGCCCAGATTCTGGAAATCATGAACGGTCACGTCGAGAAGATGGTGGTCGCCAACAGCGGGGCCTCGGTCTATGACGCTCTTAAGAAGGGAACCACGGAAGCTGACAAAGCACGTTATATCTACTACGCTATTTTAAGTCGCCCGCCGAGTGAGTCGGAGATGAACATGCTCATGCGTGACGTTATCGATGGAAGCAAAGAGAGTTATCAAAATCTCGTTGCCGCTCTCGTCCAAACCCACGAATTCATGTTCGTCCAGTAAACGCAAAAATTCACAAAACCGAACCCAATAGAAACAATGGATAACAATCATTTTAACAAAGCCGATGAGCTTGGCCGTCGTCAGTTCATGATCAACGCCGCGCGCAGCTACCTCGGAGTGAGTCTCGCGCCCATGCTCGGAGCCGGTCTTGCCGGTTCTTCCTTCGGTCAAAAACACGTGGGCGGAGCAAAGGCCGAACACGTCATCTTCCTTAATATGGGAGGTGGAATGAGCCATCTCGACACCTTCGATACCAAGCCCGGAAATAAAGAAGTTCAGGGGCCGGTTGAGTCGATCGGGACCTCCGGTGATTTCCAGATCTCCCAGTATCTACCCGAGAGTGCCAAGATCGGGAACAAGATGTGCATCATCAATTCGATGACCTCGAAACAGGGTGCCCACAGTCAGGGACAGTACCTCCTTCACAGGAGTTATTCACCCCGTGGAACCATCGTTCACCCGGCCATCGGGGCCTGGGTTGTTCGCCAGAAGGGCCGCAAGAATACCACTCTTCCGGGCTTTGTGACTGCAAATACCAGTCCTGCCGTATCCTCACCTGGTTTTTTCGGTGCGCAATTCGGAGGTGTGCCTCTGGGTCGACCTGATGAAGGGTTAAAGAACTCAACCCGTGCGGGATCTGTCAGTGAAGAAGATTTCAAGAAGCGTCTCGCCATCGCAGATGCTCTCAACAAGACCTTTGAGGAGAATTATCAGACTCCAGCAGTGAAAGCCTACGATAGCCTTTACGAAGAAGCTGTGAAGCTGATGCAGAGCAAGGACCTCGAAGCTTTCGATATCAACAAGGAGCCGGGTAATGTTCAAAATTCCTATGGTAAAAATCGCTTTGGCCAGGGATGTCTACTTGCCCGTCGTCTCGTCGAATCTGGAGTCCGCTTTGTGGAGGTTTCCCACGGAGGTTGGGACACCCATTACGACAACTTTACCAACGTTGAAAATCGCGCCAAAACTCTTGATCAAGCCTTCTCGACGCTTGTGAGTGACCTCGATAAACGTGGACTCCTCGAATCAACCCTCGTGGTCATCGCCACTGAATTTGGCCGCACGCCACGAATTGTGGAGGAGCATAACTCCGGACGTGACCACCACCCGGCTTGTTTCTCCGCTGTCATGGCGGGAGGCGGAATCGCAGGCGGACAAAAGTACGGTGAGTCTGATAAGAACGGCGCCCGCGTCGCCAAGGATCCGGTTACTATTCAGGATTTCAACGCGACCATCGGTTACGCCCTCGGTATCGACCACGCACAGGTTGTCAGCTCCCCAAGTGGGCGTCCATTCCGTCTGGGCGGTGCGGAAGCCGAGCTTGGGAAACCAATCACTTCGATCTTTGGCTAGACCGAAAGTTCGGCGGATACTTCTTTTCAAGACGGTCCTTTGCTTTCATGTGAAGGACCGTTTTTATGGCCGCTAGAAGCGCAGTGACAACAGCGTCTGAAGTGTTAGGTCCGGTGAATCTTTCGTGAGCCCGACCGCCGCTCCAAGGGGCAAGGTAAAGCGGGGGGATACGTAAGATGTGCCGGTGAGAAAGAGCAAGTGTTCGCCATTTGCGTCGAGATCGCCGGTGGCCTCCAAGCCCAGCGCAAAGCGATCTGTGAAGCGGTGTCGGTGAGCTGCAGCATATCCCCATTGCGGGGAGTTGTTCTCCGGGAATACGGTGATGGAGTTAATCACGATCCGATCTTTCGAAGTCGGACGCAGTTCTCCCACGAAGCGAAGGAATCTATCGCTTTCGCCGTGGCGATGAATTCCGTCGTGTCCGTGCCTATCGTCTCCATGAGTATGTGACGACTGACTAGCACGATCTCCCTCCCTCGTCAGATGATTGAGGGAGAGTCGTTCCAGGCTCGAGAATTCCCTTGGATTTCTTCCAGACCGAAATCGCCTCGGCGATCATCCAGACCTCGATGATGATCGTGGAGAAACCAAAGCCGAACAAAAGCCAGCTGTGATTGTCGGCAAAGTCTCTCAAGTTCATGGACATCGCAATGGCGGGAAGAATGAGCATCAGGATTCCCGGGATGAGGGCGAGGAAATAGGGGAGGCCCCGGCGTCTCAACCAGAAAGTGATCACGAGGAAGGCGAGACCGGCCAAGAGTTGGTTGATTGCCCCGAAAAGCGGCCACAGAAGAAGCCCTCCGGTGCCGGGTTTTTGCCCTTCTCCTCCCGGGAGTTGTGCGATGAAGAAAGCAATGGTGATCGCGAAGAGAGTAGCGACATGACAATTAGTAAGCCAGAAGAGAGGATTGCCGTCCACATATTCTCCAGTTCGTTTTCCCTCGACGCGGTGGCGCGGGGCCAGAGTTCCGGCGAGTTCCTGCACGACGTATCGTTGCAAGCGGCAGGCGGTATCCAGAGTGGTAGCCGCGAATGATGCTACGAAGACTCCCATCAAAGCGATTGAGAATCCAGCAGGCAGCCCGAGTGACTTCAGGAAGTTGGCACTGCCTTCGACAAAGGCTCCGACTTTTGCCCCCAAACCTTTCGCGGCATCCCACGAGGCGTAGCGCGCTTCAAAGGCTGCCGATCCCGAGAGAAAGCTCTCCCCGCTGCCGGTTCCCAGTCCAAGCCCTGAGATGCATGCGAGAATTACGAGGACGGCTAGAAATCCCTCTGTCAGCATGGAACCGTAACCCACGAGTTGGGCATCACTCTCACACTTCAATTGCTTCGAGGAAGTTCCTGAGGAAACAAGGCAGTGGAAACCTGAAATTGCCCCACAGGCGATTGTGATGAAGAGAAACGGAAAGAGCGAGGGAGCTCCTTCGGGAGAGAAGTTAAAAGCGGGAGCAACGATTTCCAACGTGGGTCGCTCGGCCCCCGGGGTCGGCGCAGCTCCTCCAAAAAAAGAGGCTGTGGCAAGCCCCAGAACAACTAGACCCAAGGCCGAAAGAAGCTGGAGACTGTTGATGTAATCGCGTGGCTGGAGAAGGGTCCAAACAGGGAGAACGGAGGCAACGTAAGAATAAATCAGTAAGAGGACGACCCAGCCGATGACCGGGAGGCCATTGCTGTCCGGATCCGACGGATCACCACCGAGATATTCGTTGAAGTCACCTAAAAACCCCACATTACCAAAGGCGACGGTGAGATACATCAAGGCCAATGAGATGAGCGACGGCACGAGGATGCTGGCACCTTTGCGGTGCAGGGTGAGTCCGATCATTACAGCGAGCGGAATTTGGATCAGGCAGGGGAAGATGGCCTGAGGGTAGCTCTTGAAGACGCTTGCAATAACGAGACCGAAAATTGCCAGCACGATGGTTAGCGCCAAAAATAAAACGGTCAGAAACAGGATACGCGTCCGTCTGGTGATCACCCGCCCGGCGATGTCTCCGACAGTCTGGCCCTTACTGCGCAGCGAAACAACGAGTGCTCCGAAGTCATGGACCGCGCCGATCAGGATCGAGCCGAAGATCACCCAGAGGAGGGCGGGAACCCAACCCCAAATCACGGCAAGTGCCGGTCCCACAATCGGTCCCGTTCCCGCGATTGAGGTGAAGTGATGGCCAAAGACGATTCCTTTGTCTGTCGGCACATAATCGTTTCCGTCTTCCAGCTCGATTGAAGGCACCTTCGCTTTGACATCGAGGCGAAAGATTTTTTGGCCAAGCCATTTCCCGTATGTGTGATAGGCGATCAGGTAGAGGATGAAAGCTCCCAGAGCGATGGCAATGGTTGTCATGGCGCTTATTGTGAATGCTTCGATTCGAGGGCGTCGAACACCGGAGCCGGGACGTAGCGCCGCACTGTTTTTTCCCAACCTTCCGGGCCGATCATTCCCATGACCATGCTCGAGGAAAGTTCCGCCATGTCACGCGGGGGCATGAGGAATACGGTATTGATGTCGGGTGCCATGTCACTGTTGAGGTGGCGCATGACGCGCTCGTATTCGTAGTCGCCGGGAGAACGAATCCCCCTCAGGACGAATTCGGCATCGACCTCCTTGGCATAGTCCACAAGGTAGCGGTTGTCGAAATGGGTGATGGTTAGCCTCTCACAAGAGGGAATGGAGGCCTGGAGAAGCTCGATTCTTTCCTCGGTGGAAAAAGTATAGTTTTTCGTAGGGTTCTGCCCGATCGCGACCACCAATCGATCAAAAAGTTCCAGTCCCTGGCTGATCATCCATAGGTGACCGTTTGTCGGAGGGTCAAAGCTACCTGCGTAAACCGCTGTCTGCATAAGCAGTTAGAGCATTTTTTCGATCACGGCGCTAGAGCGCATTTTTTTCATCCACTTTTCGTAATTGGATTTCTTCTTTTCTGAAACCACGCGGCGTTTCATCTCCTCACTCACTTTTTCGAAGGGCTCCGCTGGTCCGGGTTTTCGCTCCATCACCTGTACAATGTTGAAGCCAATCCGATCTTCCAAAGGGCCCATTATCTCATTTCCTTCGGTTTCAAAGAGGAGTGTGCCAAATTCCATGGCGAGGTCGGTTCGCGGGATATCCTTCCAAACTCCCCCTTGCTCGGCATGGGAGCCATTGGAATGTTCTTTGGCCAATTCATTGAAATCTCCCCCGTTTTTGAGTTTCTTTACAATCTCCTCAGCAAGCTGGAGTTGGGCCAGGGGGCCTCCTCCGCGGTTCTTATGGATATAAATTCTCCGGTAGGTCCCGACATCTTTGGTTCGATCGCGATTCGTGATTTTCCAGCGCTCGTATTCCTCGCGGAGTTCTTTTTCTTTGGGGACTGCGACATCGCCAAAGTGCTGGGAACGGACAATCTGGACGAGTAATTCCTTCCGCTGTTGCTCCTTGAACTGGTCCCGGGTCAAGTGGGTTGCCTCTAGGTATTTCTTAAAAAGCTCCTCGTCTCCCTTGTAAACATTCTGAATGATTCTTGAGACTTCGCTTTCGATTTGATGGTCCGGGAAAGACTTCACACGATCTTTAAACTGGTTGAAAATAATGGCACGATCAATTAGTTCGTCCAAGATAGACGATTTTAGCTCTTTCAATTGCTTCTGAAAGGCCGGTCCACGGCGTGGGTATGTCGACATGAGAACCGATTGGCCGGGGGCCACTTTGATCATGAGCTCGTTGAGGGTGATCACGTCGCCATTCACCTTGGCCACGATCTTGTTGACCAGTTGAGGGCCTTGCGGAGGTCGAATTGGCTCATTTTCGGCTCCAGGAGGTGGTTCTTGCGTGAATGCAGGTAAAACCAAGGCCATTCCAAAGACGATTGCTTTTGTGACGCTTGAAAACATGGGGGATGCGTATTTTTAGAGGGTTTTGAGCAGCTGAACTGCCTCGACAAGTTTATCCTTGGCTTGGCGGGAACTCAAGCGGGGAAACTTTCCGCCGGGGGGAAGAATATACTCGCCATTTCGCTGCAGCATCAACCTATCTTTGTTAATTTCGACAACTTGCACACCCTTTGATGAACCGATAACGCGAAGACGGTTTGTCTCAATGAGATTCTTCACGGGGTCGGGGAACCTTCCAAATCGGTCCCGCCAGTCTTTTGCGATTCCCTTGATCTCCTTTTCGGTCCGGGCCGAAGCGAGTTGGCGGTATGCTGCGACTCTCATTTCGGGGTCGGAACCGTAGGTTCTTGGGAAAAACGCTGGCACCTTCGTTTTTTCACCCGTCCATGTGCTTTCTGAGTAAACCATGAAATCGATCCTGATCTGGGTGTCGGCTCTCTTTCCCGGGCTCTTACCCTGTAGCTGTTCGACCGACTGCTGGAGGAGTTGGCAGTACAGCTCAAAGCCGACTGCGGTAATGTGACCCGATTGCTTGGTGCCGAGCAAGCTGCCGGCTCCCCGGATCTCCAGATCTCGCATGGCGATTTTGAATCCCGACCCCAATTCCGTGTATTGCTTGATCGCGCTAAGCCGCTTGCGAGCGTCTCCGCCGGCAATGAGATCGCTCGGAAGCAGCAATAAGGCGTATGCCCGTCTTCCGGCACGCCCGACCCGACCCCGAAGTTGATATAAGTCCGCGAGACCAAACCGATCGGCCCGGTCGATGAGGATCGTGTTTGCATTGGGAATATCGATCCCGCTTTCGATGATGGTCGTCGCCAGTAAGACGTCGGCCTTTCCCTCCACAAACTGATGCATGACATGTTCCAGATCCTCACGATCCATTTGACCGTGACCAACAACGACCTTGGCTTCGGGTACAAGTGATTCAATTCTCTCCTTCATTCCCTCAATTGTGCCGACCCGGTTGTGCAGGAAAAAGACCTGGCCGCCCCTCGTTAGTTCGCGCCGGATGGCATTTCGAATCAATCGCTCATCGTATGCACAAATTGAAGTTTGTACCGGAAGTCGGTTTGGGGGAGGGGTGTCAATCGTCGACATGTCCCGGGCACCCATCAATGAAAGATACAGCGTTCGAGGAATTGGAGTGGCCGAGAGAGTGAGAACATCGATCAGTCGAAATCGTTCTTTTAAGATTTCCTTGTGCCGGACTCCAAAGCGCTGCTCTTCATCAACCACCAGTAATCCGATTTTTTGATATTTAACTCCCGCTGAGAGAAGTCGGTGGGTTCCGATAACGATGTCAACATTGCCTTCCTGCAACCCTTCAAGTGTCTCGCGTATTTCAGCAGGTGTTTGTAATCGGCTCAAGAGCTTGATCTCGATCGGGTAATCGCTCAGTCGAGCCTTGAAGGTACGCCAATGCTGTTGCGCCAGAACAGTTGTGGGCGCCAGGATCGCGACTTGGGTGCCTCCCGTGACGGCCTTGAAAGCCGCTCTGATGGCCACCTCCGTTTTGCCAAAGCCGACATCACCACAGATGAGGCGGTCCATCGGGCGGGGAGATTCCATGTCGATCTTGGTTTCTTCGATAGCTCGACGTTGGTCTGGAGTCTCGGTGAAGGGGAAGGAGGATTCAAACTCCTGCATCCATTGACCGTCCGGAGCATGGCCGTGGCCTGACTTGGCGTCACGCTCGGCCTGAAGCCGGAGTAGCTGGGCCGCATAGTCCATCACGGCGGCCTCGGCTGTAATGCGGGCTTTTTTCCACTTCTTGTCTCCGAGCTTGTTTTGCCTGGGCTTGCCTCCGCCGATTCCCACATAGCGCGACACCAAATGACTTTGGTCAATGGGGACATGCAGAGTGGCACCATCCTGGTACTCAATTCCGAGCTCTTCCCGTCCTTCTTCGCCGTCAATGAGCCCGATGAACTCTCCAATGCCATAGTCCGCGTGGACGACGTAGTCGCCTTCGTTGAGCTCGTGGACCCCGGCGATCGCGGCAGCATTCCGCTGATGGGTGAGTTTTTCTTTACCCCGCGTTCCGGGAAGATGTTGACGTCCAAAGATCTCCAGAGTCGAAAGGACCACAAGTTTCTGATTGGGCGCCACAAAACCCTTTGCGAGCCGCCCTTCTACGAAATTGAAATCGGTCTCGTCCCGTTCCAGGATCTCCAAAAAGCGATGTCGTTCGGCCTTGCTTGGCGCCACCAGTCCGATTTGCCAATCTTCGCGGATCCATTCGTCCAGTTGCTCCAGAAAGAGGGCCCGGCTTGATTCGGCGACCACAAAATCACCGGCTTCGAATCCAGCCGCAGGAGAGGGTTGAAGGTCCGCGCTCCAATTTTCGTTGGGACCGTCGCTGATCAGAATGTCCGCGATTTCCCTGTCATCCTCATCGAGTGCGATGACCAGATCATCCGGGCCTTGCCAACTTGAAAGTGGATCCCCGGTAATCTCGCTTTCCTTGCTGATTTCGATCGACTCGAGCTTTCGCGTGGTTGTTTGAGTGTCGACGCTAAACTCGCGGATCGATTCAATCTCATCTCCAAAGAACTCGATGCGTATTGGGTCGGAAAGTTGCTGAGGGAAGAAGTCGAGTATTCCACCCCGGCGGGCAAATTGCCCACGTTGGAATATTTGAGGGTGTTCTTCGAACTCATGCTCGCCAAGCCAATCGATGAGTTCATCCGGTGAAATTTCCTGGCCGATATTCAAAGAGAGTTCGGTCTCATCGATGGAAGACAAGGGAGGGGCCTGAGACTGCCAGGAAGCTCTCGAGAGTATGACGGGGGCGGAAGGCGCTTGTGCGATGCGATGGAGAGTAGCGACCCGTTCGGCCTCGCGATCAGGGTCTGTCAATTCCTCCTCAACGACTGCCGTAGGATCGGTTAGCAAAAGAGCAGGACTTTTCCAGAAGGCAAATTCTTCGGCCAGGTGATCCCGCCGGCGGGCATGTGGGGCAAAGATCCAGATTCTTCTCTGTGAAGTTGATTTTCGGTCGGCGAGAAGCGAGGCCAATAAATATCCTTGTGCGGCGGTGTCACAGCCTCCCAGGATTGCAGGCTTATCGCCAATCCCAGGCATGGTTTGCCAGGTGGACAGGGACATACCCCGCCACTGTTCTTTTGCAGAACCGGCGTTCACGGGAGTTGCTATAATGCCGGGAATCAGCCAGTGCAACGGAGTCCTTTGGCAAAAAAAGTGTAAAGATTCACTTGTCAAAGATCTCGAGTCATCCTAAAGCTCCGCCGCGCCGGATTTCGGTTCGGTGCTTTTAAACCCAACGAAATGCGCAGA
>Ga0213866_10001534_pt1 | contig 17023 bp, 10 predicted proteins | sample PICome_11_FD_160079 | JGI IMG/M metagenome (GOLD analysis project Ga0213866, IMG submission 160079) | Coastal seawater microbial communities near Pivers Island, North Carolina, United States - PICO284 | ecosystem: Environmental > Aquatic > Marine > Coastal | place: USA: North Carolina...
CCTCGGGAATGGTGATGCGAGTACCGCCAGTGAACCAGCTGGTGGTGGCAACCTCCACAATCAATTGCACGCGCTGTCGCGGCACGATGCCAGTGTCCTGTGACAGGAAGGTCTTCAGGGTGAGCTCGCCCCTATCGACCAGGTCCTGGGGCGACATCGCCTGCGCCGTCGGTGGCGCGCCGAGTAACAACACAAGCACTGCGAGCATCCTGGTCATGGCGCCTCCGCCGGCGGTTCTCGCTGCTGCAGTTGCATGCTGAATTTGATGGCCAGGAAATCGCTGGGGTCCTGCTGCACGCCGCGAAGCCACATCGCCGCGGTTGCCGGGTCTTGCAGAATGTCTTCCGCGCTGAGCTGTACCAGCTCCTCCTGATCCCAACTGATGGTGTCGGCACCTTCTGCGGGGATGGCATCTTCGCTGTCCAGTTCCACGTCCTCACCGCTGACCCCGGGCTCCTCCTGCTGACTCTCACTCAGCCGGTTGATCTCGTCGATCAGGGCCTGCACGCGGTCGCGATTGTGCTGGGCACCCGGGTAATCGGGGTTGCGCGCCAGCAATCGGTCGTAACGGTGGGCGGCGCGCACATAGTCGCGCGCGTGTGCCCGGGCATTGGCCTCATTGAACAGGGCGTCGTCGCTGTCTGAGCGGGAAAAGTATTCCGCTGCCAGCATGAATTCCTCGGCGTAGTAGTACGCCAGGCCTTTCCACGCCGGGTCGCGGAACCGCGTCGCCGCTTCCAGGTAGCGACCCAGCTGCATCAGCAACCGGCCCTGCTGATCGGGTGTTAACCACAGGTCTGCGAACCAGTGGTTTGCTGGGGTGCTGGTTTCCTGCGCCCGCACCGGTGCGGGTTGCGACACCAGCAACAGGGGCACCAGTAACCAGGCCCAGGTGAGGGTCCAGCCTTTGCGGAACCACATCAGGAACAGGACCATGGCCGGAAACACCAGCGGGTAGCCGCTGTCCAGCCAGGGCAGGGCACTGTCGTCCCTGATCACATAGTGGCTCTCGATACGCCGATTCACCCGGCGCATGTCGGCATCGTCTATCGTCAGGTCTGCGTAACTGCCGCTGGCACCGGAGGCGAGGTCTCGAAGGGCGTCTCGCTCCAGGGTGATTTCGCCTTCGGGCACATCGAGGCTGCCAACGCCCACCACCAGCAGTTGATGGGGGTGATCGCCGAAATAGGCGCTGAAGGCCTGCTCACTGTCTGCTCCCGTGCCATCGGCGAACATGACCACCGTGGCGGGCGCGACGCTGTCGGCGAGCACGCGATCGATTTCCGGCAGCGCGTATTCGGGGAACTTGCCGGGCCTTGGCATGATGCCCGGGGTAATTGCTGCCAGGTACTGGTCGAGGATGTCGCGATCGGCTGTCAGTGTGAGCACGGTATGGGCGGTGCCGGCGTAGACGATAAGCGCGGCCCGTTTGTCAGGCCGCATGGCCAGCAGCTCGCCGATTTTCTGCTTGGCGCGCTGCAGGCGACTTGGTTGTATATCCCGTTGCCGCATGGAGCTGGACACATCCAGCAAAACCACCAGTGCCGATTCGTCTTCACTCAGTGGCGAGGGTTGCTGCCGCCAGCTCGGCCCCAGAAGAACGATGATCAACAGGGTTGTGATCACCTCGGTGAAGCGTCTGGGGTTGAGCCAGCGAGAGCGGTAGCGAGACACCCGCAGGTGCTTGAGCAGATGCGGGGCGATGATCTCACCGAACTGCTCGCGTCGCTCTGCGCGCCGGTTCATCACCAGGATGATCAGCGCCCAGGGGATGATTAACAGTGCCCACCAGGGCCGCAGGAAGTGAAAGTGTTCCAGCAGGGCCAGGTCAGGAAGCACGGCGTTGCCCCCAGGAGCGCCAGGTACGCCAGGCGCCCCAGCTGTGGAACAGCCAGTACAGGCCCACTGCAATGCCCACCGGCACCCAGTGCAGGCTCTGTCGCGGTCGGAAGCTCACGGTTTCATACAGTTCCGGTTCCAGCTCGGCAATGGCGCGATAAGCTGCCTCCAGTTGGTCGCGGTCCAGGGCCTGGAAATCGCGACCTCCGGTAACTTCGGAGACACGTTGGATGGTGTCCAGGTCCAGCGCTTCCTCGCCCACGGCCGCGGGGTCGCCGATGGCGATCGTGTAGATGCGAATGCCGTGGGTGGCGGCAACCTTGGCAGCGTCCACCGGGGGCACGGTGCTGCCGGTGTCGTTGCCGTCAGTGAGAATGATCAGTACCCGGTTGTCAGAATCGTTCTCGATAAATAGTTTGATGGCCAGGCCAATGGCGTCGCCGAACACGGTGCTCTGGCCGGCCATACCGATCTCGGTCTGCGACAGCAGTTGGGACCACACGCCGTGGTCGTCGGTGAAAGGCGCCTGCAGGTAGGCGGCGCTGCCAAACACAATCAGCCCAAGGCGATCTGACGGTCGCTGGTCGGCAAGCTCTGCGAGCACGTATTTGACCGCCTCCAGCCGATCCACCGATTCCCCGGCGGGGAGAGTGAAATCCTTCGCCTCCATGGAGCCCGACAGATCAACGCCCACCATCAGGTCTCTACCGGACTTCTGTTGCTCGATGGGTGCGCCAATCCATTGGGGCTTGGCGGCCGCCAACACAAGGCAGACCCACATCAGTGCCACCAGGAACCGCTGCAGGCGATTGCGGCGCAGCACCATGGCCCCGGTCTCCGGCCGGGTCTGGCTGAGTTCCACCAGCTTTTCGAAGAACGGCACCCTGACCGAGTCGCGGCTTTCCTTGTAGGGCGGCACCGGCCACATCACCAGCGGTAGCAGTAGCAGCAACAGGGCCAGTGGGTGAGCGAGTTCGATCATGCGTGGTGATCCCGGTGTTGCTGGATCCAATCCAAGGCGCTGGCCACCAGGGCGGCGCATTGCCCTGGCGCCACCGGCGCGTCGGTGTAGCTTCCGCTTGCCAGCAGGCGCGCGGCGCCATCGTCAAAGGCGGGCGATTCACACTCTGCGTTCAGGTATTCGGGCCAGGCTTCGCCGGTGAGGCTGGCAACATGCTCCCGGGAGCGCGCCGCCATGGCAGTGAGCTTGAGCAGGGTGTTCACCTCGCGGATGAGTTCGCCATCGCGCACACCGTCGCGATTGAGGGTAGCCAACCGGCGGATGGCTTCGCGGCGATAGCGGTTCCTGTACCAGTGGCGCAAGCCCCGCCAGGCGCGGTGGCTAACCAGTGCGATGAGGATGATGCCCACCACCCACCAGCCCGGGGTTTGCGGCCACCAGTCAACCCCCGCCGGTGAAACTACCTCTACAAGGTCACCCAGGGCGTAGTTACCGAACGCATCGGGGAGGGGCGGTGCGCTCACTGGCGGCCTCGAATGCCGCCCAGTTTCTCCCGCAGCTGATCGGTGACCGGCACTACGGTGTCTACCGGCAGGATGGGAATGTCGTAGCGACGAAGTGCCGATTGCACCTGTGCCACGGAGCTGGTGAAGCTGGCCTCGAAGCGTTCTCCCAGCCCCTGCTTGCGCGGTTCAATGGCGAGCTGTAAACGCCCGTCACTGACCACCAGCTGGTCGGCCGCTGAGATGTCCTTTTCCAGCGGATCAAACACCAGCGTGCACACAATGTCGTTGTGCTGGCGCAGGCGGCGAAGCGTCAGCAGGGCCTGTTCGTCCCAGCCAAAGAAGTCCGAGATGATCAGCACCAGGTAGTCGTGGCCGATGCTGCGCTCCAGGGTTTGCAGGGCCGCGGCCAGGGCCCGCGGGTTGCTTTCATGGCCGGGTTCCACCGACAGGTCGTTATTCATGTTAGCCAGATCACCCAGCCAGGCCATGACCTTTTTCTCGTTGCGGGTGGGGCGCGTTTCCAGCTGTTGCTGGTCATTGAACAGGATTGCGCCCACCCGGTCGCCCACGCTGAGAACGCGCCACGCCGTCAGTGCCGCCACCTCGGCTGCCACCACCGATTTCATTTTCTGGCGGCTGCCGAAAAACATCGGCAGCCGTTGGTCTACCACCACGAACACCGGTCGGTCCCGTTCCTCGCGGTACACCCTCACATGGGGTTTGCCGGTGCGATTGGTAACCCGCCAGTCCATGGTGCGAATGTCGTCGCCGGGCCGGTAGTGGCGAAGTTCGTCAAAATCCAGCCCCCGGCCGCGCAGCCGGGAACGCTTGCGCCCCGCCAGCAGTGAACCCACCGGTTGTTTCGGGAGATAGCTAAAGCCACGCGCGCTATAGCGCAGGCGAACCAGCGCGTGCAGGTCGGTGTATACATCGTTTGAGTGGGAGTCTGCCACAGCGCAGTCAGGCCACGGCGACCTGTTTGACCAGCTCGTCAATGACATCGTCTGTGCTGATGCCATCGGCCAGCGCGTCGTAGCTGAGAATCATGCGGTGGCGCAGTACCGGGTGAGCAACGGCGGTTACATCCTCTGGCGTTACGGTGTCTCGCCCCGCCAGCCAGGCACTGGCCCTGGCCGCGCGGTGCAGGGCGATGCTGGCGCGAGGGCTGGACCCGGTGTCTACCCAGTGGCTCAGGGAATCGCCGTAGTTTTGGGGGTGGCGAGTGGCAAGCACTAGGTCTACCAGGTATTGCTCCACGGCCGGGCTCATAGTCATGGACTGAATGGCCTGGCGCGCCGCGAAAATATGGTCTTGCGGAATTTGCTGGAGGTTGGCGCCCTGGTCGCCCTCCTCGGCCTGCAGCAGTCGCACGATCTGCAGCTCGGCTTCGGTGTCGGGGTAGTCCACCCTGATCTTCATCAGGAATCGATCCATCTGCGCTTCCGGTAGCGGGTAGGTGCCCTCCTGCTCGATGGGATTTTGCGTGGCCAGCACCATGAACAGCTCCGGGAGTTGGTAGGTTTTCCCCGCCACGGTGACCTGTCTCTCTTCCATCGCCTCCAGCAGCGCAGACTGTACTTTTGCCGGCGCGCGGTTGATTTCGTCTGCCAGCACCAATTCGCTGAATATCGGCCCGGGTTGAAACTGCAGCTCCGACTTGCCCTGGTTGTCCTGGTAGATCTCGTTGCCGGTGACGTCGGAGGGGAGCAGGTCAGGCGTGAACTGGATACGGCCCAACCGCGCGGTGAGCACCTGCGACAGCGTTTTGATAGAGCGTGTTTTTGCGGTGCCGGGCAGGCCCTCCAGCAAGACGTTGCCGTTGCACAGTAGCGCCAGCGTCAGCGTGCGCACGACTTCTTGCTGGCCAATAACCGAGCGAGCCATCTGCTCCATCATGGACTGGATGGCGGTGTGGTGATCCGACACGGGTGACTCCTGTTGGCAGCGGGTAGCAAGGCATTATAGCCAGCGATGGAGCCGGCGACAGCGTTGGTGCGTGAGGAAGGGAATGCTCGCGTGCGAACTAGTTGGCCCAGGCTCGTTTGGCCCGAAACTGTTTCGAGAGGTAGTCCATTTGGTCGGCCAGAATCCGGTCTTTGGCCAGGAAGTGCCACTCGAAAGGGTTCGGCCGGAACGGCACCGCCAGCAGCGGCATGTTGGCCTCTTCGGGGGTTTTGTCGTCTTTTTGCCAATTGCAGCGTTTGCAGGCGGCCACCACGTTTTCCCAGCGGTCGGCTCCGCCGCGAGACAGTGGGTGAACATGGTCGCGGGTGAGTTCAGAGCGGGGCAGTTGGTCGCCACAGTAGAGGCAACGATGGTCGTCGCGCCGAAACAGGGTACGGTTACATAAAGGCGGCGAAAACCCTTGGATAATGCGCCCTTGCAACGCAATGATGGGTTGCAGGTCGATGCGGGAACGTTCACCGCTGAGGCGTTGGATGCCACCAAACACAGGGGGCAGTGACTCCCCGATGCCAAATACGACATCGCCCCGGGCGTAGGCGGTAACAGCCTCGTGCACTGTTAGCCAACCGCGTGGTTGGCCCGCCAGATCCAGTTTGAGAATGGTCTGCATGGACCTCGGTCCTGAACTGGTTTCATCCAAGCTACTGGAAAACGCTGACAGTGACAATCGTGAACATTGCCAAAGATATCCCAGGGGTAGTGGAGCCGCTGTGAAGAACTGGTTGCCTCTATTGCCATCAAGATGGTCAGAGCACGCACATTTGGCTACTTGCTTTTCCTGTGCGAGGAAAAATTTACTTGTTAATTGCGGAGGTGCTTGCGCAAAAGTCACCCTAAGTGCTGCCATCGCGATACCATGCGGGATGACTAAGCGAGATGGCTGTCGAAGATGAGTAGGAGATGACCACTAGACTCCTGCGTGTGTTGTTCTTGCTCTCGCTTTTGGCGTTCACTAGTGCATGCACCGATCAGGCGGCGCAAAACCAAGAGCACGCCGCTGAGCGCCCACCCAACATAATTGTGATTTTCTCCGATGATCAGGGCTGGGCGGATCTCGGTGCTCACGGTGTTGCTCAGGATGTTCGAACGCCGCACCTGGACAGGCTGGCAATGGACGGTGTTCGATTTTCTTCCGGCTACGTAACAGCGCCGCAATGCTCGCCCTCTCGAGCCGGCCTGCTGACAGGTCGGTATCAGCAGCGATTCGGATTTGGTGATATTAGACAGGGCCCGCTGCCGCTTGGTGAGAGAACTATCGCTGATCGCTTATCGGAAGCAGGCTATGCCACCGGCATGGTTGGGAAGTGGCACCTGGACCCCAATCCACTCACGGCAAAATGGGCACAGGGGCAAGGCCTGAAGCCCAGGCACAACGGAAGATATGCGATTCCTTCGGTTTTGAGGGCTCCCTATCTACCGGGGCAGCGCGGGTTTCGAGAATTCTTCAGCGGCAATGATCAACAGTATCTTCACAATTTTGATCTCTCCGGCAATGCATTGTCGGCGGCTGGCGTGAGCTCCCGGTTTCCGCAGGGTTACCGGATCGACCTTCAAACCGAAGCCGCCTTGTGGTTTATAAAACGCAATCATCACGCCCCGTTCTTTCTCTATCTGGCTTATTTCGCCCCGCATGTGCCGCTAGCTGCGCCCCCCAAATACCTCGAGCGGTTCCCCGAAACAATGAAAACGCGCCGCCGTTATGGTCTTGCGATGATCTCCGCCATGGATGATGGCGTGGGACGCATTAGGGAACTACTTGAGAGGCTGGGTTTGACGGAGGATACGCTGGTGTTTTTTATCAGTGACAACGGCGCCCCACTTGGGATGCATCAACGCGACCTTCCAGTGAACAACCCTCGTGGGGCCTGGGACGGGTCGGTGAATTATCCCCTAAACGGCGAAAAGGGAATGCTGACTGAAGGCGGGGTGCGTGTTCCGTTTTTGGCAGCCTGGCCAGGAATGCTGCCAGCGGGTGTGCTCTCTGACTTGCCCGTCTCCACCCTAGATGTTGCTTCAACCGCTGCTTCGGCTGCGGGCCTGCAGGGAGCGGAGGATGCCGATGGCATAGATCTGGCCTCGATTCTAGCAAATAAAACACTTCCGCCTGATCGCTGCCTGTTCTGGAGGTTCTGGGGCCAGTCGGCAGTGCGCTGTGGGAGATGGAAGTTAATACAGCTTGCTTCCGGCCAGCGATTTCTTTTTGAGATAGAAACACACCCCCAAGAGCAAAAGAACCTTGTCAGTGTCAGACCCGATGTGGTTCGAAGTCTCGCTACTAAACTTGAAGACTGGGGCGCCAGCCTGCTGCCGCCGGGCTTGCCAGATGGGGATCTCAATAAACAGGAAGTTCTGTGGTACTCACACTATCTTTCGAACTGATGGAATATCGATGGCTCGCGAGGTCCGACTAGTTGCCGTCTTCCCCATCGATCGCTTGCTATAAAAGAATTTACACAATTCTTTCTGCGCCAAGAGTTGTCTTTTTCTCCCAGAAATGTTGCAGTACGCTAAGACAACCCAAAGCACAAGGAAAGTGTGACGTTACTAACGAGATGGATAGCCCGACTGGTTGGCGCTGGATTTCATGCTTGATCCCGAAGATAGATCTTTTACGAAGCCTGCTCGATTCAACTACGCGATCTATGTAGTTCTGGCTGTGTCTGTAGTTTTGCTAATGGCGCCTGCATTCTCTTTCGTGCTGGGCACATCAGTTTATGTTTTTTTTACCGTCCCAATTTTGATTGGTTACCTTTTGCTCCCTGTCGGAGCGGCTTTTTCAATTTATTTGCTTGCCACAATGTTCGCCTTTGGCGTTCTTTCCCAATCGCCTGGTGGAATAGAGTTTGCACTTCGTTTAGTGAGTATATCGCTGCTTCTCAATCTTTCACTTGTCTCTTGGCGGGTATTTTTTGTAAAGCATGTGTCGTTGTCGGGAGCCATTCTTATCTTTCTCTTGGTGGGTTATCCGATCGGTCTCGTTGTAACGAATAGTTCCGATTCTTCGTTTGAATATCATTTAGTACTAGCACGCCACTGCTTGAATTTACTCGCTTGTGCGGTAATTGCCGATATTATTATTTTGACTTGTGTGCTCGGCAATAATCGATTTTCTGCTTTTGTTGACGATCATCTGGTCAGGCGGGTGGACATAAGAACAGCGATCTACACCATCTCATCAACTGGCGTTGTCTCGCTTGCCATGGTCCTGCTGACGGTCTCACAGGATAGTATGCAGAAGCAGTTGTTAGAGGCCGAGCGCAAGAGAGCATTTAAGGAGTTGGATCTTTTTTATTCCCTTTTTGAGCAATACCAGCAAGAGTTCTTCTCCATCGGCCTTGTCTCGGAGAGCATCGAACAAGAGGGCAGAAATGTCGAGTCGGTCACTGCTCCGATGGTGCATGCAAGGATCGTTAATCGACTGAATGATCGGGGCTGTAGGTTCGGCGCTCTTGACGTTTCGCATGCTCCAAAGAAACCAATACAGGATGATCACACCGGAAGGAGATTAGATGAGCTGCCCAACAGACGAGATCTTGGTGCAGTGCAAAATAATGCTCTTCAAACGTTCCACTGGACTCGCAAGCCGTCTTCTGAACTTAGTCTGTCCGTTAGAGAACCGCCTTGGGTAGTTGATCTTAGTTTCAGGGACATTACAGAAGCGGTTGATTGTTTCTTTTCCGAACGAGACAAAGAAAGTGCATACCAGACCATAACGAACATTTTGCAGAACTCGGCCTTCTTCAATCCATGGTCGAAAGATACATTTACGATATATGATTCCGATGAATCGACAGTGGTTTCATTGCGCCCCAGAGTGCTGGCGCTGACCTACTTATACATGGGAGAGGCGTTTGTGCGAAATGACTTTCCCGAGACGATGCTCGAAAAATTCAAAAATCGCGTGCCGGTGCCAGTAGAAGCGGTGTTACTTTACCCTTATCGTTCGATTTACCAATCGATGGGTGTATTCATCTTACGTTCTGCAGAATACACGATGTTCGCGCTGCTGATTCTTTTATTGCTGATATCGCTTATGACCAACCAGCTCATAAAACCAATGCAGCAATTAGTAGGCTTTCTACAACAGCCAGACGATTCGAGACGAGCATACGCTGTAAAAAGATCACACATAGCGGACTTTAGACACTTTCTTGAGGACATTTTGTCCCTCTGGAGTGAGGCTCAGGACATGAGGCGCTCGAGTGAACGTGCAAAAGACACTTTACAGTGGATTAACAGAACAATGCCGATAGGAATTGCGACGTTTCAGTCTGACGGATCTCTTGTTGAGTCAAATAATGCATTTACAAAATTTGTGGGTGGCGACGACGGCCTGGCATCCGAAGTATATGAACTTGCGCTCCACGGCGAAACAAATGATGAAGTCAGAGAGGTCTGCCTTTCGAGTTCTCAGGGCGAAAAATTTGCACTAATCTCGAAGTTGACCGGCAAAGAGGAAGAGACCAGCTACACATGGGTGGTGCTGGCAGATATTACTGAGGAAAAAGTGAGAGAACGCCAACTCTACCAGAGTGCAAAAATGGCGAATCTTGGAGAGCTGGCAACCGGCACTGCACACGAGTTAAATCAGCCTTTGAACCATATAAAGCTACTCTCGGGCAATATTAAAGGACTGCTTTCAGGAGAAAATTCCGATAGTGCTGCGATAATTAGAAAGCTGGAGAAAGTCGAGTCATCAGTAGATCGAGCCGCCACCATAATCCAGCATATGCGTGCCTTTGGGCGGGGTGAAGAGCTCGCGTTACAGCCAATTTCTATTTCCGCTGCGCTAGAAGGAGCTTTGCTACTCATGGGTAATGATCTCAAGACGGCGAGTATTGAGATTAAGTTGAGCATCGAAGAACAATTACCGCATATTAATGGTGTTGAATCACGGCTCGAGCAGGTTTTTATCAATCTATTAAGCAATGCCAGGGACGCAATCGTGGCCACCGGCCCGGCAAGCAGAGTGATTTCGATAGACGTAAGCTCTCGCCGTGAAGAGATTGTGGTCGTTATTCAGGATAGTGGCGGTGGCGTATCGGAGCAGGAAATAGGGAAAATATTTGAACCTTTCTATACAACCAAAAATCCAGGCTCAGGAACTGGGTTGGGAGGATCGATTAGTTATGGAATCGTAAGCAGCTTTGGAGGAAAAATGTCTGCGCGGAACCGGGGCAGCGGTTTATTAATAGAGATCTCATTTCCCCGTATTCAAGGTTGTTGAATTGGCAGTAAAGCTTATTTTATTGCAAGGCAGCGAACTCAACCGGCGCAAATACTGCGCTAATATCACAGCCTTTAATGTGTAATTTCAGTGCCTGAAGTTTTGAGTTTTTTGATGAAACCGACATTTGACTAGCCGAGTAAAATCACTGCTAAAGGGCCAGGAGCGCACTCCGAACAACTTGCCCTAAGTCGAATGTTGGATTCAAGGCTCACATCAGTGTCGCGCGTTCTAGGGTCCTACATGTTTTGCTCGTGGTAGATTGGTAATGAGATGGTTACACAGACACCGCCGGCCACATTCTGTATAACTATATCTCCGCCATGATCAGAGATGATTCCATAGCTTATCGACATCCCGAGCCCTGTGCCTTTGCCCACCTCCTTCGTGGTGAAGAAAGGGTCGAAGATTTTCTCAAGTACTTTATTGGGAAGCGGATCGCTGGGGTTGGTGATGCGAATTACAAAAAAAGAGCCTAAAGTTTCCTCACGTATGTCTATCGTGGACGATTTTATGCCCTGTTCTTTCATCGCGTCACTGGCATTGTTCAATACATTGATCAGGACCTGCTCTATAGACAAAAGATTAACTTTAATCCTCTTTTTCGCGGCCAATGGCACATGGTGCAGAGTAAAGCCATCGCTTCTTAGCTGTTCAGCGACCAGATCGGTGCAGTTCTCCATGATTTGATTGGAGTAGATTACTTCCTTCTCTTCCGGGATATCTCTTCCAAAAGCTTTTAAATTGCTGATGATCTTTGCGGCTCGTTTGACCTGATCCACTATTTTTGTCAATTTTCCTTCCAGGAAAAATTTTTCACTCGAAGTAATGTCCAGATCGTCGACTCGATTTTTCAAACTGGCAGAAGACAGCATGATTGCGTTGAGAGGTTGATTGATCTCGTGTGCTACTCCTGTGGTCAGTTCGCCCAGAGTGGCCAGACGGCTGGCGTGCGCCAATTTCTTTTTCATGAGATCAAAAGCAGTAACGTCTTCCAACACAACAACGGCGACAGATTTACCAGAGAGAATCGCCGGCTCTATGCTTAGCAGATAGGTCTTTTGATCACCGCCAGTATCAACTGAAATCCAGTTAAGGTTTTGAATGCTCAAGCCTGACACTACAGAATGGTATATATAAGCAGCTACTTGGGTGTCCTTTTTCTCACCGTCATCGCTTATCGGGAAGCTATCTAGAAAAAAGGGATATTCGGAAATAAAATTCTCTCCGGAGGGGTTTTTTGATGTGATCTCCCCCGACTCTGAGACAACGAATATGGGCTTTGCTATTACTTCAAGCACAGTGCGCTGCTCAGCTTCGATCTCCTCGAGATTGAGTTTGGTATCCTCCAATTCGTGTATCTGTGAGTTTATTCGCTCCATATGCGATTGGACAATGACATTGAGATCGTTGAAGTCATCTGCAATAGAGTCACCGGAAATCATCGTATAAGGGTCGCCAGGTTTCCAATTGGTCAGTGAAAGTTTGTAATCGGAGATTCGTCTGAGAAGGCCGATAGCAACGCGATCAGTAATCCACGCAACGATGGCGGTCATAATAAGGATTACCATGGAGACAAGCGCGAGAGAACCAAATACCTCTTTGGCGATTCCGTTGATTGGTTTGACTGCTGTTATGCGCACAGACATAAAAGGTAGCCTGATCGGTTCAGGTGCATCTTGCGCAATTTTTTCAGTCAGTCTCGCTAAGAGGTGCGGTTGGAAGGTGACGCCTCTATCGATGCCAGAGTCGCTATCCTGAAGTATCCGGCTCCTTGGCGTATAGGTGGTCTTTTCAAAGATTGCTTCCGATTGGTAAATAGTGCCCTCCAGAGCATAAAAATCAACCAAGGGTCCCTCAGCTGATGAGTCTGAGTATTCATAATAAATAGTGTTCAGGGTAATAATGAAGCCTGTGTGAATCGATTCATCACTGTTGCTGCCAGGGCTAGAACCCAAATCAGATGTTGATAAAGACGTGTGTAACGTGAACATTCCTGATTTCAGTTGAGTTTCATGCAGCGCAATAAGGGAACCTAAGTTTTGAGGTATGTCCGACTTAGATTTAACTGTGGGTGCCACTTTGCAAGTAGACTCGTTGGTAGAAATTATTTTATCTTCGAGACGGATGACTTGGCATAGCGCTGGAAATTTTTCAAACCACGCAGTAGTACCTGGTGGAGTAGCATTTGTCATATGCACTCTTTCAGCTGTAGAGGTTAAAGACACAAGGCGCAATTCTAAGAGCTGTTTGGCGAAACTTGCTTTGACAGCCTCTGTGTTGAAAGCCCGTGACAGCCTGTTCTGGAGCGGGTCAGAATAGAGCAGCTGCATTGCTACAGCGGCAGGGATCGCGGCTGCAACAATCGCCAGCACTGACCCGATTTGTCTTGCATCCCAATGACACTGTGAGGCTATACCGGGTCTGACTTTCTCAAACAGCGATATGATCCTTTCTGAGAAAAAGAGAATTTGCACAATCAGTGCACAAATTAACGAAGATCCAGCCTCGGCAACCAAGGTCAACAGTCCAGCGGAAAGACTTGCCTCAAAAAGAGGATAATTCAGCAGAATTATCGTTGGCATGCCAATAAATAGCCAAAAGCTCCGGTTCGCAGTGAAGATATCGAAGCGGCCGCCCGTTTTCATTCGCCAAGCCATATAGATGCAGAGCGCTGCATACAGGACCGCGTGGATATACGATAAATCACCTGGGTTGCTCGACAGAAAGATGATGCCGGCAACAGTCAGAAGGGCGGTCAGTACGCCGAGTGGTGCGCCAAATAACGCAGTTGCAAGAATAAAGGAAACTTCATAAAGGTGCAGCGATACCGCGAAAAACGGAATCACTCGACCCTCTTCCACGAGTACTGAGGCTGCAGCTAATACAATGCAGAGCAAAACTTTCCGAAAAGGTTCTGGCCAGCTCACTCAATCGGTCCCAGCAGAAGGCTTGTAAGTATAGGACATACTAGCACTAAGTTGAGAGTAGGCATCCTCGCTGATTCTTCCGAGTGGCGTTGCTGTCCTGTCGAAGTTTCCGTCCGTTGATTAGAGAATCATGTTTACCGTGTTGGGCATGCCTTGCACGGCTGGGCAGTTGTGAATGGGTGCACGCAGCGGCTCATGATATATGGCTTACATTGGCTTCCTTGCGAAGCGACGCTAGCAGAGCATAATACCTGATGGAAGACGAGATTCATTCAATTTCGACGAACAATGCATCCGTAGTCTTGGGGCTCGAAGAAACTTAGTTGGGGCATCAATGCTGTTTCATTTTGGGCAGATAATGAGTTAAATTGAGGGTTATAATATTCTCGTTCGCCGAGATAACCGTCTCTAGGCTCATACAATGAGAGAGGTGGTTTTTATATGGCGAGGGCTTAACAAATGACTGGCGCAAGAGTCTCTCAATTATTCCTGTTCTTATTGTTAGTGATCATTGGAGCGCAGTCAGCCCTAGCGCAGCCACCTGATCAGGATTTTGAGTCTGTCAGCAGCGGCGAGAAGACAACACCTGGAAGTAGCAGCAGCTACACCCTCGATGGCGTTACTTACTCGGCGACCTACGTATTAACAGACCGGCAATTTGTTCACCCCAGTGATACTGGTGTCTTCCTAACTCCGCAGTACCTGTCGATCGCAGCCAACATTGGAAACGCAACCGAGATTCGGATCGCTGACGCGTCAGGCGACGAGTTCAAGCTCAACTCCGCGCAAATATCTTTTGGCAACTGTGGCGCCACAGGCTCCTGCAACGGACTCTACATACTTGTGCCGTATCGAGACGGTGCCGTAATACCAAACGCCGGCCAGTTCATTGACTGGGATGGCCAAGGGCCTGCCGTCACTTTTGACACCTCTGCGCTACTCACCTGGCGAAATATAGATGAGATCAGAATCACCCGACCGGGCGGCGCTGTTTTTTTCATGGCGATCGACAATTTGATGTTTGCGCCTGCGGAGATTCAGGTAGGCGGCTCGGTGACGGGACTAGCGCCCAGTGAATCGGTTGTCTTACAGAATAATGGCGCCGATAATCTTAGCGTTCTCGCCGATGGCTCCTTTACCTTTGCGACGCCAGTGGCTCCGGGCGCAAGCTATGCAGTGACCGTACTGACCAATCCCGCAAGCGAAACATGTTCGGTGGCAAACGGCAGCGGCACAATCACCAATACCGATATCACCAATGTGGCTGTCACCTGCGCAAATAACATTTACTCGATAGGCGGCACGATCAACAACCTTGCCACCGGGCAAACTATCGCACTTCAGCTCAATGGCGCAGAAATTCTCCTTCTCTCTGAGACCTTCGACATAATCGGAGGTACCGGGCCTTTCACATTTAGTACCCAGGCTATTAGCGGCGATGCCTATTCTGTCAGCGTACTCGCAGAGCCCATGGGCCAGAGTTGCTCGGTCACTAATGGCAATGGGAACATTTCCGCAGCTAACGTGAGCAACGTGCAGGTAAATTGCATCGACAGTAACTATACGATCGGCGGCCAAGTATCGGGCTTAGAGCCAGGAGACATGGTAGTTCTTCAGAATAATGCTGGAGACAATCTGACAGTGAGTGCAAATGGCGCATTCGCGTTTTCGACACCCGTCCCGTTCCAGGATGCCTACAGCGTCAGCGTGCTGACCCAGCCGAGCGCTCCCAGTGAAACCTGTGTGGTCACCAATGGCAGTGGGAGCGTCCCCGCTGGCAATGTCACCAGTGTGAATATCACCTGCACATTAGATACCTTTACAGTTGGCGGTGCGGTTACCGGATTGGCCCCTGGGGGGGGCTCGGTCGAGCTGCAGAACAACGGCGCCGACACGGTAAGCGTCGCCAGCGACGGCAGCTTCACTTTTAACAACCCAATCGGTGATGGTAGCAACTACGACATCAGCGTTTCCCATCAGCCCAATGGTCAAAACTGTATCGTGACCAACGGCAGCGGTGTACTGGCGGGTGCCAACGTGAGCAACATCGCGGTGAGCTGCAGCGACGTTCCCTACACGGTCGGCGGCCTACTTAGCGGCCTCGCTAACAACGACAGCGTGGTACTCCAGTTAATCAGCAACGCTATTCCCGCAACCAGCATCACGCTTTCGGCAGATGGCGCTTTCATATTTCCGCCAACGCTGACATTAGGAGACACCTACATCGTTGGGGTAGCAACCCAGCCATCCTTACCCAGCGAGAGCTGTACGGTGACGAATGGCAGCGGGACGATGCCAGCCGGAGACGTAAACAACGTGTCGGTCACCTGTGTGCTGGACACATTCCCTATTTCGGGTAGCGTGGCAGGGTTGGCCAGCGGTAATAGCGTGACACTGCAACTGAACGGCGCCCACAACCAGACCGTAACCGGCAACGGAGCCTTCGCCTTTACACCGCTCGCCGATGGCAGCGCTTACGCGGTCACACTGGCTAACCAGCCTTCCGGCCAGACATGCACAGTAAACAGTGGTACCGGCATGCTTGCGGGCGCGCCAGTGACCAACGTATCCGTGTCTTGCGTCGACAACCAGTATACGATTGGCGGCCTGCTGAGCGGCCTGGTGACGGGCGATAGTGTTGTTCTGCAGAACAACGCTGGCGACAACCTGTCGCTGACCGCGGATGGCGCATTCGTTTTTTCGACACCTGTTGATTTTGGTGACCCCTACGCAGTTACGGTACTCACGCAGCCGCCCATGCCGAGTGAGGAATGCACAGTCAGTAGCGGAAGCGGAACCACACCAGCGGCGAACGTTAACAACGTGACGGTAGTTTGTGCTCTTAATGTCTTTTCTGTCGGTGGCCGAGTGTCTGGCCTCGCTGCGGGCGGAACTCTGGTGCTTCAAAACAACGGCGCCGATGACCGCACTATATCTGCCACAGGCAACTTTGTTTTCGCACCTCAGGCGGACGGAACCGCCTACGCTGTCACAGTAGCTAACCAACCAGCTGGCCAAACGTGTTCGGTCTCTGATGGGAATGGCACACTTGCCGGTGCAGACGTCAGCAGTGTCGCCATCGACTGCGTCGACGACTCGAGCCCACCTCCCGCGGGAGGCAATCCAGCAACACCCGTACCTGTGATGCCGCTGTGGCTGCTGGGACTAATGCTAGCCCTGATTGCAGTAGTGGGCTCTCACAACATCAGGCCTCGGCTTTAGCACGTGCTGGGTCAGTTTTAAAGATACTTCCACTATCGGCCAGTTTCTCTAGGCCCTCGTCCGTGTGTGTAAGCGGAAATTTGGGAGAGATAGCCCGAAGCTAAACCGCTACCCAGATTGCAGGCCAGCTGCGTCCAAAGTATAGGAAGAATAAACGGCCTGTCGTGAGTAGATTTCCGCGCTGGTGCTGCCAACTGACCTGGAGAAATTTACGAAATACCCACCTGTAGGCCTGAAAAATTGCTCGCTGAGGTGATATTGCAATAGGCCGGTCCAGTGGGCGGATGGTGCGAATCATCAAGGCCTGGCTTACCATGCAGCGACCTACACGCTGATTGATCAGCTGAACCGGATCCACGAGCTCGTCTTTATT
>Ga0213866_10001535_pt1 | contig 17021 bp, 21 predicted proteins | sample PICome_11_FD_160079 | JGI IMG/M metagenome (GOLD analysis project Ga0213866, IMG submission 160079) | Coastal seawater microbial communities near Pivers Island, North Carolina, United States - PICO284 | ecosystem: Environmental > Aquatic > Marine > Coastal | place: USA: North Carolina...
ACCCTACCAGCACCAGCCGAAGGAATTGACAAAGCAATACCGCCATTGCCAGAGCCGCTATTATTATATAGGGTCGTATCAGTCGTCCCCACCAGCAAATTCCCGCTGTTGTCGATTTTCATCTGAACACCGCCAGTAGCATACTCAAACTCAAATCCGTCATTGTTGTTGTTGAAGAAATTCAAACCACCGCTACCGCCAGCTTGCATAGAGATGTTAGAATACGTTGCACCGTCAGGTCGCTCTAAACGCAACTTACCGCCATCAGCAATGTGTAGGCTTTCAGAAACTGAACTCGTGCCAATGCCAACCCGATTATTCGCGCTGTCAACATACAGCGTGTCAGTGTCAACAGTCAGGTCGCCTGTCACAGTCAAGCTATCAGCCTGCGGGCTTTCCAGCGCAACAGTGCCATCGTTTACATCGGCCAAGTCAGCCATCATTTCCCGCAACGCATTATTTATCCCGGCGGGGCTGCAGCCTTCCGAGATGTCAACGGACTGGATGTCCGTGTTGTTGCCTGCTGTGTTGTCAAAATCGCGGATTGAGTCTTTTGCCATAATCGTTACCTATCGAGAAAGTAATGTTTCTGAGAGCAAACCCATGGCTGGGTTTGATACATTCTGCGTCATCGGCGACACCGCGCCGACTGTGCCTGCGGCTCCGGCGGCAGGCGTCAGGCGACGGACGAGGTTCTCAACCGCCTGCTGCAACATCATAACGCCACCCTCGTCAGTCAATGCCTTGCGGAGAACGTCTGGGTTTTCCTCAACCAGAAGCTGTGCAACTTGCGCCCGCTGGCGGTCGTTCAGGCGCTGGCCGAAGCTGTTTACTGCCTGACGCGCTAGGCGGGCAACAGCAATCATGTCGCCACCGACTGCCTGGGCTACCTCTCCTAAACCAGCCTGCGAACCAATGCGCTGTGCTTCCATCAATGTCTTTGCGGTCTGTGAGCCACCCATTACAACATTCTTTGTTTCCTGTGCGCCTGCTGCGCGAGTGAGCAGAGGCATTACATCTTCGAGAACGTCTGACGGGAAGATTGTATTAAAGACCTGCGCCTCGTTACGAAACTCATCAGTCAAAGCCTTCATCAGCGAAGCCGCGTTACCAGCGCGAGCCTTGCGGCGGATTGCGTCGGCCAAGCCCATGCGGAAGGCGCGAATGGCATCATCGTTGCCGGTCTCAACCAGTCGCTCAAATGCAGTCTCAATTGCGTCCGCGCCAATGTTTTGGCTAAAGGCTTTTTGACCCTGCTCGAAGGCTTCGCCAGCAGACTTAACAGATGACCATTGTGCGCGTGTCGCCGCCAACTCAGGAGAAACCTCATCAAGCGTTGTCCGCAATTGGTTTTCAAGACTCCTGTAGGCTTCTCCGGCGCGACCCTTGCCGCCTCGGTATGCTTGGGTTGTCTTGTCTTGCAATGCGCGGCGAATAACCTCTGCTTCTTCTAGGCTGGGCTTACGCAACAACGTAACTGCCCCGTCTTTATTAACTTGGAAAAACGGCTTCATCCGCTCTAGCTTCAGGATGCGCGTCACATCGTTTGCAACGGTGCGGTCACGGTTCAAAATGTCGGTTACGAGTTCTGCGCCTTCCTCGCCTACATCTGCACCCTTTGCGAAAACTTTTTTATAAGCTGCGCCGGTGGCCTTTTCGATTGCATCCTGCCCCTGCTGAAACAGCTTCAAGACATTCGCGTCAACATCACCCTCGGTCAAGACGCCTTGCACTTTTTCCAAAGCCTTTTGACGCAACTGCCCAGGACGCGCCGCGACAACATCGTCGATTGCCTTCTGCGCTTCGCCAGATGATGCACGGTAGGCGCGGAGTGCTTCGCGGGCGGTGCTATTCATGTCCGCCATGATTTCGCCTCGATCGACGCGGGCAATGATGTCCTCAACGCTCTCGCCGCTTTCGCGGGCAATGCGCTGAACTTCTGCCTCGACTACACTGCTGGCTTTGTTGCCCATCTTACGACGGACAAAATCGACCAACCCTGTCATCTTGTTGCCGACAAAACTAAACCCTTTTTGGAATATCGGCCCGGCTACTGCGCCAGTTGCCGCCCCTATACCACCAGAGCCAAGGCGCTCTAGGAAGCCGCCCTCTCCAGCACCAAAGCCGTATGCGCCACCTTGCAGGGTGCTTGTGGCGGCAACACGCCCCATGGTGGCGGGGACACTTGTGCCGCCCGTAAACGGCGCGGCTACGATTGCAGGAACCATAGCGCCAGCCATCTCATATCCAAGTGAAGACGCAGGATATGCCTGACGAGCCGCTGCCAAGTCCGCCCTGATTTCCTCAAGTGTTTCGCCGTAGTCACCAGCCACGCCAAAGCCTGTCCGCAGACCGGCTTCAATTTCTTCTGCACCACCAAAAGTTGCGCCCTGCGCCGCTAGGCGAAGGCGTTGGGGGTCAACCGTGGGGTCAACAACACTTACTGGCACAGGACGGTCTAGGAACTGGACGCCAGAGGTGACGTCTTCCCGCTCGTCTTCGAGATATTGGATAGGCATTAAAAGACCCTCGCAATGCGTCCGTTAATTGTCACAAAGGTTCCCTTTGGAAGTTTGTTTGCTTCTTCTTCGTTGGCAACCGGGATGGGGTTGTAATAACTCCCAACTTTAGGCAGACGAGTTCTCACAACATTCTCAACATTAAGGTCGCCCCGCTGGGCAATCCCCTTAAAAGTTTGCTCTATCTGATTTTGGCGGGCAACAAGTGGCTCAACCTGAGAACGCGCTGCGTTTAAGAAGTTCAAGCGCTGCGTTGGCGTCAAGCGCAACCCTTCCAAGGCTGAGTTATACATGTTACGCACTCGTGCGGGAACGCCAGCGGAATTTTCGGCAGTCGCAAATTCGCCCTCACGAACAACTGACCCAGGGTCAACCGTTTTCATAAACCCAAAGATGAGGGCAATGTCGTCTGCGCCAGTTGGGTTCTGTTTGGTTGCTGAACGCGCTACCTTTTGAAATGCTGTGTAACCTTCGTCGAAGTCTTTTGAAAGATCGTCAAATTCTTTTCTCAAATCCTTCTCTTGGCCAAAGGCAAGTTTTTTTGCAGGGTCAACACCTTCTTTCAAGCGGGTTCCGCCTGCGGCCAGATACTGCATCAAGCGGGGGTCATCTTGTCTAAATTGCAAGGTGCGCCCCTGAAAGTTGACGTCAACAATCGGCCCCGTGTAAGTCTTGTTTGCCTCTTTCGCCAAAAACGCAAGAGCCTGGTCAGTCGGAAGTGCAGCAGCAATCTGACGTGCTTGAGGCGTCAACCGCATCCCCGCTGCTGTTGTCGGAGCAACCGTCGGAGCAACCGTCGGAGCAGGTGGCGTCGTGGGGACACCTGCCGGAACTGGTATGGGTTGAGGCATACGCTGGAAGCCACTTGGGGTCATCATAAGACCTTTTGCACCGGCTTGCTGTTGCATCATCTGAGCGCCAGCAAGCTGATTGCGCTGGTATTCATTCAACCCAGCGGCGTCTCCTATCTGCCCCAAGCCGACGGCGGCGGGGAGACGTGCAGGTGCTATTTCTGGAGAACTTACGGTAGGAGGTGGTGTAACACCCTGCCCTGCAAGAAGGCTGGCAAGCAACTTTTTGCGGCGCTCCTCCTCCTGCATCCGCGTGGCCATTTGACCATAATTTGTGCTTCTGCCTCCTAACGCGGCAAAGGCGTCGGCCAGCAGACCAGGATTGAATGTTGAGCCATTAGCCATTACGACCTCCCTGCTTCAAGACGAGCGACTTTATTAGACAGTTCTTTAACCGCCTCTGTGAGCAATCCTGTAACTTGTGCGTAATTGACAGCTTTCATGCCGTTGTCTTGCTCTGCCACGGCCATCGGCAGAACACGCTCAACGTCTTGTGCCATCAAGCCTGCTACACGCCCCGGCTGGTCTTTGTAGTTAAAGGTCACACCGTCGAGCATATTGACCTTCATAATCGGGTCTTGAATTTGCTCGACGTTCTCTTTCATGCGCTCGTCGGACAAGGTGAACGCCATGTAAGCAAGCGAGGCGGCAGTGCCGAGGTCGGAGATGCTTTGCATCGTGCTTGGCGTCTGAGTTGTCGTCCCACCCTGCGGATTTTGTGGCCCCAAGCCAGCCGCTGTTGCACGGGCTTGGAATTGAGCCTGTTTAGCCGCGTTAAGCTGGTTAATGTAATCTTGCGTGGCTTGCAGATTAGCTTGCTGCATTTCGCGTTGCTGTTGACCAACACCAGCCAAGCGCGAGAGGTCACTGAAACGCTGCTCCGCCAACTGCGGAGCCATGCCAGCTGCCTGCATTTGGCGACCACGCTCTGCGTCATATTGCTGGGCTAAGATGGGAGCAACCGCGCCAGTAATGCCAGAGCCAAGTGCGCCTGCAAAAGCAGAACTGCCAAGGCGTCCTCCGAGTGCGTATTGAGAGGTTGCCTTGTTGACTGCGCCTTGCAATGCGCTACCAATTTGCTGCTGCAAGAAGGGGTTGTTTAAGTAATCACCGCTTAATGTGCCACCGAGCAAACCTTGTGCCTGCTGCACGGTTGGATCACCAGCCAATGCGCGTTCTGCCATAAGGCTCTGTGCCTGCAACTCAGGGTCGGTAAACCCAGCAACGCGCTGCCCAGAATAAACAGCTGGGTTGATTTCTCTTGCAAACCTATAAGTGTCTTTCAGGTTTGATTGCACAAATTCTGGTAACTCAGCTGCTTCAACAACCGTTTTTGAACTTTTGCCCATTTACTTTATCTCCATCTCATACTGGATAAACTTTGGCTTAAAATTGCGGCGCTCTAGCCATCTCTGCCAAGCCCGTCTTCCGTATGCTTCAAAATGTGTGCAGCCGTTTTCTTTGGCTACTCGCTCTAGCGTTTGAAGAACCATATCAATCCATCGTTTCATTTGTTTGCCGCCAACAAACTGAAGGGCGAATCCCTTTTTGCCTGAATAGCGATAAACCCGCGTTACGATGCCCGCGATTATTTCTTGGCCGTCAACAACCACCCAAAGCATTGCCTCATTAGTTTTGCACTCGACAGCAACTTGGTCGGCCTGCGTCTTGCCCTCTGCCGTGTCGATAGCTGGCTTGAGCCAATCAATAACGTGAGGCCAAAACACATCCACCAAGTCTGGCGGCACTGGCAAAAACTTTAAGTCATCCGATGACGACATATGAAAACGTCCTGTCAGTCTGAGCGTTGTTTGCGTGAGTAATTGTAAACGTCTGTTTCCCACGCGATGAGACATACATCCCATCCATTTCCGCAGCGGCATTTGCCGTTGTCGGCATGAATAAAATCACACTGTCTACACCAGCCCGGTCTTCCGATACCGCTGTGCTGGCTGCACTAGCTGTCAACGTCACTGTGCCAGTTGAGTTCAGTTTTCCGTCAACGGTTCTATTAAGAACCTCCGCCACTTGCCGAGGGTCTCCGCCCATCGGTGGCAGTGTGCGAAACTGATTAGACATTAGCGCTCACCTAGAACTTTGCCGTCAATATCAACGCCCTGTGCAAACTTCCAGTTACCAGTCAAGTTACACCTTACAGTGTGAAACCGACCTTGCGCTCTCGTTGGGCAAAATCCTTGCGTGTTCAACGAGGCTGCTGTGCCAAACGACTGCTGGTCTGTTTGACGATTGCGAGTGCCAACTTGAACAGTAACTGCGCCGCCCTGCGTCAGCGGGATAACCCGGTTCACGACTGCGTGACGGTTTTGCCCAAGAGCAAACTCAGCCGTCTCAACGGTTGCTGCAATCGGAGAGCCAGTGAAGCTGTGCAGCTTCTTATCTTTTGACCCGCCAAAGATGTAACCGCCACCTTTATAAAGGTCACTATCGAGCGACGCTGGTAGGTCTTCAATGCTGGACGAGATATTGTCCAACGTCTCCACTGTATAACCAGCAGTAAAGTAAGGAGCCAGAAACTCTGTCTCAAACTCACCATACGACCAGCGTTGCAGCGCGTAGTTGTAAATCAGAACCTTGTCAGGCTCTACGGCTGTGGCGCTGTTGGAAACAAACGACCACATGACGACTTGGTTTTTCGGGTCAACGGCGCAGGACAAGCGTTCACTGTTCTGTGCGTCAAACTCGTCAAAGAACCAGCGGTTGACTTTCTCAGCGCCAATCGGTGTGGACTGCTGGCCATCGAAAGCATAGAAGCCATCGTTGGACAGATAAAAGACTGTGTGACCGACATTGGCCACGCTACCCGGAAACTGACAACCGCGTGTCGTTTCAACCTTATCGAACTGAAAGATAAGCGGTGTGCCGACATAAGTAGCACGAACAATCGCACGCTCCAGTAAGATGGTTGCATACTCGCCACCAACCAGTCCTGTAATCTCGCCAGCGTCAGCGATGTCTTGGCTGTCTGCTTGGTCTGTGCCAATCGTCCAGCTTGTTGCATCGTTAATAGCCGACCAACGCACACGATATGGTGTTGTCGTGCCGCTTTCATCAATGTGAGCAGTCATAACAAAATCACGCACGTTGGCGACAAACTTGGCTTTCGGACAACCCGTCAAGTCAGAAAACGCGGTGTCTGTGCCAACCACAAACTGCTGCGTCGGGGCATTGATGCCACCCGCTGCAATCACGCGATTGCCAAACTGAACGAAGCGCCAATAGTCTTCCGACTGCAACGAATAGCCGCCAGACTTGCTTACGTCGTCTAGGCCACTATCGGTAGCGTCAAAAAGATAAAGTTTGCCAGCGTCACCAGCGAACAGCTTGATGTTGCTGCTCGTGTCCTTCGCCGGGAAAATGCCGCGAATACGGTTATCAGCAGCACCGCTGAGAGCCTCAAGCGCCTTAATAGGCGTGTAGCCAGAAGCCGACGGCATTACGTTTTTTGCCTCAGTCGCACCGACATTCTGAAAGTCGGGCTGATCAGGTAGCCATTCGCCAAACTGTATCATTGCGTATTCCAAGTCTCAGAGCCAGTCGATGCAGGCGTCCAAGTGCCTGATGCAATCGCGGCGTCTGTCCACGTTTCTGTTCCGACGGTTACATCCGTCCATGCCTCTCCCTGCAACTCGCCAGTCATTGTGGCGGTGATGGTCGGGTCGGCTGCCCCTAACATTGCAAACTCGCCAATGACATTGGCTACTGCTGTGACTGCGGCATCTGCTGTGCCGTCCACAGAGAGAACTGCGTTGTATAAGGCGTCTGTTGTGACTGCCACACTGACGGCGCTATTAAGCTGCCTGACGGGGATGAACGCGCCTGTCGCCGTTACGGTTACTGAGGCAGAACAGTCCATCGCTGCAATAAAGGCCGCAGACGCGCCTACAGAGGCTGCGCCTGTGACCGCCGCATCGAATTGAGCGATGCGGGTTGGCGTTGCCGAGGAGGTGGTGGCAACGCTGACAGAAGCCGCGTCCGTCGCTATCCTTGTTGCGTTAGCGTTTTCTGTAACCGATGCCGACACAGCGGCATCAACAGGGCGGACGCGAGTAGCGTCTGAGGTTACAGTGACGGCGATATTACCCGCACCGTCAAAAGGAACGACGCGCTGAACTTCTGCCGAGACAGTCGCGGCGATAGAAACCGCCGCATCCATCGGAATGAAGAACTGCAACTCGGCTGCGGTGGTCAGCGCAATGCTGGCCGATGCAGGCGAGGATATGATAACAGCCAACGACGACAGGCTGTCCATATCGCCGAAGCTGTCAAGCTGGTCTAGTGTTCCCCAAGCATCCAACTGCTCAAGGGTTGGGCTAGACCACGGAAGCGCATCAAGGCTGTCTAAGCTATGCGGCAGGGCATCAATGCTGCCCGTAAGCTGCTCTAGCTGGGGTGTATTAGTAGCCATGATGCCACCTCATTAGGCAGCAGTGATGTCGAGGTCGCCCGCTGCGATTTTCAAAATGTCCCCAGAGCCGATGGCTTTGCCAGTCGTGAACGCTCCGTGAATAAGAAGGTTGCCGCCAGATGAGGCGTCGAAGATACCGAAGTGGGAGACTGTCCCCCATGACCCAGTAGCAGCCGCGAACTCAATTGCTGCGCTGTTGCTAGTCGTGCCGCTGGCTGCTGCGCTGAAAGATGCAGAAACGCGGCTATAGTTATTGCCGGTCAACTCTGTGCCAGAGTTGTCGTCGCCAAACGACCCAGTGGACAGGCCAACGTAAACTGCGGACGGCGCTGTGTAAGAACCTGTCGCTAGTATATGGTCGAGAATTTCATTCTCAAGATAATCAGACATTGCTGACATGGTTATGCTCCTTGATAGTCGGTTTGCATTGCGATGCCGCCACCAGCGAAGCGGGCTGTTTCCATTTCTTTGGTAATTTCTTCAACACTGCGGTTGAAATACTGGTCATAGACTTGCGCCCGCTGCTCATCCATTAAGAACGTGTAGGCGTGTGTCAGACTGCCATACAGATAAGCGTCCGAATGGCGGGTCAAAATTGTGTTTGTCGTATTGCTGTCAGAAAGAGCCGATAAGCCCTCTCCGTAAATCATCTCGACAGTTTCGGAGGCGCTTGGCACTGGCCGCAAAGCAACCTCTGTGCCAATGATTGTAAACGCTTCTGGCCGTCCGCCCGAAGTGTTGGGATACTCTTTATAGAATTGTTGAGGTGTATAATACTCTAACACTCTTTGCGGGCTGCTGTTAAGTTTTATAACGCGGATTTCGCGTAAATCTGTCGGCAGTGAAATAAACTCATCATCAGCTGCTGCGGTGGCTGTGACACGCTTTTCTTGACTGCGTGTGCTAAGTTCACGGCTCATCCGTGCTTCCGCGAGGCTGATGAAATTCTTGATGTCATCCGTCAAGTCAGTGCGGGCTAAGAAATTAGCAATCGCGGTCTGCAACTCGGAATAAGTCGTGATAGCCATTAGATAGTTCCTTGGTCAGTGCGGAAAAAACGATTGTCATAATCGTTCAACCACTTTCGCCATTCTTTTGGGTTGTCTTGCGGTTGACCCATTTTGTGAACCAAGTCGTGATAAAGGCTTGCGGGAATGTCTGCGACCTTACGACGGTGGTTTTGTGTGTTGCCGATTAAAGAACCCGGACGAAACTCGTTGGCTTCTTCTTTGTTCTTCGCAATCAGCGCATCAATATTTTGAGAACTTGTGACAATGTGCTTGCCGTCCTCTGCGTGAAACCAAGTCTCTTTTCCAGTGATAGGGTCTCGCTTGAGTAGTCTCTTACTCATAATGCCTCCAAAGAAAACGGGGGTAGCCGAAGCTACCCCCTTATCTTCACAACCTAGTTAAGGTCGTAAACAGCGGCGTGTGCCTTCGGCGCACTTACTTTCAAACCATACTCAGTGATGATTTGGAATTTCGTTGCGTCGCCTGTTTTGGCCAAATCTTCGACAGCGAAGTTGCGACCCGGCAGGGTGCAAATGCTGGCGTAGTCGCCATCGAGCAAATAAATTCGGTCTGAACCCATTTGACGATCGATAACCACAGAAAGTTCACCGAAATCTGACAGATACAGCGAAACTGACCCAACGATGGCTGCTTCGCGCGGAGCCGTGTATTGGATTTGGTTAGTTGCAACAGAACCCGAAGACAGGTCGCTGAAGGTCGCTTTTTTAGCAGGCGATACAACGAGCATATTCGGGTTGCCGCCATCTTCGTAAGCTGCTTGGTGAGCAGCGTCGATGAGGGCAAGAGACAGGTCGCGGTCTGTGCCACCAGTCGGGACGTCAGAGCCGTCACCAGTCGGGGCTGCGCCACCAGAGCCAACAGATACGTTGGTAATCCAGCTTGACAGGTTGGCAGTCTCGCGGGTTGCGCCAGTTGCTTTGGCGTTGTCTGAGCAAAGACCTTTTTCTATGTCTCTACGCAGCTCAAGTCCCTTCAAAACTTTTTGATAGGCTGATTCAGCATTTCTGCCCGCCGTGTCAACAGCGTCCAACGTGCCAGAAACGGCAGCGTCTTTTTGCGAGATTTGCGTGACGTTGTTAAAGCGAACTGCTTGCGTCGGTGTTGCGTAAGAAGCGTCTGCGCCTTCAGCAACAAAGTTGGAGCCTGATGCAGCAGCCAACTCTTGAACGAGCCAATCAAAGGTCGTGTTGTTTACGGTCTCTTTACGCAGAGCCGTGTAGATGGGGGTTTCATCCGGGTCAATCCGGGTGATTACATCAGAGAGGTCTTCGCGCTCTCCAATTGCAATCGCGGTAGTTTGCGTAGCCATTATATATTCTCCTTGGCGTTAGCGATTTAGTAGGTAATTGACCGCAGCTTCTTTGCTGCCAGTCTTTTTCAATTGATCAAAAGCCTTGCGCTTTTTCTCGGAAGCGACGTCTCTTGACGTTTTAGGCTTACCGCCCTTCACCATTTTGGGAGCCTTTGCGACCTTCTTTTTAACAACAGGCTTTTCCTGTTGAAGTTGGTCATACAGGTATGCACGACGCAGAACGTCAACGAGGCGGCTATCAACCACCTGAGATAGTTCTTCGCTCGAAAATCCTTGGCGCTGCGCGAAGCTAATCAGACCCGCTTTCTCGCGGGCTGCGACTTCGGTGTCACGCCATTCTGGGATGCGTTCAATCAGCTTGGCTTGTTCTTGCTGAACTCGCTGCTGCATGACCTGTGCCTGCTCTGCTTGTAAAACTTGCATAGCTTTTTCGCGGTCACGCTGCGCTTCGCGCTGCTTAACAAACTCAAGAGGGTCTTCCTCATAAAGTTTATCCCAATATTCCTGTGTCGGCTCTCCAGCAGTTTGGGCGAGTTGTGCCTGCAACTGTGCGAGACCTTGAGCGTATTTTTCACGCTCCTGCTCAATAACCGTCTTTTCTGCGTCCAGCGTCTTGCGCTGTTCGGCAGCTTCAGATAGGCGTTTTTGGGCAGTCCGTTCCAGTTGAAACGATTTGATGAGGTCATCTACTGTGACGTCAATCTCCTCGCCGTCAACCTTGGCGGTGTAATACTCGACTTCGCTTTCGGGTTCTTCCTCAACGATGTCTTCATCCTCAACCTCTGCTGCCTCGGCTTCGACTTGGTCTTCTTCGACGGCCTCAACTTCAACTTCTTCGGTCTCGGTTGCCTCTGCTTCCACAGCTTCGGCGGGTGGCTCTTGCTCTACTTCGCTTGCCTCGGTGGGGGCTTCCGTATTCAAGAGTGTTTCAATGGCAGACGCCATGGTGAGGGGTTCAGTCCCCGTAGGGATACTGCTTTCGCTCATAATTTTCTCCTAGATTAAATTAGACGCTTGTGAGTTCGTAAATCCTCTAGTTGCGCCTTTGCCATTTCGCCCGTTTGGACGACACTTACCAGATGCCCCTCAACTGCTGTGAGGGCTTGCATAAACTGGTAAATCTTTTCGCGGCCTTCTGTGTCACGGGCTGGGGAGTTGAGCCATGCTTCCGTGTATGCCGCTTTAACTGTTTCAAACGCCTCTTTGAAAAGGTCGTTATTCAAAATAGCCTGTGCTTCTGATGCACGGCCAAGTTCTTCGTTTAGCTTCCCGTTATCCATTAAACCCTCGGTAAGTTGTCACTGACAGATGTTTGAACATCGAGTTGCACATCTGCTGCCAGTTTTTGACGACGCAGTTCCAACTCAGCTGCAAGTTCCTGCTGACGCAGCTGCATCTCTGCCGCAAACTTCTCGCGCTCAAACTCAAGTTCGGCTGCAATTTTTTCGCGCTGCAAAGCCAGCTGGTTCTGCTGTTTCTGCTGCTCAATCTGAAACTCCATCTCAACCGGGTTCGGGGCTTGCTGGCCTTGAGCCGCTTGCATTGCGATAGCCTGCTCGACCTGTTGACCTGAGTTGAAGAATTGGTCTGTGTCTTTGAAGCCTGCGGTTTCAGCAATTTTCTTCAGCGTATCGACATATTGAGAAATGCTTACAATCGGATTGTTCGGCCCCAGCTGTTGCAAGATTTCTTGCTGCTTGCTCGAAATTTGAGCCAGCATTGCTGTCTTCTGGTCTTCGTTTCCAGTTCCGAGGCCAACAGTCACTTCAAGGTCAAAATCATTGTCCCAAGCACGGGGGTCAAGAGCCACATACTCGTTGCGAATACGAATAGTGCGTTCTTGGTTCATATGCTTTTGACACAGATGCAAAACGCCCTTTGCCAAATCCTTCATGCCTGTTTCGGCAAACACACGCGCAATCATTTCAATCTTGGCTTGTGCGCCCTGAATGGTCGCGTTGACCGCTGCGGCTGTTGTGGACTGCAAGGTGCTGGGGTCGAGACCCATCGAAGCTTTTGAAAAGCCAGTGCGCTGGTCACGCACTTCATCAACATAGCCGAGCATCTGAAATGCTTGTGCGCCGATTTGCGGAACCGCCAAAGGCTGCACCATACCCGGAGCGCGGGCGCGAACAATGCCACCCGGACGGGAGGTCAGAAGGTCATCAAGATTGACCTGACCCTCAACCGCCACCACGCGGCTGTTGTTCGACAAGTAGAGGTTATCGAGCATCTGCCGCAAAATGGTGGACTTGATTAGTTGCAAGTCCATGACCATTTCGGCCACAGAACGCCCGACCATCCGATGCGGCATGAGAACAGGGGACAGAATGGCAAACGGGATAACGTCCCAAGGCTCATTCTCGATAATTTCAGCACCATCGCCCAACGCCACAAAACGGCGCAACTCAGCAATGCCGTCATCGTCATAGTCGGCGTATATATATCCCTCAGTGACCAAGACCTCACGCATGGCGGGGTCGCTTCTGTCAAGTTCTGGGCCGTCTTCCAAATCTTCAAAGCGGCGTTGACGCTCTTGGTCATTGTCGAGGTCGTTCTGGCCAGCATACTGCTCAACTACCTCGCGGTCATAACCCATTGCAACCAAGTCGCTGACAGTGACCTGTGAGCGATGAGCAATGAACGAGCAATCTTCAAGAGAAGTAGCGCGGCGATTGTAAATTAATTCCTCTGGCGGAATATTCATCACCTTGACCTTGCCAGTCATCTCAGTCTTTTTGACCCTAACATTGTAGGTCATCGACATCGGGATTTCGGAGCCGTCGGGGGCTGTCACACCCATCTCGATAGCTTCCTGCTCCACAACCTCGATAGCGGGGTCGGCAACTAACAATGCCAACTCGTCTTCGGTTAGACCCTCATATTCTTCTTCTTCCGTCCGTTCGGTTTCGTCCCAATAAAATTTAACCGCGCCCAGCTTAAAAAGCAGGGCATCTTTCATCCAATCGTGGACGACACGAAAACCGCTGTTATCGTTATTGATAACAAAGTTGACGAGTTCGGTAGCTTGTTCGGCTGCCGGAACATCCTCTGGCTGACGCCCAACAAAGCGGGCGTATTGGCCAGATTGTGCAAATATCTTTGTCAGAGACGGCATGATGTATTCAATGACGTCGCTGACTTCTGTGGCGACTACTTGACTGCGTCCCTCTACTTCGTTGCCAAACGGCTCACCGAGGTAGTAGCCCATTGCGTCAATGCGCTCTTGGCTGAACTCAGTGTCATAGTAGTTAAGGGCGTTCTGTATTTCGTTGCTAATGATAGAACGAAAGTCGAGTTCTGAAATCGCCATTTTTATGTCCTTGCATATGTAGGCCGCTTGCCGCGTGAGGGCTTAGTTGCCTTCTTCCGGGCGACTGCCCGTTTTTTCTGTGATGCGGTCATTGAGGCTGCTTTAGAAGCGGGGACGCATTTAGGATAGCCCCGCTTAGAGCCTGCTGATCGACCACATTTCGGGTGCTTACCCGATTTGTCTTTTGTCGAAATATCTCGCCAGTCTTCTTTGAACCACTTAACGAGACCGTTTCTTGGTTTGCTTTTTGCTGCCATTTTTGACCGTCCTATATGTGCCGCCCATGCGTTTGTATTCCTGAACGACTTGGCCGGACGCATACGCTGACGGCCACTTCTTGACGCGGCGCTTCACCTTTGCAGTAGCGCGGGCATATTTAGCCTTGTCTTTTGGTGTAGCGCGGGGCATTAGCTTTCCGAACTAAACTTGCCGACCTTCTGGTTGGCGGCTTTCTTTTTGTAGCTTTTGCGATTTTTACGCTTCGGCTTTTGCTCTGCTACCGCTTCCATTTTCTGAGCCGCTTTGCTTGGCTTCGAGTAAACCTTGCGGATATACATTCCCTGCATCATTTCTTTTTCTTCTTTTTTCTTGATTTACTGCTCATTTTTTTCGCAGCCTTTTTCGCTGCGGCCATACCCTCTTTGGTGTATGGATACTTTTTTCCACCTACTTTTGGCATATCGTTCTCCTACCACTTCTTGCACGACCAATAGCCAGCCGTCAGTTTCGACTTTTTCTGGTCGCATTTGTGTCGCGCTCGGAACGATTTGCGTCGCTCTGGGTTCGACTTCTTAATTCTCATGTTCGGGTCGCCAAAGCGCACAAGCTTTACGTTGCTGCCTTCTTTGGCGAGGACGGCAAACTTCTTGCTTTTGCCGGGGGTGCGTTTCGGTTTGTTGTAGCCGGAGAAGCGTTCTCCGCGATATGTGATGGACATTAGAACAACGACCCCACCGAGAAACCGCTCAAGTCGATATTAGAAAAATCTGGCATGATGAAATTTGTAAAGCCACTAAAGTCAGGCAATGTTGTAAAAGGTGTTTCATAGTCCGTGACGAACAACCCGCTTAAATTTACGGGCGTGTCGGAAAGCAGTCCGCCATATGCCGTGTCGCTATCAGAATAATATCTGTAACCGTCCGTCGGCTTTGCGTCCCCTATTTGAACAGCGTCGATGCCGTCTAGGTAAACGGGGGCTACGCCTCCATCTCTAGCTTTTTGCGTATAAGCGCCAGCTTGAATGTAATCACTTGAGGGGACGTTCATCCGCGTCATAGCGGGAGGCTGATAACCCGCATCCAAAAGACCAGAAACATTCGGCATTGCAGGCTGCGCCATAGGCATAGCTGTAGGCATTGGGGCGGCAAAAGCTGGAGCGCCAAATGCGCTGCCGAGCAAGCCAGTCACATCAAAGCTGCCTTGTGGTATTGCGTCCATTATTTCACTCTCATATTGCTGCGCGGCCCCAGCTTCTTCCTGTGGTTCAGCGGGGGGCGTTTTGACCGCCGCCTTACTTTTGGCTGCGGCGCGTAAATACTTGCGTTAATTTTTTTAGCCATTTTCTGATTTTCCAAGTGCGGGGATAACGCTGAGACGCGAAACAATCGTTCCAACGTCCTGCCCACTCATGTTCGTAGTTCTGACCCCGATTAAAAGTAGAACCAGAAGCGCCTTCATCATAACCACCACGATTTTTGACGATGAGACGCATGACCCGGCTCCTAGCAGACATCCGCTGGTTCGGGACTGTCTGTGAACTCAATCGTCGAGCAAATAAATCTGAACTGGTCTTGATCGTAGCCCGCAGAGATAGCGGCTTGGGCGGCGACAACCAAAGCCCCGTGCATTACTGCATCGTGGGGCAAGCCCGCCCCGGTGACTAACCCAATCGCGGTTGAGCCAATCGTGAAGCAGGCGGCGTCCATATCTTCAGGGTCAACTGTGTAGCTGACCTCAATAAAGCCAACATCGTCTTCCCTGATGTCATCCTTGACATTCGGGAAGCGAAGTATTTTGTCGTCGCTCATACTATCCACCCTGCGTCGTTATAATTAAGAGACCTCGAAAAGCCGTAAGAGGAGCCAGAAGCCGCCCTCGATGCCTGACCCGCAAAAGTAAGGACAAAGCTGTCAGCAAGGTCAGGCGACCTCTGCCCACGGCGTTTCATTTCGTCTTTGCTCTCGACCTTCAATTTGCCAGAAGACAAATATTTGAAGCGGACTGAACTAAGTTCGGAAATCAATTCGTCGTCTTGAGGCATGTGACAGTCACGCGCCTCAAGCCATTCTCGTGCCTTAAACCAAAGTTCATCTCGCAGCTTGCCGTAGCGCTGCCCCAGCGCAGGGCTTTCGGCTACGTTAACGCCGCGAATCTCAGGGCCGAAATCCATCTCACTGAGACGGTCAACGACACCCGCACCCAAACCGATACTGTCAACCAGTATCTCAGAGGGGCGTTCTTGGTAAGGTGTGCTTTCATACTCTGTGAGTATGATGCCACAAACTTCCATCAAATCTTTGTTGCGCCATGATTTGATAGGCTCGACAAGAGCATTGCCTTGTCTTTTGCATAATGCGGTTCGGTCATCGCCGAACCGAGCAACATCCAATCCCCATACAGGTAAAATGTTCTCGACTGCATCCACATCCCGCGTAACTGCGCTCTCCAAGAGGTGCAGTGGGATGACCACGTCATCGTCGGCTTCGGGGAACTCACCGAGAACCCGAACCCTGTAAATGTTGCTATCCTCGCCATACTGTCGCGCCATGTCCTCAAGGAAGTCTGATGAGACTGTTGTGGCGTCGGCGCAGCCAACCCGCTTTGTCCACCAACGCTCGGAGTTCTTATTAAAAGCGTCGAAGAAGTAGCCCGATGAACGGGTGGGGTTGCCTACCATGACTGTTTTCGCGCCAGCTGTGGACATCGCGCCCTGACCGACCTCAAAGATGATGTCGGGGACACCAGATGCCTCATCGACGACGAAAAGCATGTGTGGCGAGTGGAAGCCTTGTAGGGCTTCTGGTTGTTCCTTGCGGCTCGTCCTTGCCACCGCAAAGCTGTCAGCGCCACCTTTGAGTTCAATCTTGTCTGACTTGAACTCTAGTTGGCTCTGAAAAAACTCAGGCAGTTTTCTGCCCCATTTATTTATTTCCGGCCAGAGGACGTCGGATAACTGTGACGCCGTGTTCGCGGTGCAGGCCACCTTGACCGGGTAGTGGGTCAACATCCACCACAGAACGACCCAACTTAAAAATGCTGTCTTGCCTACACCGTGGCCACTGCGGATGGCTACTCGATCGTTGTCCCTGATGGCGCGGAGTGCTTCTTCCTGCCAAGGCTGGGGGTCAGCTTGCAAGACTGCTCTCACAAATAAGGCAGGGTCTTCGCGTAGCTGGAGTAGCCGACGCTCATGCTCTTGCAGTTGGTCAGTCGAAATTTTTTTTCGAGCCATAAGGTTAACCTCTAAGACGCCCTACCCCGGTGGGGGGTATCGGGTAGCCCTCGGTGTATATATTTTATCCCGCCCCCTCGCCTGCGCGAGACGGTGGGGGTGTGTAGGGGCGGCGAAC
>Ga0213866_10001536_pt1 | contig 17019 bp, 9 predicted proteins | sample PICome_11_FD_160079 | JGI IMG/M metagenome (GOLD analysis project Ga0213866, IMG submission 160079) | Coastal seawater microbial communities near Pivers Island, North Carolina, United States - PICO284 | ecosystem: Environmental > Aquatic > Marine > Coastal | place: USA: North Carolina...
TCACCGCGCCTCCGAACGAAGTCTACTCCATCACCGGCCTCAAGCTCAAAGCCCGCAGCCCCTTTCACTCCACCTTCAACATCGAACTCGCCAACGGCGCCGCCGGATACATCCCGCCTCCCGAGCAACACGCTCTCGGGGGATACACCACCTGGCCCGCCCGCACCGCCGGACTCGAAATCGAGGCCGAACCAAAAATCGTCGATACCATTCTCAAACAACTCGAGTCCCTCTCGGGCCAACCCCGTCGCCAACTCACCACCCGTCCGAGCACTTATGCCAAAACCATTCTTGCGGACAAGCCCCTAGCTTACTGGCAGTGTGAAGAGCTCGACGGCAACACCATCACCGACTTCTCCGGACACAACCGCCACGGCATGATCGATGGACAAGTCGCCTATCATCTTCCGGGACCCGAGCAAAAATCACTCGAGGGAATAGCACACAACGCCTCCCTTCAACTCGTCGGTGGAACAGTCTCGGCCACTGTTCCAAACGCGCGAAGCCTCACCTTTTGGTTCTGGAATGGCATGATTACTGCCGCTCGCGACAACACCGGCGACCTCGTTCAAAACAACAACCTTCGCCTCCGCATCGGTGGAAAAGGAGATGGCAAGTCCGAAGGCCGCCTCATCCTCCAATCCCCGAATCAATCCTTAACCGGAGCCTCTCTCATCAAGCGTCATCATTGGCATCACCTCACCGCTTCCACTGATGGCGAAACCATCTCGATCTTCCTCGATGGCCAAGCCGAAATCACCGCCCCTCTTCCCGGCCTTCCTTCGAATCACTGGCGCTTCGGAGGCACTCTTCCCATCGAAGGACGGATCGATGAAGTCGCTTGGTTCGCAAACTCCCTTACCCAGAAAGACGCCACCCGCTTCTTCACACTCGCCAGCACCAGGGACTCCGCGCCCCTCTCCCCAACCGGTTCCCTCAAAGCCATTCACGTTCCCGATGGATACGAAGTCCAACTCGTGGCCGCCGAACCTCTCATCCAGGATCCCGTCGCCATCGACTGGGCACCGGACGGTCGCCTCTGGGTCGCTGAAATGGCTGACTACCCGTCCGGCATCGACGGAAAACCCGGTGGACGGGTTCGTCTCCTCAGCGACACTGACAACGATGGCGTCTTCGACCAATCCTTTCTCTTCCTCGAAGGCCTCAACTTCCCCGCTGGTATCATGAGCTGGAAAAAAGGCGCCCTCATCGCCGCTGCTCCCGACATTATCTATGCCGAAGACACCAACGGTGACGGTAAAGCCGACCTGCAGGAAATCCTCTTCACCGGCTTCAAACAAGGCAATCAACAACTGCGCGTCAACGGCCTGAGCTGGGGTCTCGACAATCACATTCACGGAGCCAATGGCAGCCATCATTCCGGCTACGCCGCCGGAACCAAAATCACTTCACCGGTTTCAAACCAAACCTTCAATCTCGGCAGCTTTGATTTCCGAATGCAACCAGACCATGGAATCCTCGAAACACTTTCCGGACCCTCGCAATTCGGTCGAACCCGCGACGATTGGGGCAACTGGTTCGGCGTCCAAAACAGCTTTCCCCTCTGGCACTACGTTCTCGAACAACGCTACCTCGCCCGCAATCCCGACTTCGCAGCGCCCGACCCGCGACGCCAGCTCTACCCGCGAAACCCGCCCGTCTTCCAAGCCACCCCTTCGCAAAAGCGCTTCCACAGTTTCAACAACTCCGGACGTTTCACAAGCGCCTGCTCGCCCATGATCTATCGGGACGACCTCCTTTTCCAGGACGATCAAATTCACGCCTTCACCTGCGAGCCCTTTCACAACCTCGTTCAGCACATGATTCTAAAACGCGACGGTTGCAGCTTCACCGCCGAGCGAGCGAGGGGTGAACTCGACTTCTTTGCCTCAGAAGATCGCTGGTCGCGTCCGGTCATGGCCCGCACCGGCCCCGACGGCGCCCTTTGGGTCGTCGACATGTATCGCTACATGATCGAACACCCCGATTGGCTCCCAAAGGAAGGCCAATCTGAAATGCAAGAGCACGAAAGAAAAGGCTCCTCCCATGGCCGCATCTACCGCGTCATCCCCAAAGACAAAAAACCCGCCGCCTTCCCTCGCCTCGACAAGGCCAGCCCGACCCAACTCGTCGCTCATCTCGCTCATTCCAATGGCGTTGTCCGCGACCTCGCCCACCGTCTCCTCGTCGAAAAGAAGGCCGTCTTCGTCACCGACCTCCTCATCGAAGTCGCCAAGACTCTTCCACGTCCCAAAGCCCGCCTTCATGCCCTTTGCGTCCTCGATGGCATTAATCGCCTCACTCCGGACCTCCTCGCTTCCGCCCTCTCCGACGCTCATCCCCAAATCAGAAGACACGCCCTCCGCCTCGCAGAGTCACGCTGGCAAGAAGACCCCAAACTCCTCACCGCTGCTCTCAAGCTCAGCGACGATCCCGAACCCGCCGTCCGCCTCCAGGCCGCTTGCTCGCTTGGCGTTTCAAATTCCCCTGACGCCGGAAAAGCCCTCGCTCGAATCGCCGTAAAAGATCACGCCTCTCCTTTCGTTCGTGCCGCCGTCTTTGCATCGACCCACCTCCACTTTGATCACCTCGCCAGCGCCGCTCTCGAGAATGGCATCCTCATCGACGATCTCATCAAACTGGGCGGGAAACAAAAATCACTCAACGCCCTCATCACCCGCCTCGCCACTCCGGGGAAAAACGGCTTCACCGCTAATCAATTCAAAGCTCTTGGCACCTGGCTCGATCACAATTCAAAAGCCATCTCAAAACTCAACCAAGCAATCACCGCCGCCCGCCAAATCGCTGCTCGCAAAAACTCTCCCATCCCTCTCCGCGTCGCCGCCATTTCTCTCCTCGGCAGACAAACTTCGGACCAAGCCCTTCTCTCAAGCCTGCTCACCAAGAATTCCCCCTCCTCTCTCAAGCTCGCCTCCATTGATGCCCTCACCCGCATCGCTCCCTCGAACCTCCCCGAAACTCTTTTTCAAAACTGGCCCACTCATTCAACGGACGAACGCACCCGAATCGTCGACGTCCTCTTCCGGCGAACAGCTTGGACGAAAGCAACCCTGACTGCCCTTCAAAATAAAACCATCTCTCCCACCGACCTCGACGCCTCCCGCCGCCAACTCCTCCTCACCCATTCCGATCCCGCCATCCGCGAACAAACCTCTCAGCTCCTCCAATCTTCTTCCAAAAAACTCACCTCATTCCTCCCCGCTCTCAAACTCAAGGGCGACAAAACCGCAGGCCGCAAAACCTTCGACCAACTCTGCGCCGTCTGTCACCTACCGGCAAAAGGCCTCCCCGCAAACGGCCCCGACCTCCGTTCCATCACCGACCGCAGCAAGGAAGGACTCTTCACCTCCATCCTCGACCCGAATCAATCCATCGACCCCACATACGAAAGCCACCTCGCCACCCTTCCCGACGGCTCCACCCTCTTCGGCCGCATCCTCTCCCAGAACCAAACCCACCTCACCCTTCGTCAACTCGACGGCTCAGACCGTCAACTTTCCCGCAAGACCCTCAAGTCGCTCCAAAAAACCGGACGCTCCCTCATGCCCGAAGGACTCGAATCAGCCATGAGCCAGCAAGACCTCGCCAACCTCATCAGCTTCCTGCAAGGCTTCGGGAATGAAAGAAAATGACTCCCGGTGTTCAATCAACAGGTTTCTCAAAAAAGCCGCGCTCTTTCATCCAATCCCACGCTTCATTACGTTGGCCACTGGGCTTCAGAAGCCAACGATCCGTGTGGGGATGAATATTCGTTTGCGTGGGGTAGATTCCGAAAATAGCGCGAGTGTCGACATCCAGAAAAGTGACATGCTCTGCCTCTGAAACAACCTTACGGACATCGCTCGTCCCTCCGTTCTGACAGATTAATACCGGCTTACCATTGAGTCTCTTAAAACGCTTCGCGGCTGCTTCACGATAGTCTGCAAGCGGGGCACCCCACTTGGTTCCCCGCCATTCCCTGACTCCGTCGTAGTGATCATGAGTCACGAAACCCGACCAAAGAGCCGCAATCTCATCATCGTGTAATCCGATATAGTTGACCGCAATCGCTCCACGCGAAAAACCACAGAGAATCACCCGGTTGGGATCAATGCCATAATCGGCAATGATTTGCGGAACGACCTTCTTGGCATAGGCCACGGTAGCTGCTTCATCACCCCACCAGTTGGGCTGATTGCCCTGACCCCCGGCATCCACAAATGGAAGGTTCAACCAGACCGACTCACCGGCGCTCAATCCATACCCCAAAACCGAATCCTCAACCCGCCCACTGGACCCAAGCGAGGGAGCTCGATTCCCGGAGTATTCCACGATCAGCGGATACTTGGTTCCAGTCTCCTCCCAATTGGGTTTCCAATTGGAAGGAAGATAAAGGGTATGGTGAACCTTCGTCCCGGAGTAATCAGGAGCAGTGACCGAGACCCGCTTCCCCGAAGCGGGATCTCCCTTAGTTACCTTTAGTGCGCGGAGAGTTTGATGACGTCTGACCTGATCAGGAAAATCTTTCTCGTATTGCTTCAAAAGCGCAGGCACATCATTGGCCATCACATAAATGGCTCCCCGAACAATCTTCTCCTCGCCCGGTTCCAGCCCACCGATTCGGAAGTCCGAATGCAAGCAACGAATCACTCCCTGAAAAAGCTCCTGATAGGGATCCCAGGCCGTCGCCATCAACCATTTCTCGTCAGCTGACACGCAACCGATCAATCCATTCGAGGGCCGATCCGATGACAGTGGACGAGGATTTACATCCGTCTTTGGCACATGACAGGGGCACCAAACCTGACCAGGCACATAGCGCGCTTTCATCGCCCAATTGGTGGTCGGCATGAAGGTTTGTTTGCCATCGATAAAGACAAACGAATTCTTCAGGTAGGCATACTTGTCTTCATCATCCTGGGTTCCGGTAAACTCTCCCACCCTAATGCAAGGCTGTCCCCAATGAGCCTCGGATTTTTTATCAGTGGGATTCTTCGCAGTGAGGTGAAACAAGATCTTCTCACCCTCTACCGTGATCAGGTGATCAACAATCACGCCATCGGCCAATTCACACCTCAGTTTGATCTCACTATCCGTAGCAGAAAGAAGCTTCGTCTTATGCCCGATGACAGTTTCGTTCCAATCCCGGTCAGTTGATCCCGGACGACAGTAAGCCTCGAGATACCAAATCTCGAGCGGCTCCTCCGGAATTCGGTCATCATTGATTGTCAGTAAGTTCTCCTTCCAGCCAATCGTCAGCTTTCCAGAAAGAACTCCGCAGAAAAAAAGAAGTAAGACAGAGAGCAATCGCATCGACGCGAGTTTACCGACCCGCCCTCACAAAGCGAAGGCTTTTACTTCCTCAACTCTTCATAGCGGGCTTCCAAAGACTTGATCTTCTCAATCAAGGCCTTCCCCTCATCACCGGAAGCGGCCACGAGACGATATTGTAACGCCTCCACCATCTTCCGCTGCGCCACCGAAGCGGCTTGCAGATCCTAAATCTCTTTCGACTTAAAGCCATCGCGCTTCGCCCGCCGGGCTGCCTTGATTGCCTCGGCGTCCTTCGCCTTCAAGGCCGCTTGATACGCAGCCTTGGCCTCGTCACGAGCCTTCCGCTGAGCCGCAAGCCCAGGATGCTCTTCGATTCCCTTACCGACAGCACTGATCGCTTGATACGATTTCTTCTGCTCGGTCTTCAACTCGTCGTTACCTGCTTTGCGAATTTCGGAAATCCGCTTTCGGTAGTCTTTCTTAAGCACACCCAAATCCTTAAAAACATCCGCACGTTCATCGGCAAAAAGTGAAAGTGGAACCACAGCACAAGAAACCAACAAGAAGGCAAAATCATCTTCATTTGAGTTCAGGGTAGTCCTCTCCATGAAGTGAGGAAGCATAAAAGCTCCCCAGGCCAAACACCGAAAAGACGATCACTCCAGAATGGCAAAGTTCGGTTGAAGTCGTAAATCCACGATTCAAGTTCTCAAATCCACGAGACTGTTCGCTGGACGCATCCAGCGAAATCAGGGACCCTGAAAGCTGGAATATGAGAATGATATCTTCAATCCTCTGCGCTCTCTCCTTTTCGGGAGCGCCCACGACTGCCACCGCAGAGAGCTTCTACCAAAATCCCAATGGTCTCTTTTCAACCCGGCCCAGCGAAAAAAAATCACTCCAAACCATCGATCGTTTTGGCCCCGTCGGAATCGGCATCGAACTCATTCAGCCCGCCTTCACAATGCGCATCAAGAATGTCGAGGAAGGTTCACCTGCCGCCGAAACAGGACTCTTAAAAAAAGGACAGATCATCGAAAGCATTAACGGGCAGAAGCTCGCCGACATCGATCCGCGGATCCAACTTGGCCAGATCCTTGCCGCCGCCGAGGCCTCCGACGGACTCGTCCAATTTGTCGTCAAAGGAGAAAGCAAACCGGTCACGGTAGAAATCCCCGTCCTTGGAGCCTATAGCAAAACCTGGCCCCTTGATTGTCCCAAATCAGACAAGATCGTGCGCCAGGTCGCCGACTATCTTTCCAGGCCCGAATCCACCGAAGGTCTCGGCGGCATCGGAATGCTCTTCCTCCTTTCAACCGGGGACGACAAGGACCTCGAAGTCGTCCGCGAGTGGGCTCGCAATGTCAAACCGCATTCCTATCCGTGGTATATTGGATACGGAGGAATCCCCCTCACCGAGTGCTACCTCCGCACCGGCGATCCCAAAATTCTCGAGAATATTCAGGACTGGGTCGACAACGCGGCCCGCACCCAACACAACGACGCCTGGGCCGGACGCGGCTCCGCTCTCACCAGCTACGGCAGCGGCCACCTCAATGCCTCCGGCACGTGCGTGGTGACCTTTCTCCTCCTTGCCCGGGAATGCGGAGCCGATGTTCCCGACCACACCTTCGACGGAGCCCTGAGACACTTTTACCGCTACGTCGGACGTGGAAATAACCCCTACGGCGACGACCGGCCCGAAGTGGGCTTTGTCGATAATGGCAAGAACGGCAAGCTCGCCTTCGCGATGGCTGCCGCCGCCGCCATGGCAGGTGAGGATTCCCTCTATGCAAAGGGACGCGACCTTTGTGCCATGCAGAGTTTTTACACCACCACTTTCATGCTCCACGGCCACACGGGCGGTGGCATTGGCGAAATCTGGCGCAGCGCTGCGATGGGATTGCTTTACGACAAGAAGCCTGCGCAATACCGCGACTTCATGGACAAGCGAAAGTGGCACTATGATCTCTCTCGCCGCTACGATGGCTCATTTGGTATCATTGGCGGAGGCGGATACGACAAGGAACAATGGGGAATCGCTTACCCTCTCACCTACACCATGCCCCGCAAAACCCTCCGCATTACCGGAGCTCCTCCCACGAAGTTTTCGAAACGCTACGAACTCCCTAAACAACCCTGGGGAACTGAAGCTGACAATGCTTTCCTTTCCCTCGAAGCGGTCCCGGGCAAAGACGGCAAAAAGCAGGACCTCTCCGGCGAAACCCTTGCCCGTGATTCCAGTATGCCATTCCTACGCCGCTTCCATGGCGAGGAGCAACCCAGCGATGATGATATCCGCCGCTACATTCATCATCCCGACTACTGCATTCGCTTCGTCGCCGCGATGAAGACCGTCGGCGTCAACAGCGGCTATATCGGCTGGCGCAAGCCCGGCGGAAAGGTGCGTTCGGAACTTGTGATGGAATTCCTCCAACACGATGATCCCCGTGTCCGGCAAATCATGTTCAAAGCCATCGCCCAAACCGGCGGGGTCAGTGATGAGATTTTCGAACTCGCCGTCAAGGCAATCAAAAATGACAGGGAATCCTGGTCGATTAAAGACGTCGCTTTGCAAATCATCGGAAAGGGAACGGCCGAACAAATCATCCCCCTCGTCGACACTCTTCTCCCCTACCTCAAGCACGAAGAAGCGTGGCTTCGCAATGCCGCCCTCACCGCACTCACTCCGGTAGCCGGTCACGAAGTGTGTTTCGACAGGGTCCTCCCCGCCATCGGCGAACTCGTCCGCACCAACCAACGCGTCTCGGTCACCCGCGGCTTTGCCCCCGCCATTCGGGCTCAAATCAAGGACGCCGGACCAGCGGTTCAGGCTCTTGCTGCCAAAACCCTCCGCGAAACCTACACGGGATACGCCGGAAAAACGATCTCGGTGGGCGGACAAAATCTCAAACCCACTTACGAGTTCCACCTTGAGGCGATCGCCGAATCACTCGCCGACGTTCCCGGGGGACTCGACGCCCTCTACGAAATCGCAAAGCAGCGGAAGCCCAACGAGATTCTCCCCTACAAGGAATTCTTCCTCGCCGCCGACTCCAGCAAGTTTGGTCCGAAGCTCAAGTCTGCAATAAAACCCATCATCATGGACGAACTGGTGCCGGAGTTTGTCGGTAAGAACCGAGTCAGACTCCGCGAACTCGCCGCCGCCGAAACCCAATCCGCCCGCCCCGGCGGAAAAAGCGACGTTCTCGATGGGCTCGCCGCTCTGTACGACCGGGCTGGCTTCACTGACTTCGACTGGACCATGTTTGCCGACCTTCGCACTGCCGAATGGTCCTACCATTCCTTCGATCCAGTTCCAGCCGAGCAAGTTCCCTTTGATCAACTGATCACACGCTACCGCGAAGTGACCCTGCCCAATGGAATGGACAATTGGTTCACCTCTGGTTTCGACCCAGCCAAATCCGGCTGGAAGAAAGGAAAGAGCCCCTTTGGAAATTACGATGGCAAGCTTCCCTCCCGCCCCATCACCAAATGCTCCGATGACTGTGTCGGTCCGCACTGCTTCGGAGCCACTCCGGTCAATACCCTTTGGGAAAAAGAAATTCTCCTCATGCGGGGAACCTTTAAAATCCCGCCCCTCAAGGATGGGCATCGCTATCGAATCATGATCAATGATGGTAATCATGTCGGAGCCGGAGGCGGCCATATCATCTACATCAACGGCAAAGCTCTCATCGAAACCAAACAGGGTAATGGCCGCGGGTCCGGCGGAGTGCCCAAAGGAGCCTTCATCACCAAGGAATTCCTCGATGACTTCAAAGGCAATGACGTCACCGTCGCCCTCAAAACCTTCATTCGCTACAACGACAAATATAAGGTCAAACCAACTGTCAAAACCCCGCAGGGAAAAATCAGCCTTCACCTCGAGGAACAAAAGCTCCCACCCATGAGCGACGACCTCGTTACCAAATCCGCCACCGTCGTGCCCATGCTGTCGTCTGAATGGCAGGCCAACCTCAACCCCGAAGATGCCTCGCAAAACCCGGATGAATTCCTCTTCCGCTGGGATGGAAATTTCCGCCGAAATCAAAGGCTCGCAGGGACCTGGAATCTCATCACCGAAGTCAACGAAATCCCAGAGTTTGACCCCCAAGCAAAAAATCCAAAAGCCCGCCGTCCCGACTTCACCACCATCACTTTCCAAGAAAACGGCTCGACCGATAGCCCAACCCGTGTTTGGTCAGGCGACACACTCATGGACCTCGACAAATACCAAGCACTTAAAGTGAGTATCTCTCTTGATGGCGAAATTGAATACCTCTTTATCGAAGCCGGCGGCTTCAGTAACCGCCACAAACCCGATTGGAAAAGCAAGTGGTATGTCTTCTCCAGATAGCCGCATCTAAGGCAATCCCCCTTCGAACCGATCTTGCCATGACCACGCCTCGAAGGACCATCCCGCTCGTAATAGGCGTGCTCACTCTCATCGCCTACGCGATGGCCGCTCCACCGAACATCATCCTCATGATGGGCGACGACCACGGATGGGAGGAAACCGGATACAATGACCATCCCCATCTCAAGACTCCCGTCCTCGATGAGATGGCCGCCACCGGCCTGAAGTTCGAACGCTTTTACGCCGCCCACCCGAACTGCTCGCCGACCCGAGCGAGTTTTCTCACCGGCCGACACCCCAACCGCATGGGAACATTCGCACCAGGGTGGTCCATGCGACCGGAGGAGATCACCATCGCTCATCTCCTTTCAAAATCAGGTTACCACTGCATGCATCTCGGCAAGTGGCACGTCGGAACCGTTAAATCAGGATCGCCCCTGAACCCCGGCGCGATGGGCTTTCATGAATGGCTCTCACACGACAACTTCTTTGAACTCGATCCGTCGCTTTCCCGCAATGGAGCACCTCCTAAGATCTTCAAAGGTGAAAGCTCGGAAATTCTCATTCGCGAGGCCATCGCAGACATCGATCGCTCAATCAAAGCCGGAAAGCCGGTTTTCCAAGTGATCTGGTTTGGCTCGCCACACGAACCCTACAGCGGGCTGGCGAAGGATCTCGCTCTCTATGATGATTTGCCCGCGAAATACTCGAAGCAAGTCAGCCTGACTTCGAACAAAACCGGCACCCGAACCAAGCGCCCTCAAGGCGAGGTTCTCCGCGAACGCTATGCCGAGATCACCGCGATGGACCAAGCCATCGGCATGCTGCGAAACTATCTCAAAAGAATCAATCTTCGCGAGAACACCCTGCTATTCTACTGCGGCGATAACGGTACATCGCCCGAAAGCGCATTGGGCTTGCCTCACCGGGGCGTCAAAGGCGACATCTATGAAGGTGGCACACTCGTTCCCGGAATCATCGAATGGCCTGCGCGCATTCCGAAGCCCCGCACCACCCGTTTCCGATCATCCACCAGCGACCTGCTCCCAACTCTCGCTGCCATCGCCGGACAAGATCTTCCAGACCGCCCCATCGATGGTGTCAGCCTCATGCCCGTAATCGACGGTAAGCTCAACGCACGCCCCGCTCCCATGTCCTTCTGGAAGTTCGACACGAAGCGGCTAACCACCTCCAGACCAAAACCCTACCTCCCTGAAGAATTGCAGGAGGGCACCACCCCGCTCGTGAAGCTGAGCGGTGGTCGCGCCACTCGCAACTTCCGGAACCTTCGTTACCCGGCCGTCAACATGACAGATCTACGCGGGCCCCGTTCCATCATTGGGGGCAATTTTAAATTCATCATTCGCGAAAAGAATGGGAGCAAGCCCGTGGCTGAATTGTTTAACCTGAAGGTCGATCCCGCTGAGAAAACCAACTTGATCGACCAAGAGCCCACGCTTGCCCGCAAGCTCCAAGCCGAGCTTCTCGAGTGGCAAAAATCAGTCCTCAAAAGCCTCACTGGAGCAGACTACCAAAACTAAAAATGAGCCTTCCCCGCACATTTTCAAAACCCTGCATGAAGAATCCTTCCTCCTCACACCTGCAACCATGGATCGGCTTGTTCGTCATTCTTGCTCTCAGCATCTCCGGCCTCAACGCAAACGCTAATTCGGTTCGCTACCAACCTGATGTTGAGAAACTTGAAGCCAAAACCCTGGAATGCGATTTGGCCGTTTATGGTGGCACGCCCGAATAGTCTTTCCTGACCCGATGTCAACAGGCTTCCGGAGTGGAGGCAGGAGGCCCTATTGAGAGCGCCACCGCTCCCCCGGAGCCCATCCTTTTTCGAACTCCTCCGTAACCTTCATTCCGAGGCTCCGGTGTGGACGATGCTCGTTGTATTTCTGCTTCCAGACTGCAATCACGACTCGGGCTTCACTCAAGGCGTAGATGAGTTCTCGAGCCAGACACTCAGGCCGAAACCCGTCGTGGAAGCTTTCCACAAAACTATTCTGCCACGGGCATCCAGGCTCGATGTAAAGCGTTCTGATTGATTCTTCAGCCACTCATTGCTGGATGGACTTCCCCATAAATTCAGGACCGTTGTCGCTGCGAATGTGATCGGGGGCTCCGTGACGGTCATTCAGCTCTCCCATCAATTCGAGCACTTTGTCAGATCCAAGCTCAGGATGTTCCAAACTCAAATCCACAATCGCAGCGTCGGCTTCCTCTTTCTTTGAAAACGGAAGCTTGGGGCGATAGCGCAATGAAGTAGCTTCAGGAAACGGAGCCAGAGCCTTGTTGATGAAATGAGCTGGTCTTTGAGAACTTTCTTGAAATAAGACCAAATGAGTAAACGAAAAAGAAGGCACTTGAGTGCCGAATTCAAAGCCCGTGTCGCACGAGAGGCGATGGAGAACCAAAAAACGATTCAACAAATCGCCACGGACAATGATGTCTCCCCAGCACAAGTGAGTGCCTAGAAGAAAGAGCTGGAAACTCGGATCAGCGAAATCTTCGGACATAAAAATGCGGCGAATGAAGCCGCGGATCAGCTCGAGAAGAAGTCTGCCCGACTTGAGTCGCAAAATTGGTCAGGTGATCGTTGAAAAAAAAGTCTACTTGAATAGTGCCAGAAGCTGGGGATTAACACGAGATAAAAACCATGATTACACCGAACCACCCCAAGCTCTCAGTTCAGTGCCTAAGCAACCTGCTCTCCCCCTACTCTCAAACACGGGATCAAGTTCCGCCACATTTCTCTCTTGACCATCGACCACCTTCCGCCTGCTTGAAGCAACCTCGACCTCACCCTCAGTTTGCATCCCCGGGCGATCCCACCCAACGAGAGCACCAAGGAAAAACCCGAGAACTGATCGCAATAACACTTTCATCTCTACCATCCTGACGAGTTCACGGCGAGATTGCAACTTCCCCTCGGTAAACAGTTTGTAAACCTCGGCCCACCCTCGCTGAAGAGGGCCAATTGAAAGTCCCAACGATGATTCACGCCACATTCTCGCCCACATCTGAAAGCGAGCCGCTTGCAACGCGTAATTTGACCGACGACACTCCGGAAAATCTTCGATGCTCAAAACAACTTTTCTCACCGCGCTTCTTGGCAGCGCGCAGCTGTTCGCCACACCTCTCGTAAACAGTAGTGACGACTGGCGTTACTTCAAGGGGTCCGTCGCCCCCCCGATCAACTGGCAATCCATTCCTGACGCCTCACTCGATGCTTCCTGGCTGACCGGCCCGGGAGGAATAGGATACGGCGACGGGGACGATGCCACCGAGCTCACCGACATGGAGGACGGATACCGGACGGTCTACATCCGGAGATCTTTCACCGTCAACCCCGGTGATCTTGATCCTGGAGACGAAGTGATTCTGACCATCGATTACGATGACGCCTACGTGGCCTACCTTGATGGAGTTGAGATTGCCCGCAGTTCTCTTGCGCCCGGATCCGTTGGCACGGAACCGGGCCACATGGACGGCCCCTCGACGGTTCGAGAAGCCGGCGATTCGGAAACCATCAAACTTGGAACAGTCTCCGGAATTCTGTCCGATGGGGTCCATGTTCTCGCGATCCTTGGCATGAATGAAAGCCTTGGCTCTTCCGACTTCTCTCTCATCCCAAATCTCGAAACCCAGGCGCCGCCGCCACCTCTGCATTGGACCATTAAAGACAGCCCCATCATCCTCACCAGTTCGTATACCGTCGCCGGCAGCCAGACTCTGACCATCGATGCCGGGGTCGAGGTACAATGCCCATCTGGAGTCAATGCCATCAACTGCGCAGGTCGCATCATTGCGAACGGAACCGAAGCCCAGCGCATTCGTTTCATCCCATCGACACCCGGTGGCACCTGGGGACGGCTTAACCTCACCGGCCCCGAAGAATCCCGTCTCCTTTACTGTGACTTCGAAAGAGCAACGTCCGATGGAATTTTGCGCGTGCGCGACTCCGATCTCCGACTCGAGTATTCCCGATTCATCGATGTTGATGAGCAAATGGTCGATCTGGTCGACAGCTCCTGCACCATCCGCCATTGCGAGTTCGACAGTATCACCAGCGGCGAACTCCTCCACTTCACCGACATGCCTTCGGATGGCCACGCGCTCATCGCCTACAATCAGTTCGGCATTCCAGGCGTCCCTGCGACAAGCGGCTACAATGACATCATTGACTTTACCGGGGGAAACCGCCCCGGCCCCATTGTTCGATTTATTGGCAATGTTTTCCTGAGCGGAGTCGACGACGTCTTCGACATGGATGGAACCGACGCTCATATCGAGGGCAACATCTTCTTCGATGTCCGCAAGGAATCCGCACGTGCCTCGAGTTCCAGCCCGATTACCACAGGCAAGGCAGACGGAAATGACTCCGAACTCGTCATCGCACGAAATTTTTTCGTCAACTGCGAGCACAACGTTCTCATCAAAGACTCCGGCACCATTTTGATGCAAAACAACACCACGCTGACCATTACCGACAATCCGGTCAGCACCAACACCGACTCCGGAGGTGACGAGGACCCCGGCATTATCATGTTTGGTGAACCTTGGCGGGATGATCCTTATGGAGCGGGAGCCTACTTTCAGGGCAACATCGCAGCAGATCTCCAAATCGAAACGCCCTGGCCTATATTCACGGAAGCCCAGGCCAATGTGGGAACCTTCTTGCGCCGCGATTTTAATTGTCTCGAGAACTTTCCCCAGCCAGGCACCGGAAACCTTTCGGCGAATCCTCTCTTCGTGGATACAACGGACATCACTACAGCCAACATTCTTCAAAAGCTCGCTTTGCAGGCAGGCAGCCCATGCATTGGAACCGGGCCAAATGGGCTCGACATTGGCGCTGTTGTTCCAGCAGGAGCAAGTATTGCCGGAGAGCCAGACGAAACCACCAGCGAAACCTCGGCCACACTAACCATCGCCGGCCCGGGGATCTGGGTCTACAAATGGCGGATCAATGCAGGCCCCTGGAGCAGTGATATTTCTCTCGTCCCTAAGGCGGTCCTGGACGGGGAGCCACTCACTCCCACTCTCTTTGACAATGCTCCTCCCATCGAGTTGACCGATCTAGCTGATGGCACCTACACCGTCGAAGTTCTCGGCCAGAACAGCGCCGGTGATTGGCAGGAGACTCCCACGGTTTCAAAAACATGGACCGTCCAAAATGGCCTTCAAGACACCGACATGGACGGAATGCCGGACGATTACGAGGATGCCAATGGCTTCGACTTTGACAATCACGATGATGCCAGCGAAGACGCCGATGGCGATGGGATTTCAAACCTCGGCGAATACATCGCCGGAACCGATCCCAGAGATCTCGCCAGCGTTCTCGCGCTCAGCGTATCGCTTTCCGGAAATAACATCGCGCTCAGATTCAAAGCCGTTGCTGAAAAGTCTTACCAAATCCAAAGTAGCGCCAATCTCAAACCCGGATCGTGGACGGCGGTCGAAACAATCCTGAACTCCACGCCAGGGTTGCAAGATTTCATCGATACGAACGCTACGCAAGTTGACAAGAAATTCTACCGCCTCATCACCCCGGTTCCCGCACCCTAGAGTGCAATCTCAGGCTCTCTGGACGGGCCTGAGGTCTTTTTGCTCGCTCCCTTTTCAAGATCGGGAAAACTTGATTCAACTCATGACGAGTTCTTTTCCGATAACGCGCTGGGCCAGGGTGTTTACCATGCGCGAGGACGATGCCGAGGCATCTGAAGAAGCGTTGGCGGAAATCTGTCACACTTATTGGTCGCCATTAAATGCCTTCGCGCGGCGCTCGCGAAATTCACCACAAGATTTCGAGGACCTTACGCAGGGATTTTTTTGTCTAATGATCGAAAAAGAGACCTTGGCCAAGGCGGATCCGACGAAGAGAAAATTGCGCTCCTTTTTGCTGGGAGCGAGAAAGAATTACCTTCGGGATGGATGGGCACGGCGCACCGCTGTTGAGCTTGGTGAGATGATCGACCTGACCCCGATCAACGCTGAAAAAGAAGAAGAGCAATACCAGCTGGAAGTCGCGAGCGAAGAGCAAAGCACTGACCAAATCTTCGACCACCAATGAGCATTGACCTTGCTGAACCGGGTTTTCGAGGGGGTCAGGAAGTATTATTTGGCAAAGGGACAGGAGGACATTTTTGACCAGCTCCACCAATACTTACCCCTAGCCAAAGAGAATCTGACTACCGCGGCGCTGACGCCCAACTTGGAATGAACGGGAGCTCGGTCCGAGTCGCACTTTTCCGAATGAGGCAACGCTATGCCGAGACCCTCCGAAAAAAATCCTTAAGACCGTTTCATCCGAGGAGGAAGTTACGGAGGTGGAGGCCAAGCTCAATCGTCACCCACGCAAATGTCTCGACTATCAAAATCCGAATGACATCTTTTTCGTACACCAACCGGTGCGCTAGTCGCTCGAATCCGCCTTTCGAAATAATCTCCATAATTACAAAAAATCTCCACCTGAATCTACCAGCTTTTACCTGTCATTTATGAACTCGCTAAAAACAACCTCTTTCCTCGCTCTGGGAGCTCTATTCGCCCTTCAAACTGTATCGGCAAAACGGCCCAAACCACCCGTTCGAACTTTCGATGCGCCGGGAGCTCCCGAGTTCGTCAGACTCGATGGCAAGCCAGGCGTAAACCCACCCGCTGACGCGACCGGAAACTACGTCATCGGCCCCGACTACAAACCCGCTCCCGAGCGCAGCGCAAACAAAAACGTTCCCAAGGGAAAGGTCTCGCAATTCACCATCGATTCCAAAACCACCAAACTCCTCAATCCAGGCATAGCCCGCAAGGAGTTCGGCAAGGTCGATCCTAGAAACCCCAAGACCTTGATCGTCGAAACTCACGAGATCGATTACACCCGCAAGATCACCGTCTATGTGCCCGCGCAGTATGAAGCGGACAGTATTGCTCCCTTCATGGTTTACCACGATGGCCCCAAGGGTAAACCCAATCAGACCATCTTTAACATCCTCGACAATCTCATCGCGCAAGAGCGTATCCCTCCCATCATTGTGATCCAGATTGCCAATGGCGGTGGCGATGCCCAGGGCCATCAGCGGGGCAAGGAATATGACAATATGTCCGGAGTCTTTGCCGAATACATCGAGACTGAAGTCCTTCCTCGGGTTGAGAAAAACTGCGGTGTCAAACTCACCAAGGATCCCGACGGACGGGCCGCGATGGGAAACAGCTCGGGCGGATCAGCCGCCCTCATCATGGCCTGGTATCGAAACGACCTCTATCACCGGGTCCTCACCACTTCCGGAACTTTCGTCAATCAGCAGTGGCCTTTCGATCCCAAGACGCCGGGTGGGGCCTGGGACTTTCACGACAAGCTCATTCCCAACAGCCCA
>Ga0213866_10001538_pt1 | contig 16988 bp, 14 predicted proteins | sample PICome_11_FD_160079 | JGI IMG/M metagenome (GOLD analysis project Ga0213866, IMG submission 160079) | Coastal seawater microbial communities near Pivers Island, North Carolina, United States - PICO284 | ecosystem: Environmental > Aquatic > Marine > Coastal | place: USA: North Carolina...
TCACGCTGAAGGGTTTCAAGTCGTTCGCCGACACGGCGTCGATCGACCTCGAACCCGGCGTCACCGTCGTGGTCGGGCCCAACGGCTCGGGCAAGTCCAACGTCGTCGACGCGATCGCGTGGGTGCTCGGCGCCCAGGCGCCGACTGCCGTGCGCTCCGGGAAGATGGACGACGTGATCTTCGCCGGCACCACCGGCAAGGCCGCGCTCGGGCGAGCCGAGGTGTCGCTCACGATCGACAACCACTCGGGCACGCTGCCGGTCGAGTTCAACGAGGTGAAGATCACCCGCACGCTGTTCCGCTCGGGCGACTCCGAATACGCGATCAACGGGGTGCCCTGTCGCCTCCTCGACATCACCGAGCTGCTGAGCGATGGCGGCGTGGGCCGGCAGCAGCACGTCATCGTCTCGCAGGGCCAGATCGACGCGGTGCTCAACGCCCGGCCCGAGGACCGGCGGGCGATCATCGAGGAGGCCGCCGGCGTTCTCAAGTTCCGCAAGCGCAAGGACCGCGCCGAGCGTCGACTCACCGCATCCGACGCCGACCTCACCCGGGTCAAGGACCTGATGCGCGAGGTCCGTCGCAATCTGCGCCCGCTCGAGAAGCAGGCCGAGGCCGCCCGCCGCCACGGTGATCTCATCGCCGAGCTGACGGCGCTGAGGATCCACCTCGCCGGTCGCGAGATCGACGACTTGCGCGTCAAGCTCCAGACCGTCTCCGAGCTGCGCAGCACGCGCGGTGAACGCGAGGCAACCACGAAGGCCGAGCTCGATCGGCTCAACGCCGAGGTGTCGACCAACGAACAGCGGCTGGCCGACCACGGCGGCGACGACCTCGGCGACGCCCTCGTGCGTCTCGAGTCGATGCGTGAGCGGGCGCGAGGCCTGTCCGCGGTGTTGGCCGAGCGGCGGAGGGGGGTCGACCGCGAGCGGGCGGCCTTCACCGACCGTGGGGTCATCGCGAACCTCGAGGCCGAGGCGGCTCGTTCCCGTGACGACCTGGCCCGGGTCGAAGCCGAGTTGGCCGAGCTGGCCCCCGACATCGAACGGCTCGAGACAACCGAACGCGAGCTCGCCGTCGACCGGGCCCGTTTCCAGGAGGAGTGGGGCGACGGTGTGCCCGTGCCCAGCGGCCAGGCCGCAGAGGTCAGGGGCGAGATGGGTGCTCTCAAGGCGTCGACCGATCGCGGCGCCGCCGAGGTCGCACGGCTCCAGGCCCGTCTCACGGAACTGACGGAGCGGCGAACCGTGCTCGACCGCGATGCGGCCGAGAGTCGCCGCGAGCTCGGCGCCCTGCACGACGAAGAGGAGCCGCTGGTCGCGGCGATGGAGGCAGCCGAGAGCGCCAAACTCGCGGCCGAGGACGAGGTCGCGGCGCGGGTGGCCGCGCAAGCCGATGCCGAGGCCGATCACCATCGCTGGGTCGCCCGAGCCGAAGCCCTCGCGCTCGCCCTCGACGAGGCCCGCGCCCAGGCGGGCGCAGCCCGACTCGCCGACGTCGACGGCGTGCTCGGCACGCTGCTCGACCTCGTCGCGGTCGACCCCGGCTGGGAGATCGCGTTCGAGGCCGCGGCCGGCGAGGCGCTGGGCGCCGTGATCGTGCGCGACCCCGACACCGCACGTCGCTCGCTCGACCGACTCAGCGAAGGCGATGCAACCGGGGCCGTGCTGGCGCTCGGCGGCGCGGTACGACGGGGGGATCCTGGAGGGGACTCCATTCGCACACGCGTCCGGGGCACCCAGGCGGGCGTCGACGCGCTGCTCGATGCGCTGCTCGGCCACATCGACGTGGTCGACGGCGACTGGCGTGCGGCAGCCGACGCGGCGATCGCCGACCCGGCCCGCACGGTGGTCACCCGGACCGGTGACCGATTCGGCCCCGACGGTTGGCGGATCGGCACCAGCGGATCGGGTGCCACCGGTGCGGCGCTGGCCGAAGCCGAGGAGAAGGTCGCGTCCACCTCGTCGCTGTGCGAGGCGGCCGACCGTGAGGTCACGGCGGCGCGCGAAGCGCTGGCGGCACGCGTGGCAACGGCCGACGAACTGGCTGCTCGCCTCGACGGCATCGACTCCGGCCTGACCGCGTCGGCCGATGCGTTGCAGCGCATCGAGGCCGACCGGCGCGACATCGTGACCGAATTCGACGCGTTGCAGAGCCGATTCGACGAGCTGACCGTCCGGGTCGATCGCGAGACCGCTCGCATCGAGGAGCTCGAGACGGCCCTGCCCCTGCTCGAAGCCGTCGAGACCGAGTCGCTCGAGAAGGGCCGCCGGCTCGCCGAAGCCCGCTCCGACATCGAGGCTCGCGCCGCGACCGTGGGGTCGTTGCGCACCGACATCGAGGTTCGTGCCGCCGGGCTCGAGCAGCGGCAGGAGTTCCTGACCACCCGACTCGGCGAGATCGACACCCGGCTCGAGCGCGATGCGGCCGAGCGGGCCGCCGCGGGAGCCCAGCGTGAGGCGCTCGATCGCAAGGCGGCGGTGCTCGAATCGCTGGCCGCCGCGGTGGCCACCCGGACGACGGTCGTCGACGGCCGTCTCGATGGCGTGCGCGAACGCCGTCGCCGGCAGTCCGAGGCCGCACAGCAGGTCACCCGAGAGCTCGACGGCCTGCGTCGGGCCAAGAGCGAGGCCGAGAAGCAACTCGAGAACCTGCGGGTGCAGTCGGCTCGGGCAGAGGTCGAAGAGGCCGAGCTGCGCACGCGGCTCCAGGGCGCGGTCGAGCGGCTGCGAGCCGAGCACGATCTCGCGCCCGACGTCGCCGTGTCGGCCGAGTGCCCGCCGCTCGACGAGGGGGTCGAGCCCGCCTCCCGACTCGCCCAGCTCGAGTCGGAGCTCGAGATCATGGGTCCGGTCAACCCGCTCGCCCTCGAGGAATACCAGTCGTTGCAGGAGCGCCACACGTTCCTCCAGGGTCAGCTCGACGACATCCGCGGCACCCGCCGCGAACTGTCGAAGGTCATCGCCTCCATCGACGAGGAGATCGTCACGGTGTTCGCCTCGGCGTTCGCCGATGTCGCCGTCAACTTCCAGCAGTTGTTCGAGACGCTGTTCCCGGGCGGGCAGGGCTCACTTGCCCTCACCACCCCGGAGGACCTGCTCAACACCGGCATCGAGATCAGTGCCCGGCCTTCGGGCAAAAACGTCCGCAAGCTGTCGCTGCTCAGCGGCGGGGAGCGCACGCTCACGGCGCTGGCGTTCCTGTTCGCCGTGTTCCGTAGCCGCCCGTCGCCGTTCTATGTCATGGACGAGGTCGAGGCTGCACTCGACGACGTCAACCTGCACCGGTTCCTCTCGCTGGTCGAAGAATTCCGGGCCGACGCCCAGCTGCTGCTGGTGAGCCATCAGAAACGCACCATGGAGGCGGCCGACTGCCTCTACGGCGTGTCGATGAAGCCGGGTGGATCGAGCCGAGTCGTGAGCGAGAAGGTAGCGAGCGCCACCGCTGACGTAGCCTGATCCGATGCACTTCGGAGCGACGATCTTCCCGACGGCCGACGCGATGCCGATGGCCGAGCTCGGCCCGGCCCTGGAGGACCGGGGCTTCGAGTCGTTGTGGGTCGCCGAACACACGCACATCCCGGCGAGCCGCAAGAGCCCCTGGCCGGGCGGCGCCGAACTCCCGCAGATGTACTACGAGACGATGGACCCGTTCGTCGCGCTCACCGCGGCTGCGGCGGCCACGACGACGCTGAAGGTCGCCACCGGGATCACTCTCGTTCCTCAGCACCACCCGATCACGCTGGCCAAGCAGGTGGCGTCGATCGATCAGGTTTCCGGCGGCCGTTTCATCCTCGGCGTCGGTGGCGGCTGGAACGCCGAAGAGATGGAGAACCACGGCGGCGACTTCCCGACGCGCTGGAAGCTGATGCGCGAGAGCATCGAGGCGATGAAGGCGATCTGGGCCGACGACCCCGCCGAGTACCACGGCGACATGGTCGATTTCGACCCGATCTGGTCGAAGCCCAAGCCCGTCCAGACACCGCATCCGCCGATCCATGTCGGCGGCGCGTCTCCCTGGGGACCGCGTCGGGCTGCCCGCTACGGCGACGGCTGGATGCCGATCAACGGCCGCGGCTCGATGCTCGACGAGCTCGACGTGCTGGCCGAGGAGTGCGCGAAGAACGACCGCGACGTCAGTGAGATCGAGCTGTCGCTCTACGCCGCGCCGCCCGACGCCGACGAGGTGAAGCGTCACGAGGACGCCGGAGTCGCTCGGTTCGTCTTCGGTCTCCCGCCGATGGGGGCCGACGCGCTGATCCCGCTGCTCGACAGCTACGCCGAGGTCATCGCCGCCTCGGCATGACCGCCGGTCGCTAGAAGGGCGACGGGGTTGGGTTGTCGATCTCGAGCAGGGTCGCCAGCGACGCGGTGACCATGTTGGCGACCGACATGTTGATCTCAGCGGGGACCAGCCCGTTGGCGACCATCCGGTCGGCGAGGCCGATGAAGATCGCGTCGAAGCGCATCACGGCGAAGATCTCCCAGTAGTGCGGGTCGCGGACCTCGCGGCCCGATGCCTGCTCGTAGATGTCGATCATCTCTTCGCGGGTGGGGAAGCCCTCCATGCGAGCCGCGCCGGCCTCGTCGAACGACATGCGGTCGAACATCAGCCACCAGCCGACGTCGGCCTCGGTGGGGGAGAGCGCACAGGCCTCCCAGTCGACGACGGCGGCCGGCTCGTAGTCCTGCCAGATGATGTTGCCCAGGCGGGAGTCGCCCCACGAGAGCCCGATGCGATCGTCGCCCGGGTCGTTGGCGTAGAGCCACTCGAACGCGGCATCGAGCACTGGATGCTCACGGCCGTCGAGTTCGGCGAGAGTGGAGGCCCGGTAGAGGTCGAGCTGGACCGTGGTGGACGGTTCGCCGGTGCCGCTCGTGTCGAGCCAGTCGAGATCGGCCGACCGCCAGTCGATGTTGTGGATCTGGCCCATCGCCTCGAGGCCCGTCGTCACCATGCGGCGGCGTTCCTCCGGCGTGGCTTCGTCGACGAGGAACCCCTCCTCGGAGTAGCGGGGCGTGTCGGAGGGGATGACGCCCTCGGTGAACCCCATCACGAAGAACGGCTGCCCGATGTAGGACGGGTCCGCCTCGTAGCCGAGCAGATCGGCGACCGGAGCGTCGCAGTGGGCTCCGACCGTCTGCATCGCCCGGTGCTGCACCTCCACCGACACCGAGCATCGCTCGGTCTGGGCGGGGAACAGCGCGCCCGAGGTCGGCTCGATCCGGGCGACATAGCGCTCTGCTCGCTCGGCTCCGTCTTCGGTCCACGACAGGTCGAGGAACACGGTCTCGTTCGAGAACCCGGTCGACACGGGGATGTCGATGTCGGTCACGGTCACGTCGCCCCGTTCGGGGTAGCGGGCGGCGAACCACCGCTCGAACGCGGGTCCGTAGTGGCTGCGGTCGGTGTGGAACTTCGGCGCGCTGCTGAGGTCGTCGGTCTGCTCGGAGGAATCGCTCACCGGGGCAACATAGAACAGCGGAACGGGGCGTTCGTAATCAGTCGTTCGGCGTGACGAGTGTCTGACACCGGTGTGACGGGGTCAGGTGGTGAGGGTGGCGTTGGCGACCTCGACGGCGAAGGTCTCGCACCAGACGAGCACCGTCCAGGTACCGGTCGTCAGGTCGACGCCCTCGGGCACGGTGTAGTTCTGGTTGCCGCGTTCGGCGGTCAGCGGCGCGACATGGTGGCCGCCGCCGAGACCCCGCTGGTCGGCGCCCGGCACAAGGTAGACCTCGAGGTCCGGTCCGGAGCCGATGTCGACTTCTTCGAACCGCAGGAGGATCGACTGGTCCGCCAGCCGGTAGACGGCGGCGTCGCCGTTGCCGCGATGGCCGGTGAGCCCCTGGAAGCCCGACCGGGCGAGCTCGACCGGTTCCGGCGGCACGGTCGTCGTGGTCGTCGTGGTGGCGGTGCTTGTCGTCGTGGTGCTCGTGGTGCTGGTGCTCGTGGTCGTCGCGGTGTCGGCACCGCTGGTGGTGGGGGCCGTGGCCGGCGGCGCGGTCGTGGTGGGCGGCTCGGTTGTGGTGGGCGGCGCGGTCGTGGTCACGACGCTCACCGGGGGGAACGCCTCGTCGACCTCGGTCGCGGGGCGGAGGTAGGGCCACAGCACGAGCCACAGGGCCACCGCGACGGGCACCAGGGCCACCACCCCGGCCACCCGCGGTTCGGGCACGAAGCGGCGGGCGGCCAGCACCCAGACGGCGAGACCGCCGACGAGCAGCGCGGCGCGGGCGAACGTGCCGAAATCGCTGAACGTGCCGGTGTAGATCTCCGGGGCCACGGCGGCGATCAGGGCGGCGATGGCCACCGGGGCCAGGAGGGGGAGGAGTCGACGTCGGTCCATGCTGGGGTCAACGATGCCCGACCCCAGACGGTTCCCGACGGATCAGGGATGGCTAGGGTCGGATCTGTGAGCGACGCCAAGTGGACCGAAGCCGACATCCCCGACCAGAGCGGGCGGACAGCGTTCGTGACCGGTGCCAACGCCGGGCTCGGTTACGAGACGGCGCGGGCGCTCGCCGAGCGCGGCGCTCATGTCGTCATGGCATGCCGGAATGCGCAGAAGGCCGACGACGCTGCGGCCCGGATCACCGCCCTCGCTCCCTCCGGTTCGGTCGAGGTCCTCCTGACCGACATGGCCGATCTCGACTCGGTCGCGGGTTCGGCGGCCCAATTCCTGGCCGAGCACGAGCGCCTCGATCTGCTGATCAACAACGCCGGCATCATGGCGACCCCCCATGCCACCACCCCGCAGGGCTTCGAGGCGCAGTTCGGGGTCAACCATCTCGGTCATTTCGCGCTCACGGCCGCCCTGTTGCCGGCGCTCGCGGTCGCCGGCGAGGGGAGCCGGGTCGTCAACGTCAGCAGCAACGGCCACAAGATGGGGAAGATGCGGTTCGACGACCTCCAGGCCACCTCCCGCTACCGGCCCTGGACCGCCTACTTCCAGAGCAAGCTCGCCAACCTGCTCTTCACCAGCGAACTGCAGCGGCGACTCACGGCGGCGGGCAGCCCGACCATCGCCGTAGCCGCGCACCCCGGGGGCTCGCGCACGGAGCTGGCCGACAAGAGCACCAGCCGCCACCCGTTGAACCTGCTGATGCAGGTGACCCGCCCGATCGCCGAGCCGCTCTTCTCGCAGTCGGCCGCGATGGGGGCCCTTCCACAGCTCCACGCCGCCGCCGCGCCGGGGGTCGAGGGCAATGACTACTACGGGCCGGATGGGCTCGGGGAGATGAAGGGCCACCCCACCAAGGTCGACCGCACCGCTCGGGCCAAGTCGGTCGAAGACGCCGCCCGGCTGTGGGAGGTCTCGGTCGAACTCACCGGGGCCGACTACTCGACGTTGACCCCAGGCTCGGAGAAGTAGGCCGCAGGGGTTCGCACGGGCCCGTGGCTTGGGGCATGATGGGCGCCGAACCGATGCCCCTGGCACGAAAGGTGACGCCATGAAGATCGTGGTCGACTTCGACCTCTGCGAGAGCAACGCCATCTGCATGCAGATCGCGCCCGATCTCTTCGAGGTCCGCGATGACGACTTCCTCTACGTGCTCAACGAGGAGCCGGGCGAGGATCGCCGCGAGGCCCTCGAGGAGTGCGTGCAGCGCTGCCCGAAGCAGGCCATCTCCATCGCGGAGTGAGCCGCCGCTCCATCACGATCGTCGGCGCGTCGCTTGCCGGCCTGCGTGCTGCGGAGTCGCTTCGCCGTCAGGAGTTCGACGGCCCGATCACCCTGATCGGCGATGAGACGCACGCGCCCTACGACCGGCCCCCGCTGTCGAAGCAGTTCCTGGCCGGCGAGTGGGACCGCGATCGGCTGGCGCTGACCAAGCCCGAGAAGCTGTCCGAGTTCGATCTCGAGTTCCGCCTCGGCACCCGCGCCACGGGTTTCGATCTGTCGACGCGGCGTCTCTCGCTGTCCGACGGCGACGACCTCGAGGTCGACGGACTCCTCATCGCCACCGGCGCCCGCTGCCGCACGCTGCCCGGCACCGATGGGATGGAGGGCGTGTTCGTACTGCGGAGCATCGACGATGCCGAGGCGATGCGCGCTGCGTTCGACGCGGCCCCGTCGCGTGTCGTCGTGGTCGGCGCCGGGTTCATCGGCGCCGAGGTCGCCGCGACCGCCCGACAGCGTGGCCTCGAGGTGACGCTCATCGAGGCGTTGCCCCAACCGCTCGGCCGTGTCCTGGGCGACGAGATGGGGGCCGTGTGTGCCGACGTGCACCGCGACCACGGCATCGATCTCCGTGTCGGGGTGGGAGTCGACGCCGTCGAAGCGGGCCGCGACGGTCGTGTCGAACGCGTCCGCCTCTCCGACGGCAGCGTCGTCGAGGCCGAGGTGGTGGTCGTGGGCATCGGCGTCATCCCGAACACCGAATGGCTCGAGGGCTCCGGTCTCGAGATCGACAACGGCGTGGTGTGTGATGCGACCTGCCTGGCGGCGCCGGGGGTGACCGCGGCCGGTGACGTGGCCCGCTGGCCGAACCAGCGCTTCGACGAGATCATGCGGGTCGAGCACTGGGACAATGCCGTCGAACAGGGCGGGCATGCGGCGATGCGTCTGCTCCAGGACGACGACGAGGCCCGGCCGTTCACGCCGGTGCCGTGGTTCTGGAGCGATCAGTACGACCGCAAGATCCAACTCGCGGGCCGGATCCGACCGGATGACGAGATGCAGATCGTCACCGGGAGCGTCGACGAGCGTCGATTCGCGGCGCTCTACGGCCGGGCCGGGCGCCTGGTCGGTGTGCTCGGCTTCAACCGTCCACGCCACGTCATGCAGTACAAGACCCTGATCCAAGAGGGTTCCTCGTACGCCGACGCGCTCGCCGCCGAGATCTGACACCTCGGTGCGAACGAGTCCCCGGTGACCACGACGGCGGTGATCCTCCTGGTGGCCGCCGGCGTTGCGGCCACCATCGACTGGTGGTCGGTCGCAACCGACCGCCTCGGTGTCGAGTTCCTGGCCAAGCCCGCGGTCATCATCTGTCTCATCGGTGTGGCCTTGGCCATCGAGATCGATCCGGGCGGGGCCAGCAATGTCGAGCGCGGCATCCTTCTGGCGGCGCTGGGTGCGTCGCTGGTGGGCGACGTGGTGCTGATGACCCCCGACGCGAGGTTCGAAGCCGGGCTGGGTGCCTTCCTCGTCGCGCATCTCTTCTACATCGCCGCGCTCGCGCCCGACTTCGAGGTCGGCGTGGGGTTGATCGCCGCGATTCTCATCGTTGCCCTCGGCTTCGGCGTGGTCCCCCAGTTGCTCGGGGCCGTGCGCGCCCACGGTGCGGCCATCACTGCGGCGGTGGCCGCATACGTCGTCGTCGTGAGTGTGATGGGAATCGTGGCCGCAGGCACGGGCTTGGTGGTGACCGCCATCGGTGGCGCCCTTTTCGTCGTCTCGGATGCGCTGCTCGGCTGGGGACGGTTCGTCGGCCCGGCCCCCGGCGGCCGGGTGCTGGTCCATGTCACCTACCACCTCGGGCAAGCCGGTCTGGTGCTGTGGCTCGCCGCCTGATCGCGGTCGTCGCCGTCGCGCTGACCGTCGGTTCGTGTGCCGAGCCGGCGCCCCCGACGCTCGCGGCGGGATCGCTCGAGGCCGCGCTGCCCGAATCGATCTGGGCGGATGCCCCGTCGTTGGTGACCGATGTCGCGTGTCCCGATCTCGACCCGGCCCTCATCGCCCAGCCCACGACCTGCACGGCCACGCTCGACCAGGAGGCGGTCACCGTCGACGTGGTGATCGACGAACTCGGCGCGGCCACCGCAACGATCCGCGAACCGCTGTTCGTCGTCGCCGATGCGGCCGACGCCCTGGTCGAACGGCTCCGGGCCGACCTCGGCATCGACGCAATCGAGGCGGGGTGCGCCGACACCGTCGTGATCGCCGCCGCCGACCGGGTGCTCGCCTGCGAGGCCTCCGACGGGAATCGCAGCATCGAGTTCGAACTCGTCCTCGGAGTCTCGAGCGGCAGCGGGTCCTGGACGCTGCGTGTCGTCGACTGAGCCGAGCGATACCCTTTCAATGTCCGATCGGTCGATCGGTGGCGACGGCCTGCGCACCGCGGGGCTCGTGGCCGGGTACGAAACCCTGAAAGACAGAGAACCAAGAACTATGGCCGTCAACCTGCCCCCCAAGAACGAGACCATCGCCAGCATGGCGAAGGCCTTCGATCTCGCCGAGAACGACACCGGATCTCCCGAGATCCAGATCGGTCTGCTCTCGGCTCGCATCGATCACCTCACCGAACACGTGAAGGTCCACAAGAAGGACCATCACAGTCGGCGAGGGCTCCAGATGCTGGTGGGCAAGCGTCGTCGTCTCCTCGACTATGTCAAGGACAACGACATCGAACGGTACCGAGCAGTGATCGCCCATCTCGGGCTGCGTCGCTGACAAGATGTGGGAGCGGTCCTTCGGGGCCGCTCCTTTCGGTTTACCGGGACCTGCCCGGTGAACCCGACGAAACCCAGTAGCAGGAACGTCCTGCGAACAAACCGAACACACGGCAGTTGGTGTTAGTCGCAAGTTTCGAGGTCACCTCGAGATTTGCGACTGGGAACTGGCAGTCGTGTGCTCGAATTCCAAGGAAATACACACATGACTGAAACCCAATCCGTCACCGGCGCGTTCACGCGCGGTGAAGGCAAAGACGCCACCTTCGAGATCGGCAAGTTCGCCCCTCTCGCCGGTGGCTCCGTCACTGCGAGCATCGGCGACACCGTCGTGCTCGTCACCGCAACCGGTGCAAAGTCCGCCCGCGAGGGCGCCGACTTCTTCCCCCTGACCGTCGACATCGAAGAGCGGATGTATGCCGCGGGCAAGATCCCCGGCTCGTTCTTTCGTCGTGAGGCCCGTGCCGGCGAGCAGGCGATCCTCACCTGCCGCCTGATCGATCGCCCGCTGCGTCCGGCGTTCCCCGACGGCTACCGCAACGAGGTCCACGTCGTGGGCACCGTGCTGGGCGCCGATCAGGAGAACCCCTACGACGTGCTGGCCCTCAACGCCGCGTCGCTGGCCCTGAGCCTGTCGCCGATCCCGTTCGACGGCCCGATCGGCGCCGTGCGCATGAGCTGGTCGCCCGACGGTGAGTGGATCCCGTTCCCGACCTACGAAGAGTCCGAGGAATCGGCCTTCGAGATGGTCGTGGCCGGCCGCCTCGCCGACGGCGACGTCGCCGTGATGATGGTCGAGGCCGGCGGCACCGGAAACTCGTGGAACCTCTACGAGGCCGGTACCCCCAAGGTCGACGAAGACGTCCTCGCCGGCGGCCTCGAGGCCTGCAAGGTGTGGATCCGCGAGATGATCGAACTGCAGCAGCAGGCGATCGACGCCGCAGGCCCCATCGCCAAGATGGACCCGCCCACCGTCACTGACTACAGCGACGAGATCTTCGCCGCCGTGCAGTCCGCCGCCACCGATCGCATCGCCGAGACCCAGAAGATCGCCGACAAGACCCAGCGCCAGGACGCCGAGGGCGAGCTTCAGGCCGCCGTCATCGCCGAGCTCGAGGGCCAGTTCGCCGACAACCCCGACGCCGTCAAGCAGATCAAGAACGCGATCCGCTCGGTCACCAAGGCGGTCGTGCGCAAGCGCATCGTCGAGGAAGGCATTCGCATCGACGGTCGCAAGACCAACGAGCTGCGCCACGTGTCGAGCGAGGTCGGTGTCATTCCGACGGCGCACGGTTCGGGTCTCTTCCAGCGTGGTGAGACCCAGGTCCTCAACTTCACGACGCTGGGCCTCGGCCGCAGCGACATGATGATCGACGACCTGTCGCCGATCGACAAGAAGCGCTACTTCCACCACTACAACTTCCCGCCGTTCTCGACCGGCGAGACCGGCTTCATGCGCGGTCCCAAGCGTCGCGAGATCGGCCACGGTGCCCTCGCCGAGCGCGCCGTGTTCCCCGTGATCCCGTCGTTCGAAGAGTGGCCCTACACCGTGCGTACCGTCTCCGAGGTCATGGCCTCCAACGGTTCGTCGTCGATGGGTTCGGTCTGCGGTTCGACCCTGTCGCTGATGGATGCCGGTGTGCCGATCAAGGCCCCCGTCGCCGGTATCGCGATGGGCCTCGTCCACGCGGAAGGCGAATACGTCACCCTCACCGACATCCTCGGTGCGGAAGACGCGTTCGGCGACATGGACTTCAAGGTCGCCGGTACCACCGACTTCGTCACGGCGCTCCAGCTCGACACGAAGATCTCCGGCATCCCGGCCAACGTCCTCGCCGGCGCCCTCGCCCAGGCGAAGGAAGCCCGTCTCGACATCCTCGATGTCATGCTCGAGGCCATCGCGGAGCCCCGCGAAGAGGTTCGTGACACCGCACCGAAGATCGTCTCGTTCGAGATCCCGATCGAGAAGATCGGTGAGGTCATCGGCCCGAAGGGCAAGGTCATCAACTCGATCCAGGCCGAGACCGGTGCCGTCATCTCCGTCGACGACGATGGCATGGTCGGCGTCGTGTCGATCGCCTCGCCCGACAAGGGCGTCGTCAACGAGGCCGAGCGTCAGATCCAGCTGATCCTCGATCCGCCCACCGCCGAGGTCGGCGCGACCTATCAGGGTCGTGTGGTCAACATCACCAAGTTCGGTGCGTTCGTCAACATCCTCCCGGGTCGCGACGGTCTGCTCCACATCTCGAAGATCGGCGGCGGCAAGCGCATCGATCGTGTCGAGGACGTGCTCGAGCTCGGTCAGGAAGTTGCGGTCACCGTCGAGGACGTCGACCCCAACGGCAAGATCAGCCTCAAGCCCGAGGGCGCGCCCGACTCCGACAAGAAGTCGGACCGTGCGCCCCGCGAGCCCCGCGGCGACCGTGACCGTGGTCGCGATCGCGACGGCGACAGCGACGACAGCAGCCCGGCGTCGGATTCCGACACCGAGGTCGTCTCGTTCGAGGCTGCCTTCGACGAGGAGCTCGCCGGTGAATACGGCGACCTCGGTCCCGACGCTCCCCGCCGTTCCGGCGGCGGTGGCGGCCGCGGCCGCGGTGGTCGTGGGCGTCGCTGATCCTCGCCCGATGAGCATCCGGTGATCCGGCGGTCCTACGACCGTCTGGTCCCGGAGCTCTGGCGACAACGAATGCACCTGGCTCGCGGGGGCACGGATGTCTACCTTCCGTGCTTCCGCGAGACCGGTTCCGTGTTCATCCACGTGCCGAAGGCGGCCGGCACCAGCGTGTCCCGGGCTCTCTACGGCATCAACGTGGGGCATCGCCCGGCCCGTGACTACGAGCGCATCTCGTCGCGGTACTTCCGCCGCTACTTCAGGTTCGGATTCGTCCGGAATCCCTGGGATCGTGCGGTGTCGGCCTACGAGTTCGTCCGCTCCGGCGGAACCGAGTTCGTGAAGCCGATTCCCGACCCGGTCTACGCAACCGAAGCCTTCGAGTCGTTCAGCCGCTTCGTGCTCGAGTGGTTGTCGGTCATTCCACTCGGTTCGGCGGATGTCGTGTTTCGACCACAGTGGACGTTCCTCTGTGACGAGGACGGGCGCGTGCTCGTCGACCATGTCGGGAGGGTCGAACGGTTGGCCGTGGACCTGCGTCCAGTCGAGGACGCCCTCGGTGTGACCATCCGTCCGGAACGACTCAATCGGGCCCGACGACCCGTCGAGTACACCGACTACTACACCCCGGAGACGAGAGACATCGTGGGCGACATCTACCAGGACGACATCGAGATGTTCGGCTACGAGTTCGCCGCATGAGCGGCGCGCTCACCACTCGCGTCGCCCGCCTTCCCGGCGGGCTTCGTGTGGTCACCCAGCACGACCCGACCGCTCGGTCGGTCGCGGTCGGCGCCTGGGTCGGGGTCGGAAACCGTGACGAGGCGCCGGAACTCTCCGGTGCCTCGCACTTTCTCGAGCACCTCCTCTTCAAGGGCAGCTCCACCCGGGGGTCTCGGGAGATCGCCGAGGGCATCGATGCCGTCGGCGGCGACCTCAACGCGTTCACCTCCAAGGAGTACACGGCCTTCCACGCCCGGGTTCCCGCCAAGGACCTCGACTTCGGCCTCGACACGCTGCTCGACGTGCTCTCCGACCCCGGCTTCTCCGACGCCGAGGTCGATGCCGAACGGCAGGTGATCCTCGAAGAGCTCGCATGGAGCGCCGACACGCCCGACGACGTCGTACACCAGAACCTGGCGCTCGGGCTGTTCCCCGATCACTCGCTCGGGTGGGAGGTGCTCGGCTCGGCCGAGTCGGTCGGTGGTATGCGGGCCGACGACATCCGCGCGTTCCACGATCGGTGGTACCGGCGCGCCAACGTGGTGGTTGCCGTGGTCGGCAATGTCGACCACGACGAGATCGTGGCCCGGGTCGACGCCGGTCTCGGCTCGATGGAAGCCGGCGAAGCGCCCACACGCGTGCCGCCGGTCGCCCCGGTCGTGACCGATCAGTCTGCGGTTCGCGACATCGAGCAGGCCCACGTCGCCCTCGGCTGGCGCGGACTCGACCAGTTCGACGACGACCGCTTCGCCCTCGCCGTCGCCAATCAGCTGATCGGTGGCGGTTGGTCCAGCCGCCTCTTCCAGGAGGTCCGCGAAAAGCGGGGCATGTCGTACTCGGTCTTCTCCTCGATGGGGAGCTATGTCGACAGTGGCACGTTCTCGATCTACGCGGGCACCTCACCGGGTCGGCTCGGTGAGCTGTGTGACGTGGTCGAAGCCGAGCTCGCGGAGCTCGTCGCCGACGGCCCGGGGGAGCGCGAGATGGAGGTTGCGAGCGGCGGATTCGAGGGTGGCACGGTGCTCGCGCTGGAAGACGCCGGCAGCCGCATGGCGCAGCTCGCCACCAATCTGCTGGTGCGCGACCGGGTGATCGAGGTGCCCGAGTATCTCGAGAAGGTGCGCGCGGTCACCGCCGACGACGTGCAGCGGGTGCTGCGCTCGGTGCTCGACGGCATCCAGGTCCGCTCCGTCGTGCTGCCCCGCAACTGACCAAAGGCGCCGATCGACACGTAGTCTGCGGGCATGACACGCGTCGGAGTCGTCGGAGCTGCGGGCCGGATGGGGCAGGAGGTCTGTCGCGCCGTCGAGGCCGAACCCGATCTCGAACTGGTGGCCGCGATCGACATCGGCGACGATCTCGGCGCGCTCGTCGATGCAGCCTGCGACGTGGTCGTCGACTTCACCGTCGTCGACTCGGCCCGGCAGACGATTCCGTTCCTCGCCGAGCACGGCATCCACGCGGTGGTCGGCACCTCCGGTTTCGACGAAGCCGACCACGAGGCGTACCGGCAGGCGTTCGTCGACAGCAACTGTCTCCTGGCCCCCAACTTCGCGATCGGGGCCGTGCTGATGACCCGCTTCGCCGAGATCGCGGCACCCTTCTTCGACACCGCCGAGATCATCGAGTACCACCACGACACCAAGGTCGACAGCCCGTCCGGCACCGCCACCCACACCGCCGAGCGGATGGCGGCGGCGTCGGCGGAGTGGTCGCCCGACCCCACCACGCTCGAGGTCTACGAGGGTTCTCGGGGTGGCGAGGGCCCGGCCGGGATTCGGGTCCACTCGGTGCGTATGCGCGGGGTGGTGGCCAACCAGGAAGTGCTGCTGGGCACCACCGGCCAAACGCTGGCCATCCGCCACGAGACGGTCGACCGCACCTCGTTCATGCCCGGTGTCGTGCTCGCCTGCAAGCGGATCGCGGATGTCCCGGGCGTCACGATCGGACTCGACGCCTACCTCGGCCTCTGAACCAGCCGTGCGCCCGTTCCTCACCCCGCGCTGGCTGGTGTCGCACGTCTTCGTGCTGACCATGGTCGTGGTGATGACCGCGCTCGGGTTCTGGCAGCTCGGACGGCTCGATGAGCGCAAGGACCGCAATGTCGAGGTGCGCTCCGCGCTCGAAGCCGATCCGGTGGTGATCGAGAACTTGCTCGGCACCGACCCGCCGCAGCACACATCGGTGATCGCGGGCGGTGAATACCTCGACGAGCATTCGTTCCTGGTGGCGAATCGCACATTCGAGAGCCAGCCCGGTTTCTGGCTCGCCACGCCGATGCGGCTGGACGATGGCCGGGTCGTCGTCGTCAGTCGGGGATGGGTGCCGCGGCTCTGGGTCGCCGGACTCGATCAACGGGTGGTCGAGACCCCTGCGGGCCGGATCGAAGTGCTCGGTCGGGTGCGGGAGTCGGTCGAGGGCGGCCGGATCGGCGACGGCGCGACGACACTGCCCGAGGTCAGCCGGATCGACCTCCCGATGGTCGAGGAACTGCTCGGGATCGCGGTCGAGGACTCCTGGGTGCAGCTGGCCGTGCAGGCTCCGCCGCTCGGCGACCTCCCGGTGCCCGTTCCCCGGCCGAGCCTCGACGAGGGTCCCCACCTGTCCTACGCGTTCCAGTGGTTCTTCTTCTCTCTCGGCACCGTGGTGGTCTACGGCCTGATCCTGCGGTCGCGTCGTCGAGAGCCCGCGGACGAATGACCGACGCCCAGATCCTCGTGCTGTTGGCGGCCCGGCTCCGCAGCCGGGGCGGGTCCGCGGCGCTGGAAGCGGCGTTCGTCGAACTCGGGGGCGACCGTCCGGCCTTCCCTGCACTGCTCGACGAGGCCGAGCGACTCGAGCAGATCCGCTCGCGCGGCGAGGAAGGGCGGCGTTCGCTCACCGACGCCGGCGAGGCGGAACTTGCGGCGTATCTCGCCGCCGAGTCGGTCCGGGTCGGCCGCGCCGACCTGATGACCGCCTACGAGGCCTTTCTGCCGCTCAACCGGGAGTTCCTCGCCGCACTGGCCTCCGAGGCGGGCCTGGCGCATCTGGCGATGCTCGTGGATCGACTCGATCCGGTGCTCCACGCGCTCGCCGCTCAACTCGGCCGCTTCGGTGGCTATCGGACCAGGTTCGATCATGCGTTCCGGCAGGCCGAGACCGACCCGGTGTGGGTCGCCGGCCCGAGCGTGGACTCGATTCACACGATCTGGTTCGAGCTCCACGAACATCTGTTGGCCACGCTCGGACGGAACCGGAGCGAGGATCGCTG
>Ga0213866_10001543_pt1 | contig 16937 bp, 21 predicted proteins | sample PICome_11_FD_160079 | JGI IMG/M metagenome (GOLD analysis project Ga0213866, IMG submission 160079) | Coastal seawater microbial communities near Pivers Island, North Carolina, United States - PICO284 | ecosystem: Environmental > Aquatic > Marine > Coastal | place: USA: North Carolina...
AGGTTGTCCGCCAGACCTACCAAAATATCCTAATCCACTAGGTCTAAATTCTACGCCTGTAGTTGTTGTATCGGCGGTTGTTTTTGCATAAAGAAAATTACCAGAACTATCTATACGCATACGTTCACTACCACCAGTGGTAAATGCCAATGTATCAGTTGTTGCACGGTACATTCCTGTATTTGAATCACCATTAAAAGTAAAGTTAGGATACGTAGCACTTCCACTTCCGTTTGCTTGAACTATTCCATATGCACCAGCAATTTGATAAGTTCTAAATGTTTCTGCTCCACCACAAACCCATCGTTGTTGATTTGCTGATGGAAATTGCCAGTATGTATCTGTATCACCTGCTAAAGAAACTAAACCAGAACTATCTATACGCATACGTTCTGTGGATGCATTAGTTCCAAATTTTATAGAACCTGTAGCAGTATCATTTTCTATTAGTAAGTCATTTGCTGCTTGATACAAATAGCCTCTAGCACCTGTATCTTCTAATGCTAATAATGCTCCTGCAGAACCTTCAATATGCACTACAGTTCTTCCTGCTGAAGTATAATCAATGGAACTTGTACCAATCCCCACATTACCAGAACTATCTATACGCATAGCTTCTGAACTAGAAGTTCCAGAAGTAGCACCAGTTTCAAATCTAAGGTCAGAACCTTTTAATCCTATTTCTCTTAAATTATCGGAACTTGCTCCTTGATATGACCTTAAAAAAACTGGATTTGAAGTAGAACCATCAACAAATATTCCTCTGTCTGAAGCAACTCTAACATCTAAAATTCCATTTGGACTACTTGTACCAATCCCTACATTACCAGAATTTTTAAATACTGCTACTGGAGAAAAAGTATCATTACTTGCATCACCATCAGCACTACCAACAGAAATTTCTAAAGCATCTGCAACATTTTCTTGAACTGCAATTTGCCAATTATAATGAGAAGCATTTGTTGTTTCAAAAGTAATTTCTGGAGAGGAATCTTCTATAAATACATTTCCTTTAATATGAAGTTTATCATCAGGACTACTTGTACCAATCCCTACATTACCAGAACTATCTATACGCATAGCTTCTGAGCCATTAATTGATAACCTCATACTATTATCTGAATGGTCATAAATAATTCTACCTCTATTAACAGCTGACTGGTCGTCAAAGTTGATTTCACCACTTCCTGTGTCTGATGATTCTAATCTTAAAACAGCATTTGCAGAACTATCTGCTATATGTAATTCAGCAATAGGACTACTTGTACCAATTCCCACACGATTATTAGTGCTATCCACATATAATGTATTGGTATCTACTGTTAATCCATCACTAACTACTGTTCCTGTAACATCAATACCAGAAGATGTGGTTTCAAACTTTTTGGAGCCATCATAATAAATTTGTACTGCACCATTTGTGGTACAATCTAAGAAAGTTTCACCAGTGTTGTAAGAACGCAACCAAATATTGCTATGACCTCTGATATCTAGACCACCTGTTCCACCATCCATAATGTATGAAGCAGAACCATCGTGATAAATCTGTAGGTCATTAGAAGCACCAAACTGTGCTTTATCATTATCACCAAAGTTAATATCATTTCCGTTAGTGGATAGGTCACCACCTAATTCTGGAGTGGTGTCATTAATTAAATCAAAGGTACTGTCAATAAAGTTTACTGTGTTATTGATTGTATCAATGGTGGCGAATTGAATGGAATCTGTGCCATCATAAAAATACAAAGTCCAAACTGTTGTTGAGGGTGTGTTGTTATCAATCCAAAATTGACCTGCGACTAGGTCTGGTGCAGTGTTTCCAATATTCGTGCTTCTAATTGCGTCAAATATTGATTGAAGTTTATTTCTACCGACTGGGAAGGTGACGTTATCTAAAGTATAACTTGCACCACCTGCTGTTGTTCCGTCTTGTGCCATTATTTATCTTTCCCTATTTTTTTTATTATTTCATTAGTCATTAACATCTTCAATGTTTCATTATTAGATTTGACCATTTCGTTTCTAAAACTTTCTATAGATGCACCTGCTTGTCTTGTTTGCATAGCATTTTCTATCATCATAAATGGTAGATAGGCAACAGCACAACCATATTCATCTTTTTCTTCCCCTGTTTGTGCATCTTTTCCTCTGATTTGAATAAACCACGCACAATCAAACTTCTTACAGGGATTGAAGTCATTTAATGGGCAATTATCTTTTACTTCTAATTTCATTAGTCTTTTGTCGCTATTATAAAATCCACATATTGAACATCTAAATTAAAGCTATCACTAAAAGTATGGCTATGACTACCAGATGTTATATTAACACTGTGTGAGTGTGCTTGGTTAGAACCACCTAATTCAATATCTAAAAATTCATAACTTGCACCACTACCAGATGATGAACCTCTATTTAATGTTCCTTTATCTTCTGTTTTTGCTCTTTGAGTTGGTGAAATAGTAATATCTGGTAACTGTGCTTGTGTAATAGAATGTCCTGCTGTTGAACCTGTAATTGTCACAGTTGATGTTGCTGTTGTGCCACTTACTGTTTTGCTAGAATTAAAAGCATTAGTAAATGAATTTGTACCACCTGTTCCTACAGAACCATTAACAATTCTGAGTGATTTGTTATTATGAGTAGTATCTTTAGTCCAACCTGTCGGTGCGGTTGTTTGTTGGAATAGCATCTTTGTACCAGAAGGAATAGAACCTTGACCATTAACTGTTAAATCTTGGACTGTTAGTGAAAAATTATCATTGGTTTGGTCAAATGACGCAAAATTAATCCAAGCATCATTATCAGCGTTTCTAATCTTTAAAATATCGTTAGTTGTATCATACCACCATTGATAGGCATAAGGTGTTAAAGGTGATGTTGCACCACTATTTTTTGTGACAATCGCTTCTAAAGAATTGTTGTGGTCGTTTCTATAAGAAGGAAAAGGTTGGTTTTCTATAACATAATCGTGTTGAGCCATATCTTGTTTTTAGTATCCTTTCGCTATGTAGTCAAATGTAATGTTTTGTGGGCTTCCTCCACTGTCTTTAAAGACAATATCAAATCCAGATGAGGTTTTATTAGTAATTTCATAATAATATCCTGTAGACATATTTTGAGCAGTAATACCTATGGCATAGGTTGTAGATTTAAATGGATTAGTAAAGGAAACAGAATAAGTACCCAATCCACTACTAATATCATCACCACTAAATACTCTATCTTCCATATCTATCTGTACCTCTAATCCACTAATAACAGGGATAGAGTTAGCATCTCTTGATGACATTAATGCTCTAAATTTAAAATATCTGGCAGTGTAATCACCAATCACAAAGTTTTTAAAATCAGTATAGGTAATATTATCGTCTGATATTGATATTTCTAAATGAACATTTGTTCCTTGTGGCACTGTTCCATCAAACAAAATATTAGTCGGTACATCATCAAAATTAGTATAACCTCTACCATCTTCAAATAAATCATCTGGGTCACTAGCAAATTGTTCTAAAACTGCTGTCACCCTAGATGTATAAACATCACCTAAATCATAATAATCGTTCCCACTAAAATCAAAATTATAAATAGCAGTAGATGTAATATCGTCTAATTTGAGTGTACCATCAACAACACTACAATTTGTTTTAGTGCCTGTAAATGTTGGGTCTTGCGTAGATGTTTCAACAGCATTGTAATAACCAATCGCACTCACATTAGTAGAAATACTTGAAGCATTAACACTTGCATTACCTAACTTGTCTATCGCCTTGATTAAGAATGTGCCTTTAACGGCGGGAACTGTAATTGAAGTCGCAGGTCTTGATACTTTTTCTACGATAGATACAGAATTTTGCCAAGTCGCACCAGATAAAGCAGTGGAATAACGCACTTGATAATAGGCAAGGTCTAAATCTGGTATCTGTTCCCAAGTCAAGTGTGCTTCTTTACCCACAATATTACAGGTGAAATCTTCTACATCTGAAGGTGGAGCAACTTGCCCAACCACTAAATAATTAGATTCTGTCACATAACTAGATGATACACCTAAACTATTAATCGCCTTGACTCTGACATCATAACGCTGTTGGTCAATAACATTGAGTATTCTTTGATTTAATTCTGAACCTTTGGCGTGAACTTTATAATTAGTTTCCCCTACTTTTCTATATTCAACTTGATATTCAAAAACAAATTTATCTGTTGAAGGTGTAATATCTATATTTAAAGCAACAATAACAGTTCCGTCATTATAGGCTATGAGTTCATCTGAAAGTGTAATTCCCGCAGGTGGTTGGATTGTAAAAGGGTCGGGTAGATTAGTATCGGGTACAATGGCTACCTCTTGTTTCTCATCAAAAACATACCAAGCGTCTTGATGCTCAGCTAAAGATAATTTGACTGTATAATCTAAATTAATAGATAAACCCATAACCCTAAATGGTTTGTCAGTCATGCCTAAAATATCATCTGTTAAATTAACAATATCACCCACTGCTAAATCCATAGCTTCATAGTTTGCAGTACATTCAACGCTTAATTGATTTCTACTTCTGTTTAAAACTACCTTACCAAACTGTAATGCTTGATAAGGATTGGTAATCATATTTAAATCTAAGTTTAGTTCTTGTAAGAAACCACCATCTGCATCTCTTAATGTTTGGTGTTCTGCATCTGTTTCTGGAAAGACAACAGTATCTATTTCATAATTTTTTTCTGGTGAAGTGTAATTAATATTGATTCTGTTATATTTGCTGTTTTTCTTTTCACTGGTTAATTTAACACCACCAATAATATTATCTTTACTGAGGGATAAAATTGATGTTCCTGTTGTTTCTAAAACTAATCTGTATAGACCTTCGGAGTAAGGTAAAAATCCTCGCATACCTCTAAGAATAAATTTAACATTGTCTAATATTTTCTGGTTAGTATTTAAAACAACATTCAAACTAAACTGAGGAATATTACTTGCTCCAGAATAAGGAGTGACTTCTTGGTCAGCTATGACCGAAGCAGTATAAAAACTTTCAATATCTAAATCACCAAATCCAATCCCTTTTCCGTATCTGGTATTGGTCAAATAATCTAATAAACAAAATGCAGGATTATTAGAATAAACATTTTCAGTAATCGTTAAATTGCTATTAATGACAGGAACTTTTTTACCTTCTACAACAGCTTGTATTTTTGGTATATTGGAAAATTTATCTCTATCCCATTCTAATCTTACAGCTAAATAACATAGCCCACTTAATTTTCTATTACTGCTGTCATTCCAATTATTATCTTCATTTAATAGACTAGATTGTACTTGGTCATCTTTCCCATAAAAGGGTTGCACTTTAATTTTATTTCCAAATCTAGTATCATTGGAGGTTATGGTTGTTGCGTGTGCAAAACTTCCGTCAAAAGTCACTACACTATCATCAACTCTTATTTCTTTAATATCACTTATTTCACCTTCACATAAAACTAAACATATATAGAGATATTGATTGGTATCACCTTCAACTTCAATAAATACCCTCGTACCGCCAACTAATCTTTCACCATAGATAACAGGAATAAAAGCATTATTAGATTGTTTATTAACTAATGTTCCGTCTTGTTGTTCTGGTGCTTCTGGAATTTCTGGAATAGGAATAATCCAACTAATGATGTCCGTAAAAAAATCACCAATAGCATCAAAGATGTCATTAAAAAATCCCATTATGCTCTACCCCATTTTAAATCTCTAATTGTTTGAGATGAAAATTCAAAACTGTCGCCATCATTTTCAAAAAATCTTTTATGACTTCCCTCGTTTGTTTTGCGACCTGTTACTCTACTAAAATCACCAAAGTGTGATGTGCAGTTAATATTAATGACTGCATTTTTTGTATCTATCGTGAAACCATCAATAAATCCTTTGGCATAATTAAAAACATCAATTAATTGTTCATTACTATCTATAAATCCTATATCAATCGCTACTTCATCATTACTCACATTGTAATTGAGCAAAGTAGAAGTAAAAGTGCTTTCCACTGCTGATAATTGCAAACTAAAGTTATTAACATTTAAGGAGGAACTTTCTGTTTTAGCTGATATTCTTAATAAATGGGAACTAGCACTATAAGTAATTCCACTATCCCAATTACCTGCTCTATCATCCCATAAACCTAAAGCATCGTCCCATAATTCTGATACTTCAATATCTTTGTAATGATTAGTAAATCTTTGAGTAGTAGGAAATTTAATTTGAACTAATGCTATTGCCTTAATGCTTTGCTTAGCAATCTCTGTCTTTAGGATAGTAGATAATCCTCTAGGCATTATAACGCCTCTATGAAATCAACTTCAAATCTATAAAGGTCTAAATCACCTGTATTAAATTCTTGAACATCATTAGTTAATCTAACTGTAAAAGCAACATTATCATAAAATATAGTATCACCAGATAAAACATCTACTCTTAATGGGGGTTCAATCGTAAGAGTAGCAGTATCAGATACATCACCTGTTGCATCTTCTACGACCATATAAACCTTAGAATGAGTATTGAATTTTATAAAATCCCCTGCCTTTAAAGTAGTGCCGTTATTGATACCTTGAATGTCTATAGTAGTATCACCTGCTGTATGGTTGCCATCTGTGGAAATAAGACCAGATACATCACCTTTAGCATTTTTTAAATCTGGTAAGGCAATTTGGAATGTTTCTTTTTGTGATCTTTGTTTCATTATAAAAGCATAAACAGGAGCAAATTCACTTCTATTCATTGGTGGGTAAGATGCTGAAAATTTAAATCTTTGACCATCTACTTGAACACTAAACATTTTACCACTATCAGTCGTAGATGTAATTGTTTTTTGTTCACTAGCAAAACCTATTGATGCAAATTCTGGTGTTGTTGGATATGTACCTGCCATTAGATTAACGCCTCTTTTCCTTGACTATTTAAAGCATCATTTATCACATTAACAATAACACTTCTACGCCTAATCAATAAATCATCAAATCCTTGAGTATCGTTTGCGTAAACATTTACATTCACTGTTGTTGCTCTACTTAAATCTTTATTAGGTATAATAGTTCCAGATTGTGAAGGCACAAACATCTCTGGCCCTTGTTCACCAACCATATATGTACTGCCGTCTTGTACTCGACCACCTAAAGCACGACCAGAATATTGTTGAGATGCTATTGTTGCTATTTCTATTGCACCTAATGCACCAATTCCAATCGCTAAAGGTATTCCATAAGGACCCATAGCTAATGCTTTAGTCACACCCTGTGCAGTATTGACATAAGCATCTTTAATAGCAAAAGCTTTATTAATAGCAAAAGCAACTTTATTTCTCTTAGCTAATTCATCTAATACTTCTCTACCTGTTTGTTGTGCCATTTCTTTTTTTTGTTCATCACTTAAATTTTGTAAATTTAAATCTTCATAATTTCTATCTTTTAGTAATTGTTTTTGTTTATTAAAATTATCTTTTATATCTTGTAGTCTTTCATCTTCTATTGCTTTTAATCTTTCATTACTATCAGTTGCGATTCGTTCTTTTAATAGTGCTATTTCTCGTAATTGGTCAAAAGTAATATTTTTTTCTTTAGCAACAAAATCATCTAACATTTGAATTTGTTTATCTCTTTCTTGTTCGATGACCTCTTTCTCTGTTCTAAACTTATCTTTTAGTGCAATTATTTCTTTTGTAAATTTTGCGTAAACTATATTTTCTTCTTTTTTATCTTCTTGACCAGTAGCTGTTTGGAATTGTAATTGATCTTTTAATTGTTTGTAAAATTTAGTAAGTTTTTCAGCTTCTTCTCTTGCTTCTACTTGGGCTAATACATATTCATCTAATGACTTAGTAGCATTGTCTGTGCTTTCTTGTGCTAATTCAAATGGTAGTGCAAATTCAGTAAAAGGTAATTTATTTACAAGTGATACTGTTGCATTAATAAATTCTTTAAAATCATTTGTTATTTTATTAATAAAATCAGTCAAAATAGACTTGACAAATTCAAAAGTACCTTTGAAAACATCAGCTAACCTTAATGGAATACCTAATGTTCTTTCTAAACCATTTCTAAATTGATTAACTGCTGTAAGTGCAATTAAGATAGCACCCGCTATTGGATTAAATGCAGTTACTAAACCAATAACAACTACACTGGTAGTTTCTATGTTTTTTCTCATTAAATTAAATAAATCGACTGCATCATTTAGAGCTATTCCCAAATCAACACCGACTTGTTTAATTAATTCTTCATTGGCAGTAATAAAATCAGTTAGTCTAACTGTAATGTCACCAAAAGCAGGAGCTAATCCTTGACCAAGAATATCTTGTGCATTGGTCATAGCGATACCAAAGTTAGACATTTGAGTAGATAGATTGTTTACTCTCTCAGCAGTAGCGCCACCAAAAGATTCATTTAATCCTTTAACTAATGCTTTTCTTATTTCCTCTGCGCCTTCAGCAGTTTTTCCAAATTCTGAAATTTGTAAACGAGTTAATCCTAATTGTTCCTCTAATATTTTAAATACAGGAGCTCCTCTATCAGCTAATCTATTTAAATCTTCAAGACCTAAACCACCAGAAACAGATCTAGCAAATAAATCAGTAATAGCAGTTAATGATCCTATTTGGTCGGTTGTGACTGCTGCAGTATCAGTAAAGGTAGTTAAAAGTGATTCTGTTGGTGTAATTCCTGCTGATTTTAATTTGATAAAAGTTTCGGTTAGATCATCAACACCAAACTGAGTTTTTGTTGCAAATTTAGAAATAAAACTAAATGCTTCCGCACCTGCTTCTGCACTTCCTGTAACTGAAGTTAGTGATGTTCTTAAATCTTGAAATCTAGCAGTGGTGTTTATTATTGATCTGACCGCAACACCTGTACCAATAGCCAATATGGCATTTTTAAGATTAATGACTGATTTTCTAGCCCTATCAACATTACCTTGAACTTGTTTAAATGCTTGACCGGTCTTATCTTGACCAATAATTTGAATTATATAATCAGTGCTTGGCATTATCTTCTTTTACCTTGCATCTTACTTTTCTGCAACGCTTTTTGTTCTTCTTCCCTTTTGATATCAAAATAAGCAACCCATAAATTATATTCTTCTACTGGAATAGACAATATCTCACCAATAGTTTTATGTAATTGTTCGGCTAAGTATAAATGAAATCTAAGATCGTTGTCAGAATTTATTTTTTTTTTAACTCAGGAACAGAAGATTGTGTTCCTAGTATTTCACTTGCGACTCTACCAATAATATCTGGGTCTACAAATTTCTTCATCTTGATTTTACTCTCAAGATCAAACATTTTTTCACCGTCTTTTGTTTCGGCTTTTTTGATTATAATATCTATTAAAAGAGTTAAATCGTTTATATTGTCTTTAAAAATTTCAGATTTTTCAAGTAGCGTAAAAGGTTTGACATAAATGGCATCTTCGCCTATCAATCCCCATTCTTCAACTTCTATAATTTTAATCTCTTGATGCTTAAAGTGATTTACAGCACCTTCAAGATAATCCTTTTTTGGCATTTAATTATACTGTTGTAGTGCTTACGCCACCTGAAAACTGAACATTAATTGTTCTTGAAATAACACCATCTAGTGAAATGTTTTGAGATACGCCAGTCACAATCGCTGTACCTGTGTAATATGTATCACCACTATCTGCACCTTCTGGGTATAAATTTAAAGTTACTTCTGAACCAACTGTTAATGCACCTTGACCTGTTGTGTCTGATTCGTCCCAATGACACTCAACAGTACCTGTTGCATCACTTCTTAATGCTTTGTAGGTCTTTGATGTATCAGTTAGAGAAGTATCTTCAACAGTATCATTGGACTCATCAATAGTAAAACCTGTGACTTCTGCCACAGCGTTTGCACCTACTTTTACTACTCCGCTTGTTCCGACATGTGTTGCCATTCTTCATTCTCCTTCGGTTGTTCTTGTTCTTCTACTTCTACATCTTTTTTATTAGATGATCTAGTAGATTTTTTTTCTTGCTCAAGTTTATATCCTTTTGCTAGAAATTTGTCTATATCATTATCCCAAACTTCAACAGTATCGTTTCCACTTGGCATATAGATTTTAATTCGTTTAGCCATTATGATGTACCTCTAACAAATTCATAGAATACCCTTACCACAATTCTGATTGCTCCCAAAGGATAAAGTGTACCCTCATCTGAATTTACTTCTATTATTTTAGTTTCTTTAGCATAACCACCACGAGTTCTATCGGTATCTAAAGTTTCCTCTATAACCTCAATTAATTGATTGCGTTTAGTATCTATATTTGTTTCTGTACCCTTGACATAACCAACAATAATAAAATCAATCGTACCCGATCTTTTTCCTGTTGAATAATCACCTAAAGCAAAATCTTCTCGTGTTTCATCTGAGGTTGTTATATAGAGTGCAGGAAATTGTGGGTCAGCCAATTCTTCTACTTTGAATGGCTCACGAGTTATCTTCTTAAATTCAATAGGGCTAGTGACCGCATCAAGCGTAGTAATTATATTGTTTGCGATATCTTCTCTTAAACTCATGCTAAAGCCTTTTTAATACTTTTAACGATAATTGCATTAATTTTATTTTGCTCTATATCGGATATGCCAAAAAATTCTCTTTTTGGCATCTTACCTTTTCCTTCGTTATGTATCATAGCTTTTTTGGTTTGTTCTGCACTTTTAAAGAATACAATACCCTTACTAGCTCTAACAGTGAACGATAATGAACTAAACATTTTACCTGTAAAATTTAAATCAACAAAATTTTTAGGTGTTGTGTCTTGATTACTAGGGTCATTAAATCTTTTTCTTTTGCTTAAAATATAATTCATAGAATACGGTTTAAATGGTCTACCAAAAATGTCTTTTCCTTTTTGTTCTGTTCTATCTCTAATAGCACTAACTTGAAATGCAGATGCTTGACCTAAGGCAAGATTAACTGCTGATTTTATTTTATCTGATTTTATTTTTAAGGCTTGTTTAAAAAAGCGACTATTATCTTTGATATCAAGCATTAACGAATTAATCGTAAATGATGTATAGGCTCTTGTTCTGAGGTTTGGATAGTACTGTCATTATTTTCATCGTACTTTACTCCGTCTCTTAATACCGCTTGAAACTCTTCCGAATATTTTTTTCTATAATGTTCCATTTTAACTTGAAAAGTATCAGCACCTTCACCACCTTGAGGGTCTTTCCATTTAGTTAGCATTGGTAAAATATAATCTGATAATGCTTTATAAACCACGCATCGAGTCCATTGTGAATCAACCAATAAAGCACTATTCATTTCAATAGTGGTGACTTTGGTTATATCTTTATATCTAACTGTATGACGATAACGCTCCCACCATTCCTCACGAATTTGTCTTATCACATCATCTTCAGCATGTTGTAATTGTGTATCAAAATTTGCAATACCATATTCAGCAATATCGGGTTGATATTCCTGCACATCTGATAACGCTACTGAAAATTCTGTTGTTGCCATTAATCGTCTTTCTTCTTCTTAGTTTTTTTGGGTTTATCTTCTTGTGGTTTATCTTCAATTGGCTCATATCCTCTAAATTGCCAATGTACTAAATTCTTTTCATAACTATCTTTACTTCTGGTGATGATTTTATCGCCTTTTTTTAATTTAATTAATTCACTCATAATAAATCCTTTATAGTAGGTGGGGAGTGTATCCCCACCCATACTCTATACTACTGAATAGATGAATCAAAGTGTAATTCTACACCATAAGAATCATGTAGTTCACCTACACCATAAACTGCAGTAGCAACAATCTCGTCTGCTCTTAGAGAAGCATCTCTTTGAGTTTCGATCTTGATGTCTTGCATCATAGCTAGGGCTAATGCATCTTTGTGAAATACAGCACCTTTATAATCACCGGCAGTACCTGTGTTAGACATATTTGAAGTTTCAAATACTTGGATACCTGCTAGTGAGCCAACATAACCACTTCTTAATGCTTCATTAACTAGATCATTTGCGTTTGCGTTAGCAAATGAGTTAGATAAGTTAGCTTTTAAGTCATAAGCGATTTTTGGGTGCAAGATTGCATAACATTCTTCAACAGGTAATCCTGCTGATCTTAATGTTGAAGCTGCGTTAAAAATGGAAGCTGCTGTAATTGCACCTGTCCCGTCACCCAAGGTTGTTGAGAAACCGTCAAATAATGCGATTAAGTCTTGGTCCATTTTCTTTGCGATACCTTCACCAAATAATCTACCAATGTCGGCTGCAACATTTCTTGATGCAGAGTTTCTTGCTAGATCTGTGAGTGTAGTCATCACACCAACTTCTGATGCAGTGATTGTCACTGATGTTGGATTGACTGCAGTATTGCTAAGGTCAGTTGCCTCGGCTACTGCTGATGCTGAAATTGCTGAGTAGATCGGAACCTCTACTGATTTGCCACCACCGGCAATAGTATAGTTCTTTACTAAGTTCTTCATTATAGATTTCTCTTGAATTACGAACTCAGCCTCAGCAACGATCTCTGTATATAGTTCACTAAGTGTACTACTTGTGCTTTCGTTTGCCATGTTTTAACTCCTTTAAAGTTATTTATTTAGTTTAATATGAGTCACCGAATCTCTCTGTCTGCGATAATCCGCATATAACTTACGATCTTCTGGTTTACTCATGTCTAAGTCCGAAATATTTAAAGTCTTATTCGTATTTGACTTGCCCACATTACTAACACTTCCACTCCCAGAAGGAGTTGCGCTTTGAAAGTGTGAGTTCTGCGTAAGAAATTCCTGTACTGCTTCTTCAACAGTTAGGGGATCACCATTTTTGTTATATCTAGGTGTTCCCGATTTATCAAGAACTTCGACCTTACCCTCAGCATTTAAATGAACACTATTTTTCATCAGTTCTTTAATCTGATCTGGATTAATAGCATTATTTTTTGAAGCTGCGGAAATAAGCTGTTTGTCTATCCTTTCGTTTTTCAATTCATTTTCTAACTTGGATAGTTTTTCATTATACTCTTGAGTTCTCTTTTTGATGACTTCATCAAACTTACCTTTCTCAATAGCTTTTTCTTCTTCTAATTTTTTATTTGCTTCCATTATTGCTTTGGCTTGATCTAGACTTTCAACACCTAATTCTTCTGCTATTAGTCGTTCTTGCCTTTTCAATCTTTCGCCAACAACTTTATCAATATCTATTTGATGACCTTTATCATTTTTGATAAATTCTTTTTTTGCTTGTTCTTGTTGTGCTTCTCTTTCTACATTTTCAGTAGTTGTAGTTTCTACATTTTCCGTTTGTTGCTCGTCAGCCATAATATACTCCTTTAAAGTTCGTATTATTGTAAGATGTATAGAAAATTTAATTAATCTTCAAGTAAAGTTTCCCATTCGGGATTATAAACAATAAAGCTATGCCGACATCTATATCCACCTCTATCAACAAAAGGGTCACTTCCAGATTTCCCTTTCCATTGAGAATTAGCCCATAAATCCCTAGCTTCTTGTTCTGTAAACACTCCGCCTATATGCCTAGCACAGAAATCTCTTGTAGTATCAATCCTTGTTCCAGAATATTTAAATTGCTTAATTCCCGATTGATCTGCTTTATATTTAACAAACTGCCCGTCAAACTGCATTATTGAATCATGGGCTATTTGGCCAGAATATTTACGCATATTGTTCCCTAATATGTCACTAGCATATTTGCTAGCTAGTGTTGATTTGGCTGAATTAACTCTTTCTATGATTGTGCTATTTGCCGAATATCTATTTTTTTCAATATAATCAACTAATCTATTAATAGCGTTTTCATTAGAGCGTTGATAAACGCCATTAATTTGTCCTGCTATATTTTTGACCATATCATTAAAAGACCTGCCAATTAATGCTGATTGATAGACTTCATTTGAAATAGTATCTAGGAAAGTATTAGCTATATCTTGGAATCCACTAAAGGCTTGAAATTTTAATTGTGTAATAACTTCTAAATCTGTTTTCTGTAATACCTTGAACTGCCTACTAATAGGCAATTTTTTAATTTGTTTTTGGTATTCCTTAACTATCTCATCATATTCATTAATAATTGCGTCAGCTTCTCTGAGATATATTCCTTGAATTAAAGTTTTAATTTCCGGCCGGTAAGCTATGGCAAACTGTGTATTGAATGTGCTTCCGCCTTTAGTCTTAGAGGTCAAATCTGACCTTATTCTATCTTCTAGTGTTTTTAAAACACCGATAATACGTTCTTCGTGAGTATCTATTAATCTATTAAGGGTGTTTATCTTTGACATTCATTAAACCTTAAATCCTTTGCGCCAAGATTTAATTGCCCAATAAACAGGTGCTAATGATTTTTGTCCTCGTACTTTATCTAAGATCGCACCATGTCTAGCCATAAATGATCTTTGTCTAGCCGGTATAGATTTTTTAATTTTCATATTTGGGTCACCAAATCTAATTTTTTTAACATTGCCGGTCGATGTATTCTTAACGTACACGGCGAACTTTTTACGTTCGCCCGGAGTACGAAATGGTTTATTTAGCTTAACTGTTCTGCCTTGGTATTTAGCCATTATTTTACCATCTTTGAAATATATAGATTTTTAACAAAACTAACTGCCTTGCCAAACATCTTATCCGCTTTTCTCTTAGCTGATTTATATTTCTTAGTTTTTTTATTAAAGGGTTTGGGTTTACCTAATGATTTAGGTCTTGTTTTTTCCCATATTGACTTTTTTTTAGGCATTACTTCTTCTTTCTTTTCTTCTTGACTTTTCTAGCGGTAGATAAGGCTATTGCGATAGCCTGTTTTCTAGGCTTCCCTGCTTTTAATTCCGTTCTAATATTCTTAGATATAGATTTAGCTGAATAACCTTTGATTAATGGCATTACTTCTTTTTCTTTTTCTTCATCTTCATAGAAGATTTAGCTGATTTTTTTGGTCTTCCGACTTTACTTCCGTATGTTCCTTTTCCGTATGGCATTGTTTCTTCCTTTCCTCATAATGTTTAAAACATAATAGTTCTAACATACCAAATTTGTAATTAAAACCAATAGATGCAAACTCACCACAGAAACATTTTTTATTCTGATGTTTTTCTAATGACCAAGAATGAAATTCAGTAATACTAACAGTTTTGCCTTTAGGCGGAATAAGTAACATCCTCTAATAGTATTTCAAATCCACCTGAAACAGAAGATGTAGCACTTGCTTTCGCTCTCATCTCAATATCTGTTTTTTCAGTTAAGACTTCAGGTATTAAATATTCTTTTCTAAAAGCACCGCCTCTTATTGTTTGAAATGCTTTTGTTTGAAAAGTATTACCATTGATTGGTCTTGCCATAATCTTTGCTTCTAACTCTAAGTCTTTAGAATTTCCAATATCAAATGACAGCAAATACCCTCTATAATTTCTAGGGATTGTATAAACTGATTGCAGGGTTTGCCCATAACCTGCGGATATATAAGCACCTATTTTGCTATCTACTGTGATTGTAATATCACCCACATTCACAACTCCTGTATTTGCTGATGCTACAAATGCTCTATGCATTCTGATAAATGTTGTTGTTGAGGCACTACCCCCAACTGTAATAACTTCATCAGCTAAATCAAAATTCTCATCTAATCCAAATACATGAACTGTACTTCCATTGTCATCAGTGCTTGATGATGTTGCTACTGCGGTTGTAGCAGTTGTAGGATAAACATATAAATCTGTTCCATTAGTCCAAATAGTTTCAAATGATGAGCCTACACTAGAATTATAACCAAACTTTTGTATGCCACTAAAATTATCTACTATTCCCTTTTGAACAGGAACACCAAAAGGCAAATCTATATTCTGGTCATCAAACTTGGGCAACTTCTTCACCTTCTATTTCTGGAGTATCGAATTGACCAATCACAACAGAGCTACTGTTAATCTCATTGTCAATAGTTTTAATTTGCTCATCATCATCAATAACCGCTCTTGCAATCTGTTTATCAATTTCTTTAATGAAGGTATTTGATTTAACACCACTAGCTTTTGCTCTTTGTAAGTATTCAAGATCACTCGCATAGTCACGCAAGTCAAATGTTTCGGGGTAAATTATATCACCGTCAAAAACTTTATTTTGCCATTTAGCAAATAATGACCAAATCTGCTCTTCTGCATTTTGTAAATAATCTGCTTTCTCAGCAAGTCTTGCATTTAATAATTCAAATTCAGTTCTTAATGCTACGCCACTTGATATTTGAGATTTAGTATTTCTTACTGCTCCCATGTGTGTAATTCTATTAATCGCTTCTACCTTCATGCTAATTACTTTCATAATTCCTTCTAAGGATTGAGAGCTAGGTTGAATGATATAGGGTTTTAATTCTGGTGCTAAATCTTCTGGCATTTCAATAATAGAACCTGCACCTGCACTAGCTTCTACATTTGGTGTCTTTACTAAACTTGGGTGATTTGATAATCTGATTAGCTGTTCAATTTCTGAGTAATCATTGTAAATAGATTTTTGTAATTCTGCGACATCATTCAAATCAGATATACCAATGGCTCTGCGTTGAGATTTTTGATTATATAAAACTACGGCCGGAATCTCTCCTAATACGTTAGGGATTTCATCAATCATTTTAACTTTACCTTCTGCATAAGGCTTATTGAAATCTTCAACGACAAATGTCGATATATCTTCTAAAGACCAAACCTTAATAATCGCATAATCTTCTGTTGCTTCTTCTACTAGGCTTAATGATGTTAAATAAAATCTTCCATTAGCTAATCTTTCATAATTCCAATTTAAAACATTCTCTGGTGTGTATAAGCTGATATATGGTCGGATATCTTGTTGTAATTCTTCTGCTCTAGTTTTTGTGATAACTCTTGGCTTGTCTATGATTGCCCAACAAGTACCATAGATAGATGAGTTAATTTGCATTT
>Ga0213866_10001544_pt1 | contig 16934 bp, 9 predicted proteins | sample PICome_11_FD_160079 | JGI IMG/M metagenome (GOLD analysis project Ga0213866, IMG submission 160079) | Coastal seawater microbial communities near Pivers Island, North Carolina, United States - PICO284 | ecosystem: Environmental > Aquatic > Marine > Coastal | place: USA: North Carolina...
GATCAGCTCAAGACTGACGAGACGGGCTACATCCTGACCGGCCCGCAGGTGCGCGATGAGCGTCACCCCTCAAGCTACACCAACGTCGACGGCGTCTTCGCGTGCGGCGACTGCCAAGACCACATCTACCGCCAAGCCGTAACTGCTGCTGGCTCAGGCTGCATGGCAGCGATTGATGCCGAGCGCTGGCTCGCCGAGCAAGGGATTGAGGGTTAGAGCGAAGCGATATGAAAGAGCGATCTCCCGCTAGTCGAGAGATCGCTCTTCTATATTAAGAGCGAGGCTAAGGGCGAGACGAATGCTCATGGCGCGGGGCTATCCGGCGCTGCTCTCGTCCCCAACCGCAGCGACTACAGCAGGTTCTTCGCCGATTGCGCGGCCTTCGAAGCGTGCCGTCGAGATCGCGAGTGAGAAGTCTTCAGCCGTGTTGAACTTGCGGAAGACCGATGCGAATCGCACCCACGCGACCTGATCGAGCTTGCGCAGCTCGTCCAGCACGAAGGTGCCGATATCGTCAGAAGTGACTTCGCGGCCATGGCTGCTCGCGACTTTCTCTTCCACGCGCTGCGCGATGGTTTCGAGCTCTTCTTCGCTCACGTCGCATTTCTCACAGGCGCGTTGCAGCCCGCGCAGAAGCTTAGCGCGATCGAAGTGCGTGCGCCTGCCGCTGCGCTTGATCACGCGCAGGGGAGCTTCTTCGATGCGCTCGTAGGTGGTGAAGCGTCGGCCGCAGCCGTTGCAGATGCGCCTTCTGCGAATCACGCCGCCATCGTTTGAGCTGCGCGAGTCGATCACACGGTCATCGTCAACTTTGCAATGTGGGCATCGCATGGATCTAGCTCCAGTCGGGTCTGGCTGCGACTGCTTCTGCCCCTAGTGGGCATGGCGCGACTCACATCACACGTGGATGCGTTGTGAGTGTCCTCCAGGTTCCGCAATGAGCGCTTGACGCGCCGTCTGCCGAGGTATACTGCCATACCTACACCTTGGGTAACTACCATAGGTAGGTATCATAAATTGGGGGTCAGCGCAAGATGTTGTGGGTGCAAAAGGCTTTTTTGCACCGCTTGCCCTTCCCACTCCAGACGCAAGCCCGCCTTGCCGATGGGGTGAGTAGTCGACTTCAGAACAAACAACGCGATGACCCACGCAGGAGAGCCGGATGAGCGAACCCACCCCCCAGCCGCCGGAAGAGGCAGTCAAGCTACCGAAAGAGCGTCAGCTCGAAGCGATCAAGCAGGCTTGCTTGCGCGAACTGCTGTGCATCGTCACGCTGGAAGGCATGGAAGACACGCCATTCAGCACTCGCATGCTGGTTTCTGATCGCGACGAGACTGGCGGGAAGCGCTACGTCACGATCGCTACGCCCAACGGCGTCAAGCTGCCCAAGCGCTCGACACGGATTGAGATTCGCTTCGAATACGATGGTCTCAGCCTCGTCTTCTACACCACGCTGCAGGAAGGCACGGCCATCGGCACGCCTGGCGGAGCCGAGATTCTGGCGTGGAAGCTCAAGTATCCGGGCGAGGTGCTGGTGCTTCAGCGCCGCGCTTACTTCCGTGTTAAGGCGAGTGCGACTGATCCCGTCTCGCTCGGCGTGAGCTTTACCGGGCATTCAGAGGATATCGTTGATCACAAGGGCAAGCAGGTCTCTTCGCGCTCGCCCAAGCCGATCGTTGATCGAGGTGCAGAAGCGGGCGAAGTTCACGGCATCCTCTGGGACATCAGCGGCGGCGGCTTGAGCTTCACGCTCAGCCCGGAGCCTCCATTCGAGCTCACTCCTGGCGGCGAGATCGCGCTCAGCTTCCGCCTGCCCGGCATCAAGCAGCAGCTTCACCTGCAAGCGCAAGTGGTCTCGTCCAAGCTGAACATGGACAAGCAGCGCGTGTATAGCGTGGCGTACACCGATGTGGACTCGACGCTGGCGCTCAGAAAGAGCCACAATCTGGTACTCCAGTTTGTCGCACAGCGAGAAAGAGAGATCATTGCCAGCCTACGTACCAGTAAACGCTGGCGAAAGGTGGCGAATAGCGGCAGCTAGCGCGCGCTCGAAGCCTCTGGCAACAAGCCATCTCGCCTTGCGGTGAGATGGCTTGTTGCGTTGCGAAAAGGGCTAAAACGATGCGGACCCCGCAGGGGCTATTACGGGGTCCTGGTGGCATCTTCCGGGCGAAAAGATGCCGGGGCATCGGTTGCGTCCTCACTTGAGGCCCTAAGAAAGAATAGGGTTATGAGGCGGAAAAGGCAAGCCATTTTAGACTGATTTAGTCCGCTTCTCCCGCTCTCCTAAGTGCTTGTGGCTGAATGGGATACTAGATGTTGAGTCGCCGCTCATGAAGAAAATCCGCATGCGGAGTAAAATCAGCGCACGAAACGGCGCTTGTGTGAGCCTCGGATTCCACCATCCCGCCCCTTGCGCTTTCACTCGAACCTTCACACTCTCACGCGAGCGATACCTACTCAGCGAAGGACCCGAGATGAGCGACCCCCGATTCCAAGCACACGTCAATTTCGAGATCACCGAAGAGACCCGCAAATGGGTGGTCTACGAGGTCAAGGACGTCGAGCGAGGACTGCTTGGCCACTTCCGAATCAACAAGGAAACGGGCTTTTGCGACGACCGCGATGAGAGCGGCGAGCTGATGCTAAGCGACTATTTCGCCAACCTGAGCACGCTCATCGACTTCGCCGAACGCTTTGAGCTGCTCAATTGGGTGTATGACGTGTTCGGCACCTTTATTGAAGCGGACAAGTGGCCGCCCTATCACTTCGTTTCCACCTGATCGCGCTTCGGGACTCGGATTCGGAGCGCCACTCGGCGTGAAGCAGTAGAACTGGCATCTCAGCCAGTTCCGAACTCTTGAAAGTGGCACAGACACTCTCGGCTGTGACTCGCATTCCGATGCGACTAGATCTTAACGCAGCTCACGCGCGCGTACGCGCTTTAGCATCTCAACACGGAGCAGGCTGAGCAAAGACGGAGTTCACGGAGAGCGGCGATTCGCTGCATTGATCGGCTCCACGAATTCGCGTCAGCGCAGTTGCTTCCGTGAGCAGGATTGCTCACAGGCGATTGGGATACGCTCCGCAGTAGAACTGGCATTCTGAGCTTGTCCGAGCAAGCATGCGAAGCTCCTTCGCCCCCTTGGGGGAGAGAAGGTGGCCGAGCTGAGCTTGGTCAGATGAGGGGGGCGCTCGCGCCGCAAGCGCAAGCGCTTTGATGCCACGTTGTTCCTAGGATTGAGAGCAAGAGAGCCCTCATCCGACTTCGACACTTCGTGTCTCAGCCACCTTCTCCCGCTTGGGGGAGAAGAACCGGATCGGAGTTCTCGAACAAGCCCTTCCTGCCGGTGCTCGCATTCCGATGCTACGAAGCACCCCACAGATCGCTTGAATCATCGCGCCACCAGACGCGCTCACAACTCGCAGTGCAGCATCACTTCCAGTGGGCTAGCATAAGGAGATTGAGCAATCCCTGCGTCCAATCCAACTTAGCGCAGTGAGCAGTTTCACCGGGAGCAGAAGCACTATGCGCCTCACCCCACAGCGCGAAGTCATGGATCAAGTCGAGCGTAAGCTCGATGCGAGGGGGTTCGTGTTTGGGCCGAATGAAAGGCTCGTGTGGGCCGGCAAGCACAGGCTGCGAATCGGTCTTTTCGAAATTCTGCTGGGAGTGGTTGCGTGGTTGGCTGGGATTATCTTCTTTTATCCTCTCTCTAGTTGGATAGGCCAACTTGTGCCGAGTGCTATCCCGCCGAAGGTTGCATACCTAGGAACAAACACCCTAGTGATAGCAGCTCTGGTCTTCGCGCGGCTGCGCTGGATCGCTGGCATCCGCTACGCGCTGACGACCGAGAGAGCACTGATCATCTCACCCTCGCGGCGGAAGGAGCCTGAGTGCTATTCGCTCGCCAACATCGTTGATGACGCGAAGCTCTCCGGCAAACACAGCGTGGTGTTTGCAAGGCGAGTGTTCGCGAGCGAGCACAGCAGGGACTACCTTTGGTTTGGCTTCGAGAGTATTGACGAGCCGGAGTCGGTGCTTGACGCGATCAAAACGCTTGGATCGCAGCAGCCATCGCAACCCGAGGCCAGTCCTCAGACTCCTGTGCTAAAGCAGCCAACTCACGCCGTGCTGTTAGCTGCTGCGCGAGCGGACGAGGAATTACTTTGGTGGAGCAAGGCAAAGCGGGGTTGGCCAATGGATGCCAGTCCGCTCAACTATCGGTTCGGCGCTTTGGCCATGATCGGTATGGCCGCTATTGTTTTATGGCAAGTGCTCTACGGCAACGGCGCCCCTGCGACAACTTCGGATCAGCGGATGATCGAGATTGGATTGCTGGTCTTCATAGGCGCGTTCGCGATCTGTGGCGTCGCGCTCTTCTTCTATCCCGAGATAGTGCGAGAAAGGCTCACGCGCACCTTCTATGTCATCACCGACAAGCGCGCGTTTATCCTCGTTGCCAACGTGCAAGGGGGCATTAAGAAGCTCTCGAAGCTCGCCGATCCCCATCCCTATCGCATTGCTGGCAGACCTGATGGGACGTCAGACCTCTACTTTGAGATTGGCCGCTCGTATGGCTCAGACCCCGTGTTCCTGGGCGTGGCAGATGCGCCGCATGTGGTCGCCCTGCTGTCGCGCTTGCAGGACAACTCGATTTGATCAGGCGCAGGCACTCGATACAGACGCCGGAGCGGGCTGGAATCCTGCGCTTCTACTCTTCGCGTCCTTCGGTTCTTCGCCGACTTTGCGACCCTCTTTCCGAATCCTGCACCCCATATTTCCAACAGCTTTCCCACGAGCAATCCCCGGCGAGCGCCTAGATTTAGGCATTCTTCATGAGATTTCTATCGAAAAAGGGGAGTGTCAGTTCGCTAGTAATGGCTATACTTGGAGGACATGAGGGGATCACTCGTCATGTGATCTCCGCGAGCTACGAGGACATGCAGCGCCAAGCTGTGCTGCCATCTCGCGAGGAGAAGCAATCCTGCTTACCGAACGCTCTATCCAACTGCGCAACCAGGATGAATCGCTGAAACTCTACGGCGAGCGCGACCGCTACCTCAAAATGGTCCGCAACCACTTCAACGTGCGCATCTCAGCCCGCGGCGGGCAAGTTCGAATCACAGGCGACGAGCAAAACGTGTCCAGGGCGCAAACTGCGCTCCTGTCCATGTTGGAAACCGTGCGACGCACGGGGCGGCTCTTCACCAATGATGTCGATCAAGTGCTGCACGGTGGAGCGACCAAGGACGCCAGCTCTTCATCTGGACGCAATCCATCAACTGGCAGAGATTCTGACCGCCACCGCAGTGTTAGCGGCGACGATCTCGAATCGCTATTCGCACCCAAAACACCCGGCCAAGAAGCCTACGCCAAGGCGATGAAGCAAAACGCTATCACCTTCGGCATCGGCCCAGCCGGCAGTGGCAAGACCTATCTCGCCGTTGGGCAGGGCGTTCAAGCCCTCCTGCGCGGCGACGTCAAGCGCATGGTGCTCGTGCGCCCGGCGGTCGAAGCTGGCGAGAAGCTGGGCTTTTTGCCCGGCGACTTCCAAGCCAAGGTCAACCCATACCTGCGCCCGATCTTCGACGCGCTGGGAACGGCTTTGCCACGCAGTCAGGTGCAGCAGTACGTCGACAACGACATCATCGAGATCGCGCCGCTGGCGTTCATGCGTGGCCGCACGCTGCACAACGCCTTCGTGATTCTGGATGAAGCGCAAAACTGTACGCCGAAGCAAATGCTGATGCTGCTCACGCGCCTCGGCAAAGACTCGCGCGCCGTCATCACCGGTGACGCGACGCAGTCTGACTTGCCGAACCACGAGCGCTCGGGCCTTGAAGATGCGGTGCTGCGCCTGGGCAATGTGCCTGGGATTGCGATCTGCCGCATGGGTCGCGAGGACATCGTGCGCCACTCGCTCGTTCAGAAGATCGTCGAAGCCTACGAACCCGTGGGCGAGGGCGAGGCGAACGTGCAGTCGCAGCGCAAGCGTGGCCGCGTGCATTCGATTGATCGCAACGGCACGACCGAGCCTGAGATCGATGTGACCTCGGGTTACGACATCGGCGAACTGGCCGATTGATCTGATGTGAAAGTGTAAGCGCTGCTTGCTCGCGCTGAGCAAGCAGCGCTTTGCATTGGATACGGACTCTTTGAAGGAAAGAAGATTTCAACATAAGGCGCGATGCACGAAGCGGTCTGCAATCGTCATCCTCTCAGTGTTACTCTGCGCCTTGGTGCCTCCGTGTTAGAACCTTCAATCCGAATCGACTAGCAAGTGCTTGCAGCGCACGCCAGCGCCCCGCAGATCCTGCGCGATCTTCCTTCCATAGTATGATCGGCCTCGCGCGAAACGCTTCGCGCATGACTCGACCAGAAAGGCCATCCATGGGACACGCCCGCACGCGGCTTGACCTGATTCAGCAGCACATCCCCGAAGCCCGGCGCGGCCAGCGTGACGCCACGCCTGGCAAGAATCCGCTGCGCATCGCGCTGGTCGTGATCTTCACCGTGCTGATTGTGGCGATCATGACGATTGGCCGCGAAGCCTCGCAGATCAGCATGCAGAAGATCGCAGGCGTAGCGGGACTGGTGGCGATCACCGTCAGCCTCTTCGTGTATTACGTCGAGCGCTTCCAGTCGCCCTATCTCGATAACCGCGGGCGCCGCTGGCTCTTCGGCGTGCTAATGCTGGTGGTGCTGATGGCGAGCCGCTTACTGATCGAGTTCACCCATCAATCGCAATGGCTGCCGCTGCTAACACCCGTTCCGCTGATGGCGTTGATTCTTACGGTGGTGTACGACCAGCGCTTCGCCTTCGATACCACGCTGATGCTCTTCGCCCTGCTCTTCCTGCAGTCCGTGGTGTTTGAGCCAAACGAGGCGGACAACTCGAAGGTCTTTGCGATGATGGGAGCGCTTGTCGCTGGCTCTGCCGTCACGATTCTTGCCACGCGCAACCTGCGCAATCGCACCAAGCTTTTAAAGGTAGGAACCTTCGCCGGCGCGGTGATGGCCTTCGCGCTTTCGGCCTTCATTCTGATCGACTTTTGGAAGCCGAAGGATTGGTCTGACGCCCAAGGCTTCTTGATCGCATCGCTGATCGTGTTCGGCCACGGCGTGATGACGGGGATTGTGGCGACCTCGCTGCTCCCGGTGCTGGAGCGCGTCTTCAACATCGTCACCGAGCTACGCCTGCTTGAGCTCGAAGACAACAACCACCCGCTGCTACGCATGATGGTTGAGCGCGCGCCGGGCACCTTCATGCACACGCAGAACGTCGCGCGTCTGGCGAGCGAAGCGGTGGATGCGATCGGCGGCAACGCACTGCTCACGCGGGTCGGCACGCTCTATCACGATCTCGGCAAGATGGTTCGGCCCGAGTACTTCACGGAGAATCACCCGCAGTCGAAACTGCTGCACGATCGCCTCACACCGGCCATGTCGGGCATCATCATCTTGAGTCACGTCAAGGAAGGCATCGCGCTTGCGCGGCAGTACAAGCTGCCGCGCGTGCTGGAGGACTTCATCACCGGTCACCACGGCACCAGCGTGATCGGCTACTTCTACCGCATGGCGAAGATGGAGGCGAAGGAAGGCGAGCGCATCGATGAGGGGCAGTTCCGCTATCCTGGGCCGAAGCCGCAATCGCGCGAAGCGGCTGTGGTGGCGATCGCTGATCTGGTCGAAGCTGCGGGACGCGCGAAGCTCGAAGGCCAGCAGAACGAAGGCTCGATTCAGAAGTTCGTACACGAGTCGATCATGGCCAAGCTGCAGGACGGCCAGTTCGACGAGTGCGATCTGACCCTGCGCGATCTCGCGACGATTGAAAGCTCGATGACCAAGACCCTCGCTTCAATGCACCACCATCGCGTCAAGTACCCCGAAGATCCCGACGCCCGCAAACGCAAGCTCGCGACGCTTGAGCGCGAGGAGTACCGCAAGCAGGTCGCCAAGCGCAAAGAGAAGATCCTCACGCAGTAATGTCGCATCGCCGTGCAAGCTCATTGGGTCAGTTCTTTAGGAGTGAGTGGCACGGAGCTCACGGAGGAACGGAGTACGCGGAGAGAATTCTGAGCTGCTCTGATCGCACCATGATTCGAAAGTCGGTTCTTGAGCGTTCGACACTACTGCTCGCCTGCGAGATTAATCCGAACTCCGTGCCCTCCGTCGCTCCGTGAGCTCCGTGCTACTCACTCTGAATTCCTTACTTCGAAAGCTTGCCATGCCACTACCACTCACCGAAGCTATCGCGCGCATGACAGGGCAACAGCTCGCGGCGCTTTCAACCCAACGCGATCGCTGGATCGCCGTCGAGGCGGGGGCTGGCGCGGGCAAGACGGCGGTGCTTTCTAGCCGCGTTTTGCTGCTGCTCGAACAAGGCGTTGAGCTTAAGCGCATCGTCGCCATCACCTTCACCCGCAAAGCTGCGGCGGAGATGAGCGGGCGCGTGCTACGCCTCCTCTCTGAGCGCATCCTTGAGCTTGAATCGTTTGCGCGCTCGACAAGCGTCGAGGCTGATTTTGCAGCAGCGACGCTTGCGCTCAAGCATCTGCGCCGCGCACGCGAGGAGTTTCACGCGCATCGCATCAGCACGATCGACCGCTTCTGCCGCGCAGGACTTGCGGCGCATGCGATTGAAGCGGAGCTCGATCCGGGCTTTGGCATGATGGATGAGAAAGCCAGCGCGCGCGCACTCGATGAAGCGCTCGACGAGCTGATCCTCACGCTCTCGCAGCAGGTCACGGCACTTGAGCGCGACGAGCCTCTCGACGAGCAGTGGATTGCGCAGACGCACGCATTCGCCAAGCTCAACGATTTGCTCAGCTCGCGCGATGTGCGCTCCGTGCTGCGCGCATCGCTGCTCAAACAGGACGACATTCTTGCCGCCGTCGCGCCCTACGGCGATCTCAACAGCGAGGCCGGCCAGCGCGCATATCTTGAGCACGCCCGCGAGTTAGCGGAGCTTGCGTGGCAGGACTTCCGCCGAAACATTGCAAAGCAAGCGCAAGCCATGCGTGATGCGTGCAGCGCAGTCGTTGCGAATCATCCCGACAACAAGCGCGCCGTGCCGCTCCTCGCGCTGCTTGACGCGCTTGAAAGCGATTCGCTTGAAGAGTCGCACTTCACCTATCCCGGTGGCGGTCATGGCAAGCCTTGGAACGACTCTCCGATTGCGTTCACCGATACGACGGACTTTGCGAAGCTCGTCAAGGAGGCGTGGGAAGCACGCGCGATTGGCGAAATGGCTGAGCTGCAAAGTGCTGCGGGTCTTGGCGCAATCGCAACGCTGCTGCCTTGGCTCGTTGGTCGCTACGACGAGCTCAAGCGCGGCAATCTCGACTTCGCTGATCTCAAGCGCTACTTCTCCGCCTTCTTGGAAAGCGACGATCACGCGCAAAGCGTCGCGGATGGCATCGACTACCTGATGATCGATGAGTTTCAAGATACCGATCCAGCGCAGTGGGGGATCTTCTCGCGCATCCTTGAAGCGGGCAAAGCACGCGATGATGCGGGCATCAATCTCTTTGTCGTCGGCGATGAGAAGCAGTCGATCTATCGCTTTCGTGGAGCCGACGTCTCGATCTTCCAAGCAGCGCGCGATGCGGTGCGCGCTCACAATCTCGACGCCAAATCGCAGCAAGCCCCTACGCATCCCTGCACCGGCGAAACGCTGACAAAACTCTTTGCCGATTCGCTCGCGGATAAGTCGAGCAGTGCAACGAACCTCAACGATCCCGGCGCGCTCGCGCATGAAGGCGTCGTCACGCTGACTGGCAACTTCCGCACGCGGCCTGCGCTGCTCGAAATCGGCAACGCGATCTTCGAGGAAGTCTTCGCGCTGCGATCTCCTGATGGCGAAGTCGCGCGCGACGCTCTGCCTTTCGATGCGCGTGCCGCCGCGATGACGCCCGGCTTGAAGATCGACGACGGACTCGGCACGCTTGATGTTTTGCCGCTTCCTGCTCTTTCGACGAAGGGCGAGAGCACGCCATCGAGCGAGGGCGAGCAGTCTGGCTATCGCTTCGATCCCGCGCGCGCTGAGGCGCAGGCCATGCACTGCGCGCACTACATCCGCGATGTGCTGAATCGCGATAACAATATCGATTTCGAGAAGATCGCGGTGCTCTTGCGTACGCGCACGCCGCTTCGTGTGCTGAAGGCGGCCTTCGCTGCGCGCGGCGTTCCCTACTGCGTGCCCGATGGCAACGGGCTGCTTCAAACGCAGGAGGCTTTCGATCTCTGGGCGTTGTGCGCTGGCTTGAGCGAAGCGGAAGATGATCTGGCGATCGCAGCGCTGCTCCGTTCGCCGATGGTCGGCTTGAGCGATAGCGGGATGACGCTGCTCGTGCGGAGTTGGGAGCGTGATGTTGAGCGTGGAGGCAGACGCGCTGCGAAGCTCGATACGCTCTGGCAATCGCAAGCGCAATGGCCAACGTCCCTAAGCGCAATTGATCGCGCGCGCTTAGTCGATGGACTTGCATGGCTGAACAAGTGGCGCGCGCTAGCGGGTCGCATCAGCTTGCGCGAACTCCTCTCCAACGCGCTAGCCGAGTGCGGCGCCTGGGCCCACGGCGTCGATGCTGCACTGGAGCAACGCGCCGCGAATCTCACCGCGCTGCTTGCACTCGCCGATAACTTTGAAGCTGAGCACGGTCCGAGTCTGCCCGGCTTCGCCGAAGAGCTGCTCGCCCGCATGGACGATGGCGACGAAGAGTCCGAAGCCATGCCCGAAGGCTCAGCCAGCGGCGTGCGTGTGATGACGATCCACGCCTCGAAGGGCAAAGAGTTCGACGCCGTGGTGCTGCCCTTCATCGATCAGCGCAGCGGCGGTTTCGGCTCGCCTCTGGTAGTTGAAGCGGGGGCTGCGGTTGGACGCGCGCGGGATCCCAAGCGACCGCTGATTGGCTTGCGCACCAAGATTTACGCGCAGGCGGAGCAGTCGCCGGACCGTCCGATTTCGCTCGAGATGCTAAACGAAGCAACCAAGCTTGAGGAGCGCGCCGAGTTGCGTCGCGTGGCATACGTTGCCTTCACTCGCGCTCGCAAGCACCTTGCACTGATCCTGCAAACGATCGAATCGAAGAAGGAGATTCGCACGAATCCAGAAAGCGCCAGCACTCTCGATCGCGTACTTCAAGCAGCGAGCGGGATTCCGATGAATCTCAACTCCTTGGAAGAAGATGCGAGCACGTGGAGCGCTTGGCTCCAGTCGCGCTGCGAAAAGCGCGGCGTGCGTTTCGAATCTCTTACGCCTGAGAGCTTTGATACGAAAGCCCTCGCTGCGCTTCGCATCTTGCCGCTGCCGGATCAACTCACGCAACACTTGGAAAGTGCTGCGCCGCTGCTCGCGTTGAGCCAGCGCTTGCGCGAGCTCGCGCTGGAGGGGAACGTTGCGATTGATGCACCGGGCCGCGAGCTACGCTATGCGCAGCCGCTCATCGCGCCGAAGAGCGTGGAGCGCGTTGCTGCATCGCGTCTTTCGTTCTCAACGCAGACTCGCTCGTCAGAGCCGCTTAGCGCTGCGTTTGAAGTCGGCGTGATCCCCGCGCTGCCCGCCGGAAGTGCTGCGCTATTCGGCGAAGTCGTTCACGCAATGCTTGAGCGCTATGCGCGTGGTGAGCGTTCGCCCGACTGGTCGAGGCTTGCGCGCGAAGAGGCGGAGCGCATGGGATTGATCAAGCGCAAGCTCGATGTGGAACCCGACGAAATCGAGATGGGCGTGCTCTCTTTGGCCGAGTCCCATGCAGAGAACGCTGCCAAGGCCTTGGGCGAACTGCCCGCGCGCGACAAGCTCGGCGTTGAGATGGAGCTTGGATTCATGCTCGCCGAGCGGCATGTGAGCGCCACGCCCGACCTGGTGTTTGAGCGCGAAGCCGATGTGTGGCGCGTCGTCGATTACAAAACGGGCAGCGTGCGCGGCTACCAATCTCAGCTCGAGCTCTACGCTCTCGGCTTGGCGCGCTACCTGCAAGCGGCGGGCGCGCCACCGAAGCGTGTGGAGACTGCGCTGATCTCGACGCTGAGCGGGGAGTTGATCGAGGTCGCTTCGTTCGACGCTGATGGCTTGGCTGCGCTTGAGGCCGAATGGGTGAACGCTCTGCGTGTCCAATCATCGAACGCGTAACCAGTCGCAAGTGCCATCCCTGGTAGGGCTTCACCCCGATCGTGGTCACACCGACTGGACGTTAGAGAGAGCCGCTTAGTCCTCGGAGAGCGGGGCTTGCAGGATCGCGTAGTAGCCGCCTTCGTGCTCGCCGGGTTGGGGCAACGTCAGGCACTCATCGAGCATCTGCCAGCCGGAGCTCTCGCCGCCTTCGCCCTCAAGAAACTCACGCACGAGCGCGCCGTTCTCTTCGTCGATGATCGAGCAGGTTGAATAGATCAGTACGCCGCGCCCGCGCAGGTGATCGGCAGCGTTCTTGATCAGCGCGAGTTGCAGGTCATGTAGCTGCAAAAGATCGCTTTCGCGGAGGCGTTGGCGCAGCTCGACGCGACGCGACATCACGCCGGTGTTCGAGCAGGGCACATCAACCAATACGCAGTCGAACTCGCCCATGCCGGGCAGCTCAACGCTTGTGCCGTCACCAAAAGCGCCGCCGATGTTTGAGAGCCCCATGCGCATCATGTTTTCTTGCACGCGCTTGAGTTTCTTCTCGGTGACGTCAAACGCGATGACGCTGCCGCTCGCGCCGACCGCTTCTGAGAGCTGGCAAGTCTTGCCGCCGGGAGCTGCGCAGAGATCAACGCAGCGCCAGCCTTCTTCCAACTCAGCGCGCTGGACCGGCAGTTGCGCCGAAAAATCCTGCACCGTCACCGCTCCATCGCGAAAAGCCTTGCTGTGAAGAAGCGTGAAGGCTCGGGCGGATGGAATGCGATACGCGCCCTCAATCTCTTGCGCTTCGCACTTCGTGAGAATGCTGCTTGCTTGCTCTTCCCTACCGCTCACGACGCGCACCCAGAGCGCGGGCGTGCTCGCGCAAGCCAAGCAAACGAGCGCAATCTCGCTGGTCTCCAGCGTCTTGCTCAAGCGCTTGAGAAGCCATTCGGGAATGCCGGAGAGCAGCGCGAGTGATTGCGAAAGCTCCGGCGGAAAGAGAGCGTAGCGCGCTTCGATCAGTCGTTCGTTGTGCCATGGCATGGCGGTTGGCGTGACCAGCTTGGCCAGCGCTTGCTCGTCGCCTTTGAGCAGAAGGGTGCGCTCTTCATCTGTTAGATCGCGGGCTTCAACGCCTTCGCACACTCGTCGCATGACCGCGTTCACGAGCCCGCGCGCGCGGTGGTTGCTGGGCAGCAGATCGACGGTTTCACTCACGCTGGCGTGGGCAGCCGTGCCGCGCAGATAGCTCGCGGCGCCGATACGCAGAGCAGCGAGAACAGCGCGCTCCATCTTGCTCGGCTTGATGGTGGAGCCATGTGCGATCAGATGATCGATCAAAGCAGAGTGGCGCACGCAGGCATCCATCAAGCCAGCGTAGATGCCGAAAGTTTGCGCATCGAGATCGCGCCTGCGTTTGTCGATCGCGTCCTCGATCCGCTTTCTGCGCGGGTCGAAGTTCTTCAGGTCGGCGTAGGCGAGTTTGCGGGGATCTTGGCTCATGCGCTCCTATCGGTTGAGGCTAAGCGCATGCTGCCCCAGAACGCGCGAAGCGCAAGGCCCGTATTGAAGATGCGCGAAGCAGCGCTCTAATCTCGTGGCTTCGACTCGAAGGCATAGACCTTGTCGATATCTACTGGCGGGTTCTGGCTCAGCGCATAGGCGCGAATAGCGTTTCGAATCTGCGTGGCCAACACGTCATCATTCAAATACGATTCAGCATCAAAGGTCATCTCAGTGATAGAGGCTTCGAGCTTCGCCTTCAATCCTGCCATGCGCGCTGGTTCGCTCCAAAAAGCGATTGCTGCTTCGCGTTTCGATTCGTCGCCTTCAAAGCTGAAAGCGAGGAAGCGCGCAGCCGTGACATCCATGCCTTCAATGTCGAACTGAAAGTAGAACTCGCCCAAGTGCAGAACAGGCTTTGCACGCAGATAGTCAAAGTTCTTCAGCTCTTCCAATGCCCAGCGATTCCGATAGAAAACGTTCGACTCGTAAACACGCCAAGGCTCTGGCCTTTGCGACAAGACTTGCAGCATCGGCACAATCTCGATCGAGGCGAGAGCGATGCCGCCATTGAGCATGCGCAGCTCAAGCGTTGCGTGACGCGCATCGCGGTAGTTCAGATCGGCTTGAACCATTGAAACGAATCGCTCGCCGCCTTCTGTCTTGAGCAGCTCCTGCGACTTCTCGGCAAAGGCTGAGAATTCATGCTCCTCCTCAAGCTGCGCGAGCACGTTGACGAAGATCGAAGCGTCGGCGTAGCACTCGAACTCAAAGTGCGAGCCGAGCGCCTCGCGCGCATCACTCCACGCCTTGTCGTTGGCCAGCGTGTTGCGCTTGCCCGCGATAGCTTCAAGCGTAGACGCTGCGAGCTTGGGCGAGCCGAAGATCGCAACGCTGCGATCGCCATCAAGCCTGCGCACGCTAACACTAAGGAAAGAGCTTCCCTCCTTTGCCGCTTCCATCGCGTCGAAGTTGTAGACCGTTTGCGGGTGTGCTGTCCCCCTCCAGACCTTGGTGATTGCTGGATTGAGGGCGGGCGTCTTTGGCGTTGCGGTGATTGTTCCGTTGAAGCGCTCGGCACTGACGTCGCCATCCCAAGTGTAGGCATAGTCGGCATCCGCGTTGAAATCTGCGGAGCGGTAGGAGGCTTCGAACATCTCTTTGATCGAGCTTGGCATCCGCTTCTTCGAAAAGTGAAATTCTTGAATCGTGTCGCGCAGCTTCTCGATGTCGCTGCGCCAGCGCCAGGTGTCGAGTTCGTAGTAACCGCCGCACAATTCGCGCGGGATCTTGAGGTCGAAGTTCTGCTCGCCGAGCTTGGTCAACGATGTGGAACGTGCGAGTGCGTTGGTTTCATCGGGTTCTGCGGTCGAGGACTTCTGCATCGCATCAGTTATCGCGTCGTGAGTCTCTGACTGGCAGCGCGTTATCAGCACGAAGGCGCAGTGCTCCCGCAGGAATACCTCTCCAGTCGAATGGTGCGCTTCGAAAGCTTTGGCCATCGCTCTCGGATCGGCGAGAGACTCCTCGTCAATCACCATCGCGAGCACGCTTTCGTCGCCCAGACGCAGGCCGGTCAATCGTTCGAGACCTTCCTTTTCGAGCATGCGATCAAGGCCATGCATCACTTCGCGAGAGACCTCCTCGGGACTGCGCCCGCCAATGGATTGCGTGGCACGCTCCACGTACTCCGTCATCGCGTCGCGATGATCGTCGAAGCTCTGGCCGGAGCCGCGCATTGAGACGTAGCCGATCGTTCCTGCGGGCAGCATTTGGGGGAGCGCTGCATCGCCTTGCGATTCCAGCAACTCGCGCGGCGGCAGCGCCGGTCCGGAGAGTCGGAAGCGCACGTTGGTAACGATTCCATTCGCTTTGCATGTAGCTTCGAGGGTGACCGGATCGCCTTCGCGAAACGCGCCCTGACCGATGATGCGGCCGAATGGCTTGTCATCGTTGAGCAAGTTGGAGTAGAGCAGGTTCGTGTCGCCGTAGGCAACGATTGCCGCGTCGCGCTGCCAACTATCGCGTGCGCGCTGGTAGGTCGGTGAAGAGCGTAGTGCGGGAACATCGTTGCTCAGCACGCGACGGACATCGCGCGTGAGGCGCGGGTTTCCAATCACCAAGAGGCGCTCGGCTTCGAACCAAATGATTTCGCTCTTGAGCGGCGAGCGACGATCGCCATTGAACGAGCGCATGAAGTCGAGGGTGGAGCTCCTGCGCTTGGTGTTCGCCCTCTCAAAAGCTTTGCCTGGCTCCTTCTCGGATTCCTGCTTGGGTTTGAATTTCTCGCTCTTGAGCAGTGCGCGCGCAGCATCGCCTGAGTTGAATTGCATGAGCGCGACCGCATCGAACTCGCGCATGGCAAAGGCAGTGCCATTCAAATCGCGCAGCAGCGGATCGCATTGCTCCGGCGAAAGCTGCGATAGCTCGGCTACCCAATCGCGGACGCCGTTCATCAGTCGATCACTTCCGGCTACATCGTCGCGCCAGATCTTCATCTCGCTGACGCTCAAAGCAAATGCCGAGGGATCGGGGAGCTCCATGTAAACAGACACGTCATCCGGCAGATAAGCGGCCATGTGCGGCGCTTTGGGTTGCAGCAGATTCATCGCGTAGACGCCACCAGCGATCCCAGCGAGTACGAGCAAGAAGAAGATGTTGCGCAGGCGGAAGAGGCCCGGCTTGCGCTTCGCTTTGCGCGTGGGTTCGGCTTTGGGATCGGCTAGAGCTGAGCTGGTTTCGTGTTCGGGCATGGCAATCTCGATGAGTGATGGGAAGGGATTCCGACAAGGAGAAGTGATGTGTGATCATACTCCCAACCCGCTATTGAGACAAGCTCGGCCATGGCGCTTCATGAATTCACGCCACTCGCGGGGAGTTCTTGCTTGAATAGCGCGCGCGATAATCTCGCTACGCATTCGATACGTTAAATGAAGAGAAAAGCCATGAGCGCATTCCCTCCAATTGAAGAGCAGCTCGCGCTGGTCAGCCGCGGCTCCGTCGATCTGATCGACGAAAAGCAACTGCGCGGCATGTTCGAGACCGCCGAGAAGAAGGCTCGCCCGCTGCGCGTGAAGCTCGGGATCGATCCCAGCTCGCCGGATATCCACGTCGGGCATACGGTCGTGCTGCGTAAGCTCGCGCAGTTTCAGAAGCTCGGGCATCAGGCTGTTTTGATCATCGGCGACTACACGGCGATGGTCGGCGATCCGACGGGAAAATCCAAGACTCGCCCGCAGCTCACCGAAGCTGAAGTGGAAGCCAACGCGCAAACCTATCTCGATCAAGTCGGCGCGATTCTCGATCCCGATGAAACGGAGATCCGAC
>Ga0213866_10001548_pt1 | contig 16904 bp, 16 predicted proteins | sample PICome_11_FD_160079 | JGI IMG/M metagenome (GOLD analysis project Ga0213866, IMG submission 160079) | Coastal seawater microbial communities near Pivers Island, North Carolina, United States - PICO284 | ecosystem: Environmental > Aquatic > Marine > Coastal | place: USA: North Carolina...
TTTGAAATTTAGGAAATGCTCTAATTGCAATTAAGTCACAATATTCTGAAAGAACTTTTGCTACTTCAATAATATGCTCCTCTTTATCATTATCCATAATAGAATTTAGTTTAAATTCTATAGGCCAGGCATCTTTGCCTGGCTGAAGAACAACAGCAAAACCACCTAATTCTTTTATCCCGATTTCAAAACTTGTTCTTGTTCTCATCGAGGGATTAAAAAATAACAATGCCACTGACTTATTATTTAAAGTCTTTTGAAATCTATCTTTTTTCAAAGTCTTTGCAAAATCTAATATTTCTTGCAATTCATTTTTTGTCCAATTTTCTGTAGTTATAAAATTTTTCATATCTCATTAAATAAAAAACCCAGCAAAAGCTGGGTCTAAATTTTACAAATAGGTCCAGCTACAAAGATGCAGCCCGAACTAATTGTTTGTTGATTGTTAACATTGCGTGAAGTATATATTTCTTAGTTTATTTGTAAACTAAAAAAACATAAAAATTTTATTTATAAAAAAACCCTCTATCCTAAGAATAGAGGGTTTATTAAATATATCTATATATTAAAAGTTATATGTATATTTTACAGATACTGTTCTTGGAGGTATCCACTGCATCCAGTTTCTTGGTCTCCAACTTGTATCATCAACTGCATAAATATATGCAGCTGTCCTTTTATCAAATAGATTATCAACAGAAAGTTGTAATTTTGCATTTGCATTCATGTCCATACCCACATTTAAGTTGACCTTGGTATATTCTGGCGAACTTGTGTTAGGATCTTCTGCAAAAGTATTAAAGCTATCACCATAATGGTTTACATCAACTCTCACTTGAGATGGAACAGTCATAATAACTGTTTCATATGTAGCACCAAAGTTCCATTGATTTTCAACAGTATTAGGTAATCTATCTCCTGCTGCAGCCCCAAGTGAATCAATATCAATTGAAGTTTCTGCTCGCATATTACTTCCTGTAAAATCTAGCGACAATGCATCATTAAGGCTATATGTGAACTCATACTCCCAACCTGATGTTTTTGCTTTACCACCATTGAAGTTATATGACCAACCACAACCTGGAGTAACTGATATTATAATCCCATCCCAATCAACATCGAAATAAGTAACATTAGCAGTATAGTTATCACCTCTTGCTTTAACGCCAAGTTCAGTAGTTTCAGCATCATCGGAGTTGTATCTCGGAGCCCAAGTGTCTCCAGCTGTTTCATCACTGCTACATGAAGGAGGTAATGGTGCTTGGTTTCCACCTGGTCTATAGCCTGCAGCTCTAGTGGTGTATAAAGTCAAATCATCATTTAACTGATAACTAATTGCAAATTTTTGTCTTGTATCAGACTCTGAACCAGATAATTGAGCACATTGTGTACCAGCAGGTGATGATCCAGTGCCTGGTACTGGGTCACCATTAGCATCTGTTTCCTGATCACATCCTTCATTATCCATATAAAAAATACCATACTGATAAGTTTCAGATGCATCAGCTAGCTTATAGTCCCTGATTCCGTATGTTAAAGTTAACTTATCATTAACATGATAATCAAATTGACCAAAGTATGAAGTTTCTTCTTCGTAGTTAAATCCAGTATAAGAAGCATAATAAAGGTATGGGTATCCAACATGACCTTCACAAAATGGTGGGCAATATGCTGTAGCATCATAATCTTCAGGAGCTAATCCCGCTGCAATATCTGATACGTAATTAAGCCAATCTTGATCCATTGCATATTGTGTTTGACTTACTGAATTTGGTTCTTCATTCCACTCATAATTATAATAGCCAACTGTCCATTCAAATTGACCAGGTTTCGAGCTAAGTCTGTATTCAAGAGTTGTTCTGTTTGTTTGATCTCCCTCTACAATAAGTGGTGCTGGAACATAATCATCCATGTCAATTCTTGCCCAGTCAGTTGTTGCATCTTCAGTTACCTTTCTATCAGAATAGACAATAATTCCATCAAAAGCTTCAAAATCATAGTTGATTGTTAATGAAGTCATTTCTGTTCTTACTTCTTCATGCTCATCTAATGCAGATGCATGAGCGTATCTTGGATCGTAACTGTTTTGATCGATATCAAACTCTTGAGCAATAGCGCTTAAACGAGAACATGTTGGTTCACCACTCTGCCATGATGCAGTTCCATAGAAATAATCAGAAGCCTGTGGACAGTTTTTAACAAATACATCAGCACTACCAGGCTTACTTTGACCTGGTTCTAAAATACCAAAAGCTTTATTGTTAGCAGAATAATGTCTAAGAAAACCATTCAATCTTCCGTCATTAAAACCTAGGGTAAGCATTAATTGCTGATCATCTTCTTCTCCAACTGTATTTCCAGTTTGGATATTTTTGTATATGCCAGGAGAAACAACTTGAGAATATACAGCTCTAAGGGCAACTGTGTCTGATAATGGCATGTTATACATAGCTTCAACAGTTGTTTCTGGGTCAATAGCTAACCTTTTATTACCATAGCCAATTCTAACCTTACCATATGAACCAGAAGCATCTGGTTTGTTTGTGATATATCTAATTGTTCCACCAATTGCGTTAGAACCATAAAGCGTTCCTTGAGGTCCTCTCAATACCTCAACTCTTTCAACATCAAATAAATTCATTAGAGAACCGTTAATTTCATCAACATATGTTGAAGTAGTTCCAGATGATCTTTGTGATGTAGATGTATTCAATCCTCTAAAAGTGTAGTAATTTGATCCGCCTGGTGTTGAGACACCTGCTATAGATCTCAGATAATCTTCTGGATTTAAAATACCTCTTTCATCCAACGTTGCTTCTGTGATTACAGAGATGTTCATTGGAATTTCCATCACTGTTTCAGCTTTCTTGTTTGCAGTGACAATGACCTCTTCAACGTCTTGAGCAAACAAAGAAAGTGGAGCCATTATTAGCATCAACAAGTGTATATTCTTTTTCATAGTAGTATCCCCTTACTAATAAGTAATATGTACCTTTATATTATAAACCTCATACCAAAGCACTGCAATTGGCAAAAAATTTAAAAATTGGTAGGGATGGAGGGAGTCGAACCCCCACGCCTTGCGGCACTTGGTTCTAAGCCAAGCGTGTCTACCAGTTCCACCACATCCCCGTAATAAAATGAGAATTATATAGACTATTAGTATTGTATGGAAAGAAATATTTTAATTATTAAAGATTATAATCTATCTGATCTTTTCTAGTCTTCTGAATGAGGTATAAACAAATTGCATATATAAAGCCAAGCATAGCTGTGATGACTGAAATTCCAGTATATCCGTTGTAAATGAAGCTAAATATTTTTGAAAAAAGCATTACAAAAATTATATACATAACTAATGTTCCTACTTGCATTTTTGATGATGAATATAAAAATCTCATTGAGAGATAGCCAATAGCAGTTATAAAACCAGCATATGTTCTTGCAAAATGCGCTTCTTGAACACTTTCTGCTTGTATGGGTAAAAATATAGTATTTACATCTGGTGATACCATTGTTACAACTCCAGCCAAAAAAAACAAAGCTGAAATGCAAAAAATGATGATTTTTATAATTATCATAGGACACCAAGCATATATAAAGCTAAAAAAAATGACAAGAATCCAACACCCATCCATAAATACATTTCTTTAAAATTTTTAAATTTATAAGAATTGATTGCAAGGAAACAGCAAAAAATAGGAGCAACTACTAAAACACCATACCCAATTAATACAGCAAGAGGTATAAAAGCTAAAAGTAGAAATATTTGTAAAATAGTTCGATTCATAATCTATAAAACTATCATTTATATTAGCATTGTCAATTTGAAGACTCGGTAGCTATATTTGTATTCTGAAGTATTGTTAATTCAGTTTGAATTTCTAAAATTGATTGATTTAGTTGTTTTTTATAATTATCTAAAGCTTGTACTGAATCATCGATTAGCATTAGCTGAGTTTCAATAGCTTTCATTCTAAATAGAAGTTTATCTAACTTATCAAGTGAAGGTTCGATTTGATCGATATTATTTTTATTAACTTCAATTGAAGCTGTAAGATTGGCCAAAGATTTATTTAATTTAATAATTGAGGATTCAAGTTTGGTTGTCGTATCCATTAATTTATTAATATTTACTTTATTTCTTTTATTACTAAGATCCCATAATTTACGAACTTCTTTATCAAGAAATTGAATGGAAGACGATATATCTGTTAAAGAATCGTTATTAATCTCATCAGCTATATTCATTTGTTCTTCAATGATAGCCAATCTATCTTCGTTAGTTTTTATTTTAGCGTCTGTATAACTTGACTCAAAGCTTTGCCAAATACCAAGACCCAAAATACTCATAAATAAAAGAACATAAAGAAAACCTACAAATAAGCCTCCAGATTTTGTTTTTTTTAAGTATGCTGGTGATGTTTTATCCGGTCTTATATCTTTATTCATTTAAATGTAAAAAATTATCGCTATATGCTATATTTTTGAACAGTAGCGTCGTTAACTTATCGTCCTATAATATATTTTACAATAACTATAAGGGTTTATATGAATTTAGATTTTTCAGATGATCAAAAATTCCTTCAAAGTGAAGCAAAAAAATTTCTTGAAAAAGAAGAAAGCGTAAAAAAATCAAGAAAAGTATTAGAGAGTAAAGAGTCATTTGATAATGACTTATGGCAAAAAATAATTGAATTAGGTTGGACAGGCATAAGAATCCCTGAAGAATATGATGGATTAGGCCTTGGCCATCTTGAGTTATGTGTAGTTGCCGAAGAATTAGGCAGACATCTTGCGCCAGTGCCCTTCTCGTCATCAGTTTATTTGTTTACTGAGGCCATAATTAAATATGGAAGTGAAGAACTAAAAAAAGAAATACTGCCCAAGCTAGTAACTGGAGAAGTAGTTGGTACGATAGCAATCACTGAAGATTTTTTAGCTCCAACTAATAATAATATTAAAACTGAAGTTTCAGATGAGTTAGTTTCAGGTAAAAAAATTGCAGTTCCTGATTGTGAAGCTGCCACTCATTCGATTATTGTTTGCAAATCTTCAAATGGAATAGACTTGAGGCTAATTGATTTATCTTCTAAAGAAGTGTCAATAAATCAAGTTGATAACATTGATGACAGTAGAGGTCACTATTCCATAGAAATGAAACAAGTACCAAGTTCACTTATTGGAGATGAAGGTAATGGTTGGATTTTATACGAATCAATTATTAATCAAGCAGCTGTATTGTTTAGCTTTGAGCAAATTGGTGGTTCGCAAGCTGCATTAGATATGGCAGTAAATTATGCTAATGAAAGGTATGCTTTTGGAAAACCGATTGGTTCTTATCAGGGGATTAAACACAAATTAGCAGATATGTATGTTGCTTTAACTTTAGCTAAATCTAATTCCTACTATGCTGCTTGGGCATTGTCATCAGAGTCTTCAGATTTACCTGTAGCTGCAGCAACTGCAAGAGTAAGTGCAACAAAAGCTTATGAGTTGTGTTCAAAAGAAAATATCCAAACTCATGGTGGAAATGGTTTTACATGGGAGTACGATTGTCATCTTTTTTATAAAAGATCAAAGCTACTTTCATTAAATATTGGCTCACTTGCTAATTGGAAAGAAAGGCTTGTCTCTAACTTAGAACAATCAAATATAAACTAGGAAAAATTATGGATTTTAAAGATACACCTGAACAAGCAAAATTTAGAAAGACCTGTAGAGAATGGCTAGAAAAAAATGCCAAACTTAAAACAGGTGTAGAAAAGAACGAATTTGCAAATATTAATTCTTTACAGGTTGCTAAGGACTGGCAGAAAAAGAAATATGATGCTGGTTGGGCCATGTTACATTGGCCAAAGGAATTTGGAGGTATTGGTGCCTCTGCTATAGAAAGAATTATTTGGGCTGAAGAAGAGTCAAAATTTAATGTCCCAAAAGGTATTTTTGAAATTGGTTTAGGTATGGCTGGGCCAGTAATGATGGAATACGCAACTGATGAGCAAAAAGCTCGATATCTTCCACCAATGGCGGAAGGTAAAGAAATATGGTGTCAATTATTTTCAGAACCTTCTGCAGGATCAGATGTTGCTGGTTTAAGGAGTAAAGCAGTTAAAGATGGAGATAATTGGATTATAAACGGTCAAAAAGTATGGACCTCTGGAGCACATTTTTCAGATTATGGAATTTTAGTTGTAAGACATGATCCTAATCTTGAAAAACATAAAGGGATGACATTTTTCTTCTTAGATATGAAATCTCCTGGTATTGAAGTAAAACCAATTAAACAAATTACAGGCGGCTCAAGTTTTAATGAGGTTTATTTTACCGATGTAGTTATCCCTGACTCTCAGAGGCTTGGAGATGTTGGAGATGGATGGAAAGTTGCCATAACAACCCTTATGAACGAAAGGCTTGCAGTTGGTGATGCCAACGGAGCTGATGTTGAAGATGCTTTTAGGTGGGCAAAAAAACAAGATGATTCCGGTGAGCCTCTCATAAATAATAAATCAGTAAGATCATCTATTGCAGATTGGTATTGTGAAGCTAATGGATTAAAAAATACTAAACTTAGAACTATGTCAGCCTTATCAAGAGGTGAGACACCTGGACCAGAAGCTTCAATAACCAAGATAGTCAGTGCAAATAAATTACAGAATATCGGTGCCTTTGGTATGGACTCGCTTGATATGGCCGGTATGCTAAAAACAGATGATCCTGAAATACAAAGTTTTCAGAATGCTTGGCTTGGTGCTCCTGGATTAAGAATTGCTGGTGGTACTGATGAGATTCTCAAGAATATCATTGCAGAAAGAGTACTTGGACTTCCTCAAGATGCGAGAGCCGATAAGGGTATGCCATACAAAGACATACCTTCAGGTAATACTTAAGATTTTAATTGAGGAAATAAGATAACATCTCTTATTGATGTTTGGTTAGTAATCATCATTACCAATCTATCAATTCCAATACCAACTCCAACTGCAGGTGGCATTCCATGCTCTAATGCAATTACGTAATCTTCATCAAATGACATAGCTTCTTTATCGCCAGTGTCTTTAGCTTTGACTTGTTCCCTAAATCTGTCAGCTTGATCATCTGGGTCATTTAATTCACAAAAGCCATTAGCTATTTCTTTACCCCCAATAAATAGTTCAAATCTGTCAGCTATTTCTGGATTTTCATTATTTCTTCTTGATAGAGGTGAGACTTCAACGGGATAACCTATTACAAAAGTTGGTTCAATTAAATTTTCTTCTACACTTGATTCGAATAATTCAAGCAACTCTTTGCCACCCATTTTTGCTATTTGCTCTTCATTAATTGAATTATTATGTTCTAAAACTAGATCAGCAAGTTTTGCTTTTCTAAATTTTGATAGATTAATTTGATCCTCTCCCCAAGATATTTTTAATGAATTATTAATAAGTTCACATGCTTTTTTGATCATGTTTTCAGTAAATTTAATGGTATTTTCTAGAGTTGTAAAAGCCTCATAATACTCAAGCATAGTGAATTCTGGGTTATGTTTTGTTGATAAGCCCTCGTTTCTAAAGCTTCTATTAATCTCAAAAACTCTCTCGAAACCACCTACTAAAAGTCTTTTTAAATATAGTTCAGGAGCTATTCTTAGAAATAACTCTCTATCTAGAGCATTATGTTTAGTAACAAATGGTCTTGCCACAGCACCGCCTGGTATTGGATGCATCATAGGTGTTTCTACTTCAACAAAATTTCTTTCTTTAAGAGATTCTCTTAATGATTCAATAATAGCTGACCTATTTAAAAATACTTGCTTCTGGTTTTCGTTACTCATTAAATCAAGATATCTTTGTCTATATCTAGTCTCAATATCGGCAAGACCTTTAAATTTGTCAGGCATAGGTCTTATTGATTTTGTAATCAAACTAACCGCACTAGCTTCAATTGTTAGCTCATTTGTTTTTGTTTTAAATAATTTTCCTTTAACACCAACGATATCTCCTAAATCCCATGTTTTAAAATCTTCATATACATCAATATCTACAGTATTTTTACTCACATAAACCTGAATATCGCCACTAGAATCTCTTAGGGTGGCAAAACTAGCGTTACCCATTACCCTCATGAGCACAATCCTTCCAGCAACAGAAATATTATCGACATTTTTTGATTCTAGATCTTCTTTTGAAAGCTCATCATATTGACCATGAAGATCATGAGCATAATGCTCTTTTAAAAAGTTGTTTATATATGCTGTATTTTTATCTCTAAGGAGTTGAAGTTTTTTTCTTCTTTCTTCAATAATACCCTCTTCTCCACCAATATTTTCTTCAGCCATTTATACTCCCGCCTTAAGACTTGCTTTCATAAATTCATCGAGATCACCATTTAAAACCGCCGATGTATTTCCTGTTTCATAACCAGTTCTTAGATCCTTTATTCTAGATTGATCTAAAACATATGACCTTATTTGACTTCCCCAACCTATGTCTGATTTACTTTCTTCCAATTCTTGTCTTTCTTGGTTTTGTTTTTGTAATTCTAACTCGTATAACTTAGATTTTAATTGTTTAAGGGCATTTTCTTTATTTTTATGCTGAGATCTATCACTTTGGCATTGAGCAACAACTCCAGTTGGCATGTGAGTCAGCCTCACCGCTGAATCAGTTTTATTAACATGTTGACCTCCAGCGCCTGATGCTCTATATGTATCAACTCTTATATCAGCATTGTTAATATTTATTTCAATAGAGTCATCAACTTCAGGAGAAATAAAAACAGATGCAAAAGATGTATGTCTTCTGCTGCCAGAGTCAAAGGGTGACTTTCTAACCAATCTATGTATTCCGGTTTCAGTTCTCAACCAACCATAAGAATATTCACCGCTTACATGCAATGTTGCAGATTTAATGCCGGCAACATCGCCATGAGAAATTTCAATTAAGTCAGAACTAAAACCTCGGCCTTCAGACCACTTTGTATACATTCTGAGTAACATTTCAGCCCAATCTTGAGCTTCAGTACCTCCTGACCCAGATTGAATTTCAACATAAGCCGACGCAGAATCCATTTTATTTGTGAACATCTTACTGAACTCAAGCTCAGCAACAGACTGTTCTAAACTTTGGAAGCTTTCCAATATTTCAGATATAGATTTATCATCTCCCTCCTCTTCAGCAATATCAATAAACATAAGTCCATCACTCACTTTTTCTTCAACGGATTTGAATATATTTAATGTTTTTTCAAGAGCTGTTTTTTCTTTACTAATTTTTTGGGATAAATCTAAATCTGACCAAATTTCTTCTTTAGAAAGCTCGCCCTCAATTTCTTTAAGTCGTTTCTCTTTGGAGTTAATGTCAAAAACACCATCTTTGATATCATCTAGGCGTGTTTTAAGATCATTGAGGCTATTCTTAAGTTCTGAGGAATCCATTTTATAAATTATTCTTAATTATAAAATCAAAAATTAATTCTTTTGATGCTGGCATATGTATTGCCTTTTCATCTAAAACATAAATATCTGACAGAGTCTTGGGTATTTCAGATAATTCTAATTCTGCATCTTTAATAATTTCAGGAAATTTAGCTGGATGAGCTGTAGATAGAATGAGTGTCTCCCCTTCAAGTTTTTCATTAATTTGATCAACTGCTTCGATTGCTACAGCTGTATGAGGATCTATTAAATAGCTAAAATGTTTATAAGTATCTTTCATTGCTTTTATTGTTGAAATATCATCAACAGAATAGCTTACAAAAAGTTCCTTAGATTTCTCCCAAATATGTTGTTCTAATTCAATTGGTGATTGAGGAAAGTTCCTGTAAAACTTATCGCAAATTAATGAGTCTCTTTCTGAATAAAAATCATAAAGTAATCTTTCGAAATTACTGGCAATACTTATGTCCATGCTAGGTGAGAGAGTTTCAGATACTTTAGATTTGGAGTAGTCATTATTGGAAAAAAATCTATGGAGAATATTGTTATCATTTACTGCGACTAAAATTTTGTTTAACGGCATTCCCATTTTGTAAGCTGAATAACATGCAAAGACATTTCCAAAATTGCCAGTTGGAACAGAAAAATTAAGAGGCTTTTCAAGTTGGCTCATTTTTAATGAAGCATAAAAGTAGTAACAAATTTGGCCAATAATTCTTACCCAATTAATTGAATTAACAGCAAGTAAAAATTGATCGTCTTTAAGGAAAGATCTCTCATTAAAAGCTTGTTTAACAATATCTTGGCAATCATCAAATGTCCCGTTAACTCTTAATGTAAAAACATTAGGGCTATCAACTGTGGTCATTTGTCTTCTTTGAACTTCTGACATGTTTCCATCGGGAAGAAGGATAAAACTCTTAATAGAATTAAATCTTTTGCAAGCATCAATAGCAGCGGATCCAGTGTCACCTGAGGTCGCGCCTAATACTATCGCCGTTTTATTTTGTTTTAATAATGATTTATTAAAAAATGCTGCAGCTAACTGGAGTCCAAAATCTTTAAAAGCTGCTGTTGGACCATGAAATAGCTCTAAAATAGATTTTGCATCATCAAGTTTGTGAATAGCGGCAAGATTTTCTTTATGAAAATCATGCCAAGTTTCATCAAGTAATTCTAAGACCTCATCATCAGTAAAAGAAGACTTGGTAAATAAAGGGACAATACATTTGGCTACATCAATAAAACTATTAAGAGTTTTAATATGCTCAATATCAACTTGAGGCCAAGAATCAGGCATAAATAAACCTCCATCTGCAGCCAAGCCCTGCATGAGTACATCCTCAAATGTTTTGCTGTGGTCCTTACCCCTTGTGCTATGAAATAACATTATTAGTTAGATTCTATTCTAATTGATCTTATATTTTTAACAGATTCTATAGTTAATAATTCATTATGCAGATCTGAGTGGTCACTCTCTTTAAACGGATCGGTTATTAATATTATAGGAACACAATTTTCATCCAATTCTTCTTTCTGCACTATTGATTCAATCCCTACTTGTTTTGATGCCATCAAAGATGTGATTGAAGCCATAACACCTGGCTTATCTTCTGCTTCTATATAAAAATAATATTGAAATACAAGTTCAGAAAATTCTTGAACCTTATATGTAACTATTTTATTGTTTTCTGTACTATCAAAAATAATTTCTCTTGAGTTTGCTAAATTAACAAGATCTGAAATTAAACCAGAGGCAGTTGACTCTTGGCCAGCACCAGAGCCTGCTATATGTATTTTTCCAATTAAATCTGTATCTATCTCTATTCCATTTCTAACGCCTTGTAGATTGGCAAGATGTGAATCATGTTTTATTAATGCAGGATGAGCTCTTAGCTCGAGATGATTTTTTTCAAGTTTAGCTACTGCGAGATGTTTAACTGTATAACCCATATCGATGGCATGTGTGAAATCACTTTTTTCTATTTTTGTAATTCCTTCAACATAAAAATCTTTTGGGGGTAAAGACGTTCCATAAGCTAAAGCTGATAAAATGCCAATTTTATGTGCTGCATCCATGCCTTCAATATCAAAAGTTGGATCTGGCTCTGCATATCCTTCTTTTTGGGCCAATTCGAGAGTTGATTGAAATTCAGCGCCTTCTTCCATATTTGATAAGATGAAATTAGATGTTCCATTTAGCATTCCTGAAATCTTTGATATTCTGTTTGCAGCTAACTCTTCTTTTAATAATTTTATAATTGGAGTTCCTGCGCAAACAGCTGATTCAAAAAGAACTCTAACATTATTTTCCTCTGCTAATTTAAAGATTTCATCTCCATGGTTATAGATGACGGCTTTGTTTGCAGTTACAACATGTTTTTTATTCTTAATAGCTTCAATAATTAGTTCTCTTGCTACCTCAACTCCTCCAATGAGCTCTATGACTACATCAATATCGTGTTTAATAACATTAAATATATTTCTTTCAATGGGTGTGTTGCCTGGATCGCATCTGGGATTGTCTCTTCTTGCTCCTATAACACCAACTGTAAATTGAGCGCCTGCATTTATAGCAATCATATCTGCATTTTTTTCTAATGCATTAAATAATCCAGTTGCTACATTGCCCCATCCACAAATTCCTAGTTTTAATTCTTCCATTATATTTCCATTGAAAAAAAGTTTTTAATGCCCCTAACTGCTTGCCTAATTCTTTGTTCGTTCTCAATAAGTGAAAATCTGACATACTCATCACCATCTTCACCAAAGCCTGCTCCAGGTGAAACAGCAACTTGTGCATACTTTATAAGCATTTTACTAAATTCTAAAGAGCCTAACTTTATATATTTTTCAGGTATTTTTGCCCAAACAAACATTGTAGCAAGAGGCTTTTCAACATCCCACCCTATACGATTAAGTCCATCACATAATTCATTCCTTCTACTTTGATACATATCACGTATTGAACTTACTTCTTTATCACACTCATTTATTGCTTTAATTGCAGCAACTTGTATTGGGGTGAAAGTTCCATAATCCATATATGATTTAATTTTTGTTAAGGCTTGAACTAAGTTTTTGTTTCCACAACAAAAGCCCACCCTCCAACCAGGCATATTATATGATTTTGATAATGTAAAAAATTCTACTGCAATATCTTTTGCGCCATCAATCTCTAGAATAGAAGGTGCTTTATATTCATCAAATACAATATCAGCATATGCGAGATCATGAATTATCCAAATATCATATTTTTTTCCAATATTTATAATCTTTTCAAAAAAATCAACTGAAACAGATTGTGTGGTTGGGTTTGATGGAAAATTAATAATGATCATTTTTGGTTTAGTTTCAGAGTTATTTATTGCTTTCTCAACATCATTCAAGAACTTATCTGTATCATTTTTTAGCGAAACCGAATGTAAATTTGCTCCAGCAATTACAACACCATAAGAATGAATAGGGTAAGTAGGTGATTGAACTATTACAGTATCATCTTGAGACAAAGTTGCTAACGAAAGGTGGGCTATACCCTCTTTTGAACCCATACATGTAACAATCTCAGAATCTTGATCTAATTGAATATTATATTTTCTTAGATACCAATTCTTTATAGCTAATCGAAGTTTTGGCAACCCTGCTGATTGAGAATATCTATGCGTAACAGGGTTTTTAACTGTTTCAATTAATTTATCAACTACGACATTTGGTGTTGGTTGGTCAGGATTGCCCATGCCAAAATCTATAATATCTTCACCACGAAGTCTTGCCTCATGTTTTAAAGCATTTATTTGGCCAAAAATATATGGAGGTAACTTTTGTGCATTATAAAAATCTTGATCTGGCATAGCTTTATGATTTTAATTTTGTTAATAAATCCATAGGAGATAAGTATCCTGGCATTAAACTTCCATCAGAAGAAAGAATTGCAGGAGTTCCAGTAACTCCTAATTTTTTTCCAATAGCATAATGTTTTGAGACTGGTTGATTATCACAAAAATTAGCAGCTACTTCTATATTGTTTTTAAGTCTTGTTAAGCTTAATTTAGTATTATCTGAACACCAAGCACTAACCATCTTTGAAAAGGAATCAGTACCTAGACCAGATCTTGGGAAAGCAGCATAGTTAACTGTAATTCCTAACTTATTATATTCTTCAATCTGATTATGCAGTTTTCTGCAATATCCACAATCCACATCAGTAAAAACAGTCACAATATATTTCTCATTTTTAGATTTAAATGAAATTAATTCACTAGATGTTAAATCTGATAGGATTATTGATCTTCTTTTTGAAATCTCTAAATCTGTAATATTAGAAATAGAGTTTATGTTTATTTTGTAGATATCACCATAAATAAAGAAATTGCCATCTTCTGTAACATATATTGGTTCTAGATCGCCATAATAAACTGTGTATAGTCCAGGAATAGATGATTCTTGAATGCTTTCAATTTCTGAGCCTGAAGGTAAGATGTTTTCTAGATTATTACGAATTATCTCTTCATCGGACACAATGAATAAGGAGAATAAAATAAAAACAAATGAAATATTAAATTTTTTCATTTTAGCCTCTTGGGTGATGTTTTTTTAGAATTTCGCCTAATCTTTTCTTTGCTATGTGAGTATATATTTGGGTGGTAGATAAGTCACTATGTCCAAGTAAAATTTGTACAGATCTTAAATCAGCACCTCTATTTAAAAGATGTGTAGCAAAGGCATGTCTGAGTGTATGGGGTGAAATAGATGATTTAAGGTTTTCACGCTTTATATAAATCTTCATCCTTTGCCAAAAAGCTCCTCTAGTTAATCTAGTTCCTCTGTTACTAAGAAAAACATCTTTAGAGTCTAACTTTTTTCTATCTTCAAGATATATTCTCAAAGCTTCTGACGCTTTTTCACCATATGGTACTAAACGCTCTTTAGAACCCTTGCCAAAAACTTTAAGAACAGATCTATTAAAATCTATATCAGTAAGCTTAAGATTTACTAACTCAGAAATTCTCATACCAGTTGCATAAAGAATTTCTATCATTGCTTTATCTCTTCTTTCTATTTTTATACTAGGTTTTGGACTTCCTAAAAGACACTCAACTTCATCCTCAGACATTGATGTAGGTAAATATTTTTCTTGTTTTGGAGTAGTAATTTCATCTGCTGGAGAGTTTTTAATAATTTTTTTCTTTAATAAAAAAAGATAGAAATGTTTAATTGAAGAAACCTTCCTATTTATTGAGGAACTTTTCAAACCAATACTGAATAAATATGAAATGTAATTATTTAAATTGAGATCAGTTACTTTCAACCGATCTATTTGTTCTTTATCACACCATGAAAAAAAAGATGAAATATCATTCTTGTATGATGAAACAGTATTCTTTGAGAGTCCTTTTTCGATATATAGAGAATCTAAAAAGGACCTTAATAAATGATCCTTTTTATTGTCTTTGATCATCTAATTAGTCTAATCTTTCTTTAATTCTGGCTGACTTGCCTGATCTGTCTCTTAAATAAAAAAGCTTTGATTGTCTTACATCACCTTTTCTTTTAACTTTTATAGAGTCGATAAGTGGGCTGTGCGTTTGAAATGTTCTTTCAACGCCGATACCGCTTGAAATTTTTCTTACAATAAATGAAGAATTTAGGCCTCTTTTCTTAACACCCATTACCACACCTTCGAAAGCTTGTAATCTTGTTCTGTCACCCTCTTTAACCTTAACAGAAACTACAATAGTATCGCCTGGTCTAAACGATGGAATATCTTCTTTTAGTTGATTTGATTCAAAATCACTGACAATTTGTGAGGGTGTTTTTTCATTTAAAGAAACAACTGGAGAGGCGTCTTCCTCTTGAGTTTCTTTATTATCCTCAGCAGCCTCAGCAACTACTTCTTCAGTTGATTCTTCAGAAACTTCTTCAGCAGCTTCAGCAACTACTTCTTCAGTTGATTCTTCAGAAACTTCTTCAGCAGCTTCAGCAACTACTTCTTCGTTTTCTATATTTTTATTGTCAGATTCATTCATTATATTCGCCTAAAAAGTGCTATAGGATATCCTTAGATTCCAATTCTTCCAAGAGTTTTTTTTGTTTTTTTGTTAATTTTAACTTATTTATCATATCCGGTCTTCTTAAATAGGTTTGAATAAGAGATTTGTTTGCTTTCCATTCTCTAATTCTTGAATGATTACCTGAAAGAAGTACATTGGGAACTTGATCATCTTCAAAAATTTCTGGTCTTGTATAAGCAGGACCTTTTAATAAACCATTAGAAAATGAATCATTTTTAACAGAATCTTCATTTCCAACTGTTCCAGGTAAATTCCTAGCGATAGCATCTATCATACATATAGCTGGATACTCACCACCACTCATAACAAAGTCCCCTACAGAAATTTCTTCATCAACATATTTATCAATAAACCTTTGATCAACTCCCTCATATCTTCCGCAAAGTATTGTTAAAGCTTGCATTGATGACAAATCAATTATTTTATCTTGAGTAAGCCTTGTTCCTTGTGGGCTAAGATATACAACATGACCACGCTCATTTTCAGGAATTTCAAATAATGTATCCTTCAATGGCTGAGGCATCATCAACATACCTTCACCACCACCATAAAGCTTTCCATCAATTTGACCATGTTTATTGATTGAATTTTTTCTAATGTCATAACACTTTATTGAATTATTATTGTCAAATGTTTTTGATATAACCCCATATTCAAGTACATTGAAAATCTCAGGAAAAATTGTAAGTACATTAAACTGCATATCAAAAAGTTTTATCCCAGTTAACATATATTATATTTTTTTCTCTTTCTATTGATTGAATAAATTCATCTTTAATAAATGGGATTAATCTTTTCTTATCATCCACTGACAGTTTTGTAGGATTAATTTCTAAACAGTCATGAGCCCCGAAATTATTCAAAGAAGATACTTTGCCCAAAAAATCTCCAGAGTCTTTGTCTATAACTTCCATATCAATTAATTCAAACCAATATGCTTCGTTATTATCTAACTTAGGAAGGTCTTGTTTATTTATGTATATTTTTGAGTTGGTATATTTTTTAATAATATCAATATCATTAATATCTGCTACTTTTGCACAAAATTTACTATTTATTTTTTTTATATATTCAATTTGAAAATTTGGAATACTATTGTTTTTAATATAGAAATTAGAATATTCAAGTATATTTTCTTTTGGGTTGCAAAAAGAGTTTAGAAAGAACTCTCCCTTTAGACCTCGAGGTTTGCCTATAGTGGCAATGCAAATTAAATTTTCTGTATTTTTATTATTTGCTTTCATCATCTGAAGAATCTTTTTCTTCAGATTCTTCTTCAGCAGGTGCTTCCTCTTCGGCAGGAGCTTCCTCTTCGGCAGGAGCCTCTTCTTCAGCAGGTGCTTCCTCTTCAGCAGGTGTGTCTTCTTCTGCAGCAGGAGCCTCTTCTTCAGCAGGTGCTTCCTCTTCGGCCAGAG